>PVBE010857635.1_pt1 | contig 26708 bp, 45 predicted proteins | sample 1631181 | NCBI WGS metagenome assembly PVBE01 (sample SAMN08397723, study PRJNA350692) | Marine metagenome, whole genome shotgun sequencing project. | isolation source: water | place: Pacific Ocean | collected 2012-04
CTGCGGGGGTCCGCCTTTTAGCACGGGCGGGTCCTATCCATTTGGAATCGGTCTACCTGTGGAGGGCCCTGGCCAATGGGAGGGTGCCGTCCAATGGAAGGGTCTTGCCATTGGCTGTTTCCCTCCCTGGCGGGGACTTGCCCATTGCACGGCTGCCTGCTACCCGATGGTCTGCCACAGCGTGGGGGGTCCGGACGTACCACAGGGGAGTTGAGGTCTTGGGTATAACACCTGGGTATTACACGGTATAACATGAACACAGGAATGGGGTCAGACATATGAACATTACAGACCCCTCCCAACGAAGTATAAAGGTTATTACTAGTTATGTACATATCATATTACCTAAAGAACCTAATATAAATTACCCTAAGGTATTTGACTGGTACGGGTAAGGGGGTATCTATTTCCTGCCTTAACCAGGCAAAGAACCCTGCTAAAAACAGACTCTAGAACTAGTTCGAGATTTCATTTGCTTTCCCATCGGAGTCCGCTATATAATAGTAACAAGAAAGAAGAAAGGGGGGTCTCCGATGACTCCGTACCGTTTAATCATAGAACTGAACACTAGGTTCGGTACTAACTATCCAACCCAAATGGGTTACAATTACTGCCGCAACAACCTCGTCACCGCGACCAAGGTTGAAGGTAAGTGGAACATCGAAGAGTCGGACGCAGAGGCTTGGCTGACCAAGTTCGCTGAGAAGAACCAACTCATCGAGTCCTAAACAAAGAAGGGCCCCCTGCTTCGGTGGGGGGTTCTTTATTTTTCTATGGTGGTCCGAACTCTTTGGAACCTTAGTTAGAACCCACACGAAGAGGGGTCCAGGATTCCTAGAGGTTCGAGGCGTATCTATGGAACCCCGACTAGTCCAGGCATCATATTTGAATGGTGCTCGAGGTCTGCTATATAATAGTATCAGAAAGCAAAGAAGGAGGTGTTAGTTATGGAACCTGATCAGATAAACGAACTTCTTGAATCGCACGGTTACGGCGATTGGTACATGGAGGAACTCGAATTTATTATCAGTCCTAACGGACATACGATAGAAAGTTGGGATGGGGTATCACCTGATGGTGAGACGTCACCTTTACATAACGTCCTGCTAATGGCGGAAAGGGGTTACAATGCCAAGGCGCACATCTAGGGGACAGATGTCCTTATTTCAGGATGAGTACCTGGAGAACATTGAGGTGATGCGGAAGCTGTTATGGCCTAAGCATTACGAAATGGTTCGGGCAATCAGAGCTCGACATGGGTTCTTTATTCATGCAGTGCGTACAACAGATCTGATTCTAGAACTTAAGGATCAGGGCATAGAGACCTTAGAAGAGGCGATCCGTTGGTCGGATAGTGTCTTTGCTAGGGCTGCTGCGTACGAGTAGGTCGGACCACAATATGAGGTTATGGAACAATCTTACAGAACATGGGAAGATGTGCGTGTTTGTAATTGGTTTCTTAATTGCGTACATCATTGTTTCGACTATGGACTACCGAACCTGCGTTGAGTATGGGGTTGGGTGTTAAAGAAAGGGGGCACAAGTGCCTTATAGAGCGTATCAAAATGAAGACGGTGAGTACACCGCTTTAGAGTACGAATATGATGGGCCGCCAGATCCTGAGCGGTTCTATGATGAATGGGAAGAGGAGGACCTCGATGAGCGGGTTTGATTTTCGGATCAACTGCAAGAAACATAACCGTAAAGTCAGTTATTACGGAGAGGGGTTAACACCAATGAGAAATGGGTTGGCCGACTTCTACTGTGACTATTCGGAATTGTATTGCGTACCATCTGATTATGATGGTGAGTCAGAAATCGATGAGTGTCAAGAACATTGGTATACGGAAGGACCGATTTTTTATGGTGCATGAAGATGACGAACGTTGCATGGATGAGGGTAGGAATCCTTGTGAAGGCCCAGTGGAGCCTAGGATGCACCCCCATACATGGAAACTATGGCCTAGGTGCGAGAAGCACTTTAATTCCTGGTTATTTGAATTAGAGGGGATCCAACGTAGGTACGGAGGAGATTTAGCACCTTCGAACTTCGATCCGACATACGCCGGAGAAACCTGGTAATAGAGGACCCCGGTTACGGCCGGGGTTCTTTAATACTCTCTAATGGTCCGTACTAAAGTCAGTAGGGCACCTTAATACTGCGTAGCAAGGATCTAAAACAGGACCCACACGAGGCCCCCTAACCCGCTCGTTATACCTGCACAGCCCTGTGCTACCCTGTCCCTATATATGTAGAGAACTAGTTAGCAATATCGCTTGAATAGAACATATAGAACTGCTATATAATAGAAATAGAAAGCAAAGAAAGGGGTATGCAGTGCATACAGTAACGAAAGAAGAAGTTCGCTTTGCTTTAACTAAGCAACCGGGTGAAGATTATCCGGCTCTTGATGGAGATGGGCATGGATTATTAACGCCCGAATACTTCGAAGGCCAGATTCCAGAGACCTGGGACATTAGTGAGCTAGAGCGAACACATAAAAGCGGAGGTGGCAAGCATGACATCTTCATCCAAGGTGAGCGGGTAGAGGAGATGAAAGCGATTCATACGCTCGAACTTCACTATTGGGTCGCTAGACAAATAGAAATAGCCTTTCCGGGAGAGTTGAATCGATCTTGGGAAGGTATGATGGGTAGAGGCTCGATAGCTCGAAACATTATGAATGCTATTCAGGCGTGGGTTGACGCTGATGGCTGATACCGAACCTCTGAGGACTTGTCCAAGATGTGCTAGTCATTTTCTAGACAACGGTGTTCTCGAGGCTAATGCTTTAAGCAGAACTACTCGTGCTGCGCATCAACAACCAGTTTACGTATGCACTTGGTGTGGAATACAGGAATCAATTGAGGACATGGCTACTAAGCTTTCTCCCCAATCTGCATGGCCTGTTATGCACAACATTACCATTTACGCTACAACTGATTCGTATCGATCAAGAATATAGAAGGGAGGTGAATCATGAGTAAGAAACCATCATTTAAGGTTACCGACGATGTAACACCCTACGGTTTGATTAAGCTAATGAACGAACTATTCAAAGACGTAGACGGTTACAGCGAGAAGCCGACACAATACGGCTACTCAGCTCGTAAATCGGGCACTGTTAAGTCATTCGAACACCCAGAAACGGGTAAATGGATGATCTTGGCATCCGACGCTCAGGAATACTTCGAGCGTTACTATGAGCGTAATCTAGCTCCGGAGACGGAATTAGCAGACGCTTAGGATCATGGAGGAATGGGAGCGCCACACATAAGACGCCAGACAATGTCTCCCATTCCTCCACCTAATTGGGTAGAGGAACATCCGACTATCAAATGCTGTTGAGTGTTTGTTCCTCTACCTTATTAGGTTGATCTAGGAGGAAAAATGACTACTATATCTCCGCATATGTCGGAAGATTGCCAAAGATGCGAAGACATCGAAGAATGGGGCGGGATGCCCTTGTATAAAGAGGTGGAAATGTATGGGGATCGCGACGAAATATGCGAAGACTGTGCCCAAGAGATTATTGATGCGGTAGAATCTGCCTATTGGGATACTAAAATAGACGAATATCGAGGTAACTAATGACTTTAGGTCGCAAAGATGACCTATCTTTCAATAAGGACGCAGATTCGTGGACCAGGGAACAGATTTATAAGGACCAAGGCCTGAATACTGAGCCAAATAGGAAACGAAATCCTAATTGGGTGAACGATGATCCCTTTGAAGGATTCAAACCTCCTAGACCGCCTAAAAAGAAGCCTTAGTGATACCCGAACTTGCCTTAGCCATCATGATGGCGGGAGGGGGAGTTGGGGAACCACACCTACATAACATGGAACCTAAGATAGAAATAGTCGAACAAGACCCTTTCTTAGACATTTACAACAAGTGGGGCGACTTGCTAGCTGACCATTTCGACGAAGAAGACCTTTATTTGGCCAGTAAAATCATTTGGTGCGAAAGTAGAGGTAAGGAAACTGCTAGAAATCCTAAGGGAAGCGCTGCCGGACTGTTCCAAGTACTAAAAAGTACAGCGGAATGGGTGTTACCGAATCTTAAGCACACTACTCGTTACGAAACGATGACAAAAGGCTTACGATTCAATGCAGAAATCAATGTTCGCATTGCCGCCTTCCTGTGGTATAAGGGTGGAGGCACAAAGCATTGGAACGAATCTAAGAGGTGTTGGAAATGAACGAATCATATATAATGGATCAAGATGTCTGAACCGCTTGAAGAAGCTTCCGGCCTTGATCCAGTCGACGGCCTTGTGCTAGTTTCGGCACATCAGTTTGCTGTAGTTAGAGTTCAGGACATACCATTAGATCTCCTACAAGAACTCGTGGGAGGCTATGTGGAAGAAGTTCCCCTTCCGGGCGACGTACCTCTTGTGTTGCTTTGTAACGAGGAAGGTATACCGAAAAGGTTGCCTTATAATCCCGTTGCGTCACATTTTTATCAATGGTCTTACGGATTTCCAGAGAACATAAAGTTAGAGATCTCTGGTCCTGCCGTATTTTGTAGTAGGGACGACTCGGGAGAGTGGTCGTTATTAACACCGGAAAGCGTCAGTTACTTGGGGGCGTTCTTAGAGAAGGAGATATTCGAAGTTTATGGAGACGAATGATGAGTACGAGTATGTCGAATACGGTGAAATAGGCCGTTACGACATTCTTGATCACAGGGAAAATAGTCCACATGACAAGCCTAGCTGGAGATGGATCTGGTCAGGGCCACATAGAGCCTTTACCCGCTCGAATACGAAGCGAGGCTTCTTCGGTGGGGAGCCCTATAAGTTCCAACATCAAATTGAAGATTACGAGACCGTTTACGTGCGGAGAAAGAAATCTTCAAACTAGTCCTTGAAGGCATATTATAGGACTGATATAAAATAAAGGTATAAGACAGATTGGAGTAACGCTATGGCGTTCGGTCTTAGACAAAAAATACTCGACGAGTTCGAGAGACAAGGAAAACAAATGAGTAGTACGAGTCCAAAGGGAGACGCATTGCGTCGACTAGCAAACTTCGTAGACGATAATCCAGAGTTGTTCGAAAAGATCGACTTTGGTACACAGCAAATTCACTTAGGCAAGTGGAATTCTGACGATCCAAAAGCAGTGCTAGTAGAACTAGCAAAGGCTGCCGCAAAGGATAAGTTCATTGAGGTAAAGAAGGACTACAGCAGTAGCTACTTCAGCCTCTACCTGGACTTCCAAGGAGTAAAGTTAGAAGCGTGGACTGCTAGAGAAACGGTTTGCGAAAGAAGAGTAGTAGGCACAGAGACAGTAGTTAAGAAAGTCCCTGTGGAGTTCGAAGAACAAGAAGTCGAAGAAGAAATCGTAGAGTGGGATTGCCACCCACTCCTGAAGAGCTAGGGCTAGGTGAAGAGGAGATCGATGATTACATCGACAGTCTTCCTCCATGGGAACGGTATGGAGCGCTTAATAAAGAAGAGCCATCCGTCCCTAGGGCAGGATGGAAGACTTTCCTTCTAATCATCCTCCTCTTTCCTAGCTCGGCGTTAGCACTGGCCTCAATGCCTTTAATGGTAGTAGGGCTAGTCTTTCCACCCCTCATACCAGTTATTTGGCTTGTGGGTTTTATGCCACTGGGATTTATTCTCGGTGGGTTATTAGATCGGTAGAACAGAAGGAGAAAAATGGCTACCGCAACTAAAGTAAACGAACAAAATACAACCAACGATAAGAAAGACCCTTTACCTAAAGGTTGGTTAACACCTACTGGATTAGCTAAGGTTCTTTCTGAACAAGAGGGAATGGAGATCCGTCCGCAGCGTATCTACGGTTACGTAAAGTCGGGTAAAGAATTTCCCCACAAGTTACATTCAGACGGTCGAGTGATCGTCGACGAAAAACTAGCTATAGCCTGGTTTGGCGAGCTTAAAGCCCGAAAAGCAGAGACAGGGCAAGCCGTCGAATCCTAGATCTCCCATTAGAGGGGGAGAATAACAGGGAGAGGGTCCTTCGTGTCGGGAGGGCCCTCTCCTAATTAGTTCAAGGCTCAATTCTTGATATCCCCTAATTGTCCTCTATATAATAGAGGTAGAAGATTAAGGAGTTAAATTGCGTTGGAAATCATGGGATGCTACTTTCCATAGGCTGTGTAAAGAGGAGAAACAGTTCCTAGGCGATTTGATAGATCATTGGTTAGAAGAAAAAGACTACATGCTGGAAACAGCACAAAATGACGACATCTTTATAACTAACCTAGATGACCTTACTAAGGTCTCTGGCTCGATTTATCATAACGAAATGCTTGCAAGGGCATTACTTAAGGAACTTAGATATGACTGAAAATGTACCTCCTGCTTTATTTGAGCACGTCTCTACTATCTATTCGGCCATGAAAGAAACGGCCAAAGAAGAGAGTGACGGAACTACGGTTTGGACAGGATTCGCAACACACTTATTCGAAGAGAAAGGTTTGTCCATTCCTTATTACACGCAAGTAATGAGGATGCTACAAGCCATGGACTGCTTACGTCAGCTTAGACGAGGGGGCGGTAGCGCTCCATCGAAATGGCTATTGGTACAAGATCCAACACTCGTACAGTTCGATAAGGCTTGCGAAATTCCAGGGGCTTATAGAGGTAGTAAATCAGCCCAAACAGATCAGATGCTTCGAGATCTCAGCAGCCGCATAGGTGAGCTTGAAGACAGAGTCGAAGCATTGGTGGCTCCTGTAGGTGACTAGTCGCTTAGAGGAAGCCCGAAGATGTCCCTCTTGTAATTTTCCGGGGGAACTAACTGCGAAAGAGCCTCGTGAAAGAGGTTCGATCGTGTACACCTGGACTTGCAGAAACCAGCGTTGCCGTGATGTAAAGCGAGGTTGGATAATGCAAGTTTTAGGTAACAATGAGATACCACTAAGAGAAGGAGCAACTAGTGGAGATAACAGGGACAATTGAAGTCGACGAAGAAGACTTCTGGCAAAAGATCCTTAACCTCATAGACGAACGCTGTGAGGAAATGAAACAGGAAATAATTCTTCGTGATCCCAGCGAGGACATAGAAGACCAATTGTATGCTGTCATGAAGCGTTACGTAAATACGCCTCGTGCTAGTGTAGCCAACTGTCCGACACTTATCGCATTCGAAGAATGTGTAGTGAAGGCACTAACAGACAACAGAAAGTGGATTGAACATGAAAACTTCGTACGAAACGGATAATCGTTTCGCTAATAGAGGCTATGCACCTGAGGGGGCTACAGCCGCATATTCCGCCCGATGGATCGATATGGAAACTTGGGGCGATATTGTACCAGATAGGCAAGGAATGGCCTATGACGACGCTAAAGAGCGAGACGTTCTGGCTAGCATCATGAACGATCGTAAGTTTTGGAAGCCCTTACCTACCTTTGCGAAGGCATTTAACGAAACTCACGGCGAAGAAGCAAATGGTGTATTACAACTAGGCGATCGCGTAGCGAACTATCACATGTGGCGATCAGATCCTGGGACTAAAGGATACATCTATGTGGAGGCATGGTTAAATGCCTAGAACAAACATAGAAGTAGAACTAGTAGGCCAAGACGGTAACGCTTTCGCCATAATGGGAGCTGTAACAAACGCCCTTAGGCAAAATGGCTTCACAGCGGATGACGTTGATGAGTACAGAACAGAGGCCATGTCAGGTGACTACGATAATCTATTACGGGTCACCATGGACTGGGTCGAAGTTGTCTAGAACTAGCCCTATTAAAGTTCTAGCTTCCTACTATATAATATAGGTATGGATTTATTTGATGAGGATCTCGGCGCCTTCGAATTTGAGGGCGCTGAGGTCTTACCTATACGGGACTACGCTAAATATAAGGGCTTAGCACCACAGCTGGTCTATTACTATATTCGATCCAAGAAAATTGAGACACACCTTTGTCAGTGTGGAAGGAAGATAATAAATGTCGGAGACGCCGACGAGGCGCTTGCACGTCCAAAAAAAGGTGGACGTTAGACATCAAGTGAAGAATAAAAGGTCATGGTGTAGTGGCTGTCGTCGCTTTATTCCTTGGCCTAAGACTAGGTTTACTTACGAACAGGATGGTGATAAATGGATTCAAGTGACATGGTGCAAACATTGCTCGAACATGATTCTAGCGAAGCATCTTTCCTAGGAGATTTATTCTCCTTCCAACAAGAAGATGTGGAAAGAGTTCTAACTAGTAAAGAAAACCATCATCTAATTGCCAACGAAATGGGCACAGGCAAGACTTACGAAGCCATTGCTATTGATGTTCAGAGAAGGCAAGCCGATGACTATATTGACTCTCCTACGTTAGTCATAGCCCCTCTATCTACGATCAGCGGTTGGAAGAAACATTTTGAAGAGTTAACCAACCTTAAGATCTGTGCTATTGATCCTAAAAATAGGCAAAGATTCTTAGACGAATTGAAAGAATATAGATCTAGTGTCTTTATTTGTCACTGGGAATCTCTTCGCTTAATGCCCGAACTAGCCGGAGTAGGCTGGTGGCATATTATCGCAGACGAGGTGCACAAGGCTAAGAACAGAAAAGCAAGACAGACAGTTGCACTAAAGAAGATAAAGGCTAAATACAAGTTAGGCCTTAGTGGTACACCTATTATTAACAGACCAGACGAGCTGTGGTCTATTTTGAATTGGATGTTTCCGAAAGACTATAGGAGCTATTGGCGTTTCTATAACTCTTACATTGACTTCGAAATAGGTCATCCAGGTGGCTACCACATTATTAAGGGTACGAAAAACATAGAAGAGCTCCGAGATATTACTAAACCACTTCTCACAAGGAGGACCAAGAAAGAGGTCTTAAAGGATCTGCCCGAGAAGTATTACACACCTATCGAAGTAGCTCTAACTGGTAAGCAACGAAGAGCTTACGATCAGATGCGAAAAGATATGATCGCTTGGATAGGAGAGAACGAAGGTCAGCCATTAGTTGCGCCAGTAGTTATCTCTAAGTTAGTGCGATTACAGCAATTGGCATTAGCTTACGGCGAACTAGAAGATGGAGAAGAGTTTGTCTTAACTACCCCTTCTGCCAAGTTAGATGTACTTAAAGAGCTATTACAACCTGGTGAGAAGACTGTAGTATTTACGCAGTTCGTAAAGATGATCAACCTTGTAGAACAAGAGCTCGAGGGTTTGAATGTGGATACTCTCCATGGAAGTACATCCAATCGTGGTGAGGTAATAGAAAGATTTCAAGAAGGTGATACTGATGTTCTGCTATGTTCCATTGGAGCTGGTGGAGTAGGTATTACCCTAACAGCTGCCAGCAGAGTTATATTCTTAGATCGTAGTTGGTCTCCTGCAATGAATCTACAGGCCGAAGATAGATTACATCGAATAGGACAAGAAAACGCTGTACAGGTTATAGACTTAATTGCAGAGGACACGGTTGATCTGGGCAGGATGCAAAGGTTAGATCAAAAGTGGCAATGGATCCGACAATTATTGGACAAGGATAAAAAATGAGCATACCTAATCCCTTACCAGCCATTCAGCGCGAACAGGTGATGAAGGCTATTAAAGATGATGCTTGGCAGGATTTTCGTAAGAGCTTAAAAGGTCTGTCCACCAAGGAAAAGATTTCTAAACTCAACAGCTGGTACCGTAAAGGACCTAAAGCAAGGATTCAGGTAATTAATTACATGGGTGCTCTTCTAAGGGGAGGACAAGTAAAGAAAGGTCAAGATGGAAAGTGGAGAATAAATCGATAATTCGTACCTCCGATAGGGGTAGATTTAAGCGATGTAGACAACTGTGGGATTTTGAATCCCCCATGCGTAGAGGCTATAGATACACACCTGGTATTAAAGCATTAGATTTCGGAATAGCAATACACGAGGCATTAGAGTATTACTACGACCCAGATCGCATTACCTACGACACGACTATACGCGAAGAACTCGCGCTTAGAATCTTTAAGGACTCGTGTGCCAATCAACGTGCGCGTATTCTATTATCTCAACCCGACCTAGCGGTAGAGATTGAACAAGACTTTAAGGAACGTGAAGAGCTAGGTGTTGGAATGCTTCAGCACTACTTCATGGACTGTGAATTCCATAATAACGACTTCACCCCGGTGAAAAGTGAAATAGAGTTCGAAGTAGATATACCAGGCATTGATGCAGTCTATCAGGGGCGTATAGATCTAATTATTGAAAACGAAGAAGGTTACTGGATTGTCGATCATAAGACCGCTGCACAGTTTACTGACACTTCCTATTTAGATTTAGATATGCAGGTTAGTTCATATTGTTGGGCTATAAAGAAACAGTTAGGGATTCCCGTTAAAGGGGTCATAATGAACGAACTGCGTAAAGCAGTACCTAAGGATCCTGCCGTAAATAAAGATGGAACCCTAAGCCGAAATAAATCACAAAGTACCTCGGGTGTTATGTTCCGCTGGAAACTTAAGCAGCTTGGTTTAAGTGAGGACCCTTACACGGAGTACATTAACCATCTCGATAGCGCGAAGCAGTATTTCCGTCGTACCGTCCTATACCGTAGCGACGCAGAACTTGCCAATGTGGAAGAGCTAATACGATTAGAGGCTCTAGACATGTTAGACCCAGAAGTAAGGATTTATCCTAACCCTTCCAGGTTCAACTGCAATGGCTGTTCTTTCTTTGCACCTTGCCTTGCAAAATTAGATGGTGGTGACCCAGATTGGATATTAGAAGAGTCTGGTCGCTATACTACGGAAAAATATAATACTTGAAGATCCCATTTGGACTATAATATAATCTTTAGAAGGAGTAAAATTGAACAAACCAGAAGAAATATTGACTACTGAGTCCCTCGGGGGCTTAAAAGTAGAACCGGTTAGCGAACGGCCACAAACGGTTAACATGTTAGTGTATGGAGACCCAGGAGTAGGCAAAACAGTTCTAGCAGGTTCTTCTTCACAGATAGATAGCATGTCGCCAGTCTTATTTATAGACGTAGAAGGCGGCACGATGTCGTTGCGAAATAAATATCCAAATGTAGATGTTGTCAGAGTTTCTAGTTGGCAAGACATGACGGCTATTTATAACGATCTCGCAACTAAAGAATCAAAGTACAAGACCATTGTGGTTGATTCTTTAACCGAAATACAAAAGTTTAGTATGTACAACATTATGCGTGACCTTATTAACGCAGACCCAGATCGAGATCCCGACGTTCCCGGTATAAGGGAGTGGGGAAAGAACGCAGAGCAAATCAGACGGTTTGTTCGTGCCTTCAGGGATCTCCCCGTGAATACAATCTTCACGGCATTAGCCGCCCAAGATAAAGATCAGAAGACAGGAGCAGTCCTTAATCGACCTTATCTTAGCGGAAAGCTAGCATCGGAAGTAGCTGGCTTCCTCGACATCGTATGCTTTATGTATATTCGAATTGTCGATGGAGACGTGCGACGACTTATGCTTACGTCGAGTACAGATAGCTGTGTGGCAAAGGATCGTTCAGATTCATTACCTCCAGTACTTGAAGAACCCGATATGAAAACAATCCACCAAATAGTAACAGGAAGCTAACAATTATGGTTACAGTAAACTTTTCGGAGACTTCAAACTCCGATTTTGATATTGTCCCTTCGGGGAAATACCATGCCAAAGTCACTGGCGGCGAGATGAAAGAGTCTGGCCCCAATGCCAACAATCCGGGCGCCCAGTATATTAACTGGGAGTTCACAATACAAGAAGGAGCACAGGAGGGGCGTAAGGCGTGGACTAACACTTCACTCCTACCGCATGCTTTGTTCTCTCTAAAGAATCTGCTCGCAGCAGTAGGTTTTGAAACGTCGGGAAGCCTTGATTTCGATATTGAAAACATTGTCTCAAGAGACTGTGTTATCACTATCGGACATCGCGACTTTAACGGTGAAGCTCGTGCTGAAATCAAGCGCTTCGCTCCCTACGACGCAGAGAAGTTTCAAAGTACGCAGCAAGCGTCACTTCTGCCTTAATTAACCAATGATCGTACGGACCTCTCAGGTAGGTAGTTTGGAGGATCTTTCCTTCTTTCTTTCCTCCGAGCTCCACCCCTCTCAGGTGCCTGAGGGGTCCGTGCATGTCCCTACTACTAGAAAGCTCCCCTTTGAATGGACCCAAAGCGACGAGCGATCTATGAGTTTCTTTTCGAAGACGAAGAAGGCTATTTCTGTATAGCTACCAGGAATGCTCGATCAGGAGTATTCAGTGAGAAGTTTTTTCGATACCCAGAGGAACTTGACGACGCTTTAGAACACACGCAGAGACTTAAAGTCACGTGCGACGTATGGTTCTGCCCACAGTTATTCTCTCATCCTAGACGTAAGAAAGAGTATGCCCAATTAGTCACTGCTGCATGGGGTGATCTTGATGATTGCCACTATGACAAAATGCTTATAGAGCCTACGATCGTATTTGAAACCTCTAAGGATAGATATCAGGCCTTATGGAGATTTACGGAACCTATCCATCCAACTGATGCAGAAGACATTAGTAGAAGGATTGCTTATTTCCATGAAGCGGAAGGTATGGATAAATCCGGTTGGGACTTAACCCAACTAATGAGGGTTCCCCTTACGGTAAATCATAAGTATGCTAGCACCGCAGGCCTAAGAGAGGTAGAAGTAGTACTAGCCAGACCCGAACGTAAATACGAGCCAAAAATATTTGAGCAGTACCCTGAAGTAGAGTATGCCGAGAAGGAGCAAATACCTTTTCCAGAAGACATGCCTAAAGAGTCTGCCACAGACCTCTTGGAAGAGCATAGGCTGACGATTAATCCCAGAGTGTGGACTTTGTTTGAAGAAGAACCACACACGGATTGGTCTAAAGCTCTTTGGCAATTGCAACTCTTATTACTAGAGGAAGGCTTTGGCCCAGCAGAAGTTTACGTAATCGCATCTGAAGCCGCTTGTAATAAGTACAGGAGGGATAAACGAAACCCACAGATGCTTTGGAAAGACGTAGCAAGAGCTTATGCTGCCTTTAACGAAGAAGGTAGGGCACCTTACGAAGCCACAGACGAAGAAGAGCCAGAAGAGGTACCTGTACAGGGTGATCTTTTAACAGAAGAAGAGCGCGCCGAAGCTTTATTGGAAGCAGGTTTCGTTGAAGAATACATTCAATGGGCGAGACAACAGGGTGATGCAGCTTGGCAATATCATCAAGCCGGAGCTTTCGTTATTCTAAGTACTCTGCTATCTGGATTAGTTACACTTCCAACCAGCTACGGCACCATGTATCCGAACCTGTGGTTTATGATTCTAGCCGATACAACATTGACTAGGAAGTCAACCGCTATGGATATGGCGATCGACTTCCTACAAGAGATTGATGCTGATGCTATATTAGCTACAGATGGATCTATAGAAGGTCTGTTAACTTCTATGTCCATGAGGCCTAGAAAGCCTTCGATCTTTTTGAGAGACGAGTTCTCTGGTCTTTTAGAAATGATGACTAAGCGTGATTATTACGCCGGCATGTTGGAAACACTAACCAAGCTCTATGACGGTAGAAGCCAAAAAAGAGTCTTACGTAAAGAAACAATAGATGTTCGAGATCCAATCCTTATTCTTTTTGCGGGAGGCATTAAAGAACGTATCCAAAGTCTGCTATCTTACGACCATGTAGGCTCTGGGTTTCTTCCGAGGATGCTTATGATTTGCGCGGAGAGTGACGTAAGTAGGTTAAAGCCCCTAGGCCCACCATCAGAGTCCTCCTTGGATAAAAGAGATGAACTCGTAAGACGAGCCAGGCAGATAAAGAATCACTACCTACCTAATGACGCGCAGACGGTCGGGAACGAATTGCACATCCCTACTTCTTGGGAAGCAGCCTTAACAGAAGATGCCTGGGTTCGTTACAATAAATTCGAAGCTAAATTAGTAGAACTAGCTTTACAGTCTACCCAGAAGGATATTACGACTCCTACGTACGATAGACTTGCAAAGAGTGGTTTGAAAATATCTGTACTATTAGCCGCCAGTAGACGATTAGCTACGAAAGTTATAGTTGAAGAAAAGGACGTTATTAAGGCGTTCTTCTATATAGAGCAGTGGCATAAATACACTGTGGAAGTCATTCATAACCTAGGTAAGACAACGCAGGAAAGAACTATCGAAAAGGTTAAGGATGCTATTGTTAGATCTCCAGGGGTTAAGCGTTCGCAGCTAATGCAGCGTTACCGTTTGACTTCAAGAGACGTTGAACTAGTGTTTGGTACTCTAGAGCAGCGCGGCCTCGTTAAGAGGATAAGAGCAGGTAGGGGAGAACGCCTCTACCCAGTTGAGAAAGGCTAGATATGAGTGAGTACGACTGCGTCTGTGTTTACAGCGGAGGATTAGATTCGGCGACTATGCTTTGCGATTCTGTTGAAAGATATGGGGCAGATAGAATTCTAGCCTTGTCGTTCAGCTACGGACAAAGACACACGAAGGAACTAAATTACGCTGCGAATTTGTGTATCGAATATGGTATTGATTGGAGAGAAATCGATATTACTTCTATTAATCAGTTGTTACCTGGTAGCGCCCTTACAGATGACGTTGATGTTCCAGAGGGGCATTACGCGGAAGATACGATGAAGGCCACAGTGGTCCCTAATCGTAATGCTATTATGGCAAATATAGCTATAGGAGCCGTAGTAGCTTACGGGGCAGTAGTTCTTCGACTAGGGGTACACGCTGGAGATCATCCCGTTTACCCAGATTGTAGGCCTGAATTTATTGCCCAACTAGAATCGCTAGCTAAAGTAGCCAACGAGGGCTTTATTAAAAACACATTCTATATCGATTGTCCTTGGCTATATGTAGAGAAATCCGAAATCGCCGCCAGAGCAGTGGATCTAGGACTTGAGTTCGATATGACTTGGTCCTGCTACAAAGGGGGCGAGCACCACTGTGGGAGATGCTCCACTTGTGTAGAAAGGTTAGAAGCAATTGATCTTGCGGGATACACGTCGATTGACACCACTCGTTACGAAGACGACCAATACTGGAAAGAAGTCATTGCCAATGCAAATAATTAAACGACTTGGGGGTTACCCCTGCAGTCACAGGCAGTGGAAGGATGATGGCCACTGCCAGTTTCTACACGGGTACGATCGCTGGATAGAGATTACTTGGCAAGGATCACGTGATCAACGTGGATGGGTTGTTGATTTTGGAGCCTTGAAAGGCCTCAAAGAAATATTCGAACATCAATTCGATCACACTGTTCTCGTATCGGAAGATGATCCTTTTCTAGATCTATTTACGGCAGAACCTTTAGATGGTAGCCTTTGGCAAGTTAGAGTAATGGACCCCACAATGGAGGGCATGGCCCTGTGGGTTAAAGACGAAGTACAAGCTTGGACAGAGGAATACATAGAGGCAGAGGGTGCAGACCCAAGTCTTCGAGTAGTGAGGGTTGAATGTTGGGAAAACGAGAAGAATGCTGCAGTTTGGCAAGAAGGAGCAGACTATGGCTCAGCTTAGGGTTTCGGAGATTTATAACAGCATTCAAGGCGAAGGTCACTTTGCAGGAACTCCAACTTTATTCTTACGCTTTGCTGGTTGTAACATGCGCTGTCCTGGATGGCCTTGCGACACTGAGCACGCGATTAATCCAAAGATCTGGCGAATCGAATCGATAAAGCACTCGCCTAACTCTTTATTGGAGGAGGTAATTAATCAAGCCGCACAATCGCACATACAGAACATTTGTCTTACAGGTGGTGAACCTTTCATGCAGCCTAAAGACAAGCTACAAGAGTTATGTTCTGGTCTCGAAGAAAGTGGATTCAATCTCGAAGTCTTTACGAATGGCTCTTATATATTTCCAGGCTGGTCAAGCACCATGGTAAAGATGATGGATTGGAAACTAGAGGGCTCTGGTGAGGCAGATACGAATATAGAAAATCGTCTTACGAATGCTCTTAATCTATCCCCCATTGACGGTATAAAGTTTGTCTGCAAGAATAGAACCGACTTTAACGAAGCTAGACAAATCTGGGGTCGCCTCGTTACGGACGATAGATGGCGAGGTGCTCAAATTTGGGTAGGTTCCGCTTGGGATGAACTGCCAGAAAAGGTTTTAGTAGACTGGCTTCTTGAAGAAAAGCTGCCTTGGAAGCTTAATGTACAAGTTCACAAATATATATGGCCCGCAGAAGAAAGGGGTGTTTAATGGAAGAAAGATTCATTGACCGACGATTAGAGGTTATGGCGGAGGAGTTACTTAGTACGATCTTCGAACCTTTTTGGGAAGGACGCGACGACGTTAAGAAAACCCCAGAGAGATTCGTTAAGATGCTGCAAGAGCTTGCGCACGCGGAAGAATTTAACTTTACGACTTTCCCTTCCGATAACAACGAAATGGTAATCGTCCAAGATATCCCATTCGTCTCGCTCTGTGCTCATCATATCGCTCCGTTTGTAGGTAAAGCCCATATAGGTTATGTACCACAGGGTAAGGTGGCTGGACTATCAAAGCTTGTGCGTAGCGTAAACTACATGAGCAAAGGCCTGTGGTGTCAAGAGGACTTAACCGATAGTATCTCAGCTTTCCTACAGGATCACCTAGAACCTAAAGGAATCGCTGTGGTAATGCAGGGTGAGCATACTTGCATGACTATACGTGGAGTAAGGACGCACGGATCGCTTACAACTACATCTAGCATGACTGGATGCTTTGCAGATCATGACCGCTTAGCTAGATCGGAATTCCTTAGTCTGATAGGTCTAACGTGAGAACATTAGCGCAAATCCAAAATGAGATACAAGAAGACAACCACAGGTTCTTTCCCGAACAAGCAGAGAACTTAGGCCATCACGTCCTAGCACTCTGTGGCGAAGTAGGAGAGGTTGCTAATTTAATTAAAAAGTTCCAAAGAGGCTCAATACAGGCGGGCGATGAAAATGCTTTCTTTGATTTAGCCGGAGAATTAGCTGACGTATTTATTTACGTCATGAGTTGTGCAGCAATAATCGGAATAGACATGGAGGAAATTTATGCAGCGAAACGCGAATACAATGTTACTCGCTTCGAAGGAACGCTATGATAAGCAGTTCGAAGAAGAAAGACAGCAACGTTTAGAAGCTGGAGAACAAGAATATGGCGCTTACAAATTCTTAAGTGCTGACGTAATTAACATGGCAAAGGAAGAAGTTATCGACCTAGCCAATTACGCACAGTTTATTTATTACAAACTTTGTCTTCTAGAAGAAGCCACCAAAGATGTAGGATCGCTATGAAAGTAGCCATGATACCTCCTCTAGGTTCGGTTGGTTTAGCAGAAGGAGATTATCACCTTATTCTGCCACAATACATTGATAGTTACAAACGGAGTCATTACAAGTTGTTCTATCAGGAAACTGAAGGATACAAGATTCTCGATAACGGAGCTGCAGAGGGTAAGCTTGCTTCTAATGACAGACTTATGGAAGTAGCTTGCGAAATAGCTGTTGACGATATAGTCGTGCCCGATGTGTTAGGTGACGCCGGAGCTAGCTATAGACTAGCAACAGACTTTCAAACAGTAGCTAAAGACTATGATTGGTTTAACTACATTGGTGTTGTCCAAGGTAGAGATAGGGCAGAGATAGTACAAAGTATTCATTTACTAATGGATGTCGAATACATAAAGATACTAGCTGTGCCCAGACACCTGTGCCAGAAAGTACATAAGTACATCAGGTACGACATTGTGGAAGCTCTTTACGACGACATTGAAGATAGATTCGAAGCAATACATTTTCTTGGAAGTTCTGCATGGGCAAAAGAACCCGTGATTCTTTCAGACCTTCCAATAGCAAGGGGTATTGATACGTCATTCCCCATTTATATGGGCATGAGCGGACTAGAGATCGGTAAAGATCGTTGGATTCCTCGGCCTAGGAAATACTTTAAGGAAAACTATACAAGCGAACAAGAAAGGTTAGCTCGTGCAAACATCGACAAGTACAGGATGTGGGCCTCCTAGTGTAGCGATAGTAGGAGACTCATTTAATGGTCCTGCAGAAAGACTATTAAACACAGTCTTAAGGCATTACAACATAGAACCAATTCTCACAACGGATCGAGAGGGTCAGGAGCTAGTAGAACAGCTAACCGAACTCAATCCTGACGTAATAGTTGCTCTAGGAAAAACAGCTATAGAAGACGTCATGGGAGAAAAGGTAAACGTCACAAGTATTCGATCAGGCCCTCCTAAGGAGAGTATGTACTTCAATGCTAAGATTATTCCTACTTATCATCCGGGTATGGCGATTCGGAATACAGGGGTCTTTCCAGATATCATTGCAGACTTTGCTAAGATTAGCACTCCCATAGTTGAGTGGAAAGAGCCCACCTACACTGTGGTTTCAACTCCTGAGAAGGCTAAAGAAGTCATTATGTATTTAGCCAGACAAGAGATACTAGTTCTCGATATCGAAGTGGGTGTAGAAAAAGATAGGGACTTTAGTCATCCCGATGTTCTTCTATGTGTAGGTATGGCTTCGGATCAGAATGACGTATACATCTTGTCTGAAGAGGTATGTAATGACGACAAGGTTCGAAGTCATTTAGACATACTGATTTCTACACATCGTGGCATTATCTGTCATAACGGTAAATTCGATTTACAAGTATTAAATCGTTTAGGCATAGGTGATCTCGGTACATCTCTTTTCTTTGACACTATGCTTGCTTCTTACGCCCTTGACGAAAGACAAGGAGTACACGGACTTAAATATTTGTCCGCAGAGTTGTTAGGGGCACCAGCTTATGACATGGAAGTTAAGGAATTTATTAGCGGCGGAGAATCCTTTGCCAATATTCCACGAGATCTGCTATACAAATACAACGCCTACGACGTAGCTCTAACATACGAACTTTATCAACATTACGTCAAAAAGCTAGACGAAGAAGGTCTGATATCTCTACACAATATGCTAGTGTGGTTCTCCAATGGTCTAATGCAGCTAGAACTCGTAGGAGTATCTGTGGACATGGAATACCTAAAGGAATTAGAGGATACCTATCTTGACGGATTAGCTGATGTGGAAGAGAAGTTACATAAGTGGGTAGACAACCCTAGATCTCCTAAACAAGTCAAGGAAGCTTTATTTTCTTTAGGCGTAACAACGGAATCCACAAATGTGGAGGTTCTAAATAATTTATTAGAGTCGGCCTCTAAACCAGCATTAGTTGAATTTGTTACCCTTATGCTCCTCCATCGAAAAGAGCAGAAGCTGTATGGCACTTATGTCAAAGGTACTAGACAACGCTTAATAGGAGAAAAGGTGTACCCCACCTTCCTACTTCATGGAACGGTTACGGGGAGGCTTGCCTGTAGGAATCCTAATCTACAGAATGTTCCCCGAGAGTCGAAAATTAGGAAATTATTCGTTCCGAGCGAAGGAAACGTATTTGTACAAGCAGACTATGCTCAGGCAGAATTAAGAGTAATAACCTGCTTAGCTAAGGATGAATACCTGAGGGGAGTATTTAATGACAATAGAGACCTCCATAGCGAAATTGCGGAAAGATTCTTTGGACCTAACTTTACCAAAGATGAGCGAGTCAGAGCGAAGGCAGTTGTGTTTGGCCTGGCATACGGAAGAGAAGCTTATAGCTTATCCAAAGAGTTCAAAATCCCTGTAGCAGAAGCCGAACGCTATGTAGACACCTTCTTTGAAGCAATCCCTCAAGTAGTTCGATGGAGAGAAGAAATTAAAGAAAGAGTTCTACATAGATCGGAAACACTAGTGACACCTTTTGGCAGGAAGAGGCGATTCTGGTTAATCACACCTGAGAATCAAAAAGATGTGCTTAATGAAGCTTACGGATTTCTTCCACAGAGTATCGCGTCTGATCTAACCATGTTGTCCATGATGGAGATGCTTAGAGAGTTTGAGGATGGACTAGCTGAAGTAAAGCTACCTGTGCATGACTCCGTCCTTGTAGAGTGTTCTCCGCAGGATGCAAGCATGGTAGCGTCAAAGATGACTAAGATAATGGAACGCACAGCTAAAACAGCGTTTAGTGATTATGTACCATTCACAGCCGATGCAGAAATTGGTTATAGCTGGGGAGAGCTTGAAGATGCCTAGAGGACAAAGAGCAGAAATAGGATCAACTAGAGTTGCCCCTAATGGTTACCATTACACAAAGTCAGATGAATACAACTGGAGACTGACCCATCATATTGTCATAGAAGAAAAACTGGGTAGAAAGCTTCTACCTCACGAGCGTGTGTTGTTTATAGACGGAGATCGATCCAATATCGAAGAGGACAATCTTGAGGTGAGGGAAACAAAAGGCGGAGTTAAAGCCAAGAAGATCGAAATAAGGACAAAGATAGCATATTTGGAAGCCGAATTACGTTCTCTCAAGGAATTAGAGTGATTACGCTATATAATACTTCACTAGACTATAGTCTCTTAGAGTCTTTATCTAAAGTAGGGGTATTATATCAGAGCCAGGGGTAAATCGCTTAGAGAGCTCTAGAGAAGGTATAAAGATAGATACGAGGTTAGACAATGGAAAGATACGTGTCATTAGATCCAGGCGTCACAACAGGCACTTGTATCCTAGAACCCAGCGGACATATCGTAGTTACACAGGCTGCTTTCAGTCATACTACTCTTGTTCAGTACCTAAACGCCTTAGAACCTACAAAGTTGATCTACGAAACTTTCCAATACAGAAGAGTACCCAATGCTGATCTCACCGCCGTTGAACTCATAGGAGTGTTAAAGCTGTGGTCCGCTAATTCAGATGTAGAGTTAATACCTCAGGCACCAGCAACAAAGACCCTGTGGGATGATCTGAAGCTAAAGAAGATGGGTTTGTATAAAGCTAAAAATCCTCATTCGATGGATGCTTTAAGGCATATGTTGTACTACGTCACAACTAAAGACGATCCCTTAAAAGATCACTTTCTTAATATGCTAGCAGCCCAAACTCTTTCGTAGTTGCTCCCACACCGACCATTGCTGCTCAGTCCACGTATGTTCAATTGTGGACATCAACTGTGAACACTGAGGCCCGTAAGTACTGCCTCCGCCAACATACTCTGTTTCAATTCGGACAGGTTCGGGTTCGGAGTCAGGCCACAGCATCATGAGTCCGCTAATACCTGCGGCGAGAGCCACAACGGCTGCTGTAATAGCCTTAATAATCTTTTTAATTGCTTCCGACCAAACGTCTGCGCGTTCAGCTACTTCTTCTATTTCCATCGTACACCAATTTTATTACTGCCTGGTGCTTAGGTCCAACTTTCATTTTCTCTATCCTCTACAAAGACGGGAGCTTGCATAGTGACGCCTCTCGTAGGGCTAACTACCCACCAAGCTTGTTGAGCAGGCTCGGAAGAGAAACCATTGATAGCCGCGTAAGTATCGAAACCCTTAAGAGAACCATTCACAATGAGACCGGCGCTGGCTGCCATTGTTAGCTGATGCCAATGACCCATGATCAATAAATCATGAGGTTTGTTAACCATTAGACGAGCTTGCAGTCTCTTAATTGGAGGCCAGATACCTCCGATTCCACCACCGCCCCTAACCGCATCGCCATGGGTTAGAAGAATTCTTGTATCGTACACATTGAATAAACAGTCATGAGATTCAGGTATTTGCCAAGTTACATTCTTAGCCTTAACCATTTGTTGAGCAGAATGTGCTATTAGCCAATCCCAAGAATCTCTAGCTCTGCCAGCGGTTCTGGGCTTGAACGTAAGCCTCCCGTGATTACCTACCACATTGATGATATGTACCTTTGGGAAAGCTTTAGCTAACTGTTCTATAGCTGCTACTAATTGAGCTGACCAATATGCGCATGTCACAGGGCCGTAGGGTGTTTCGTTATGCTCCCCCAGATCGTGTAAGTTACCGGAAACTAAATCTCCACCTAGACACAAAACTAAGCCTTCAACGTCAACGTTTGCTATTTGATCGTAAGAAAGTTGGATAACTTTTTCTACGAACTTCTTCAAACGCATTTCGGCTATCTCACGGTTGTAAGAATTCAAACCATTCTCGGCGAACTTTACTACCTCATCAAAATGACAGTCAGATAGTAACGCCATAACAGTGACGCTATCTTTCTTCCGTTTTTTCTTTGACGTCATCCAAGTAGGAGGCTTCTGAGCTGTGGAGGCTTCGTACGTAGAAGCTCTCAGCTGAAACTCTTCCTTCAATTGAATAGCTTCTTTTAGGTCGAGCTTTAAGGTTCTCACCCTTAACTCTAATTTAGCAGCACGAGCCTGTTCGGCTCTAAGCTCTTCTAATAGCGCTTCGTCTTCTTCAAACTCATCGAGATTCTTCACGCAATGCATTCCTTGCTAGGACTAGTGTTTCTACTTTTGATCTAGTAACATCTGCTATTCCGATAGCAGTTAGCCACTTAGCAATTACAGCAGAACCAGCGTCTGAGGACATTATTTGATCTTGAACGTCTTGCGGCAACGTTTTCCACCAGGCTGTAGAAGCACCTGCCACAAATTCGTCAAGAGTGGGTACTCCTTTCTCAGACATGTCACCTACCTATCAAGGAAAGAGGCAATTGTTTTATTGCCTGTTTTAGTTGACAACCAAGCTAGAGCCGCAGCTACAAGGGTCACTACCGCACCTTGTGCACTCGGATCCAATGATGAATTTGCTAGTACTGATACTAAACCTCCAAGAACAAGTCCCTTAAGAGACTGATCGCCTACCTGTGTATTTAATTTTTTGAGCATCCTGCTCCTATGAATAAGTCTGATCAAATTGAAGAGCACCGGAACTATTATAAATTCGGATACCGGTTTCTCCATCAGACATTAAGCCAATAATAATTCGTGTTACTTCACTTGTGTCTTTGACTGTTAAAGTACCTCCTGACGGTATTAGCCAACCAAAAGTTTCAAGGTTGTTAACTCGATTCTCTATATTACTGAGAACTTCTACGATATTGTCTTCTAAGACTCTACCAGGCATTATTCTGTAGCTTCCACGGTTGACATGTTGAGAGAAATTCTTTCATCGTTTGCCCCTTCGTTAACCCAGACGTCGTAAGACATAATCCGGTAGTACCTATCAAGGCTAATAAAACCTCTACCGGCTCTTACACGAGCCAAATCACCTGTCTGGAAGGCCCCTAGGCGTGTCTCGACGCTTCTAGGATCTACCTCGAGTGTTAGAACTTCGTATAGCTGGTCGCGTTTGTTAAGCTCTCTGGTAGAATATTCCGCCAAAGTAGCTTCTTTAGAAATGTCTTTCTTAACCAACTTGTGTTCTAAGAGGGGATAACCTTCTGCGAAACTATCAATGTTTGTAGACTGCACCAACGTTGTGTCACTAGCACTGCCCGCACCAACCATGTATATTTTATTCACAAACTTCTGGGCCTTTTGCTGCCAAGATAATTTTGTCAGGTTGGCGTCTAGATCAAAAACTACTTCCGCTAAAGTGCCTTTGCGAGGATAGTACTGATGGTATTCGTTAGATATTGTCGGAGGGCTTGAACCCGCAACCCACTTAGAAGTAATTTCGAAATCAAAACCACCATCGCGATCCGCAAGATCTTGTATAGCTTCTCCCACGAATCTTCTTTGATAGTCATAATAGGATCTATCGACATTAACACCCGAGCTAGTAGATGTACCCGCGGTAGACATTCCGACTATACTGCCACCTGTTTTACTTAGAGCTGTGTCAATAAGTCCCTTAGCAACAACAAACTGATCAGTATTACTATATGAAACCGTGTCCTCAATTATCCGTCTCCGAAAATACGACCAGAGGCCTTCCCCTATAAGACGAAGTCTATTTGACGGATAGACAACATACAACTCCCAAAGAATATATGCGCCGACAATAATACCATCCTTTTCTATGTAGATAGTAGATCGTCCAGGCTTTATGTAGTCTGTAGAGATCTTACTTCTTAGATTACCCTCAGCGGGATTGGGAGAAGTAGAGATATCACACTTGCCCGGACCGTTTAGATAATGACTGAAGTTTATTCTTGTTACGGGAATCTCTTCATACCAGTTAGCATCTTGAAGATTTCCAAGTAGGACTCGATAGCCCTTCATTACATAAACGCCTGCACGGTAGTCAGTGCGTCCCAAGTCTTAACACCTACGACTCCGTCAGACGATCCTGCAGCGCTATTTGACATCTGGAACTCCTTTACTGCTCCGTCCGTGCCTCGGCCGAATATACCGTCAACTGGGCCAGGGTCATAGCCCCTATCCCTAAGTAGAGTTTGTACTATCTCTACTGCATCTCCTCTACTCTTCTTGCTTAATGATAATACGGATAACTTGATCTGTTCACGTAAATCAATTAAGTACTGAAAGATCTCTGACCAGTTTGGCACTTCTGGCTCTTTCAGTTTATCCATTCCCGCTTCAACCCAATCGCCCAGCCAATCGCCTGGACAAGTACTAGTTCCCTTCAATCTGTGAGTAGATACCCACAGGTCTTTATTGCATACCCCTTCTGCTTCTTCTGCGATCTCTATAAGGCTATCCAGAGATGCTTTAGGTACTTCACTAAAGCCCCAGCCCGTATAACAGACTGAGAAGGACTTCGTATTCCAACCTTTAGTTCCTGCTCCTCTATTCTCCCATCCCCTACCCTCGTAGATCACACCTTCTTCGTCTACAAGCCAGTTGTAAGCAATACCATCCCAGCCTTTACTTAAATGATATCTTTCGAAAGCTTGTACAGCCTTTATGCCTTTAGGTCCATTTTGGACACCAGAATGATGTACTACAATGCCTTCTATTTGTGCGGACTTAACTTTCACAAAGTCGCCGTCTGCTCTATTAGGGTTAGGACTAGCTCCCCATTCAGCCCTCGAGATGTATTTCATTAGCTTCTCCTAACTCAGTTTGACCCAAGCGTCAGACACAGGGTCGTATTCGTAAGGGACAGATTCGAAGTCGTCAGGTTGTGGGGCAATGCCCTCAGCGATACCCGTCGGTAAGTCATCAGCAAAACCGACATACGGTGCGCCTTCGTGTCGAGCAGCATCAGCATCCCATTCAGCCATTGTTATGACCCCACCGTCAAGGCGCCAGTGACGCTAGCTTGTGTCCTTGCACCTGTACCATTTTCGCTTGGCGTAAACGTGGTAAATGTGTTGCCTGTCGTACTTCCCACGAGGTTTCCTTGCGTCGCTGTCATGTTTGATGTGCCATACACCACCGTGAAATCACCGACAGTGTAAGTCCCTTGGCCTGACCCATCTGTAGGCAGCTTAAACACCAAAGTTTTAACTTGTGCGTTACCGCTACTCGAAACATGGCCAGCAAAATAAATATTGTCTCCACTGGAATCTAGTCTTGGGGGTGTAAATGAACAATTCTGTTGAGTACCGGGCATACTGTCGCTTGTTTTATACACAAGAATTTTGCGTTGCCAGTTAATCGTTGTTGATGAAGTGTCTGGGTCAAACGACACTAGATACTGTTGAGTTGGAGTGCCACCGTTGTCTCCCATCAATGCATAACAAGTTGAGTCATCGGCGCTAAACGTGATGCCGTATAAAGAACTTAACGCAGTAGGTGTAACAGGACTGTCTGATGCATTAACGGCGAGCCGCCACCCTTGATCAAAAGTGTTCCAACCCGACGCATGATTCCATCGGAAAAAGTATGCATTATTGGAAGCAGTACCGCCTTGGACGATACCCATGATCGGATACCTGTCAGCGTTGCCGCCTGTGTTATACAACTGCCCGACGCTTGCGTTGCTCATATAGGAGCCACCAGAATACGAACCACCGTTAAAGTCGATCCTCAGCCCAACACCGGACGCACTATTTCCGCCGTTGTAAACCTTGAACACAGAGTTGTGATAGCCGCCGTAAGAACTGTGATAAGGGAACCCTAAATACATAAAGTTACTGTTGTTCAAAGCCATGTCACGGAAATAGAAACCCATACCGCCAGGAGTTGACGAATCAGTGATGTTGGATGAGCCAATCCGTACGCCAGTCGTTTCATCAGCCGGTACAGCCATTGCGTCGTAGCCGGTGTTTAGTCCGTAGCCACCAGCGTAAAGGTATGTACCGTTTGGTGACAACCGGTGACTTGCCGGATAGTTCGTATATGACGCTTGTGAGGAGGCACCACGACGAAACAACTCGTCACTGGAGTTTATCCCGAACCATTGTTCAACATACGAACTGTTGAGCTTTGCAGTCCAAACGCCTGCGGTGCCAGTGGCGTCGGTGTACCCACTTATATAAATGTCGTCGCTACCAGCGCTATCAACAGTCAAATTAGAAATCAAGGTGTTATACGATGTGCCGCTTGATGTCCCGATCCGAAATGAACGAGTGTCGGTAAGCGTTTGGGCTGACACGTTTATCTTCGCGATACCGCCTGCGTATTTAGCGCCCGAAGGGTTTGTGTAGCTGTCAAAGCCTAGGAAAAGATCACCGTTAGAATCTAAGCTCACAGCACGCATATAAGTGGTTGTCTGTGAGGCAAAATTTGGGTCGAATTGAGCAATAAACCCGCCAAACGGAGCAGGCCAGATACCGTCACGTTCAGCTTCAGCAATCTCCCCCAACGACCACACACCGGAAGCGGCGCTGGTTGTTGGCACATTATCTGGCCCAATCACACTTCCGTTCGTTCCATAGCTCATTAGCTTGGCTCCGTCGGCCAGTCACCAAGTTCGGAAACTTTGGTTGCCGTTGACGGATAATCCCTTAGCTCTTGGCGGTAGGTAACCCACTTCGCTTTCTTAGC
>PVBE011587070.1_pt1 | contig 26701 bp, 20 predicted proteins | sample 1631181 | NCBI WGS metagenome assembly PVBE01 (sample SAMN08397723, study PRJNA350692) | Marine metagenome, whole genome shotgun sequencing project. | isolation source: water | place: Pacific Ocean | collected 2012-04
AGCTCGTTAGGCTACCGACCACCGGCCCCGGAAGCGCTGTTGTTGAATCCGGCTGCGCTGCGCTTCGCCGGCCTCAACAACCCCTTGTCAGCACCGAGTTACTGAGATAAGACGTGGTACTAACCGTGGGGTCAGGTCAGCTCATCCACCATGTCGTGTCGGCACGTGGCGTCGGTACCGTGGCAGGGTCCTGCGCGCGGGCCGCTCCCACCGTTGCCATCTGGAGGGTCAGAAGCAACAGCAGGACCTTCCTCGGCATTCTTTCGGCAGCTCTCATCGCGTTTCTCTCGCTATGGTGGCGCGCAGGTCGGAGACTGGCTCGTGCCGTTCGGACAAAACTGAATCCATGCTCCCCGGCTCGCGTTCACCCGTAGGATAGCGGCTGATTCGTTCGTGTTTGACTGATCATTTTCGATCACAGGAGTTGTCTTGATTAGCAGACGATTGCTTGCCGCGTGTTGGGTTCTGTCCTGTCTCGCGATGGGCCCGGAGTCCCTCGCTCAGGAGTCAAAGCAGAACTACGAGATCATGAAGCTGATACGCCGCGAGAAAATGGATCTCATCCTGCCCGGCGCCATGCGAGACAACGACGTCGACATGTGGATCCATGTCGTACAGAGCGGCAACCGAGACCCCCTCGCCCTCGACTTGGGAGGATGGTTCGAATACCGAGCCTGGGAGCCATTCGGGTACCACATCTTCACGGATCGAGGCGGTAACAGGATCGAGCGAATCATCCTGGGTGGCGAGGATCAGGAAGGTCTCTATGACATCTCCGGTTCGGGTGGCGACCTACTGAGGCTGGTCGAGGAGCGTGACCCGGAGGTGATCGCCGTCAACATGTCGACGTCACTTCCTTTGGCGAACGGCCTGTCTCATACCGCATACATGAGCCTGACCTCAGCATTGGGTGAGAAATACGCCGACAGGCTGATCTCTGCAGAACAGGTGATCACCGACTTTCGCGTACGACGAGTGCAAAGGGAGATCGTCGCTTTCGCAAACGCGCTGGAGATTCAGCGACAAATCATGGAGGCAGCTCTGCGGCGGATCAGACCCGGCGTCACCACGCCGGAGGAGATCGGATGGTGGGCCTCAGATCAGCTGCTGGAACAGGGAATCGGCCCCTCCTATCAGGCCGCAACGCTGTTTCTGCCCTACATGCCAGGAGGAGCGCGAGACGGAGTCTATCAGCGCGGCGCGTTCATATCCTGGGACATGGGTATCGGCTACCTGAACTTCGGTACCGACATCAAGCGAAACGCCTACATCCTGCGCGACGGCGAGACCGACCTGCCCGACGGGCTCGAGCTTGCCTGGAAACGTGGCATGGAGGCGCGCCAGATTCTGCGGGAAACGTTCAGTGCAGGGAGGACTGCCGGAGAATCTCTCGACGCAATGGTCGCGGCCCTGGAGCAGGCCGGCTACGTCTACACACCCTCCGACGATCGGACCTCGCAATACAGAGACCTGGTGGCCGAGCTCGGAGATGACGACCGGTCGGGGTTCTCGATCGATTTCCACGCCACCGGAAATACCAGCGTCGGCGATGCTACGGCTGGCCCGTCGATCGCGCCGTGGCGCTCGACGACCGCCCACATCGAGGTGCAGCCGAACTACATCTTCTCGCTGGAGTTCGAGCTCAACACGTGGGTTCCGGAGTGGAATCGGCGCATCGGCATCAACTTCGAGGACAACGCGATCGTCACGAACCTCGGTGTCGAGTACCTGAGCCCCATCAACGAACAGATCATCATTATCCGCTAGCTCCACGGCCACCGGCTCTCGAGCCGAGCCACACCGCCTCCGCCGCGTCCACGTTACTCCCCGCCCTTCAATAGCTTGTCCAGCTCGGCAAAGGGGTTTTGGGTGACGGTGGATCGCTCACCTGAACTCCGTCCCGGACCGGAGGCTTCCGCCACGGCACGCCGAGAGTGCTCGTTGTCGTGGCACCAGTAGCAGAGCAGCTCCCAGTTGCTGCCGTCCGGTGGGTTGTTGGTATGGTCGTGGTCCTTGTGGTGGACGGTCAGCTCGCTGAGGTTCTTGCTGTTGAAATCGCGCCCACAGCTGCCACAAACCCACGGCAACAGCTTTAACGCTCGGCCTCGGTAGCTCTTGTCCCACTCGGCGCGAGCACGACGCCCCTCGGCAACAATCCGATCGGCTCGACTCCGGTCTGACGGTTCGCGCGGTGCCACGGATAATGATCCTGGTCTCGAGTAGGTCGCGACAAGCTTGCCACATGAGCTCGCCGCAGTGAGCGAGGACACCGCGCTCCAGCCTACCGAACTGCGACACTGGCCCCTCCGCTCTTCCGGGCTGCTCGTCGAATCTAGTACGCTCCGGCGCTAGGCCCGGGCACAGTCCCACCCTACCCTCGGAGCACCGTGGAACCTGACACTCGACTAGGCCCCCATGAGAGGCTTGCGGCGCTTGCCGCAGGCAACATGGGCGCAGTGTTACGGCACCGATTGCGTCTGGTGGCGCTCGCCTGCACCACCGCCGTCGGACTCGCTGCCTCCGGTGCAGCGGCGACACCCGCGGCTCAGAGTCCTCAGCAGATCTATGACCGCGCCGTCGATGACTTCGGGGCCGGCCGGTTGAGCGAGTCGGCGGCCGGCTTCGACCGACTAGCCGAGCTGCTTCCCGACTACGCACCGCAGCTCTGGCAGCGGGGCATAGCTCTCTACTACGTGGGCCGTTACCAGGACTGCCGCGAGCAATTCGAGTCGCACCGTACCGTCAATCCGAACGACGTAGAGAACGCCGCCTGGCACTTCCTCTGCGTCGCTCGAGCCGAGACCCCGGAGGCGGCGCGTGCGGCGCTGCTACCGGTGGGACCCGACCGACGGGAGCCGATGACGGAGATCTACGGGATGTTTCGCGGCGACATCTCGCCGGAGCAGGTGCTTGCGGCCGCCATCGACCGACCATCGACTCTGTTTTACGCCCACCTCTATGTGGGCCTGTACCTGGAGGGGTCCGGACGCGATGAAGCGACGCTCGAGCACCTTGCCGCCGCCGCCGATCAGCGTTATGCCGGGATCGGCGGCTACATGCATATGGTGGCGCGCGCCGCGTGTTCGGCTCACGCGGATCGCAGACCGGCAACGGGGGGCGATCCGCGGAGCCCGTGTTGAGTCAGACCCCGCTATGGACGCAGGTGCTCCAGGAAATAGTCCTTCACCGCGTCACGCCAGTACCGCTCGCTGGCTCCCGATAACCGGTGGCTCTGCTCGGACAGGATAACCAGATCGTACTTCTTGCGCGCCCTGGTAAGGGCCTCGACCATCCGCATGGTGTGTGCGAACGGCGTATTGACGTCGCTGGTGCCGATCGTCAGCAGGAGCTTCCCCTCGAGGTTTTTCGCCAGGCGGAGGTTCGAGGCGTAGTCCCAGACCTCCCGGTTGTCCTGCGGTAGTCCGAGATAGGGCTCGCAGGGCTCCGGCGACGCCGCCAGATCCACGACCGGCGACGACGACACCCCGACGTGAAAGATCTCCGGCGCTGTAAGCATCGCCCGCAGGGTGAAGTAGTCACCCCAAGAGTAGCCATGCACGCCGACGCGCCCCGTGTCGATATAGGATCGACGCTCCGCCAGCTGGCGCAACGCGGCGACGTGATCGGGTATCTCGTGGCGCCCGATGTTCTGGTAGACAGCGTCTTGGAAGACCTTGCCGCGCAAGGGTGTGCCGCGTGCATCGACGATGAAGGTGACATAGCCGAGCTGTGCCATCGCCTGGGCCAGTACACCTCGCCTGTTGCCGGTGAATGTCCGCGGCACGACGGAGCTCTGTGAGCCGGCATAGATGAAATCGATGATCGGATAGCTACCGCCCGGATCGAAGTCGTGCGGCTTGTACAGGAGTCCCCACAGGTCGGTCACACCGTCGGCCGCCTTGACGACGAATTCCTCCGGTGGTGCCCAACGCAACGCCTCGAGAGCACCTGCAGCAAGTCTCCGTCTGCCCGCCTCAATTCCGTCACCGGAGGCCTGCTGGCAGAAGAATGTGTATCGACAAAATAGGCGTCAGTAGGAGCAAACTCGACCTGATGCTGGCCGGCGCCCTCCGTCAACCGACGCCAGCCGCCGCCATCGAAGTCGACTCGATAGAGATGGGCGTCATAGGGGCGATCAGGCTCCGCCTGCGCCATCAGGTAGATCCAGCCGGCTTCCGCGTCGACCGCTACCACCCTGCTCACGGGGAACGCGCCTTGGGTGAGACGCCGTACGAGGGTGCCGTCGATCTCGTACAAATAGAGATGCGTCCAGCCGTCGCGCTCCGACAGCCAGAGGAAGCGTCCATCGTCGAGCAGCGTCAGGAAGTCGTCGGCCACGCCGTAGAAGCGAAGCCCCTCGACGTAGGTCTCCTGCTGCTCTGACACGACGACTCGACTCGCCCCCGTGTCCGGGTCGGCAGCCATCAGGTCCATCCGCTTCATCAGGCGATCCAGCCGAAGGAAGAAGACCTCGTTGCCGGTTGGACCCCAGCCAATCAAATGGAAGATCTGATCCGGCTCATCACCAACATCGATCTCGGTCCGCCGCTTCGAATGGATGTCGACCACGAGCAATCGATTCTGCGGCTGACTGCCACCCGCGATGGGATAGAGATGCCACTCCACCTCCTCCTGGCCGGGCTTGAGCCAATGAACGACGGGCATGCGGTGTGCACCGCGAGAATCAACCCGACGCGTCAGGATCTTGTTGCCATCGGGCGACCACTTGGTGTCCCAGGTGCTCCAAGCGTCGAGCTCCTCGCCGTCGCTGGTGAGCTGGGCCAACCTCCCATCCTCGGTGGAGCGCAGCCAGAGGTTGTGGTCCTGGTCGCGGACGAACCAGTTGCCGTCAGGTGACGGCAGCTCATAGAGATCCGCTTCGGTGGTCGGAAACGCTCGTCGTACCAGCTGTGGTGTGAGGCGCTCCTGGTCGGTTCGCGAGCCTGCCGGCAATGCCTCGATCTCGTAGTTCGCAAGCCTGAGCTCGAACTCGCGGTCCTCGACCACGAACCGGGCCGACCGCTCGTCGTCTGCGAAGGTGAAGCTCTCGAAGGGCAAGCCCTCGTACGGGGGCTCATGCCCCAGCACTGGCGCCAACGCCTGGCGAAGCCTGTCGACGTCGAACAGCGGGATTTTCTGATTGGCCGCGGGGTCGACCTTGAAGATCACCGTCCTGTCGGGCGCGCCCTCCGCATACCAGAAGCCGCGGCCGTCGGCGAGCCAATGTGGCCTGGCGGAGGCACCCTTGATGAGAGACGGGAAATCCAGGTAGCGCTCGTACATCTCCTGGCGCGAGCCGGCTTCGAGCGCCGACGCCGCCTGTGCCGTATACAGCTCGTCTTGCGTGGCGTGCAGCGTTTGCGACCCGACCCCACCCAGGACTACTAGCAACCCAGTTGTCAAAGGCCAATCCCGAATCCTCATCGAACTTTGCACCGTCCCCCCTGCCCAACAGCGGGCCATTCTCGACGTACCGTGCCCACGGCCACGACCCTAGACCCGACTCGTACGCTGGGACAAGAGGTGTTCCACCAACGCCCTCTTCCGTGCTGGATGGGCCTCGCTGGTTGCGGGCCGGTGGGCCGATGCCCTAGCATCCGCCCACCTCGCCAAGAGGTGAACTGAGCAGCCCCCGGCGCTCGCCCTCCGCTGTGTACGACGTGCCACGGCCGTCAGACAGCCAGAGCCAGACGTCGCTCTGATCGGAGGAAGACGTGGCACAGCTTCGAATCGGCGTACTGGATCTCGTGGCGCGCGCACCCACCAAGGCGCTCTACGCTCGGGTGATGAACGCCAACCTCGCAAGTGTCATGCCGCAGGTGATCGCGGTCTGGTGCGAGGAAGCCGGCCACGACGTCAATCTGGTCTGCTACACCGGAGCGGAGAACCTCCTCGAGGAGCTTCCCGAGGACGTGGATCTGGTGTTCATCGGCGCGTTCTCGCAGGCGGCGCAACTTTCGTACGCCCTCAGCAACCTCCTCCGCAGCCGCGGCGCGGTAACGGTTCTCGGCGGTCCACACGCACGCTGCTACCCGGACGACGCGCTCCGCTACTTCGACTACGTCGTCGGCTTCACCGATCGCGAGGTCGTCGGCGAGATCCTCTCCGATTGCCAACCGCATCGACCGCTGGGCGTGCACCTGGCAGCAAAGACACAGCCACAGGAGCTGCCGAGCGTTCGGCAACGCTGGAAGCACATCGAGCCGACGCTTCGCCACGTGCCGAAGAGCATCAAGATGGTCCCCATGCTAGGCAGCGTCGGGTGTCCGTACGCCTGCAGTTTCTGCATCGACGCCGAGGTCGACTACCAGGCACTCGACTACGAGCAGATCCGCGACGATTTGCGCTTTCTGGTGAAGGTAATGCCCAATCCCACCGTCGGCTGGCACGACCCGAACTTCGGCGTGCGCTTCGACGACTACCTGACCACCATTGAGGAGGCGGTGCCCCGGGGCACCATCCGGTTTGCAGCCGAGAGCAGCCTGTCGCTGCTCTCCGAGCCGAATATGCAGCGCCTACGCGATGCCGGCTTCAGGGCCCTGTTGCCGGGCATCGAGTCCTGGTACGAGCTCGGCGGAAAATCGAGTACCGGACTCAAGTCCGGGATGGACAAGGTCCGGCAGGTATCTGAGCACATCAACATGATTCTCGACTATGTCCCGTACGTGCAGACCAACTTCGTGCTCGGCCTCGACGATAACGAAGGAGCAGAGCCGTTCGAGCTCACCAAGCGGTTCATCGATCAGACGCCGGGCACGTTCCCCGGCTATTCGCTGCTATCGGCGTTCGGCGAAGCAGCGCCGCTGAACCTCGACCTGCAGCGCGCCGGACGCGTGCTGCCGTTCCCCTTCCACTTCCTGAACAACAACCATGCGATGAACGTCAAGCCGATCAACTACGAGTGGGGCGAGTTCTACGACCATGTGATCGACCTGACCCGCTACACATTCTCGCCGCGGCGGATCATGCGGCGGGCCCGGGCCTCGCAACGCGGTTTCGCAACCTGGCTGAACGTCGTGCGAGCAATCTCGTCGGAGGGATATGGGCGCATCCGCTACTACACCGAGCTGCGACGACGTCTGCGGGAGGATCGCCCGCTGCGACGCTACTACGAGCGGGAAACCGACGAGCTCCCGGAGTTCTTCGTGAACCGCATCCGCAGCGACCTGGGGCCGCTCTGGGATTACCTCCCGCCCGGCGCGCTCGTTCACGAGCCCAACGCCTACCTCGAGAAGGTTAGCGGTCCGACGCTCGCCGCCAGATCCGTGGCGCCGGCGGCGACAGATTCGTTGACAATCCCGCCTGGACAGCCGCAAACGCCGGCACGACGCTTCAGGCCCACTCAACGCTGATGTCCCGGGACCGCTCATCTGCTCCAGGCCGATGACCTCTGATCATCATCGGCGTTTCTGTGACAGGAGCCAGGCGGCCAAATCCGGCAAGCGATAGGCCGGATCCCAGGCGTTGTGGCCCGTGCCCGGCAGCTCCGTGTAACGGACGTCGGCGCCCCGCTCGCGCAGCGCCTCGACGATTCCCCGCGAGCCCTCGACCGGAACCACCGTGTCAATCTCACCGTGGAACACCCAGATCGGCAGCCCTTGGAGCCGCTCGGCCACCTCGGCAACCGCCTCACGGGGGCTGCCCGCATCTACCCACTCAGGGACCTGCTCACGCCAAGCCACCCAGCCGCAGATGGATACGATTGCGGCAAACGTGTCGGGGTTCTGGTACGCCACATACCAGGTGCCGTTACCACCGAGCGATAACCCGGTCAGGTACACGCGGTCGCGATCGACCGAGTACTCGTCGAGAGTCACTTCGAGCGCCGCCATCGCGGCCTCGGCCGGATCGCCCGGCCACCGCTGCTCATCCGGAACCTGAGGAAACACCACCACGGCCTGGTACAGGTCCCGGTCGCGGCGGATCGCGCTCCCGATACCCACTTCGGTCTGCGCCAGCCCGTCGCTGCCGCGCTCGCCTGCGCCGTGCAGAAACAGAATCACCGGCCAGTCGGCGCGCGAGTCATAGCCGGCGGGAAGGTACACCTGGTAGGGGTAGTCCACGCCGTTCACATGCACCGAGCGATCGAGGAAGCCGGTGTCGCGTTGCGACCGGGGCACCGCGCCAACTGCCGCAAGCAGCAACAGGCTTGCCAAGATGATCTGCGGCATGGGTCTCCTCCCTTGATTGATTCGAGATCGAGGCAGCTACTCCGCGCCGCGCTCGACGAGTTTCTTCAAGGCGACCAGTTCGCGGTCGAAGCGAGGCTTGTTGGTCGCGTACGCCTCACGTGTCAGCTCGGCGATCTCCTCCTCCGTCAGCCGCGACCCATCTTCCGAGGCAAGCACCGTCTCCGTGTAGACGTCGTAGGTCACCACGGTGCTGCCATCATGCTCGGTCAGAGTCCAGGTGGCGTAGCCGATCAACGGCCCACGGCCAGGAAAGGTGAGCTTGATCGAGCGTCGCTGGTTGGCCACGAGCTCGACGTTCACGACCAGATACGCGATTGTCTCCGGAGCTGCGGGATCGAACGCAGCAAAGACCTCCCCGACGGCGCCGGGCTGCCCGGCATGGTGGCGCAGGGGGAGCGCTTCTTTCCAGGTGCTCGGGTCAACGATGTGGGGCCACACCTCTGATGCGGCAGCATCGATGACGACCGAGCTGTGGGTGACCAGGTCGCTAGCGGCACGGTTGTCGTTGCTCTGGATGGCAACGCCAGACATCAATGCGACAGCGCCGACTAGCGCTGGCAGGCTGGTGCGCATGGCCGTCAACTCCTGGTTGGCGGTGCGGTCGAGTCTTGCGATACCGTTTGCTGCCGGCTCGAGTGACCAAATGATCGTGGGACGACAACCCGACGCTGTCAACATGAGTCGATCGTCGGCGGCCGAGGCTCACCCAAGCATCGAGGAGACGACCTGATGAGCGAGCGACGACCCACCGCCAGCGACTACCCAAAGGAAGTCCTTACCCTGTTCGACCGCTACGTCCACGGCATCATCGACCGCCGTGGGTTCCTCGAGGGCGCCGCCAAGTTCGCAGTTGGGAGCATGACGGCAACAGCCATGCTCCACAGCCTGAGCCCCCGCTACGCACAAGCACAACAGGTGGCGCCAACGGACGAGCGCATCCGCACCGAGTACGTCGAGTACTCGTCGCCCGACGGAGCCGGCACGATGCGCGGCTACATGGCGCGGCCGGCCTCCGACGGCAAGAAACCGGCGATCCTGGTCATTCATGAGAACCGCGGACTGAATCCCTATGTCGAGGACGTTGTGCGCCGCTTCGCGGTCGCCGACTTCCTGGCTTTCGGCCCCGACGCCCTGTTCCCTCTCGGCGGCTATCCGGGCAACGACGACGACGGACGCGCTATGCAGCGTCAGCGCGATCGCGACGAGATGATGGAGGATTTCGTCGCTGCCTCTGAGCTCCTCAAGGCCGACGAAGGGTCCACCGGCCGCGTCGGCGCCGTCGGTTTCTGTTTCGGTGGCGGCGTAGTCAACTACCTGGCGACACGCCTACCCGACCTGGGAGCCGGGGTACCGTTCTATGGCTCTCAGCCGGAGACTGAAGACGTGGCAAAGATCGAGGCCCCGTTGATGATCCAGTACGCCGGCCTGGATGAGCGCGTCAACGCGGGCTGGGCGGCATTCAACGAGGCCCTCGATGCCCACGGCAAGACGTACACGATGCACATGTACGACGACGTCAACCACGGCTTCCACAACGACACCACATCACGGTTCGACCCGACGGCGGCAGCGCTAGCCGAAGAGCGCACGATCGCGTTCTTCAACGAGCATCTCCGATAGGCGCAGTACCGTGATCACCAACCGCCAGAATCAACACCGTGGGGGCGTCGTGACGCGTAGCGTGCACCGAGATGGGCGCACGGCCATCGGCCCACTTGTCTGGGCCACGCTCCTCGCCGCCGGCTGTGGCTCCGCGGGGGCGCCTCCCCCGGCTCCCGATACGGCTGCAGCGGAAGAAGCATCCGAGACGGCGGCCTCGCCGCGACGGATCCTCTACGAATCGGTCATCGACGGCCAGTCCGAGGTGATGCTGATCAGCGAGGACGGCACCGGTCTGACTCGACTCACCGATGATCCCGGATACGACGGGATGCCGAGCTGGACCCCGGCCGGCGACATCCTGTTCGTCTCGGACCGCGACGCCGACCCCGGGCAGCGCGGCGACATCTATCTGATGGGCGCCGACGGATCCGACCTCCGACGGATCACCGCAGATGGCGCCGGCTATGGCTTTCCCAAGCTGTCGCCCGACGGGCAGTGGATCGGCTTCGACGCGGCGCGCGGTAACGACGTCGCCCAAGTCTGGGTGATGCGCGCCGACAGCACCGACGTCCGCCAGGTCGCTCCCAGCGAGGTCGACGAGGGCTACGTTTCCTGGACCGCCGACAGCCAGGGTCTGGTCTACGACTCCTTCCGTGACGGGCCTCCCGAGATCTACCGCGGATCGATCGAGACCGGCAAGGTCGTTCGGCTGACCTCCTTGGAAGCTCATATCGGCGACCCACGTCTGTCCCCCGACGCCACCCTGCTGACCTTCGAATCGGGGCGCGATGGCAACTCGGAGATCTATGTCACCAACGCCGACGGCAGCGACCCCAGACGCCTGACGGATGACCCCGCCGACGATCGCGCCTCGGCGATCTCGTCGGACAACCTCCGAGTAGTCTTCTCGTCGGACCGCGGTGGCGACCGCGAGGCCTTCGAGCTCTGGGTCATGGACATCGACGGATCGAGCCTCCGCAAGCTCACCGACACCCGTACCTCGAATCTGTACGCCACCTTCGAACCTCAGGATCGGGGCTACAGAATCCTCTTCAGCTCGGAGCGCGACGGCAACTCCGAGATCTACGCCATGAACCAGGATGGCTCAGGGGTCACCCGGCTCACCGACAACCCTGCTACCGACTACCTTCCCTACTGTTCCCCCGACGGCTCACGTGTCGTCTTCTCATCGGACAGGGAGGGCACGCGACAGCTCTACCTCATGGATATCGACGGCAGTAGCCTGTCGCGCCTCACTCACAACGACCACCACAACAGCTCGCCGTCCTGGTCACCGGAAGGCAGCACGATTGCGTTCAGCTCTGGTGGCAACGCAACGCCGTCGAATCTCTTCACGATCCGTCCCGACGGATCGAACGAACGCCAAGTAACCGACATGGCCGGTTACAACTTTCTCTCCCCGACGTGGTCGCCAGACGGACGCAAGCTGGCCGCCGAAGGCGGCAGGCTAGGGGAAACCATCGAGACCGAGTGGGGCGAGGCCGGAAGACTGCAAATCTGGACATTCAACGCCGACGGCTCCGATTCCACTCAGTTGACGCAGTTGGACGCCTACAACGGCTATCCCGCCTGGTCTCCAACCGGATCGAACATCGTCTTCGACTCCACCCTGGAAGGCTGGGCCGACATCCTGTCGGTGAACGTCGCCGACCGCAGCGTCACCAACCTGAGCAGGAACCCACAGTCGAACGAGTTCGCAGCCTGGTCACCGGACGGTGCCCGGATCGCGTTCGTTACCGACCGCGATGGCAACAACGAGATCTACGTGATGGATGCCGATGGTGGCAACCAGATCCGCTTGACGCGCCACGAAGCCGCAGAATCAGGCCCTGCTTGGTGCGCGCCCTCTAGCGCACGAGCGTACCGAGCAACCTATTGACCGCCGCTATGGTGTCTTCCGGACCGGAGAGCCCGGCGCATTCGCTGCAGTCCCAGACCTTGGCCATGCGAATCGAGATCAGACCCTGCGGGTACATGATGACCTGGTTGGAACCGGCACCGAAGGCGGCCGGCGAGTAAACGACCGCCCCGCCATCGAGATCGACATGTGGCGTCAGATGGAAACCCATCTTGTAGAGGCCCTCGCCGGCTGCCAGCGGCACCGGCGCGCGTCGGCCGAATGCGGCCGCGACGGAAAGATCCGTTTGCTTGGTGATCGCGCCCTCGGTGCTGAAGATCTGGGCGGCCAGCCCGCGGTGCAATAGTTGCTCGCCGTCGTGCTGGCCGAGGTTCTGGTACAGCGTAAAGATCTTGGCCACGTCGTCGAGGGTCACGTAGATGCCGGCGTGAAACCAGGGGAGACCTAACCCGCCATCGGCCTCGCGTGTCCTGACGATCGGCGCGTGATGGACGCCTATGGGCGCGAGCACCTCCTGCTCGAGCATCGCCCAGATGTCGGCGCCCGGGCCCCTGACCGACTTCAGAAAACCGTCGGTGGCGGCACCGAGCAGGTGGAAGTCGCGATCGCGATAGCGCATGACGATCCCGGGGCCCCAGGGATACGGTGATCCGTTCTCGGTGATGCTCGCGATCTTCTCGGCGTTCGAGAATGCGCCGTTGTACCAATCGTCATAGGTGTCGTCGACGTAGCCGTCGCCGGTGTTGTTGGGACTGGTAACAGAGCTTCCATGGCCACCCATCCCCGTGGCCATGTTGGCGGCGTCGATGAAGCGCACGTCCTCGTACTCGGGATCCAGCCCGTCGACGTAGTCGCCGATCTTCAGGTCGAGCACGTAGGGTCCGTACACTTGAGACAGGCGCCCGAGCGCCAGAGGCGCGGTAATCGATTTGGTCACCGATCGCGGTCCGAACCGCATTTCCTCGGGATACGGGTAGGGCCCGTAGGGTGTCTGCGACCCCTGGTGATACACGACACCGTCGCGGACCAAGGCCTTGGCGACCACGTAGTCGTCTGGAAGCGGGCCGCCAAAGCCCTCGAGCGTTGCTTCTGGCAAACCCTCGTCCGCCAACGCCGCGCCCAACTCGTCCCACCGTCGCAGCGGCAGCCTCGCCGCCAGCTCTCGATCGACCCGCGCTCGCTGGTCCTCGAGATCGCCGAGTGCCCCCGTTTCGAACGACGCTCTCGCCGCGCCCCAGGCGACGAAGTGCACCGGAATGTTGAACGGCGCCGTCTGCTGGACGAACTGAAACCGGAGACCGGTGACCTCGCTACCGGCGTACAGAAAACTCGCGAGGCCTTGATGGGCGTGATTCTCGATGTCATGTACCAGCATCAGGGCGAAGGCGGCGCGCGACCAGTCGCCATCGCCCGGCTGTCGCCACACACGCCCGTACTGGGGAATCACGTGCCAATAGCTCCGGGCACCACCGGTACGCTCGTCTCCGAGCATTTCGCCGATCTGAGCCGCGGCGAGGACGTTGCCGGAGGTGAACAAGTCCAGAGTGAACGCCGGCAACAGGCGCTTGTCGTGTCCACCCCGGCACGATCCGCCGAGCTCGACCGACGCGCCGTCGCACACCGGCTGCGGGATCTCGGGATCGAACTGCATCCGCGTCTGTTCGATGACAAGGCGCCCAGCAAGCGTCGGAGCCGGTGTGGCGTCGCTGGTGGGATAAAAGCTGGCGTTGTCGACCGGAGCTGCCAGATCACTGCCGGAGAGCATCAGGTCGAGCGGCAACGGCGTCGAGTCAGAAGAAACTTGCACGGTGCTCGATGACAGCTCGTCTACCCCGGCATCGGTCACCGTCCGCCCGCCAGGTCCGTCTGCCGGGGCACAGGCACCGACAGCGGTGAGGGCCACTAGCCAGCGGAGCGCCGCGAAGTCTCTGCCGTCGGACTCGCGGTCGTTCATGGTCGCCACCTCTCCCCCCAGGCCCGGATATAGCGGCCGTCGGCGTCGAGGGTGAAGAACGCCGGCTCGCTCCGCCGCAGTACGTGCATCGTTCCATCGGCCTGATGCGCGACCGACGCAACGGGGCCGAAATCGACGCCCGAGGGCAGGCTGGCCCAATCCTCCGAAAGCCGGTACGCACTCGATTGTTGTGCCGTCGTTAGCTGCGGGAAGTACCCGAGCAGAAGGGCAGCTGCCGCTGCGCTGAGTACTCCGACGATGGATGTCTTCGTCATCAGTTGGATTCCGTGCCTCCGATCTTTATCCTGGTGACATGCGCGGGGGGACGCGGGTCCGGACAACGCCCGATGCACTCCGAGGCGAGGACACTGATCATGCGAAGCGCCAGACTGTTGATGCTCCTCATGATCCCGCAGATGTTCTTCTATTCACAGGCGGTGAGCCAGGCACCGAACTCGACGATGCCATCGCCGGCACTCGCCGCGACACCGCCGGGCTCGGCCGCTCCCATCGCCTCTAACCCGCCTGCGCCAGGCGAGATCATCGACGCCTATTGCGTGTTCTGCCACAACCAGGAACTGCGTACGGCTGGGCTCACGCTCGACGCGATCGACCTCGAGAACGTGGCTCCCGATGCCGAGGTGCTCGAGAAAGTGTGGCACATGGTCCGTACCGGACAGATGCCTCCGCCTCAGATGCCACGGCCCGATCAAGAGACCTTGAGCGCCATGGTGGCGTGGCTGGAAGAGGAGCTGGATGAAGCGGCTGCGGCCGACCCCAACCCAGGCAGGGTCGGCATCCATCGTTTGAACCGGACCGAGTACACCAACGCCGTCCGCGACCTGCTAGCGGTGGAGATCGACGCGAAGTTGCTGCTGCTGTCCGACGAGGCTGACGAGGGCTTCGACAACATCGCCGAGAGCCTGACGATCTCTCCCGCGCATCTGGAGCGCTACCTGTCTGCGGCCCGAACGGTCAGTCGCCTCGCGGTGGGCGACCCGACGCTGGGTGCGGTTCCGAGTTCCAAGCTCCACAAGTTGCCCGTGTTCCTCAATCAGGACGGTCGCGTCAGCGAGGGCCAGCCTTTCGGATCGCGCGGCGGCCTGGCGGTTCGCCACAACTTCGAGCTCGATGGCGAATACGTCATCAAGGTGCTCCTGCGGCGTCAGATCTACTCCTACATCGTCGGCCTGCGCGATGCGCAGCAACTTGACGTGCGCATCGACGGCGAGCGTGTGGCGCGCTTCACGGTCGGCGGCGAGGGACGAGAAAAAGGCCGTGCCGCGCCATTGACCTGGGCCGGCGAGATTCGCGGGGAGATCGAGTGGGAAAACTACGTGCACTCCGCCGACAGCGCCCTGGAGGCCCGTGTACCCGTGCGGGCCGGTGCGCGCACGGTGTCGGTGTCGTTCGTTCAGCAGCCGCGCGAGCTCGAGGAAGTGCTGCAACCGCGGAGCCTCGGCTTCGGGTTCATGTCGGACCAGCTATATGACGGCTTGGCGGCGGTCGAGAGCGTCGGCATCGCCGGCCCGTACCGCGCCGAGGGTCCGGGGGACACACCCAGCCGCCGCCATGTGTTCGTTTGCCGCCCGACGAGCCCGGCAGACGAAACGCCGTGTGCCCGGACGATACTGTCGAGACTCGCTCGGCGCGCCTACCGTCGGCCGGTCACCGATGGTGAAGTCCAGACGCTCATCGATTTCTACGAGGCCGGCCGCAGCGCCGGAGGGTTCGATAGCGGAATCCAGGCGGCAATCGAACGACTGCTGGTGAGCGTCAACTTCCTGCTGCGCATCGACAACCCGCCGCCGGGCGCTGCTCCCGGGCGAGCGTATCGCCTCACCGACCTGGACCTGGCGTCGAGGCTCTCGTTCTTTCTGTGGAGCAGTATCCCCGACGAGGAGCTTCTCGATCTCGCCATTCGCGGCCAGCTCAGCCAACCCACAGTGCTCGAAGACCAGGCGAGCCGCATGTTGGCCGACCCTCGCTCACGAATGCTGGTGGACGACTTTGCCAGCCAGTGGCTCGGCTATGGGAAGGCTCTCGCATGGCAGCCCGATTCAGACCTGTTCTTCGAGTTCGATGAGAACCTGCGGCATGCCTTCCTGAAAGAGACCGAGCTCTTCGTTGACAGCCAGCTACGCGAGGACCACAGCGTCCTGGAGTTGTTGACGGCCGACTACACGTTCGTCAACGAGCGTCTCGCCGAGCATTACGGTATTCCGGGTATTACGGGGGAGCGCTTTCGACGCGTGACACTCGACGATGGCGTGCGCGGCGGCCTTCTGGGCCAAGGGAGCATCCTCATGGTGACCTCGTATCCGGATCGCACCGCGCCGGTCGTGCGCGGGCGCTGGCTGCTCGAGAACATCCTCGGCATGCCCCCTCCCCCACCGCCGGAGAGCGTGCCCGACCTGGTTTCGACGGCCAGCGACGGACGAGCGCTCTCGATGAAGGAACAGATGGAACTGCATCGAGAGAATCCGGCCTGCGCCACGTGCCACATACGCATGGACCCACTGGGCTTCGCACTCGAGAACTTTGATGCCGTGGGCCGGTGGCGAACAGCGGCGAACGGCGTACCCGTCGATGCCTCGTCGGTCTTCGCTGACGGCACGCCCATCGATGGTGTTCCGGGCATCCGCAAGCTCTTGTCTCACCACCGAGAGAACTTCGTCCGAACCTTCACGGCAAAGCTACTGACCTACGCCCTCGGACGAGGGGTCGAGTATTACGATAACCCTGCCATTCGCAAGATTCTCCGGCGGGCGGCCGACACCGATTACCGTTGGTCGTCCATTATCCGGGGAATCATCGAAAGCGAGCCGTTCCAGATGGGGAGAGCGCCGCTGCTGCTGGAGAGAACAGCGTCATGATCATCGCCAAGAAGGCCATTCCCCGCCGTACCGTCCTGCGAGGGTTGGGGGCCGCCGTCGCTCTGCCGCTACTCGACGCGATGGTGCCGGCAGCCACTGCTCTCAGCCAAACGCCGGCCAAGACCATCAGACGCTTCGGCGCCGTCTACGTGCCGAACGGCGTAATTCCGGATCGGTGGTTCCCGGCTACCGTCGGGGCCGACTTCGAGTTCTCGTACGCATTGAAGCCGCTGGAGTCATACCGCGATCGACTGAAGGTATTGGGCGGGCTCGACAGCGATCCGGTCCGACCGCCTGGTGCGCCCTCGGCGGTTCACGCGCGAGCGAGCACCAAGTTCCTGACCAACGTACACCCCAGCCGTGCGCTCAAGGCCGGCATTTCAATGGACCAACTGGCGGCCCGTGAGCTGGGCCGGACGACACAGTTGCCATCGCTCGAGCTCGCTCTGGACACGGTGGATGCCGCGGCGACCTGCGACGACGGGAGCTGCATCTACACCGGGACGATTGCCTGGGCCGGGCCCACTTCGCCCCTGCCGATGGAAACCGACCCTGCGGCCGTCTTCGAGCGTCTGTTCGGCGAAGACACCACCGATCCGGTAGCCCGCCGCGCCGGTGCGCTGCGCAAGACCAGCATTCTCGATTCGGTGCTCGCTGAGGTCTCACAGCTCAAGAGCAAGGTCGGCCCGAGCGACCAATCTCGCCTCACCGGTTACCTGGAGAGCGTGCGAGCGGTGGAGCAGCGCATTCAGCGGGCGGTCGAGCAGAACGTCGAGCTGCCGGCATTCGATCGGCCGGCCGGCGTGCCAGGGGACTACGCCGAACATGCGAGATTGATGTTCGACTTGCAGGTGATCGCCTATCAAGCCGACATCACGCGCGTCTGCACGTTCATGATGGGACGGGAGTTCAACGGCCGAACCTACCCGGAGATCGGCGTGCCCGACTCTCACCACCCGATCTCACACCATCGCAATGATCCCGACAAGATGGACAAGTGCGCCCAGATCAACCGCTACCACGCAACGTTGTTCAGCCACCTGCTGGAGAAGTTGGCCTCGACCCCGGACGGCGATGGCTCGTTGTTGGATCAAGTGGTGATCAAGTATGGAGCTGGAATGAACGACGGCAACGGCCACATCGTCAGCGATTTGCCGATCGTGCTGGCGGGTGGCGGAGCTGGCCGGCTGGAAGGCGGACACTACATTCGCTACCAAGAGGGCACACCGCTCGCCAACCTGCACGTCGCACTTCTGGACAAACTGGGTGTGCCGGTAGAGAGCTTCGGCAACAGCACGGCGCGGCTCGAGCTCGACGCCCTCAGCGGAATCTGAGCGCGAGTCGGCGAATGTCCGCCAACCGCCGGATCGCAGCAGCTTGTTCGGTAGCGGCAATGCTGGCCAGCGACGGTGTCGCAGCGAACGTCCAGCTGCAGCTCGCCGAAGCCGTCCAGCAAGAGGACGCCGCAACCGTACGGGCCCTGTTGCAACAGGGCGCCGACGTGACCTCGGCGCAGGGCGACGGCGCGACGGCCCTCCACTGGGCTGCCTACCATGATGACCTGGAGCTTGTCGAGCGGCTGATCGCCGCCGGCGCCGACGTCAACGCATCCAACGATCTGAGCGTCACACCCCTGGCTCTGGCCTGCACCAACGGCAGCGCCCCGGTCGTGGAGCGTTTGCTCGATGCCGGGGCTGACCCCAATGTGGCCGGTGAGACCGGCGTCACACCGCTGATGCAGGCGGTGCGGATCGGTAGTGTGGGCGCGGTACAGGCGCTGCTCGAGTTCGAGGCAGATGTGAACGCCCGCACCGATGATCGACACCAGACGGCCCTCATGTGGGCGGCGGCACAGCGACACCCGGAGGTCGTGAGCGTGCTGCTCGAGTACGACGCCGACGTGCACACCCGCACGCGAGTCCGCGCTGAGGTGGTGATGCTCGATCTGGGACGCCGGCGAACCGCCAGGACGGCAGTCGAGGACGCGACCGAGATCAAGCGCGGAGGAATCGCCCCACTCTTGTTCGCGGCCCTGTCCGGTGATGTGGGTTCGGCCAGGCTTCTCCTCGACGCCGGATCTGACGTAAACGACGCCGGAGCAGACGGCAACTCGGCACTGGTCACCGCGGCCTTTTCGGGTCATGGGGCCGTTGCCCGAATGCTGCTGCAGGCTGGGGCCGATCCAGACAGCGCGGCTGGCGGGTACACGGCGCTTCACGCGGCAGTTCTCCGGGGCGATCTGAACACCGTCGAGGCGCTCGTGGCGCATGGCGCGGACACCAACGCGCCGCTCACGAAGGGCAGCCCGATCCGCAGGTACACCTCGCATTGGGCGTTGTCGAGCGCCTGGGCCGGGGCGACGCCGTTGATGCTGGCGGCCCACTACCTGGAAGGCGACATCATGCGCTTTCTGCTGCGTAGCGGTGCCTCCAGGACGGCCCTTCCCAACGGGACCACGCCGCTCCTGGTGGCGGCGGGAACCTATGTCGAACGTCGTATCAACCGCCCGCTAGACCACTCCGATACCCCGACCGTACTCGGCGATATCTTCTTTGCGCGCTCGGCAGAGGCTTCGCTCGAAGCCGTCGAGATCTTGCTCGACGCCGGTGCCGACGCAAACGAGGCTAGCCCGGCCGGCGACACGCCGATGCACGCGGCAGCGGCCAACGGATTCGCGGCCGTGATCCAGCTGCTCGCTGACAAGGGCGCCAGGCTGGACGCCAAGAACCAGGATGGCCAGACGCCGCTGGCGATGACCTCTGGAAGAGGCGCTCCGGGGAGTACCGCCGCCAACCGCGAGCAAGCTGCGGAGTTGTTGAGAGAGCTCGGCGCGACAGAGTAGGAGCGGGGGGGCCTCCTGCAGTCGACCTCGACCATGACATCCTTGAGAGGCAGAATGCCAGCGTGCTGGCCGATCATTCGAGGAGAAGATAGTGAGGGGTTATATGAGACACGGGCAATGTTGGCGTCGCGCTGCTTGGCTGCTGGCGCTCAGCTGGATGATCGCTGAGCCCACAACGGCGCTCGGCCAAGACTGGTCGCAGTGGCGGGGGCCGCAGCGTGACGGGAAGGCTGCCGCAGAGTTGCTACCGAACACCATGCCGGCTGAGCTCGAGCGCCGCTGGCGCGTCGAGGTGGGCGTTGGCTATTCGAGCCCGGTGGTCGCCGGAGATCGTGTCTTCCTGCTGACTCGCGAAGCCGACGAGGAGGTCGTGCGATCGCTGGATCTGAGCAGCGGCGACGCGCTCTGGCGCCAATCCTACGACGTGCCCTATCAGATGAACGCGTCCGCGACCCGCCATGGCAAGGGGCCCAAGTCTACTCCCGCCGTCTCGGGCGGCAGGCTCTATGTACTCGGCATCGACGGCATCCTGTCGTGCTTCGACGCTGAGGCCGGAGACCTCGTCTGGCGGCGCGATTTCACCGGTGAGTACCCGGCAACCTCGCCCATGTACGGCGCTTCCGCATCGCCACTGGTCGACGGCGGCAACGTGATCGTCCATGTTGGCGGTTACCACGACGGAGCGATTGCGGCGTTCGACGCGAACACCGGTGAAACGACCTGGGCCACCCGTGGTGACGGCCCCGGACACGCTTCCCCGATTCTGTTGCAACTGCATGGGGAGCGTCATCTCGTGACCCAGACCGACGCTCACATCGTCGGGGTGAGCCCTGAAAGCGGTCGTAGCCTGTGGAAGATCCCGTTCACGACCGACTACGACCAGAGCATCATAACGCCGCTGATTGCTGGCGAGCGCCTCATCCTCTCCGGGGTGGATCGGGGCGTCTTTGCGGTCGAAGTCCTCCCCGATGGCGACTCCTGGAGATCGGTGGAGCTCTGGCGCAACGACGACCTGCCCATGTATATGAGCTCGCCGGTGCTCATCGGATCGCGGCTGTTCGGGTTCACCCACAAGCGCAGCGGGCAGTTCTTCGCCCTTGACGTCGCCACCGGACAAACGCTCTGGACCAGCACTGGCAGGGAGGGTGATAACGCGTCGCTCGTGGGAATCGGGGATCGGCTGGTGGCCCTTACAGACGGCGGCGAGCTCATCGTGTTCGCAGCTGAGACAGCCGAGTTCCAGCCGCTGGCGCGCTACGAGTTGGCCGAGAGCGGTACCTACGCACACCCGGTGCTGACCGGAGAGGGCGTGCTCATCAAGGACGACTCGTCGCTATCGCTCTGGGGGATACCGGGATCGGAAGACGAGTGATGAACGCCACCCTGGGCGCGCCGCATTCGGCGCGCCCGCGGTGGGCGATCTGGATCGCTGGGCTCGCGCTCTCCGCCTGCGCCGCGAATAGCGAACCGGCAGAAGCTCTGCGGGGCGCAGAACAGGGCGCCTCCGCAGAGTTGGCGACGATCGCCTATGACCCGACGATCCTCGACGACCCATCGCGAACCGATGTCGACCGCTACCGCGACCAGGGCATGCGGCCGCTCGAGGTCTACGCGTTCTTCGGCATCGAACCGGGAATGATCGTCGCCGACCTGGGCACGGCAACCATGTACAACGCCCAGCTCCTCGGCCACATTGTCGGTTCCGAGGGTAGGGTCCACGCCATCATGGATTGGGGCCCGACGCTCGCCGACTGGCGTCGAGAGCGAACGATGCCGGCCTACGAGCGACTTACCGCTGCCGGGGCTCTCACCAACGTCGAGCTGATCGGCACCCTCGAAGAGATTCCAGACAACAGCCTCGACGCGTTGATCATCATTCGCCACTACCACGATTTCGGTGAGAGCGATGTGCGTATCGCACAGCTCCCGCGGTTCCTGCGGGCGTTGAGGCCCGGTGGAATTCTCGGCGTCCTGGATGCGCACACCGACAAGGCCGACGAGCGTGACGAGTCGGTTCACCGGATGAATGAAGCGCTGGCCCGCGAGGAGATCTCAGGCGGCGGCTTCGAGTTCGTGGCGTCGTCCGATCTGCTCCACAACAGCGACGACACGTTCGATTTCGACGGGCGTGAGGGCGCCCGGACGCCGGACGACCCCACCGACGACGCGCCGATCCACCGCTACTTCATCCATCGCTGGACGATGAAGTTCCAAAAGCCCGGCACATAGAGGGCAGACAGCGACGCGACGGATCCGTCAGCACGCCACGCATCTGGCGGCTCGCCGACTTCAGTTTGCTACCTCAAAATGCGCTGATCGCTGAGGTCTTTGCCGCCGACCGCCGTCTATATGCGGGCACCGCGGAATTCCTTGATCTCGAGATCCGCAAACGCGTTGACGATGTTGTACTGCGTCGGCATGTCTTCCCAGCGTGCCCGGTGGAACTTCAACGTCCCTTCTCCGCGCCACGCCTGCTTCGGTACCTCGTTCGAGTTACCGGCCGGCGACAGGACCGCGTACTGCACATCGGCACTACCCCACTCGCCGGTCTTGGGAATGTACTTGTAGTGAAGCGTTCCTCGTAGCTCGCCATCCGGTCGATCGTCCGGCTCCGGGCCGCCGTCGGCAACCGGCACCTTCTGCAGGTCCTCGACGCTCATGTCGAGGAACTTGAAGCCCATCCAGCTGGCGGTGACGTGCGTCTCGCCTTCGTACACTCTGGGCTCGGGAAGATCGGCATAGATCTTCGAGAAGCCCAGCTCATCGCGGCCGGTGAGGATCGGATCCGTGAGGTTCTCCCACAGCACGAGCAATATGCTGCCGCTGGCCCGATCCTCCCTGCCCTCGAACTTGGCGGGGAAACTCACGCCCAGAATGTTGTACCCACGGCCCGCGAGCCACGGGATCTCGGTGATATACGTCGCCGCGACCGTGACCACCGGCTCGCCATCGAGCGAGAACCCGTCGGGGAGCATCACGGCGAGCTGGTCGGCATTGGTGAGGAAGCTCACCGCAACGGTCTTCTTGTGCGGCGCGCCGACGTTGTCGAACGTCTCGCCGTTCGGCCCACGGCGCGGTCCCGTGCGCGGTCCGAAGTGTGTCGGCATCCGGTACATCCCATCGGGATCGAACGTATAGCTCATTGACCCTGCGGCCTCGGTTTCAGGAGCGCGACCCGAGCTTGCACCAGCATTCCACGCGGCAAGAGCAACCAATGACACGACACCAAGAAACAACCACCTACTTCTCATTCGCATGGATCACTCCTTCGACGCCGGCAGGTCGCGTGGTCATCAGGTACGGCGAACTCTTCGATGAATGTCGGCCGAGCATAGCGGCGCGCCACGAAGAACTCCAAGTTGGTTGAGGCCCACCCACTTGACAGCAATCCGATAGCCAGACGGGCACTCGACGGCGGCTCAAGATAGGCTGGGTCCACAATGACACCGCAACGGCGCATCCTTCTCGGCACCCTGGCTTCGCTTGCTTTCGTGTCGGCGGCATGCGCCACGGGTGCCGAAGACTTCGACCTTCTCATCGAGAACGGCAGGGTCGTCGATGGGACCGGGAGCCCCGGGATCTACGCGGACGTCGGGATCACCGACGACAGCATCGTCGCGATAGGCGATCTGGCCTCTCGAACCGCCCGCAAGACTATCGACGCCGAGGGGCTGATCGTTTCTCCGGGATTCATCGACATCCACGCTCACCCGGAGCGCGGTTTCCGCGAAGCGGGCGCCAGCGCGAACCTCAACTACCTGATCCAGGGGGTGACCACCGTCCTCACCGGAAACGACGGCGGCGGCACCTTCAGGGTTGCGGAGACCAAGACGAATTGGGAAGCGCTCGGTATTGGCACCAACGCGGCGCACTTGGTTGGCTTCGGGGCGGTCCGAGAGGAAGTCTTGGGGGTGGAGGCACGTGCGCCGACGCCCGACGAACTGGCGAGGATGCGGTCGTTGGTTCGACAGGCGATGCAGGAGGGCGCCTGGGGGATGAGCTCGGGGTTGGAGTATGTACCAGGCCGCTATGCCTCTACCGAGGAGATCATCGAGGTGGCGAGAGTCGTCGGCGAGTTCGGTGGGATCTACTCGAGCCATCAGCGCAACGAGTTCGACGGCACGATGGAGGCTACGCGGGAAACCATCAGAATCGCCGAAGAAGCCGGCGTGCGCGGCAACTCGACTCATCTGAAGATCGCGCGTAAGAACAACTGGGGGGCGATGCAAGAGCTCATCGAGCTCATCAACGCGGCTCGCGCCAGAGGCGTGGACGTCGGCGCCGATCTGTATCCGTATCACTTCGCATCGGGAGGCCCGATTCTGCCGATAGCGAGCAATGATGGTTGGGCCCCGTTTCATCTCCCGGGTGATATGGAGCCGTTCGCACAGCTCAGACAAGCCCTGAGCGACCGGAGCTTGCCGGATTCCGAAAGACGGGCATTGAGGAGTCGCTATGTCGACGAGCTGGCACGGGCTTTGTCGGACGAGGCGAAGCGGGAGCAGATACGACGATCGGTCCTCGTCGGCACGCCTGACAGACCGAGCTCGGTGGCCCTAGCGGGCTGGGACAGCTATTTGGTCGTCGTGGCCGAGAAGAACGCGGATCTGGTAGGGCGGATCCTCTCCGACATTGCGGCGGAGCAGAACAGGGATCCTTTCGACGTCGCAGCGGATCTCGTCATCGACGAGCCGGACCTCTATGTCGCGTGCGGGGTCATGTCGGAAGCCGACATGGGGCTAGCGATGGGACAGGACTGGGTGATGCTCTCCAGTGACGGAGACGCACGGCCTGTCGTGAACGAGTCCGATGCGCCCGTCATCAGCCATCCGCGCTCCTTCGGTAGCCAAGCCAGAGTGCTCGCCAGATACGTGAAGGAACGGCAGGTCTTGACGCTAGAAGAGGCCATCCGGAGGATGACCTCTCTCCCGGCGCGGTTCCTGCGCATGGAAGATCGGGGGCTACTCGCCAGCGGATACAAGGCGGACATCGCCGTCTTCGATCCTGACAACACCCGAGACATCGCGACCCATGCGAACGCTCGCCAGTACAGCACGGGGACGCATTTCGTCGTGGTGAACGGAAAGTTGGCGATTGAAGAGGGCCAGTACACGGGCTTGCTCAACGGGGAGCTACTGACGCCTGACCGGGGAGCGCCAAACTAGCATCGGGTCCCCTTATTCACGAGGAGCCCCCACCGCTCGTATCGGGCGTCAGACGATCGTCGCCCAGCTCTCGACCAGATGGTCGGCGGTACGCCAGGCGAGCGCTTGCGCGGTGAGCGTCGGGTTGTGGGCGCCGCTGGTGCCCATTACCGAGGCCCCGAGCACGCCCAGATTCGGCGCTTCGTGGGAGAACCCCCAACGGTCGACGACGTTGGTGTCGGGGTCGTTGCCCATGCGTGTGCCACCGTAGGCGTGCGTCGTTGGTCCCATGGTGCCGATGTTGTCCTTCACGATTCCCACCGCACCGGCCTCGGTGTACCACTCGGCCATCTTCTCCTGCGCAAAGTCGGCAACGTGCTTCTCGTTGTCCTTGTAGTGGGCCGTGATCCGGCACACGGGGTAGCCGAGCGGGTCGGTCACGGTGGGGTGCAGGTCGAGATAGTTGTCCTCGTAGGGCAGTGTCGTTGTCTGGAGATACGCCCAATTCCAACGGTCGGCGTTTTCGGCGATGAACGACTTCCAGTCGGAGCCCCAGCCGGGCGCCCTGCCGAAAGTGTTCATGCTCGCGGCGCCGATAGGCCGTCGCTCGGTGTAGATCCACAGGTTCGCGCCACCGATGAAATCGAGCTCCGCGTGGTCGAAGTTGTCGTCGGCCCAGTTATCGACGGCGACGCCCTGCGAGGGGGTGCCGTACCAGTTGTTGAGGTCGTGTGGGAACAGCGCCCGCACACCGGCGTTCGTACCGTGGCTCAGATAATGCCGGCCAACCTGGCCATGGTTGTTCGACAGCCCGTCAGGGTACGCCGTCGACTGCGACAGCAGCAGAAGCCGGGTGTTCTCATAGGTATAGCTGGCCAGGAGCACCACCGACGCCGGCTGGAAGTGCGTCTCCCCGTTCTTGACATAGCTGACGCCGGTTACGCGTCCCCGGCGGTCCACCTCGATGGTAGTGACGTGGGCGCGCGTAACGACCTCCAGACGACCCGTCATCTGTGCCTTCGGGATCGTTGTCACCGCCGTCGAGCTCTTGGCGCTGACGTGGCAACCGCCACGACCACAGAAGCCATGGTAAACGCAGGCCGCCCGGTCGCCGTAGGGTCTCGAGTTGATCGCCGCCGGCCCCGGAAACGGATGCCACCCCAGCCTTCGGGCCGCACCGGTCATGAGCTCAGTGAACCCGGAGCCCCGTAGCGGCGGCATCGGATAGCCACGCCGGCGCGGACCCTCGAAGACGTTGCCACGCGCGTCAATCTCACCGTTTATGTTTCCCGCCCGGCCCGATACGCCGATCTCGTGCTCCACCTTGTCGTAGTAGGGCTCGAGCTCCTCTAGATCGAGTGGCCAGTCCTGCACAGTGGAACCGCGGGGGATCCTCGCGGCACCGTAGCGGCGCGTCGTCTCGCTGACCACCTTGAAGTCCCAAGGGTTGAGGCGCCAGCTCTGGGCCCAGTAATGGAGCGTGGTGCCCCCCACCGCGTTCATCATCGGGTGGATAGACCCACGGGGCGAGTCCGGAGATGTCGCGTCGGGCCGGTGCACGGGAATCTCCCGGTTCGCTTTCTGCACTGCGTGCGGCCAGCCGCGCCGGTTGTTGCGTAGCTCATCGGGCGCGAAATCCGTCGGCGCGCGCCAGTCGCCGGCCTCCAGGCCGACTACCTCGAGGCCGGCGTCAACGAGCGGCAACACGGCGACGCCTCCGGCGGCGCCCAGGCCAACAACGACCACGTCCGTCTTCTTCAGCTCAACAGCCACGGCCCGTATCCTTGTGCTCTCTCCGCGCCTACACTGCGCGGGCATCTCTTCATACCACGTGCGCTCAGAACGAGGTCAAGGGCATACGGACGGCGCGTTCGCCACGCGGAGTCGCACGGATCCGTAGGACGATGGAGACTGTCCATTGAACTGTGCCAAGTTGCGGGCTCGAGGGATTTGTTTCTTGCCGCTGCTGCCTGCGATCGCGCTGTCCGTTGGAGCCGCGCAAACCTCCAGCACGACGCCACCGCCCACCGTGGTGGACGACAGTGCCATGGCCGACGAGGCGCGCGGCGAGAACTGGCTGGCGTTCGGGAGAACCTACAGCGAGCAGCGCTTCAGCCCCCTGACCCAGGTCAATACATCCAACGTCGGTGACCTGTCGGTCGATTGGTATCTCGACCTGCCGAACGATCGGGGACTGACTTCCACACCGCTC
>PVBE011680616.1_pt1 | contig 26700 bp, 22 predicted proteins | sample 1631181 | NCBI WGS metagenome assembly PVBE01 (sample SAMN08397723, study PRJNA350692) | Marine metagenome, whole genome shotgun sequencing project. | isolation source: water | place: Pacific Ocean | collected 2012-04
CGATCGATTCCTTGGAGAAGAGGTCGAGGCCAGCTCCCCCGATCAGGACACCGCCGACGATCTGGCCGGTGATGCTCGGCAGTCGAACGAGGCGGGCGAGGGCGCCGAACAGGCCGCCCGCGAGCAGAACGATGGCGAGCAGTAATAGGGGACCCGCGTGATGTAGCGATTCCAGGGCGGAGGTCATGGGGCGAGGGTATCAGCCGGCGGCGAGATTGCGGATGACGCCGAAACCGCCGGTGTAGGTTCCCACGACGCTTCCAAGGGTCGAGAGCAGGAAGACCAGGAAGATTCGCATCAGCCGACTCCGCCACCAGCGCGACGGAATGGCAAGATCGTCTGCGATCGACCGGAAATCCGCGACGAGGGGCGGTTTTGCCCAGAGCTGTGTGAATGCCGCGACATAGCCGGCACCGATCAGGGGCGAGAGGCTCGTGAAGGGCGCGGACAGCGCTGCCGCCGCGATCGTGAGGGGGTGGCCGAGCGCGAGCAGCGCGCCGATCCCGCTCGGAATTGCGTTCGCGAGGAACCAGATCATCGCATTCTCGCCGGCCGCCTCGGCGCCTTGTGTGACGGCGATCGCGGCGATCGAGCCACTGATGAGCAGTGGAATCGACCACCCGAAGATCTTCCACCCCTTTGAGTCGGCCGGGATCGACGTGATCTCGTCCATGTCCGCTCGCACTTCTCGCTCGAGTCGCTCTTTCATTCCGGCGATGTGGCCTGCGCCGACCACGGCGACGATGCGTTCGCCGCTGGCCTCGAGGATTTCATGGGCGAGATAGGCGTCGCGTTCGTCGATCAGGACGCGCTTCAAGTCGGGCATCATTCGGCCGAGCTCGTTCATGACCTCGGTCACGACATCCTGATCGCGAATCCGCTCGAGCTCGTCTTCGGAGATTTCGGCATCCTCGAAAACACCTACGCTGACCTCCCCGAGCAGGCGCAGGCGCTGCCACCAGGAGATCGACTGCCAGGCGCGTCGCAGGGTGATGCGCACATCGCGGTCGCAGAGGATGAAGGGAATCTCGTGCTCTTCGGCGACCCGGGCGGCTTCGAGCAGCTCGCTGCCTGGAGCGACGCCGAGCTTGAGTCCGAGCCGGCGCTGATAGGAGGCGAGAACCAGGTTCAGCATCAGCGTTGCGAGCTGCTTCTTCTTCAGCACCTCGCGGAGATCCTGTTCCTCGAATTGCTTCTTCTCCGATAGTGCGGTGTATCGGCCTTCGTCGAGCTCGATGCAGACGGCATCGGGCCGCTCGCGCCCGATGACTTCGCGCACGAGATCCACCGAGCGTTGGGAGACGTGCGCCGTGCCCACGAGGAAGATCGTTCGTCCGGCGACATCGACGCGGTGGACGTCCTGGGGTTCCTCGCGATCGAGCTGGGTCATCATTTCTCCGGGAGTTCTCGCAATGGATCGACCGAATCGGGGCGAAACATGCCCCTGGCGGTGCATCGGGGCAAGCATTCTCGATGGGTATTCGCGAAACCGGAGAGATGGGCCTGGACCGGGGCGGGATTGCTGCCGCGCTCAGGAGGCTCGTGGAGGACGCCGTGCGGGCCCGACGAGCCTGGCGCCCAGCAGGGCGGCGAGCACGACGGCGTGAATGATCGCCGGCCGATAGTCCGCCTTGGTCAGCCAGAAATGGTGCACGACGGCCAGCGTGGCCGCGATGTAGACGACCTGGTGGAGCCGCGCCCAGTGCTTCCCCAGGCGTCGCATCGAGCTTTTTGTCGAGGTGATGGCCAGGCACAACAACAGGGTGAAAGACCCCATGCCCGCCATCACGAAGGGGCGCTCGGTCAGGTCCTCGAGGATGGCGCCGAGACCCAGCCCCAGATCCAAGCCGCACCAGGTCAACAGGTGGAGAACTGCATAGCTGAAGCCGGCCAGGCCGAGAGTGCGACGCAGGGGAGCGATTGCCTTCCATCCGAAGAATCGGCGGGCCGGCGTGATCGCGAGCGACAGCAGGATCAAGCGAAGACCCCACCGCCCGGTGAGGTGGGTGATGTCTTCGATCGGGTTCGGCCCGGGTCCAGCCTGCCAGAACCCCGCGGCCAGGGTCAGCGCCGGGAGTGTGGCCAGGGCGATCGCAATCGCGTGGATCATCAGAAGTGACGGCGCAGGTCCATCCCCGAGTAGAGTCCCGCCACCTGATCGGCATAACCGTTGTACGGAAGCGTGGCGCGCTTGCGAAACTCCCCAAGGCGTCGCTCTCGAGCCTGACTCCAGCGTGGATGGTCGACGTCGGGATTTACGTTTGCGAAGAACCCGTACTCATGGGGCGCCTGGTCGTTCCAGCTCGTAGTGGGCTGGTCGCTCGAGAGGTGAATGCGCACGATCGACTTGATGCTCTTGAAGCCGTACTTCCACGGTACGACGAGGCGAATCGGTGCGCCGTTCTGGTTGGGCAATACCCGGCCGTAGAATCCGACTGCGAGAATCGCCAGCGGATGCATCGCTTCGTCCATCCGCAAGCCCTCCTGGTAGGGCCAGTCGAGGACGCGTCGCTTCTGACCGGGCATCTGCTCCGGATCGACCAGGGTTTCGAAGGACACATAACGTGCCTTCGAAGTCGGTTCGAAACGCTTCAGGATGTCGCCGAGTGGAATGCCGATCCAAGGCACGACCATGGACCATGCTTCGACGCATCGAAGGCGATAGATCCGCTCCTCTAGCCGGTGCTTGGCGAGCAGTGTTTCGAGTGGAATGCGACCGGGTTTGCCGACCGCACCATCGATCACGACGGACCAGGGCTCGGTGCGCAGCGAGTGGGCCTTGGCAGCGGGATCGCGTTTGCCCGTGCCGAATTCGTAGAAGTTGTTGTAGGAAGTGGCGTCGCTGTAGCTCGCCTGCGGCTCCTCGACCCGGAATTGGGCGGGTGCCTCGCGCACGCCTCGGAGCCGAGCCGTTGCGGTCGAGTCGTCGCCGCCGGCTTCGGCCTCCTGCGCCGCCGGGCAGCCCACCAGGGCCGACGTGATCGCGCCCACGGTGCCCATTCGCAGCAGCTCGCGGCGATTCAGAAACAGCGCCTCGTCGGTGACTTCGGAGTCTCGGATCTTCATGCCGGTTGCCTCACTGCCGTGACTGGGATCGGATCGACGTGCTCCCAGCTGGAGTATGCCCCAGCTCTCGACGCCTCAGCCGACGATTCGTTCGTCCGGTGCAGCGAGCTGCAGCTTTGCGCCGCATTCAAGACGATAGAGCGCGGGCTTCGTCATCGGCCGCCCCCCGGCTACCGCCAATCCTCGAGCCGGAGTTTCCCTGGCAGCGCTTCAGCGAGTCCGGGAGTCGGAGCGCCGCGCGAAGGGTAGAAAGCGCGACCAGAGCCGGTCGATGAGCCCAGGCGTGATCTCGTCCTCGAAATCGTCGAGGCTGAGCTCGACCCGAATCGACTTCTCCGCATGTCGGATCGCGGTGACTCGTGTCTGCGGCGCCAGTCGCGGCAGCGGCAGGTAGGCTCGAAAGAGCGACGCGAGCTGGCTCTGCAGCCCGAGGAACTCCGCGTATCGCGGCTTCAAGGCGATCCACCCGCTCCTGATTTCGAGACTCGTCAGCGTGCGACTGATCGGGAGGCCCCCCAGCTTCATCTGGAACTCGATTCCGTCCTCTCGCAGCAGCAGTGCGAAAGGCGCCCGTGCCCGCGCAAGCCAGCGATCCAGCTGCTGTTGGTCAAAGGAGATCTCGATCCGCGGACGAACGAGCTCGATCTTCGCGGGGATACCGGGGGTAAACTGGAAGCGATCGGTTTCGAAGACGAGCCGATCGACGGGCAGCGCGAGCACCGAGATGCCGGCGAGCTCCAGGCGGCCGCCCTCGAAGACGCCGCGCACGGAGTCGCCCGCGGCAGCCTTCCAACTGACTCTGGCCGGCTGCTCGAGATAGGAACTCAGGAGTTGGTCGATCGCATCCGAGCGCATACTCTCCATTTCACTCGTCGAAGTCGTCACTCGATGGAGCTATCACTCGCTGTCGTCGAAGCGGCCTTCCGAAATCGCCAGGGCTTGTCCCGCTCGTCGCGCGAGGTCTTCCCGAATCTGCGTCGGTACACCCGGCGCCCGGCGCATGGCCTGCTGGATTCTAACCACTTCCAGCGACACGAGGGCATGAACCGCGCCGGATGGCGCGCGCCAGGTCGCGACGACCCGACTCGCGGGAAGCGATGCGCTCGAGAGCTGCTGGACGATCGTTCTCAGCTGGTTCTCGGGGTCGTCTGCGTCGCGCGATGAATCCTCCAGGCGTACCAGGCTCTCGATCGTGACCTGCAGACCGCGGGCCATGGCGGCGCGGGCTCGGGCGATCGCGGTCTCTCGGGCGGCAACGCGGTTGCGGCTGGCCGTCGCCGAGCCGACGCCGCAGATGACCTTGCCCCCGTCGCCACCCTCCGCCTGGTGCGCGCGGCAGCCACGCGTCACCCAATCCGGTGCATTTGGCCAATCCGCCTCGAGAGAATGCAAAGTCGCCGCAGAGCCGCGGCCCGCCCGGGAAGCATCGGTCGCACAGCCAAGAGCCAGGCCGGCCGCGGCCGATGTGAATGCAAGCCAGCGCAGCCAAGACGTTGTGCCGGGTTGCGAAGGCCGCACTCGACTCGTGTTTTTCAATGTGATGGCCTCGATCCAGATCTGGGAACCTAACCGGGTCGGTGAAACACTGCACGGAAGGATCCGGGAGCCCCAGAGGGCGTTGACCCCGTGGGTTCTGAATAGGATCATCCCGAGGCCTGCTCTACTTTTGTGTGACAGGCTTTGTGTGACAAGAGCCTTGGGGGGAGAAACGATGAGACTCGTTCCGCAATCGATCCACTGCGCAGCTCGGCTTGGCGGCCGGGTTGGATTGCTCGCAGCGATCCTTTTCCTCGGCGCCTGCGCCAGCACGCCGAGGGTCACCCGCACCGCGAGTGACGAGGTCATCGATGTTTCCGGCTTCTGGAACGACACCGATAGTCGGAAGGTCTCGGAGGAAATGATCGGCGATTCGCTCAGCCGCGCCTGGATCGACGATTGGCGCGGCTCGACCGGAGAGAAACCCACGGTGATCGTCGGTGCCGTACGCAACCGATCGAGTGAGCACATCAACACGCGCACCTTCTCGAAGGATCTCGAACGCGCCTTCGTGAACTCGGGTCGCATACGAGTCGTTGCTTCGAGCGACGAACGCGATGGCCTTCGGGACGAGCGCCTCGACCAGCTTCGCAACGCGACGATCGATACGGCGAAGAGCATGGGCAAGGAATTGGGCGCCGACTTCATGCTGATTGGCAGCATCGACACGATCATCGACGCCGCTGGCGGAACCAATCTGCGCTTCTATCAGGTCGAGCTCGAGCTGGTGCGTCTGGAGTCGAACGAGAAAGTCTGGATCGGCCAGAAGAAGATCAAGAAGCTGGTCGAGCGATCGCGTTTCAAGCTCTAGTGATCGAAGTGGCGAACGATTTCGCCAGCGGCAAACGGGATAGAGGAGAGGTATGAGGACCGCCGACCGGAAGCGCCGACCGGGAGGTGCGGAAATCTCCGTGGCACGGTTCGTGCGCGTCGTGGACGTGTCGGTGGTGATCGTCATCTTGACTCTGGGTTGCAGCTCCACCGGCAAGATCCAGCACCGGCTCGCTGACAGGATGAGGTCAGGGGATCTTTCCGGCGCAATCCTACTCGTCGAAGAGGAGAAGCGCGGGGTCTTTCGTGACGAGAGTGAGCTCCTCTTCTACCTCGAGCACGGCATGCTCCTGCATGTCGATGAACAATATGTGGAGAGCAATACTGCCTTCGAGATGGCCAAGCGCATCGGCGAAGATCTCTACACGCAGAGCCTCAGCGATTCCGGCCTTTCATTGCTCTCCAACGACTACGCTCTCGACTACGCCGGCGAGGACTTCGAGCGCACTCTGATTCATCTCTTCTCGGCCATCAACTATCACCAGCTTGGAGATAGGGAATCGGCGCTGGTGGAGGTGCGCCAGGTTGGCGACTACCTGCGCAAGCTGGAGGTCGACCATTCGAATAGCCGCGTCTACAAGGACGACGCCTTCGCTCGCTATCTGTCGGCGATGTTCTACGAGGCCAATGGGGAGCTCGATAGCGCCTTCGTGGACTACAAGAAAGCGGTCGCTGCGTACGCCGCATATGGATCGGACTACGCGGTCGTCGAGCCCGAATCATTGCTTCCAAACGCGGAACGCGTCGCGATGCGACTCGGGAACTGGGCCTTGCGCGATCTCGAGGATCTCGGCCGCCGGGGTGAGCCCAGAATTCTTCCGGAAGGCGCCGGCGAGATCGTCGTTCTTCACTACAACGGACTGGTTCCGGTCAAGGACCAGATCAAATTCACGTTTCCCTTCTCGCAGGCGTGGCTTCTGGTGGCGGCCTTCCAGGCTTCGGCCTCGGGCGAGGAGCTTGCCGAGATCAATCGCGCGACTGCGGTCGCCTCCCAGATCGCTGGAGTGAACTTCGTCTCGGTCGCGTTTCCCACCTTCGTCGACCGGCCCTATTCGATCGTGGAAATGGCGCCGCGTGTGGACCATGCCCTGGAGGTCACGGAGCTCGAACTGGTCGAGAACATCGGCGCCATCGCAAAGAAGGATCTGGCGGACCGAATCGCGCGCATCCGCACCAAGGCCATCGCCCGCGCGGCAATCAAGTACGCGCTGCAGAAGGCGATCGAATCGGCCGCGCAGCAGGTGGGTGGCGATTACGGGGGCTTGATCAGTGCGGCCGTTCAGGTGGGCGGCAACATCGCGCGATTTGCCACGGAGCAGGCGGACAAGCGCGGATGGTCGACGCTGCCCGACACGATCTGGATGGTTTCGATCGTCGTGCCTGAAGGGAAGCACGACGTCGTGATCGATTTCATGAACGCAGAGCAGAGTGTTGTCGAAGCGCGTACGATCCCGGGCATCGAGGTCGCGGCGGGCGGGCGTCGATTCGTCATCGTGAGGACGGTTCAATGAGCAGCGGGGCGCAGCGACGAGCCAAGGTGCTCGCGATCTTGATTTCCACGTGGCTCGTCCTGGGCCTTGGCGGATTGGGTTGTGCAGGCACGAGGGTGGCGCCCAGCTGGCTGAAAGGTGATTTGCCCCCCGAGTACGCGAAGTCCAGATACGTCACTGCGGTGGGAGCCGGAGACAGTCTCGAGGCGGCGGACATCGCGGCGAAGAGTGAACTGTCTCGGATCTTTTCCGCGGAGCTCAAGTCCGAGATTCAGCTCATCGAAGAGGACAGGAGCCGGGGCGACCGCTCGTCGAGTCAGAGTGATCTGCTCGTCGATACGAAGATCGGGACCGACGCCGTACTGCAGGGCGTTGAAGTGAGCCTGCATTGGCGCGATCCCAAGACGGGCCAGACCTGGGCCTTCGCCGTGCTCGAGAGGAGCAAGGAATGTCTGCGGATTCGCGCCGAAGGAAGGGATTTGAATACGCGGCTCGATGCTCTTGCGAGCGAGTCGAGGAATCAGTCGAATCCACTGCTCGCCATCCGCGCAGCGGTTCAGGCGACAAAGCTCGCGGTCGAGCTCGACGGGCTGGCGGCGCGCAGTCGGGTGCTCGGCAATCAATGTATCGAGGGACGCTCCGTCTCGACCGGACAGATGCAGGCCGAGGTCGACGCACGGATGAACGGCCTCACCTTCGTGGTCAGCGCGCAGGACATCGACGGCAGCACCGGCAGAGCCCAGGGGTCGCTGCCCCAGCTGCGGGAGCGCATCGCAGGCAATCTCACGCGGCTGGGCTTCCAGGTCGGTCCGAGCGCGGGTGCGGAGGTGATCCCGATTGCCGCACGGCTACGACTCTCCCGGGTCGCCCGGAACACGGACTGGATCGAATATCGCTGGGAGGGCTCGGCCGAAGTGGGGTCCCCGATCGCGGGCGATCCCGCCGTCATCGCGGCGCAGAGCGAAGGCGCGGAGAGTCACCCGCAGGACTCGACGGCGCGCTTGCGCGCCCGTCGCAAGGGCGAGCAGGATCTCGCCCGCCGGCTCGACACTCTTTTGAAAGCTTTTCTTGGCGAGGGCGCTGAGGGCTGATCCCGAAAGCGGGAGGTCGGGGCGTCCGATGGAACGAAGCGGGCCCGCTGTGGCACTGAAGGTCTGGAATCGACAGAGGTAGACAATGCGAATCGAGAACGAGCAATCCTGGGGGCCGCAGCGTGGCGGCGCTCTCGTCGCGCTGACTTCGATGGGCCTACTCTTCGCGAGCCTCTTCGTGGCGGCGGGCGAAGCCCGGGCATTTTCTGCGGCAGAGGTCTATCGCAACACCTCGCAGTCCGTGGTGCTGATATTCGGCTTTTCCGGCTCTAGCGGAGGCAGCTCCGGGACCGGCTCGATCCTGAATCGAGACGGCCTCGTGTTGACCAACAATCACGTGATCTCGCAGGGCGGAGCGGGCGGGCTGTTTCCGAACCTCGTGGTGTACCTCAAGCCGAAGCCGATCTCGGGTGACAATCGCAAGGATCTCACGTCGCCCTTTCTCGTGGAGGTGGTCGCGCGCGATCCCCGATTGGACCTCGCACTGCTCCGGATCAAGAACGCACCGCCCGAGCTGAAACCGATCGAGGTCGGGGATTCAGAGGAGGTCGAGATCGGGGAGTCCGTCGCGGCGATCGGCCATCCCGGCGGCGGTGGTCTCTGGACGCTCACCACGGGAACCGTCTCGAGCAAGCGCCGCGACCAAAAACGGGACATCTTTCAAACGGACACGGCGATCAATCCCGGCAACTCCGGTGGCCCGCTTCTGGACGAATATTCACGCCTGATCGGCATCAATACCTTCGTGCGTCGCGTGAATGAACAGGGTCTTCCCCTCGAAGGCCTCAACTACTCTCTTCGGTCCTCGCTTGCGCTCGACTGGGTGAATCGGTACGCCGTGCCCCGGATCGAGCCGGTGGCTCGCACGGCCGTTTCGGATCCGATCCCCGCGCCGACTCCTCCACCGGCGCCGCGCGTCTCCCCAGCCCCCACTCGCATAGACGAGCCGGTGGCTCCTGCGAAGCCCGAGCCGCGCCCCTCGGTCCCTCTGACTCCGCGCAGGAGTGAGGCCGATATCGCACCGGCGCCGACCGAGCCGGATCCCGACCGCCCTGCGGAACCGGGAGTGCGAGAGTTCGAGGGTCCCAATGGCGAGAGCTACTACGGAGTGCCGAATCCCGATGTCGAGCTCGATGAGACGCTGAAATACGCTCGACGCAGTTTCCGAGAGTTGATCAAGCGGGCCGATCAATCGATCGACGAGATGAACCGACTACTGAACGACTACGAGAATTTCTAGCCCGCGGTGCAGCTCGACGGGGTTGCGGTCGGTCGGAGTCGATTCGACCGAGCCTGCCGCTGTCGGCTCGCCCCGCTACTTCGCTCGAGTGCAAATCCGTCTGCCGAGGGGCCAAGGGGATTGCCATCGCGAATCTACTACCGGCTGAGGCTGCAGAGCCCGACTTCGCGTGCTTCGATGAGTTTCGTCTGGCGCGGCTCGAGCGGCGCTTGATGTCTGCGGCTGCGCTCTGGCAGGCTCCTCCCCCCGCCTCCTTCGAGACTTCCTTTGCCGAGGAGCTCGAGGAGCTCGAGGCGGAAGCCTCGCGCGTGGTGTTGGAGGCGTTGCTGGATCGAATCGAGAGCGCGCGCACTCGAGCGCTCGAAGGACGTGTTGCCGATCAGGTCTCGAGGCCGCGAGGGCGTTTCCTCTGCCATCGTCTCTGCTGTTCTCTCGCTACCGGGGAGGCCGAGATCGCTGGACGTGGTTTTTTCGACGCGCTGGATCGCCCGCCTCTGGCGCTGTGGCTCGAAGCGATCAGCCGACCCGTGCCTGGCAGGACCGGGGTTTGCGAAGTGGCGGTGGTTGCCTTCGTACCCGAGAATCGGCTGGCTCGGGCGCGCGCTGGACGCCAGGCTTGTCCCCGCGGTGCCCTGGCGTTCCTCGACGAAGTGTCCGTCGCGCTGACGAGTCAGCTCGCTCCCTTGCTAGCGAGCGTTTGAAGAGCCCACGAATCGCCAGGCATGGGCCAACCGATCAATGTCTTTCCCGTCAAGAATCACGGAGCCCTGACCGAAGGTTGGACGGGGCCTGAATTGGCGCGGATCCGTCTGTCAGGTCGGGGCCGAGGCGGCTCTCGTCTAGCGGGCGACGCGCTCTCCGGGCTCTTTGCCAGCTCGGGCGTGAGAGAGCGGTGTGTCGGCTCGGCCGAATTGTCTCGGGGGCTGTGGGTCGGGTTGATTCCATCGGGAGACTCCGCGGCGATGTGGGGAATTACTCCGGGCAGAGCTTGTTCTCGCACGGGCCCGGCGCGGCACACAGGACGCGCCGCGGTGCCGGTCGAGTGCGTACTGGTCGCGGATTCGGGGTCAGATTTCGGCGCAAATGCGGCTTTTGGAGTGAAACCTATTAGAACGGATACGCTACTTAGATCCAGCGGCCAGAAACGAGATTCCCTGTGGGCCGCGTGTACCTCGCCGCTTCGATGATCCAGGTGGATCCGAGACAGTGTGCGGAATGGTCGTGGGCAGGCGATTGAAGTCGACCCACAGCTTGGAGGCGAAGCAGAATGCGATTCCAGAACCGGATGATCCGTTTTTTCCTCGGTGCCACGGCATTGGCGGCCGTGGTGGCGACTTCTGGCTGTGGTACGAAGGAAGTCACGCCGGATGAGCGGCTACCCCTCGCTTTCGCGGGCGCCCCCGAATGGGTGCTCCAGGGCTGCGGCGCCTACTGGGGCGACGACGACGGAGCACGTGTATGCGGCGTGGGCGACGCCAGGATCGGCAGCTCGATGTCGATCGCGCGCACCAAGGCTGGCGCCCGAGCCCGAGCCGAGATCAGCCGAACCCTCGAGTCCAAGGTCCAGAACATGATCAAGGACTACCAGGAGCAGATCACCGACGGTGAATCCGAGCTGACCCCCGAGCAGTTCACGAGCACGACCGTGACCCTGAGCAAGGCGACCCTGAACGGCACCGCCCAGAAGGCCACCTGGGTCTCCCAGAACGGCCAGCTCTACATGCTATTTGCGCTCGATTTCGAGTCCTTCAACAACTCGATCCGCGAAATGGACACGATGTCGGACGCGCTCCGCCGCTTCATCGAGGCACGCGCCAAGAAGTCCTTCCAGGAGCTCGACGAGCAGATGGCGGAGTACTGAGTTCTCCTTGTTCGAATCGGGAGCGGGGCCTCTAGCCACGAGATCAGCCCCCGCTCCCCTCTTCGCGCAGCTCGCGGCGGTTCTGTTTCTTGCCGCCTGCGCGATCCCGGCCCCGGAAGCGGACTCCCAGCAAAGACGCCTGGCTCCCGATCTGTCGCGAATCGAGTGGATCGAATCCCCGCCTCCGGGCTGCGCGGTGGGTGCGTCGGGACCGACTCTGAATCCCCGGCATGCGATCCGCAACGCCAGACTCGCTGCCATCGAGGCGCTGGCGGCGAGTCGCCTCGAGATGACGATCCAATCGATCACGGTCTCGGATTCGGCGACGAGCTCGGGCCTCGAGATCTCGACCCAGACATTGTCGGGCCAGGTCGCCAACGCGCGCATCGCGGCTCTCTGGGCCGACCGCGATCAGGTCGAGGGATCGCGCAACTGGCTGCGCGGGGTGTATGCCCTCGCCTGCTGGCCCGAGGCGGATCTTCGAGATGTTTCGGCTGTGGACTATCCCAGCTGGCTGATCGAGCCGCCTGAGAGGCCCGGACAGATCTGTGCGACCGGCGTCGCCGGGCCGACCTGGAAGGCTGTCGAACAGGTGGACAGCGCCCTGCGCGATGCGCGGTTCGCACTGGCGGTGTCGCTGGAGAGTCGAATCGAGAAACGCGTTTTCGACCCGGGACGGGGCGTCGCGCGATTTGCGCGTCAGGTCGATCCCTCGCCGGCCGCCACCGCGCGGGCTGCAGCGGCCTCGAGTCTCGAGCGTCGATGGCTGGATGAGAGGGGGACTGGGCCGATGGGTCTAGAAGGTGCCCTCTATGGACTCGTCTGCGTCGAAGAGTGAGTCGACGTCTTCGATCGCGTTTTCAAAGTCGACCTCGTCGATTAGCTCGCCGATTACGAGGGAATCGTCGAGTTCGGATTGGGCCGAATCGGGGTCGCTGGCTTCGCAGATCTGACCTTTGCTGGCGATCATCTTCTCGAGAACTTCCCGCTGCCTGGGATCGAGCTTCTCGAAAGCCAGCACAATGCCATCGGGCCCATCGTCCCGAATCACACGAGACATCAAGACGAGCGGCTCCGTCTCCGCGCCGGAGTGCACTGCGATCCGGAGCACACTTCCCATCGGAAGGGAAGCCTTCGAGACGATGCGCATTCCTCCTATGGAGAGATCGCATGCGAGCAGGACCCGCGCGGCCTCTTCGTCCAAGGCCACGACGCGGTGGTCGTAGGGAACACGTTGTTGGGTTCTGCGCTCTGTGGGTTCGACGTCCTGGGTCTCGATCTCTTGTGTATCGCCTTCGAGGCTCGCGTCCGTACCCCTGGAGCTTGCGAGCGGTGCGTGCGGCTTCGGTGCATTGCCTTCGAAGCTCGCGCGCGTTCCCCTGGAGCTTGCGACCTGTGCGCGCGGCTTCGTGGACTGGGATCTGGCCGGGCGGCGCGCGGCCGCTGGCGCGGGCAGTGCAGGCACTTTCTTGGGCTCGGTCAGGGGCTTCGGCGTCTGGTCGGGTGAATCGGTGTCGACAGCGGATCCCACGGCGCTCTGGCCATCGGTCGGCTCCGGTCCCCAGTTTGCGGGTCCAGACGCAAAGCGGTCGAGGATCGATTGGATCGCCTCTTGATTGCTGCGTGCATCGAGAATCCACAACCCGACCTCGTATCCCGACTGGTCGGGCAGGGTGCTGCATCGAACGACCCTCGCCTTGAGCTTGAGCGGAGGTCCCTGGGTCAGCTCACGACCGAGCTGGACGCGCAGCGTACTTGCTAGCTTCAGCGCCTTGGTCAGCTGCAGACGCGCGCTCGATGGCGCGAGATCGATCAGCATGCCCTTGGTCCCGAAAAGGCCGGATCCCACCCGCACGCTCTGACCGATCAACGTGCGTCCGCGTTCGCGCTTTTCGGGGCCGCGATAGAGCTCGTGGAGCAGAAGCAAGCGCAGGGCTCGGGGATGAACGGGTCGGTGCAGAATCATCGTGACGCCAATGCGACTCAGATGGGTCGAGAGCGTCTTGGAGGGATTCTGGATCACGGCGAGCGTACGGGGCCATTGGGACAGGTGCGGTGGGCCGGAATCGAGCAGTCGCTCGGCCGTGGCGATCACCAGCCGCGCCCCCTTGATCTCCTCCTGTGTGGGAAGGCCCGAAAGGCAGTCCATCGCAGGGACGTCGAGTTCCGTCAGCACGGCGACGAATTCGGAGAACTCGCGATCCCGTTGCAGCAGGATGACTTTGCCGTCGGCTTGGTCCTTGCCATCACGGAGATGGCTGGACTGAGTCACGAGTTCGCGCTTTCTTTTGACACCGGTGCTCCGATGATGGCCTCGCAAGGCGATCTGGGTGGGTGCGGGCCCCAACGATCGAATCGACCGACCGCGCTCCAGACTGAAGCTCGGGGTGGCGATACCCGCCTGAGATGCGGGGGGTCGGGGGGAGGCGGGAATCGGATGAGTGGGCAAGGTCTCAGGCGGGCGGCGGATCTGTGGTTGCCCGGAGGGAATCGGATTCCAGCCAAGGAGATCGAGGAGTTGGCGAGCCGCTCGACTGGCCCGGGTGGGCAGCACGTCAATACCTCCAGCACGCGGGTCACTCTGCGTTGGAACCTTCTCACGACTCGAGGGCTTCGGGCGGATGCCCGTGCCCGTGCCGAGGTCCGGCTACGTCCCAAGCTGAGTCGCGGGGGTGTGCTGACCGTCCATGCCGGCCGCCACCGCAGCCGCGCTCGAAATCGCGCCCTGGCCCGGGAGCGATTGCAGGAGCTGGTCGCTGAGGCATTGCGCCAGTCACCGCCTCGCAGACCCACGCGGCCCAGCCCCGGCTCGAAGAGCCGACGCCTGGACGCCAAGCGTCGGCGGGGTCAGCTCAAGATCCGGCGCCGCTTGCGTCCCGGAGATGACGATTAGCCCGACAGCCAGGATGCGACTTCGCTGAACGCTCCGAATGATTGGGGTCCCTGCCGGTCCAGAACCCAGCAGGTCCACGCTCGTGTCGTGTTAGGCGCGCTCGAACCGTTGGGCGCTCGGGCTCCAAGGCATTTTCGGGATTGAATTACGGCCTGCCTCGCCACACGGAGCCGCAATCGACCTCGACCTCGAATCCGGGACCTGAACGCCGCCTGGCGGTCGTCAGGTGTCGCCTCCGCACTCACTGACCGTGAAGATATCCGTGCCGCCGTCTTCAGACGGTGCGAAGAGGAAGGTCACCTTGCAATCATCCTTGGTGACGGAGATGGCTGCGTTCGTCCCCATGTCTTCGGCCTTGTCGATCGACCAACCATTGGACGCGAGCTCGCGTTCGTAGTACTGGAAGGCCTGGGAGGGTGGGTCGTTCGTGAGTAGTTGGACCGCGGCCATCTCGACTCCGTCTCTCTTGGCACCGCGGCCCTGAGCGGCTGCGGCACCTGGATAGATCGGCACGTCGGTGGGGAAGTTGTCCGGCACCTCGGCCGACACGCCGTCCGCGAGCTCGGGGAAGCGCGCCGGATCGATCGCGGTCGAAGCCGATGCATCGATGTCTCCGGCGGCTGCGCCCGTCGTGGATCCCGGCACCGCCGGCGGCGCGGGCGGCGCCGGCTCTTCTGTCCCAGAATTGCAACCTGCGGCGATCGAGCCAATCAACGGCAAGACAAGGAAGAGAATCATCGAGTTGCGTATGCGGTCCATCCGTTGGTCTCCGTGGTTGAAAGCAGGCAGATCATAACAGAGGAAGTTGCCCGGAGGGGCGGTTATTACCCTAGGGGACACTTGCCTTGATCTTTTGCTGCGCCCGGCGCGTGACGCTTCGCACGTCCTCGACTGTGCGCGACCAATCCCTGCGGCGAAGGGGTTCCGACAGGACCGGAAGGATTTCTACCCGGCGCCATTGCGGGTAGCACGCCCGGCTTCGGTCGGGGCAGCTCGCCGGTGGGCGAGAGAAGGAGGCGCCCGACAGCGTCGCCAGGCGTTGCAGGTCTTTGCGGTCCTCCTCGGGCAGCCCGTCCGGACCGATCAGGAAGAACAGCACGCCGAGGGCGCGCTGCTGCGACCCGACCAGATTCGTCACGTAGGCATCCCGCACTGCTCGCGGGTCGCTGTGCCCGCGGATTTCGATCGCCTCGAGGCTCTCCCAGAGTGCGGGCATCCGCCGCAGGCTCTCGAGATAGGTCGTGACGGCGGCACCGAGGTCTTGCTTGGCTTCGGCCGTCAGCTGGTTGCTGGCCGAGCCGTCAAACAGGGAATCCCCGATGGTCATCGCGCCCGTCTCGCAGTCGGGTTCGAGCTCGAGGGCAACCAGGACAGGCTCACGGCACAGAGAGGCGAATGCCTGATCGATCCGTGCGAGAGCGCGATCGGCCGTGAGCAGCGATGCCAGGATCTCCGACGTGGGGTCCACGAAGGTCGGTGGCGGATTCGGGACACGCGAGCCCCCGGCAAGAGCCAGGACCGAAATTGTGGCGACCCCGATGACCGCGACCGCGGCCCACCACTCTCCGAACCCATCGCCAGGCGCGGGCGATGGGGTCGAAGCCCTCGAACTGCCGCCAGCCCTCCGAAAGCGGATTGCCATGGGTCAGCCCGGCTCGTCCGTGGAGTGCGGATCGGCGTCCGGATCAGTCTTCGCGCGCTGGTCTTCCCGCCCTGCCGCCGGAGTCTTGCGCTTGGGGTCGGCCTCGCTCGATCGCGTTCCAAGCAGATCCGAGAGTTTCAGTTCTTCGCCGAGCTCGCGCTCCGGAGTCGCGAAATGAGGCAAATTCGCCGGCGCCTGGTTGGTGTCTTTGGTGTCGTCGAAGCGATCATAGGGGTCAGGGCCCTGCGCTCGCGCCGCGCCCAAGCGGTATCCCGAGCCCGATGCGGTCGCTTCTCGTCGAGGCTCTGTGGGACCGGGTTCCAGCTTCCCGTGGCCGCTCGCCAAGGATCCCGACTCGGCGTCGTCGTTCGAGTCCTGGGGTTGCGCGGACGACGCGGCGCTCGCGCCCGATGAGAACCCGCCCCGTGAAGAGGTCGTTTCGGGCTCGGAGGCCGAAGGCCAGGCTGCGAAAACGTGCTCCGAAGGCGACGGTGACCTGGGTCGTTCGCGCGTTGGCGAGGCCTGTGGCTCGACTCGCGAGCGCCGCGCGGCCTCGGAGGTCGCGCTCTCGAGCAGCCCCACCGCATCGCTCGTCTGTTGGAGTCGTCGGCCCAGCTCGCTGCCGCTACCCTGGAGGCGACGGCTCTCCTCGTGGATCTCGTGACGCAACGCCTCCATGGTCTTGCCGATCTGTCGGGTGTGGCCGTTGAATTCGGCCATCCCGCGGCTGATCTCATCCGTGCGACCCTCGACTTCGGCCAGACCGCTGCGCAGCGGCTTGGCTGCTTGATTCACCCACTGGCCCAGGGCCTCGACTTCGCCGCGTACGCGGTCCAGCGCCAGGTGAATCTCGCGAGTGGCGCCCTCGGCTGCGCGAATCGGACTCGAGAGGCGGTCGATCGTTTCGTTGCTTTCCGCCAGCGTGTCGCGGAGCTGGCCGATGGTCTTGCCGAGCACATCGTCGACGTCTCGCAGCGATCGCTGGAGGCTCTCCCCGAGCCCATCTCCGAGACCGACCAACGCTTGCCGAATCTCACCCAGGCAGAGCTCGATGAATTGGCGCTGATCGTCGACGCCGCTCGCGGCATGTTCGAGAGACACTCGGACGCCCTCGGCGGTTCGGGCGACGACCTGCTGGGTATCGGTGATCCGGTCGGCCGTTCTTTCGAGCGCCTGGCTGGTCGTGCCGAGATGTTCGAGAACCGGCTGCATCTCGATCGTCGTCCCATGCATGCCCCGAGCCGCTTCTTCGACGGCGCCCGCGGACTCGAGCAGGGTCCTTGCGATGCGATCCTGGACCTTCGCGTTCTCGACCATTCGCTGAAAGGTCTCGGCCAGGCCACCGGTCACCGCGTTCTGGTGTTCGACTGCGCGCTGGAGCGCGCCGCGAAGCTCACTCAGATGATGTTCGACGCCCTGGCGGACGGAGAGCGAGAGCTCCTGGACGACCGTGTGCAACGCACCGCGTTGCTCCTGCGAAACGAGATTCGCGGCCCGGGCCGTCGACTGTTCGATCCGTTGCAGGCCCCGATCGAGACGCTCGTTGAACTCGTTCGTGAACTGGATGAGCTCGCGACCCAGGGTATCGAGGCTGCTCTGTTGAGTCTGTCGGGTCAGCTCGGCGAGCTCTCCTGGGGAAACCGATCCGAAGGCCGACTCCACTACTTCGTCGAGGCCATGGCTGCGCAATTCGAAGCTGCCCTCGATCAATCGGCCAGTCAGCGACGCGCCGATCGCGCACGCAAAGCCCCAGGCGGAGGCGCGCAGAGCGAGGCCGAGCTGGGCGGCCATCCAGGTCGAGCCAGCCTCCGCCATCTGATCGAGAGCGCTCGCGTCCGAGAGGCTCGGAATGAGTCCAGTGAGCGCAGCCAAGACGCCGGTCGCCAGAAAGAGTCCGGGAAGCACCGGCATCAGGCTGCGTCTCGGGCCAAAGGGAAAGAGCGGACGCTCGTCGAAGATGTCGATCATGCGAATCGGTGCGCGGTCGTTGCGCTCGGAGATCTGAGCCGTCGACCAGCGTCTTTCGAACTCCTCGAAGCTCGCCTGGATCGGGGACCTGAATAGCAAGGACTTGAAATCATCGAGCTGAGGATTCGGCTGTCCGGGAGAGACTTCGCTGGCGAGCGCGCGGAGTCTTCTCTCGAGCAGGAAGAGTCGCACGAGTCGCACGATGAGGGGCAGGAAGACGGTTGCCAACGAGATCAGCGCCAAGCCGAGCACGAGCCATATCGCGGGTTGGCTCGCCAGATCTGTCGACCAGAAAATCTGCGCAATCGAATCGGCGTCGTCCATCAACCGCTCCACCAGCCGCTCCATCTGCAACGTCTCACCGGGCCCCAGTGAAACACAGATCGGGCCATCGCAGGCGAATTCCCGGTCGCGCTCGCGACGTGGGGAGGGGCTCTACGTTAGCACTCCTGCCGATTCGGGGGTTTCAACCGGTCGGTCCGCTCTGCCCCCCGATGGGGCCGAATCGCCTCCGCGATGGATCTGCGGAGCGACTCGGTCCGGGGTCGAGCTCCGGCGGCGGACAGGTGCACATGAGGTTTCGGTCGCCGTAGGCGTTGTCGATGCGGGCAACCGGTGGCCAGAATTTCTGCTCTCGGGTCCAGGGCGCAGGGTAGGCTGCCTGCTCCCGGCTGTAGGAAAAAGGCCATTCGTTCCCACACACGAGCGCTGCTGGATGGGGTGCATTCTTCAGCGGGCTCTCGGACTCGCGATGATCTCCGCGCTCGATCACGCGGATCTCTTCGCGTATCGCGATCAACGCGTCGCAGAGCCGATCGAGCTCCTGCTTCGATTCGCTCTCGGTCGGTTCGATCATCAGTGTGCCCGCAACGGGAAAGGACATCGTGGGCGCGTGGAAACCGTAGTCGATCAGTCGTTTCGCAATGTCTTCGACCGTGATGTCGGCGCTTCGCTCGAATGGGCGGCAGTCGATGATGAACTCGTGAGCGACTCGACCGCCCGGCCCCGTGTAGAGCACGTCGTAGTCTTCCGAGAGGCGCCGCGCCATGTAGTTTGCGTTCAGGATCGCGACTTGTGTCGCCCGCGTAAGGCCTTCAGCACCCATCAACGCAATGTAGGCCCAGGAGATCGGCAGGATCGATGGGCTTCCGTAGGGTGCCGCCGAGACCGCACCCTCTTCGAAGATCGGATGGCCCGGCAAGAAGTCGCTCAGATGTTCGGCCGCACAGATCGGTCCCATGCCCGGACCGCCGCCGCCGTGGGGGATCGCGAAGGTCTTGTGCAGATTCAGGTGGCAGACATCGGCTCCGATCTCCGCTGGCGAGGTCAGCCCGACCTGGGCGTTCATGTTCGCACCGTCCAGGTAGACCTGGCCACCCGCGTCGTGGACGATGTCGCAGATCTCGCGCACGGCTTCTTCGAAGACGCCATGGGTCGATGGGTAGGTGATCATGAGGGCGCCGAGCCGGTCACGGTGTTCGTCGGCGATTCGTCGCAGGTCGGCGACGTCGATATTGCCGCGCTCGTCGCATCGGACGGCGATGCACCGGAAGCCCGCGATGACCGCGCTCGAGGCATTCGTGCCGTGGGCCGATACGGGGATCAGACAGACGTCGCGATCGGCGTCGCCTCGCGAGCTGTGGTAGCGGCGAATCGCCAGCAGGCCGGCGTACTCGCCCTGGGAGCCGGCGTTGGGCTGCAGCGAAACGCTCGGCAGCCCCGTGATCTGACCCAGCCAGGTTTCGAGCTGCTCGAAGACGAGGGCGTAGCCGGCCGCCTGATCGGCTGGCGCGAAGGGGTGAAGCCGGCCGAACTCCGGCCAGCTGATGGGGATCATCTCGACCGTCGCGTTGAGCTTCATCGTGCAGGAGCCGAGCGGAATCATCGAGGTCGTTAGCGACAGATCCTTCGCCTCGAGCCGATGGATGTAGCGAAGCATCTCGGTCTCGGAGTGGTAGAGATGGAAGACATCGTGCTCGAGGAAGGCCGATCGGCGCACGAGCGATTCTGGCCACGCCGCGCCCGGCGCCTCGCGATCATCGGCCAGATCCTCGATGCTGAAGCCGATCTCGCCGTCGTTCGCGAAAGCAGCGAGGATGTCGAGCAGATCGTCGACTCCCGTCGTCTCGTCCAGCGTGATCCCCAGACTGCCGTCGAGGCCGGTGTTCGCCGGCAAGCCGGCTGGATGCAGCGTGTGATGCGTCCGAAGATTCAGCTCGCGCTCCCAGCCCGCCGACAGGATTTCCTGCGCGTTCATCCCCTTCGGCCACACGCGCAGCGTGTCGAAGCAGGGCTCGTCGGCCACGTCGTGGCCGAGTCGCCGCAGACCGCGCGCGAGCACGCCCGTGAGATGCCGGATACGCCGCGCGATGCGCAGCAGGCCCTCTGGGCCGTGGTACACCGCGTACATGCTCGCCAGGATCGCGAGCAGGACCTGCGCGGTGCAGATATTGCTGGTCGCCTTCTCGCGTCGAATGTGTTGTTCACGCGTCTGGATCGCCAGGCGATAGGCCGTTCGGCCCGCCCGGTCACGCGAGACCCCGACCAGGCGTCCCGGCAATCGCCGTGCGTGTTCTTCCCGCGTCGCGAAGTAGGCGGCATGGGGCCCGCCGAAGCCCATCGGAACCCCGAAGCGCTGGGTCGTGCCGAGGGCCACGTCGGCGCCGAGCTCGCCGGGCGGCGTGAGCAGCGTCATTGCGAGCAAATCGGCGGCGACGACCGCGAGGGCACCGGCCGCGTGGGCCCGCTCGATGATCTCGCGTGGATCGAAGATGCGTCCGTCGCTCGCCGGATACTGAAGCAGGACCCCGCAGCAATCGAGCGCCTCGAAATCCGCCGTCTGTGGATCGCCGATATGAAGCTCGATGCCCAGGGCACTGGCCCGAGTGCGCAGCACTCCGAGTGTCTGGGGATGGCAGTCCCGGGAAGCGTAGAAGCCCGCCTTGCGTCCCCGGGCGACCGCCCGACACAATCCGATCGCTTCGGCCGCCGCGGTGGCTTCATCGAGCAGCGAGGCGTTCGCCAGGGGCAAGCCCGTCAGATCCGCGACCATCGTCTGGAAATTGAGCAGCGCCTCGAGGCGTCCCTGCGAGATCTCGGCCTGGTAGGGCGTGTATTGCGTGTACCAGCCCGGGTTCTCCAGCACGTTGCGGAGTACGACGCCCGGCACGATGACGTCGTGGTAGCCCATCCCGATATAGCTTCGGTAGACGAGGTTCTCGCTCGCGATTTCACGCAGGGTCGCGAGCAGCTCGTGCTCGCCCAGCGGTCTGGTCGGCAGGCCCTCGAGCACCAGGCGCTGCTCGCTGCGGATCGAAGCGGGAATCGTGGCGGCGACCAGGTCTTCGAGGCTGTCGACCCCGACGGTCCGAAGCATCTCCGGGATCTGGTCGGCGCGCGGGCCGAGGTGGCGGTATTCGAGGGTATCGGAGGCCGGGTGCAGGTCTGCGAGGGAGTTTTCGCGCATGGTGCTCCAAGACGCATTGTTCTTTTCGTGTCGTGTCGTGCGCGGTTTCCGGGAGGCGGGCAGCCGAGCTGGCGAGGCCAGTCAACGGAGCGATGCGCGTCGCGGCGTTGCCCGGGTACGACTTCGAGCGACGCAGCGACGGGGGAAGCCGCCCGTTTCCGATCGCGGGGACGATCCAGTCGCCTTGGTAGCACAGCGTGCGGCTTGGCTGCGGCCTCAGATGAGCTAGCAGCCCGTTGAAGAACCCCCGCTCTCGCCAGGCACGCGTGGCTCCGCGGGAGTTCTTCAACGGGCTGCTAGCCGGGGCGTTGCGAGTCGCTCATGAGCAGCGCTCGGAGCCGCAACAGGTTTTCGCCCCCGCCGAGCACCAACAATCGGTCGCCGCCCTGCAGGCTGAAGCCCGGTGCTGGATTCACGTGACTGCTGGCGCCCCGTTCGATCACGAGGACGCTGGCTCCGGTGCGCGCTCGGATATCGAGTTCGCCGAGGGTCGGGCTGCCCGCGAAGCCCAAGGGCACCTCGATCCATTCCGTGTCCGTATGGTCGAGGAGCTCCATGACCCACGGATCGATGGGCAGCGCCGCCGGCGCGCGGATCGCGTCGTAGCCCTCCTCGCGGAGTGCTTCGGTGAATCGTGCGATCGCTCCCATCGGGATGTCAAAGGTCTCGAGCGCCCGGGCGACCAGTTCGATGCTGCCCTCGAATTCCTCGGCGACGATCATGTTGGCCCCCGCGGCGGAGAGCCGGTCGACTTCCCGCACGTAGCGGGTGCGAGCCAGAATCGGCGTTTCCGGAGCCATGGCCCGGATCCGAGAGACGATGCGTCGGGTCGCGAGGGGGTCGGAGATCGCGATCGCGACCAGACGCGCCTGGTCGACGCGAAGATGGTCGAGCACATGGGGTCGCGTGGCGTCCCCGTAGAGCACTGGCTCCCCGCGCTGTCTGGCTTCGAGAGCGGCTTTCGGGTTGGTGTCCACCGCGACGAACGGGATATCGAGACTTCGCAGCAGCCGGATCAACGTTTGTCCCGCCGGGCCAAACCCGATGACGACCACCCGCGCCGGCGCGTCTTCGGATGTCGTGGCGGCGTCCGGAAAAGTCGCGCCGGGACGCTCCAGCACATCGGCCAGCCAGCCCGCGATGAGCGGGGCGTGGCGGATCAGGAAGGGCGAGATCAGTAGCGTCAGGATCGAAGCCCCGACGAAGCGCTGCTGCAAGAGTGGTGGGATCAGCCCCGCCTGCCCCGCCACACCCAGGATCACGAGGGAGAACTCGCCCATCTGGCAGAGCGCCAGCCCGGCCTCGAGCCCGACTCGCAGCGAACGGCGCAACAGGACCGTGACCGCCGCGACGACAATCAGCGCCTTGCCGAGCATGATCGCGCCGACGTCGAGCAGCAAGCGACCGGGTGTGTCGACGATCTGCTCGGCGCCAAAGAGCATGCCGATCGCCGTGAAGAAGATCCCGAGCAGAATGCCGCGCAATGGAACGACTTCGCTGAAGAGCTGATGGGCGTAGGGCGATGCACTCGCCGCAATGCCTGCCAGGAAGGCTCCGGCCGCGAGCGTCAGCCCGAGCTGCTCAGCCAGCAGCGCCGAACCCAGCACGATCAGGATTGCGAGCAGGCTGAACAGTTCGCGGCTTCGAGACTGAGCGACGCGATCCAGCACACGCGGCACGAGATACCAGGCGCCCAGTCCCACGAAGGCCAGGGCGAGGCCCATTCGGCCGACTGCGAATCCCAGGCTGCCGATTTCCCGGGACTCGCCCGCCATCAGTGGCACGACGAGCAGAAAAGGAACGATCGCAAGATCCTGGAGCAACAACACGGCTACGGCCATCTGGCCGCCGGGTGCGTCGATCTGGCCTTCATCGCTCAGCAACTGCAGCACGATGGCGGTGCTCGACATCGCGACACCCGCGCCGATGACCAGCGCCGTGGGCCAGCTCATGCCGGTGGCGTGCGCGATCCCAGCAACCACGGCGACACTGGCCACGACCTGGAAACTGCCCGCGACCAGCGAAGGTCGCCAGAGCACGCGCATCCGCTCCAGCGGGAGCTCCAGGCCGATCTCGAACAGAAGGAAGACGACGCCGAGCTCGGCGAGGCTGCGGACCCGATCGGGATCGCTGACCAGCCCGAGTCCGCTGGGGCCCGCCACGGAGCCGACCACCAGGAAGCCGACGATCGAAGGCAGGCGAAGTCGTTCGGTCGTCGCCAGGGCGGCGAATGCCAGCGCCAGCAGGACGACCGCTTCGACGAGCCCTTGGGTTGCCTCCAATCGGCGCTACTCCCGCTCCCCGTCAGAGCGATTGACGGATCTCTTCCAGCACCAGGCGCGAGGTCGTCTCGTCGCCGAGCAACCCGATGCGGATGGTCAGCTCGGTCCGCTGCGGCCCGCGTGCGAAAAGGCGAATGTCGACCGGCTCTCCGCCCGCTGTGCGTGCCCGGAATCGAACCCGGTCGGCCTCCCGACTGATGCCAAGCTCTTCGTACGCGAGCCGCTCGATCGCAGCATTGCAGGCGCCGTCGAGCTCGCCGAGGGAGACGTCTTCGGTCGAGCGCAATTCGCCCGTGACGAAGGCGATGGAACTCGTCCCGGCGGCGCCGGGCGAGACCATGGCTCCGCAGCCGCCCGAAGCCAGCGCGAGGAGTCCTGCCAGGCTGATCGCGGCCGCGCTGCGATGAAATCGGCTCCGAAGGTCGAGTCGGTTATTCACAGCCGTCAGTCTCGTACGTCGAGAGCCGGATGTCGAGCAGGCAGCGGGGGTTTCACCCATCGCAGCGACCGGACCTGCTCCGTGCATTCTGGGCACAATGTGGATACAGGAAGAGAATCTCGAGTCGGGTCGTCCGCCCGCGACCGATGAAGGTTAGACGGGCTTCCAGCTCGCCGCGACGCACGTGCAGTGCATGGCCCGCGTCCCCGGTGTGGGGGCGCCGCGATTCGAATCCGTTCTGGCCCAACGCCTTGCGAAACGAATCGAGGGCGCGAGCCGGTGCGTCGGGCAGGTCGACCAGCAGCAGCCGCCCGAGCTGCCCGAGCTCATCTCGCCTCGTATCGGCCAGCAGCAAGGCGTGATCGGGGCGCGGCCAGCCGGCGGGAAGATCTTCTGGCCAGGGCTGCGGGCCGATCCGGCTCTCGGAACGGATCTGGCGATTCGAGTCGAGCGCCGCAAAGGCCGTGTCGGCACGCGCCCGAATCTGTGCGTGAGTGCCTGGGTGGATTGCACTCTCGAGGGATTCTGCGGGCCGCTCGGACCCACTCGAATCGGCCACGGTCCGACCCCGAGGCGGCGTCGTGCCATCGCAGCCCGCGAGCGAGAAAGCCATGAATGCGGCCAGCGCGATCATCAGACGAGCCAGGGTTTGCATCTCGAACGGTCTTCTCCAGCCCCACCCGAAGTGAATTGCAGATTTCGAGCGGTACGTGCCGTGACTCGGCAACAAGGGTCCACCAAGTCGTGAAAAGGCTTCAAGACTCGCTGCGTTGCTCACGATAAGTTGGAGGTTGGTTCACGCTGGGTAGCTTTCCGAAACCGCTCGCGCAGCGGACTGTCCAAGGAGACGATTCGAATGTCGCAGCCGCGCCGCCCGGACAGGGTCATCGATAGCGGACCCTCCTGGGTCGGCCCCTCCGAGCGCGACAGCCACACGGAGCACCAGGCGGCACTCGCTGCCACGGTCTTCCAGAAGACCACGGGCGATGCTTTCGAGCTGGTTCTCGAACTCGAGGCCGGCGAACTCCGGGTCCGCCGCTCGATCTGAGCCCGGCGCCATCGCCCCGTCCCCAGTCCCTTTGGGGATTCCGAGAAATCTGATCCAACCGGTGTTACCGTGAGGCAGAGGCTCCGCAATCGTCGGGGCCTTTGTGTTGTTTATTTCGTTCGGATGGCGACTCTGCGCTCCCTCCAGCGCGCCGGGATCGGCTGCGAGCCGGCCCGAACCAGCATCCCAGGAGATCCGGTCTGTGAGTCTGCACCCGCTCATCGCACTCGTAAATGATCGAGACGTCAAGCAAGCCAAGGGCTTCCGCATGGCCGCGGAAAAGCTGACGGGCGTTGGTCTCGAAGCCGACTACCAAACGGAAATCGCCTCCGCCCCGAAGCGCAGCGCCGATTCCCTCGAGCATCTCGGGGTGCGGACCGGGCGAAAGTCGAAGGGCCGCCAGCACGGTCGAGACGAGAAGCATCTGGCCGAGGCCATCGCGCGCGGTGTTGGGGTCGCAGAGGGCACCGAGCCCAAGCCCCAGCAGCTGCCGAGTGGCGAGAGCATCGTCATCGTCGACCATATGGTTCCGATCAAGACGGCAGCGCCCGACAAGGACAAAGGCGATTCCGATCCCAATGCCGGCGTCGAGGACGTGCCGATTCTTGGCGTGATCGGTGAGGATCGATTGATGGTAGGCGTGCTCAAGTATCTGGAGCCCGATGCCACCCGCAGCGGGGCGGGCGATACGCCGCTGCGCCTGCTGCTTCAGGGACTTACCCACGCCGCCGCCGTCGATGCAAACCGCGAGGCGCTGCGTCGGGAAATCGCCGAAGCGACGGGCAAGAACATCGGCGAAGAGGCGCCCGCTGTGATGATCGCGGCGAGTCCGCGTTATTGGGAACTCTGCCGTAAACGCGAAGCGCAGAAGGGCGCGGGCTGGATCCGCGAACTCGAGCGCATCTCGCGGGAGGTCGGTGAGTCGATTGGCTCCGAGATCTACTTCGTAGGGCTCGAAACCGAGGGCGAGCCCGGCTGGGATTACGACGACGAAGGAGCGCTGCTCTCGGGGCCCGTCTGCTTCGTGAAATCCTGGGAGACGGGGGCGGGCAAGCTCAAGCCCAAGCCCAAGGCCAGAAAGACAGATCCGGCTGACGAGATCGTCGAAGCCGATCTAACGCGACCCGTGCGCTCCTACTCGATCCGCGAGTCCTTCGAGTCAGGCGATCGCATCGCACACACCAAGCTCGGCGAAGGCGTCGTCCAGGCCATCGTGGGCAAGGGCAAGATCAGCGTGCTCTTTGGCGAAGAGAAGAAGCTGCTCGTTCACGAACGCGGCTAGCCCGCAACCCGATTACCCATCGCGAATGCTGAGTGGCTGCTGAGCGGCTGTTGAGCGACTAAGGGGAGTCGAGGGTTTCCAGCCCAGCCGGTGCGCCGGGAGTCTAGTATGTCGGATCCGAGCTTCGATCGATTCTCTGGAACGAAGAGCTACATCGCGTCGAAGGCCCTGGTGGACGCTGTGAACTGTGCCGCGGCGCTCGAGCGGCCGCTGCTCGTCAAGGGCGAGCCCGGGACGGGCAAGACCCTGCTCGCGCGCCACGTCGCTCTGGGTCTGGGGATGCCACTCGAGAGCTGGCACATCAAGTCGACATCCAAGGCCGAGCATGGTCTCTACGTCTACGACACCGTGCAGCGCCTCAATGATGCGCGTTTTGGCGACGGCGACGTGAAGGATATCCGCAGCTATATCCGGATGGGGCCGCTCGGTCGGGTCTTCGTCGCCCAGTCGCGCCAGGTCCTCCTGATCGACGAGATCGACAAAGCCGATATCGAGTTTCCGAACGATCTGTTGCAGGAACTCGATCGGATGAGCTTCGATGTCTACGAAACCCACGAAACGATCG
>PVBE011044834.1_pt1 | contig 26698 bp, 23 predicted proteins | sample 1631181 | NCBI WGS metagenome assembly PVBE01 (sample SAMN08397723, study PRJNA350692) | Marine metagenome, whole genome shotgun sequencing project. | isolation source: water | place: Pacific Ocean | collected 2012-04
CATGAAGTGGACGGCGGATTCCACGATCACTTTCTTCTCGGGCTGACGGGAGGCCTGCACCGCGAGCGCGTAGCTGTCAGCGACAGCGCCGCCGTAGCGCTCGACGAGCTTCACGATCTCGCCGCCCATGTAGAAGTGGGCGAGGAGCAAGAGCGAGTCACCGAAGTGGTCGAGGGCTGGGCGCACGTGAGCGTCCAGCCAAGGGAGGACCGTTTCGGGGAGCCGGTCTGGGAGCGCGAGGTACTCCTCTGCGTAGGGCTTGAACTCCTCGGAGTACCAGTCGAGGGGGAGGTCTGACTGGCACAGGGGCAGCTCTGGGCGGAGCGTGAGACCGCTGGGGGTGGGGTTGGCGTTCATCGGAGTCAGCGAAGTGGGCGGACAGGATAGCCGCTCCGCATGTTTTTGGGCGTCTCGAGCGGAAAGAGAGGGGTCTGTGAGTTTTTTCCGGATCGTGCTCCCAAATCCTGTGGCTCGGGTATGTTCGAGATATGAGGAGTCGATCGCAGGGATCGGCTTCACCCCGCCCTGGCGGGTTTTCAAACACAAGGCAGAGCCTCAGAGCGCTTGGCGTCACGACCTGAACTGGGAAAGGCGCCCGAGGAGATAGCGACCGAGAGGCGCACGGCCCGAGCACGGGCCGATGGGACATGGAGTCGATGGCCTGAGGCCGTCGGAGACCGCATGACTCAAGAGATCCGGCCCGAACAAACAGGTGATGAGATGTTGGTCTTCGTCTACGGACGGATGAAGCAAGGAGGGGCAGACCACTCGGTCCTGGCTGAGTCCCAGTATCTGGGGCAAGCGGTGACGGCCCCGGTCTACGACTTGCTTGATCTTGGTGGGCTGCCCGGCCTCACGACGGACGGCGGCATGGCGGTTCATGGAGAGCTCTATGCCGTGAATGAGCGGACCCTCACGAGCCTCGATGAGTTCGAGGACCACCCGGACACCTTTCATCGCGACAACTTGCTCCTCGCAGACGGTCGCGAGGTCTTGGGATACGTCCTGCCCCCGACTCAGGCTGTGGGTTTCCCGCGCTTGAGCTCAGGGAGTTGGAATGAAGCCTTGGCAGGCTGATGACAGAGACAGGTTGGGAAGGGGTTGAGGTCTATAGGGAGGTGCTCTTCAGCTACCTCGCGGTCGGCAGCTTGGTCGCGCTCCTCGCCCTCTGCGTCGGCGTCTTTCGCTTCAAGATCGTCGGACAGGTCCTCTTCTTTCTGCTCGCGAGCATCGCCCTTTGGATCGGCCTTTGGTTAGGCGTCCACATGGGCTACGGCGCTTGGCAAAACCTCCCCGACCCTGGGGACAAGGCTTACGCCGACGGCGCCGCCCTGACGGGCTCCTTCATGTTTGGGTGGATCCCAGCAGGGATCGTGTGCGCCGCCGCGTGGGGCCTCTTGCTCCTCGGCAAGAAGCTCTTCGGGCGAAAGCCTGAGCTGGCAGCCTAGTCCTTCGCGAGGAAGGGATAGCGCCAGTCTGTCGGGGGCACGAAGGTCTCTTTGATCGTGCGCTGTGAGGACCAGCGGAGGAGATTGAGGAGCGAGCCCGCCTTGTCGTTGGTGCCAGAGGCGCGGCTGCCGCCGAAGGGCTGCTGGCCGACGACGGCGCCGGTGGGCTTGTCGTTGATGTAGAAGTTGCCCGCGGCGTAGCGCAGCGCGTCGTTGGCGCGGCGCGCGGCCTGGCGGTCGCTCGCGAAGATCGCGCCGGTGAGGGCGTAGTCAGAGCCCGTCGCACAGAGCTCGAGGGCGCCCTCGACGTCGGCGTCGTCGTAGACGTGGACCGAGAGCAGGGGGCCGAAGAACTCGGTGCGCATCAGGTCATGCTTGGGGTCAGAGACCTCGACCACGGTGGGGCTCACGAACCAGCCCTTGGAGTCGTCGCAGTCGCCACCGATGACGACCTCGGCGTCTGGGGAGGCGTGGGCTGAGTCGATGGCCTCCTTGAGCTTGGCGTAGGACTTCGCGTCGATGAGGGCGCCCATGAAGTTCGAGAAGTCTTGGACGTCTCCCATGGTGACCTGCCCGACCTCTTCGGTGAGCTGCTCTTTCACCTCAGGCCAGAGGCTCTTCGGGATGTAGGCGCGGCTCGCGGCAGAGCACTTTTGGCCTTGGAACTCAAAGGCGCCGCGCAGGAGCGCGATCACGAGGGGGCGCACCTCGGCTGAGGGGTCGGCGAAGATGAAGTCCTTGCCGCCGGTCTCACCGACGAGGCGCGGGTACTGGTTGTAGGTCGCGATGTTCGAGCCGATCGTGTTCCAGATCGAGCGGAAGACGGCTGTCGAGCCGGTGAAGTGGATGCCAGCGAGGCGTGAGTCAGCGAGGACCGGGTCACCGACCGTGGCACCTGAGCCGGGGACGAAGTTGATGACGCCGGCAGGGAGGCCAGCCTCCATCAAGAGCTGCATGAGCCGCCAGTTGGACAGGACCGAGGTCGATGCGGGCTTCCAGAGCGCGGTGTTCCCGAGCATCGCGGGCGCGGTGGGGAGGTTGCCGGCGATCGAGGTGAAGTTGAACGGGGTGATCGCGAACACGAAGCCGTCGAGGGGGCGGTGCTCGAGGCGGTTCCAGCAGCCAGGGGAAGAGATCGGCTGGCTCTCGTACATCTCCTGGAGGAAGCGCACGTTGAAGCGCCAGAAGTCGATGAGCTCGCAGGCGGCGTCGATCTCTGCTTGGTGGCAGGTCTTCGACTGGTTGAGCATGGTCGCTGCGTTCACCCGGTCGCGCCACGTGGTCTGGAGCAGCTCCGCGGCACGCAGGAAGACGCCGGCGCGGTCCTCCCAAGGGAGCGCCGCCCAGTCGGCGCGCGCGCCCTCAGCTGCCTCGATGGCGGCCGCGACCTCTGCGGGGCCGGCTTGGTGGTAGACGCCGAGGACGTGTGAGTGGTCGTGGGGCATCACCATCTCGGCTGTGTTCCCTGTCCGCACCTCTTCGCCGCCGATGATGAGGGGGACCTCAACCTGTTCAGCAGCTGTGACCTCGAGGGCGGCCTGGAGGGAGGCGCGCTCGGGGCTGTTCGGGGTGAACTCTGTGACCGGTTCGTTCTTGGGGTCGGGGACCTGGAAGACGCCGTGGGTCATCGCTGGATTCCTGTCTAGAGGGGAGTGGGGTGAAGGGAGAGCACCCGAGGTCGGGTTCTGGGCGGCTATCCTAGCGACCAGAAGGCAGACAGCCGAGCCCTTGAATGTAGACTCATGGCCACACTCTTCCGCTCTCACTGAGCGAGCCCCTATAGATCCCCTTCCCTGCTCCTATGTTCCATATCTCACGACCTGCGCCGCTGGTGATCGCCCTCTCGTGCCTCCTCTTTTCAGGATGCGCTGTCTCGCTCGGTGTAGGCGTGGGCTCGGATGACCCGGAGTGGGGCCACGGAGAGCACTATGAGGAGGGTAGGGAAGAAGGCAACGACAGCGCCGAGCTGAAGCTCCGCATGGCCGAGCTGGAGGCGGAGTCATCCGTCTTGGACGCAGAGGCGAGCCTTCGCGCCGCTGAGGCTGAGCTCGCCCAGGCGCACAAGGCCATGCAAATCTTCCACGAGGGCAGCGCCCCGGATCAGGTCCGCGAAGCAGAGCTCGACGTCGAGAGGTCCCGCGTGGGGCTCGCTGAGCAGCGCGCGACCCTCGCTCAGCTGGAGTCTGACTACTCACGCTACGGGAATGATGAGCTGGCTCGTCAGACCGCAGAGATCGTGCTCGGCCGCCACCGCGCCCGCGTCGGCTTCTCAGAGGTGGAGCTTGAGCTCGCGGAGCGCGCGCTCGGGCGCATGAAGGAGCTGGAGTTGCCCAAGGAGCGTGTTGAGCTTGAGGCCGGCATCGACAGCGCTGAGGCTGCTGTCGAGGTCGCCCACCTCGCCCTCGAGATCGCGCACATTCAGAGCGAGCTCGACATGCGGGACGCTGAAGAGGAGTTTGAAGAGGGCGAAGACGAGGACGACGAAGGCTGGGACGATGAGGACGAAGGAGACAGGGATGAAGAGGAGGAGCACGAGTGATCGGAGCGCTGCTCCTCAGCTTGGGCGCGCTCGCGCCTCTTCAAGACGCGGACGCTCGGGAGGTCGGCCGCGCTGAGGCGCGCGTCGCGCTGGACAGCGCGCTCTCTTGGCTCCTCGAGAACCAGAACGAGGACGGGTCGTGGGGGCTCCCCTTGCCCTGCCATGGAGAGGACGATGGCTTCGCGTACTTCGCCTACCACGGCTACCGCGAGGGGGCGCACGGCGTCGTCCTGCGGGCTCTCCTCCTCGCGCCAGAGACCCCGGAGCGCCGCGCAGCCCTAGAGCGTGGGCTCCGCTGGACCCTCACGAAAGAGATCACGCCTCGCGGTGATGACTGGGACGTCGACGGGACCTGGGGGGTCGTCTACTCCTTCGACGCGATCGCTCACGCCGCGCTGGATCCGCGCTTCGCTGGTGAAGACTGGCAGGCGGCCTTCCGCGAGCGAGCGGAGGTGTTGCTCACCGAGCTCGCTAGGCGGCAGACCTTAGAAGGGGGCTGGGCGTACTACGACGACCCGCCCTTTACAGAGAAGCCGACCTGGGCGACGAGCTTCACGACCGCGCTGCTCTTGCCCGCGCTGCGCTCAGCGAAAGAAGACCTCGCTTGGCCTGTGCCAGAGGGCATGCTCGAGCGCGCCGTCAAGGCGATCCGAGGCTGCGCGCTCCCGAACGGCGCCTACACCTATGACATCTCTGTGCGGCCGGAGGGCTATGGCCTCGAGGACATCAACCAGCCGGGCGGGAGCCTGTGCAGGATCCAGGTGTGCAATTGGGCGCTCGCCAAGTGCGGCGTCGGCTGGGTCACGAGTGAGCGCTTGCGCGAGGGGTTGGGGCTGCTGTTTCGGCTCCACACCTGGTTGGATCTCGCGAGGCTTGAGCCCGTGCCTCACCACAAGTACTACGCCAACTCGGGCTACTTCTACTTCTTCGGGCACGCTTACGCAGCAGAGGTGATCGAGCTCTTGCCCGCGCCTGAGCGTGAGGGTTGGCACCGCAAGCTCAGGGGTGAGGTCATTCGAACGCAGGCCGCCGACGGGTCGACCAGCGACTTCTTGAGCGGCCACTACCTCGAGGCCAGCAGCACTGGGTTCTCAGCGTGGATCCTCGCGCGCGGGCTCGCGGAGGAGGCAGGCTCATGAGCGGCGCCCGCCAGTGGATCGAGCGCGGGATCGGAGCGCGGCTAGACGAGGTCGGGCGTGCTTGGCACGCAGAGGCCGCCGCGGAGATCGCCGGCGGTGTGAGCGACACGCGCTTCGCGGCGCTCCTCGCCCTCGCGAGTCGGCACTGCCGCGCGGGGCTCATGCGCGCCACCGCGGAGGAGCGGGAGGAGGCAAGGGCCCTTCACAAGGGGTGGGACCCCGAGCGCTGGAAGACCCTGGAGGCAGCTCGCGTCGCTCTCATCCTCTCGCGGCCTGACCTCGAGGAGGAGACCTCTGTCTCAGCCCTCGAGGCGTACTTTCAGCACGCAGACGAGGGCGAGCTCTGCGCGCTCTATCGGAGCCTCGCCTTCCTCCCTGACGGCGCGCGCTTCGCGTGGCGCTGTGGTGAGGGCTGCAGGACCAACATGCTCACCGTCTTCGAGTCGAACGCCTGCGACACGCCCTACCCGGCGACTCACCTCGATGACGTCGCTTGGCGCCAGCTCATCATCAAGGCGCTCTTCGTGGGCGCCCCGCTTTGGAGGATCTATGGCCTCGACAAGCGGCTGGACGCTGAGCTCGCTCGAATGGCCCTCGACCTCGTGGATGAGCGGGTCAGCGCCCACAGGCCTGTCCAGCCCGAGCTCTGGCTGTGCCTGGGCGAGCACGCGGGTGAGCGCGGCCGCGTGGCCATGGAGTCTGAGCTCACCCGTTCGACCTCGACGGGCATCGGCCGCGCAGGGGTCTGCTTGGGGCTCGCGAGGAGCGGCAGAGGAGATCTAATACGTACTTATGCAGAGCAGGAAACAGATCCGCTCGTCTCGGATACTATCCGTATGGTCTTGGACGGCCGAGATGACCAATGGGTCTGGCGGCACCTCGTAGAGCAGACCGTCACCACCTGAACCACCAAGGAAGCTAGATGCGATTCTTCGATCCCCACATTCACATGTCGTGCCGGACGACGGACGACTACGAGGCCATGGCGGCCGCAGGCGTCCGCGCCATCATTGAGCCCGCGTTCTGGGTCGGGCAACCGCGCACCACCCTAGGCTCCTTCACGGACTACTTCGCGAGCTTGATCGGCTGGGAGCGCTTCCGCGCGTCGCAGTTTGGGATCAAGCACTACTGCGCCATCGGCCTCAACTCCAAGGAGGCCAACAACGAGGCCCTCGCCAAGGAGGTCCTCGAGGTGCTGCCTCTCTACGCGTTGAAGGAGGGGGTCGTCGCGATCGGAGAGATCGGTTACGACGAGATCACTGCCGCCGAAGACCGCGCCTATGAGTGGCAGCTCAACTTCGCGAAGGAGAACGACATGGTCGTCATGGTTCACTCTCCTCACCGCGACAAGAAGCAAGGCGTCATCCGCTCGATCGACGCGGCGAGGAGCGCTGGCGTGCCGATGGAGAAGCTCATCATCGACCACAACAACGAGGAGACGATTGAGGACGTGTTGGACTCCGGCGCTTGGGCAGGCTTCACGATCTACCCGCACACCAAGATGGGCTCTGAGCGTATGGCAGAGCTCGTCCAGAAGTATGGCTCTGAGCGCATCATCGTCGACAGCTCGGCGGACTGGGGCGTGAGCGACGCGCTCTCTGTGCCCAAGACCGCGAAGCTGATGCTTGAGCGCGGCGTCCCTGAAGAGGACGTGGTCCTAGCGACCTGGCAGAACGCGCTCGATGCTTACGCTCAGTCGGGGCAGATCGACGAAGAGGAGCTCCTCGGGACGGCACAGATCGACCAGACTCAGCTCTTCGGCGACAGCACCATCTTGAGGGGTCAAGAGCCGCGCGTCGGAGAGGCCGTCTCGAGCTAGTGCTCAGGCGGTCACCTCGGCGAGCTTTGGTTAGTCCTCTTTAAAGGAGCGCCACATAGAGCGCAGGCGGTCGACTGTCCCTCCGACGTGGAAGGGCACGCCGCGGGTCGCGTAGAGGTCGAGCCCGCCCTTCACAGGGTCACGGGATTCGGCTTGTCGCAGGAGGCGGGCGGCGGACATCGGGTAAGGGGCAGCGGTCGCCTTGCCGACACAGAAGCCCTCGGACTCGAGGAGCTCGAGGAGCTCCTCGCCGGTGGCGCCGCGCAGCGCGTAGGGCCAGAACTCGATGAGGAGGGCGAGGCGGGGGCTCGCCTTGAGGAGCGCTCGCGCTCCTTGGAGCGCGTGCCACTCCGAGCCCTGCGTGTCGATCTTCAGGACATCGACGCCGCCTGAGATGAGGTCGTCGACCTTGCGGATCTGAATCTCCACCGCCTGGGCGTCGTCCATGTCACTAGGCGCTTCGCTCCCGGAGTCCACGACCCGGTTGTCTCCGCGGTTGGTGGCTGCGAGGAAGATCTCTGCGCTCCCAGTCTCCGAGCCGGCCGCGAAGCGGTGGACCCTCGCGGTCCCAGGGCCGCGCTCCATCGCGCGAGCGACGTTGCGCTCGAGGACGTCAGCGATGTGCGGGACGGGCTCGAAGGCGTCCACCTCCGCGCCTCGCAGGACGGCCTGTGTGGCGAACCAGCCGATGTTTGCGCCCAGGTCGAGGACCTTGCAGCCTGGCTTGAGGTGAGCGTTGAAGAGGCGGGTCTCGTGCTCCTCCCAGCCGCCGGCGGCGATTGAGGGGCCGATGATCTCGTCGCCTTCGATGACCTCGAAGTCGATCCCGAGGCCAGGGACGCAGACTGTGCGGGTGGGGATCTCCATCCACGGGAGGGTATCAGCGCGGGGGCCCTACGGGAAACATCGACGGGAGTGTGCGCTCGAGGGCGGGTTGGGTTAAAAGGTGCACACCATGGAGTCCTGGTCTATCGAGCTAGAGAAGGAGTACTTCAAGTTCTCCGCCGCCCACTTCCTGATCTTCCCTGACGGGAGCGCGGAGAGGCTGCACGGCCACAACTATCGCGTCTTCATCGAGATCGACGCGACCCTCTCGGATTTCGGGCTCGTGATCGACTTCAAGGAGATCAAGCCTGTCGTCCGTGAGCTCCTCGACTCGCTGGATGAGCGCTTCCTCATCCCTGGAGAGCACCCCGTCCTGACTCACACGATCCGTGGAGACGGCGTGGTCGAGATCAGATATGACGGCCGCTACTACGCGGCGCCCGTCGAAGACGTGCTGGTGATGCCGATGAACAACACGAGCTCAGAGAATCTGGCGACTTGGATCGGGCGTGAGATCAAGCGGCTCCTTGAGGAGCGCTTCGGCGAGGTGGAGACTCGCAGGCTGCGCGTGGCTGTAGAGGAGACCAGCGGGCAGCGCGGGGTCTATCGCTTCTCAGACGCTTAGAGGCTGAGGGGGGAGACGCGCTTCCCCGCTTCGTAGACGCCGGAGCGTGCGCTGTCGAGGACGCCTTCCTGATCGTAGAAGCGCCACTCGTTCACCATCTGGCCGTCCTGGTAGTGACCCTTTGCGCGGGCCTTCCCGTCGGCGTGCCAGCGCTGGCAGAGCCCATCTCGCAGGCCGTCAGAGTACGTCGCCGCCTCTCGGGGGCTGCCGTTGGGCCAGCTCGTAGTGCGCGCCCCAGAGAGCTCTGAGGGGCCTTCAGCAGTAGCTCTCATACCTACGCCAACGAGGCCGGTGAGGAGGATGAGGCTGGTGAGTCGCATAGTCGGGGGGTGAGTTAGCTCTTGTGAGCCCACTGGTACGACTAGGGAGAGGATTTCTTCCCCGAAGCGAACAATATCTCAGCGAGGATTTACGCGCATCGCGAAGCGCAGCTCCTCGCTCCCCGACGCCCCGCTTGTAGGGACGGGCAGGCGGTCGATGGCGGAGCCCAAGAAGTCTGGGTACATCGCCACGAGCTCAGCCAGCTCAGCTCCGCTGAAGGCCTCCGCGAGCCCTGGCTTCCACTGAGCGGGCTCTAGCCCTTCTAGATCTGCGGCCTCAAGGAGCCAGTCTGTGGGGACCACGGGGAGCTCCTGGGCTTTGGCTCGGACGCAGAGCTCGTAGAGGGACTCCAGTCCAGACTCGCTGGAGGCGATCCGGTCGATGAGGAAGAAAGCGAGCCCATAGAGCGCCTTCTTTCGGGGGCCCGAGAGGCCCGAGTTAGAGCGACCCGCCTCAAGTTGAAACACCTCAATGGGGGAGATGGAGGGGTCGATGCCGCCCTCTAGGAGGATGCTGGCGTAGGAGGCTAGGGCCTCTGCGGGGCCTCCGGGGCTAGCGGAGCGCAGCTCAACCTCTATCTCTAGGGAGCCGAGCCCGAAGCAGGCTGCGCTCAGCCTGCCTGCGCGGAGCTGAGCTGCGGAGTGCGGGCAGATGTGGGTCGAGACCCAGTCACAGACGCCCTCCTCGAGGGTCCCAGGGAGGACGGACCACGCGTCGCTGAGAGAGGAGTGGACGAGCTCGTGGACGAGGGTGCGCTCGAGGTGGCGTGCCTCAGTGCGGAGATGGATTCTGCCGGCCTCTTCCGCCCAGAAGCCGTCAGCGTGCTCGTAAGAGCCGCGCTTGAATCGATAGAGCTGGAGCTCATCTTGGAGCCACACCTCTAGAGGGGCTTTGGAGGATCCAGGGACGAGGCTGATGACTCGATCGCGGGTTCGGCTGAGCATCCCAGCGACGTGGGTCGCGAGGAATGGGGAGTCTGCGCGCACCATGTCGTCCTCCATGGCGACCTCATAGGTCGGCGGAGCTGCTTGACAGGCAGCGAAGAGCAGAGCAGCAGATGCCGCGAGATAACGGGGCTGGGTAAGATTTCGCACTGAGGGGAGCCTCTGTGCAAACCTACCCCGTGAATTGGGGGCTGGCGGCGAGGGGAGCGAGCCCTATGGCCCTGCATTAAGGTGGCTGCGTCCTAGCGGAAGCGGCGGCACAGCTCGCTGTCGCAGTCGACGTCCCAGAGCACCTGAGTCGAGCCGTCCTTCGCCTGCATTGTGTAGCCGAGGGCGGCGAGCTGGCGGATCGTCTGCGCGTCGTTGGTCTCCGTCCCTGCCAGCCCGCGGGGGTCAGCGTTCAAGAGCCACTCGATGAGCTGTGCGCGGAGCTCCTTGGCCAGCTCGAAGTTGTCTTCGAGGACGTCCATGGTGCACGCGGGGTCGACGTCTGTGTTGTACAGCTCTGTCTCGCCGTGCTGGTAGGGCGCTCCGATGCCTGCGGGGTCTTCGTGCTCGCGGAGGTGAAGGATCAGGTGCCACTTCCCGTGGTTGAGGGAGGCAGAGAAGCCGTGCGCCGACACCGCGAAGCGTGGCGCTTCGCGTTCAGCTGCGCTTCCGCTGGCTTGCCGGATTAAGCTCTGGCCTGGGAACTGACTGGTCTCTAGTCCAGCGAGCTCCAAGAGGGTGCGTCCGATGTTGATCTGCTCGACGGCCTCGTCGATCCGAACGCCCTGGGGGCAACCGGGGTAGGAGAGGATGAGCGGGACGTGGATGCTCGAGGGGTAGAGGCTGGCGTGATCGTAGAAGATCCCGTGGTGGCCGATGCACTCGCCGTGATCCGCGGTGAAGGCGATGATTCCGTCAGCGAAGCGCGGGTTGTCAAACACTCGCCTGAGCTGATCGTCTAGGTAGGTGATCTCGCCACGGTACTGCGTGGCAGGGAACTCCATGTCCTTCAGGCCGGCGAAGAACTGCTCGTTGGTGCTCGCGGGGACGTCCGGGTCCGGCCGCTCAGGGTCAAAGGGGTCGGCCTCTGAGGAGTAGTAGAGGTCGTCGAAGGGCGCGGGGGGCGCGTAGGGAGTGTGGGCGTCGAAGGTGTGGAGCCAGACAAAGACGGGGGTGTCTTCGTACTCCCTCAGGTAGTAATCGAGGACGTCGATGGAGTGTTTCGCGGAGATCTGGGGGGACCGCGGGCGGTACATCCGGTCGAAGCCTTGGCCGAGGCCTGAGCCTTCGTGACCGAGGTGGTTTGCGCTGGTCACCGCGATGGTCGCATAGCCAGCCTCTCTGAACTGCTCTGCGAGGGTGTTCGCCTCTTCGATCAGCGGTCTGTAGTTGTTCAGGATCATCGTGTCCCGAGGGTGCACGGCTGTAATCAACGCGATGTGCGAGGGGTTGGTGACGTTCGTCGCCGTGTAGCAGTTCTCGAACAAGATCCCGTCATCTGCGAGGGAGTCGAGGTTGGGCGTCAGGATGTCAACGCCGCTCTTTGCGATCCCGAGGTGGTCCGCCCGGTGTGTGTCGGAGGTCACCAAGAGGACAGAGGGTGAGTCGTGGCTCGGGACGTGGACGCGGACGTCGCTGACAGCGCACAAAGCCTCGACCTCGCGGTTCGCCTCCAGGCTGAAGTTGAGGCGTATGCGCTCTTTGGAGAAGTTCTTGAGGGGGACGCGCACGTGCTGCCAGCGCGCGCTCTCGGAGGTCTCGCGCAGGTTGAATCTGCGCTCAATGCGCCCGCCTGAGGCGCTCTCAAGCTCAACCCTGACAGAGGGGCGGGCTTGAGCGAGGGTGGGGTAGCGCAAGGTGTTCGGTACGCCGAGAGAGAAGGACAGGAAGCCGGCGTTCTCGGGAGCAGTGAACTCTCCGCGGAGGCTGCGGAAGTTCGAGAGGCCGACGCCGCGCCTGAGGTCGCTTCCGACCGGGATGAGCTCTGCGGGGAGGCTGGGGTCGGGCAGCCATGAGGAGATGGGTCGTGAGTAGAACTCCACGTCATGGATGGCGAAGATGCCGCCTCTGCCGTCCACTCTCACAGAGAGCTCGTCGAGGGGGTCTCTTTGGAGGCGCGCGTGCGGGAGGGGGAACAGGATGACTTGGGGCCCGGCTCCGCCTTGCACCGTCACCGCGTTCGAGGTGATGACGGCCTTCCCTTTCTGCATGAACTGAATGAAGACCGTCTCCTCTTTGAACACGGAGACCCGGAGGCTCACCACGTTGAAGTTGGCGCCGAGGAAGCGGCTAGGGATCCGGAGAGTCTTAGACTCGGTCCCGGGCATGATGAACACTCGTTCGGGCTCGTCGCTGACGTTGGCAGAGTAAGAGGAGCCAGGTTGCAGGTCGCGCACGAAGGGTGTGCAGCCCTCTGTGGGCCACATCTCTGCTTTGTTCGGGATGGGGACATTCCCGATGAGGCTGAGCTTGTCCGCTTCGCGAGGAGGCGTGGTCGCCTCAAGCGCGACGGTCATGACGCGCTGGTTGTCCCTCAGTTGTCCGTCGGAGGACACGCCCGCGGGGTCTCCGCAGCTCTGGAGGCAGATGAGTGCGAAGGCGACTGCTAGCGCGATCGGCTGTCTGCGGAGCTTATGTGTGTGTCGGGCGAGGACCATGCAGGTCAGTGGGGAGCTTGAGTGTGTGTGGAGTGTGTGACGGCCGAGGCAGTCATGTAGTGGAGCGAGGTTCCCTATCCAAGGGATCCCGTGTTTACGGGCTCGCCGTGACAAAGCGAGAGAGCTCCTTCCAGCACGCTGGAAGCCCCTGCATTTAGCCTTTTGGCGGTCCCGTGACCTCTTCGAGTGTAACTCGTATGGCTCTATCCCGCATAGGGAACTCCCGCCCAGATAAGAACTTGCAAAGTTTTGTTTTGGAAGCCGGAGTTTGTCTTGGAATTAAGCTCCCAGAAGTGGTCACAAATTGACCAGTCGGATGCTCCATATAGGGTGATCTTCCCGGCAAACACTGAGCTGGTGATTCCATTCCTAGGATCTTGCAATAATTTCCAGATGAAATGCGCTTTGACAAGCAGATGCAATCTTGTGTCACTAGAAATCCACGCTCGTATTTCCCGCCTAGGGGCGCTGACCCATATCAGGACTAGGCGCAGAGACTCCGAGGGCAGGCTTTTTTTAGGGGGGCCAGGCAGTCCCTGACTGCGGCGCCAGGATCAGCTGAGCTTCGAGAGGCAGAGAGCCGCGGCTGCTCCGACTCGCGAGGCTCGCAAGCGCTCGAGGCAGGGGTGCCCAGCGACAGGGCAGCGCCGCTTCCGGCAGGGGGCGCAGGTGACGGCCTCACGGAGAACGGAGTCGGGGCGCAGGAAGGGCCCGGTGCGGAGGGGGTCCGCTGCGCCAAACAGCGCGATCACCTCAGTCCCTACTCCGACAGCGATGTGGAGGAGCCCAGTGTCACCGCCGATGAACAGGTCGCCGGCCTCGATGAGGCCTGCAGACTCGCGCAGGTTGAGGCGACCAGTCCAGTCCATCACAGTCGGTGAGATGCGCGCTAGCTTGGCTCCCAAGGGCACATCCTCTGGACCGCCACAGAGGTGGACAGAGAGCCCTTGTTCATGGCTGAGGGAGTGGACGAGGTCCTCCCAGTGACGGTCTGGCCAGCGGTTGGCAGGCTTGCTGGCTCCTAAACCGAGGGTGATCTGTGGGCGCCCTCCGCGCAGCTCTTCGCTCCACCGCACAAACGGGATCCGCCACTCCGGCGCGCTCTCCCTCGCCCCGAGGTGGTCTGCGAACTCAAGGTACTGGGCGACCGTGACACCAGGGCGTGGGTTCGGGGAGATGCGCTCGTTCGTGAAGACGTAGGAGAGCTCCTTACACCGCGCCCTGTCGAAGCCCAGCCGCCTCGGGGCGCCGGTCGCCAGTGTCAGCAAGCCGCTCTTTTGGATGCGTTGGAGGTCCAAGGCGAGATCGAAGCGCGCAGCGCGCACGTCTCTGAGAGCGCGACGCCAGCCGCCCTTGGCTTTCAGGTCGCAGACGAGGAAGCGGTCTATCGCAGGATGTCCCTTGACCAAGCCATGGGCGAGGGGGGCGATGAGCCAGGTCAGGTGGACCTCTGGCCAGGCGCGGCGGAGCCGGTTCGCCAGCGGGAGGGTGTTAGCGACGTCACCGATGGCGCCTAGCTTCACGAGGGCGACGCGTTTGGGAGGGGGGGGGCTCACGGTCGGCAGGATAGCGGGTGAATCACCGCTCCTCCCGGAGGTTCCTAGATCGTGTCACCTCTCTTTGGGCTGAGGAGCGTGAGAACTCGGTATCATCTCGCCTTGAGCTCGGCGGCCTTAGGGCTCGTCTCACCACAAATGACCACCACCCGATTTCAGTCTCAGCGGACCCAGGAGGCCTCCTTGGAGGCCCCCAAGCTCCACGTCGTGACCTTTGGGTGTCAGATGAACAAGTACGACTCGCTCCTCGTGGAGGGCCGCTTCGCTACCAAGGGGTACGTGACCACAGACAGCCTAGACGAGGCTGACGTGGTCCTCTTCAACACCTGCAGCGTCCGCGAGCACGCAGAGGAGCGCACTTGGTCGTGGCTCGGTGAGCTCAAGCGCGCCAAAGAGACCCGCCCAGACCTCGTGATCGGGGTCATGGGGTGCATGGCACAGCGGGTCGAAGAAAAGGTCTTCAAGCGCGCAGGGCACGTGGACATTGTGGTCGGGACGCGGCGCTTCCAGCACCTGCCAGAGATGGTTGAAGAGCTCAGGGCTCGTCGTGAAGAGGGAGGGGCGAAGGGAGCCCGTCTCCTCGACACAGGGGGAGACGGCGGCGTCGAGGTCGACCGACAAGGGGAGGACTGGATCGGCGGGAACCACGGCTTCCTAGCGGTGATGCGTGGCTGTGATCTCAACTGCACCTACTGCATCGTCCCGACCACCCGCGGGCGCGTGCGCTCGCGCGGCATCGCTGAGCTGGTGCGCGAGGCGCGCTGGATGGTGGATCAGGGGGTGCAGGTCATCACCTTGCTCGGCCAGACGGTGAACTCCTATGGAGAGGACTTCCCTAAGCCCGGTCCAGGAGACCCGATGGGGACAGGCCGACAAGGCCGCGTGTCCCTCGGCGACCTCCTGCGGAGCCTTCAGGAGATCGAAGGGCTCAAGAGGATCAAGCTCATCACGCTGCACCCGAGCTACGTGACCCCCAACTTCGCGCAAGCCGTCGCTGACTGTGACAAGGTCGAGCGCTCTCTGCCGCTCCCGATGCAGTCGGGCTCGGATCGCATCTTGAAGGCGATGAAGCGGGGCTATACGACGGCCCTCTATCACGAGCGCGTGGCGATGCTGCGTGAGGCAGTCCCTGAGATTGAGCTCGGGAGTGACTGGATCGTGGGCTTCCCGGGCGAGACTGATGAAGACTTTGAGCAGTCAGTGCAAGGCCTCCGAGATGTCGGTTTCCTGACCAACTACGTCTTCAAATACGACCCGCGTCCTGAGACTCGCTCTGCGGATGGGATGCCAGACGATGTGCCCGAAGAGGTGAAGAAGGAGCGCAATCAGCGCCTCCTGCGGGCCTCCGAAGAACAAGCTCTCGCGCGCTTGAAGGCGCTCATAGGTGCGGAGGTGGAGGTGTTCGTAGAGGAGGCCTCCGAGCGCGTTGAAGGGGACCTCGTCGGTCGCACACGGACAGGGGTCTCGGTGCACTTCACAGGCGACGCCAGCTGGATAGGGCGTGAGGTGCCTGTCCGCGTGGAGCGAGCCACCGCCTATGGGATCGGCGGCGTGCTCATTGAGGCAGAGGCTTAGCGGCCTCCCTGCGGAGCGAGGCTCATCCGGACGGGCTGGAGCAGCCCGTTGACCTCCGCCACGCAGCGCTCAATCAGCTGGTCGATGATCTGCAGGGAGCCCGTCCCATGGCAAGCGACCCACGCGCGGTTCGACTCCGGCTCGAGGAGGATGTCTACCGGGCGGGCGCGGCCGCCTTCGCGGCCAGCGGGGATGGAGATGCGGGCAAGAGATTCACCTGTCTCCGCGTTGATGCGGACCACCTCATCGCTCTCACCGCAGACCACCCACGCGTCGTCAGAGTGATCGAAGGCCAGCGCGCATGGGCCTCCCGCGCAAGGGATCTCGCCGAGGAGCTCGAGGGTGCTCTTCTCAAGGACGATGATCCTGTCTGAGGTGTTGGAGAGCACCCAGAGCTCCTTTGAACCGGGCCTCAAGGCCAGGTTGATCAGGCCCTCGCCGAGCTCTATGGAGCGGCGGAGCTCGGGTCGCGTCCAGCTCAGGCGAGTCACGCGGCCCGCTTGGGAGTCGAGGAGCCAGGCTACCTGCTCTGCAGGCTGGACGAAGAGCTCGGTAGTGGACTCCGCTCCGGTCTCGAGGACGCGGATGACCCTGCCATACACGCTGTCGTAGAGGCTCAGCTTCCCTGAGCTTGATGAGCCGATGAGGAGCCTGCTCTCATCAATGAAGGCTAGACCGCTCGGCCGAGAGTCCATGCCGAGCTCGATGTCCGCCCCGCGGCGCATCCGAACGATGTCGAGCAGCTGGACTCTGCCCTCCTCAGGGACGCTGAGGGCGGCGAGGGCGCCAGAGGGAGAGATCACCAGGTTGGCGTTGCCGTCAGCCACCGCCACACGCTGACGGACCTCAGAGGTGCCCAGCAGGGTGAGCGTGGGGCCGCCCTCTTCGAGGACCAAGAGGCCTGTCGCGCCCTCGCGTCCTCCCTCGTTGGGAGGGAGCGCGCAGGAGATCACCAGACCAGCTAGGCCTAGAGCGCTGACGAAGAGGCGCCGAAGAGGGCGCCCTCGAGGGGTCGGTAGGGGAGACATAGAGAGGGACTAGCGTCCCTCTCAGCCTACCCGGCGTTTACGAGGAGGTCGGAGACGAGTTCTCTCTCTTCCTCGAGCTCAGCGACAGTGGCCTCTAGGCGACCTCTGAGGAACTCATCTAGCTCGAGCCCTTGGACGATCTCCCAGGACCCATCGCCCATGGAGCGCACAGGGAAGGACGAGATGAGGCCCTCTGAGACGCCGTAGCTGCCGTCGGAGGGGACACAGACAGAGCGCCACTCGCCCTCCGGGGTGGCGTTCACGAGATCACGCACGTGATCGATGAGGCCGTTGGCTGCGGAGGTGGCGCTGGAGAGCCCGCGCGCCTTGATGATCGCCGCGCCGCGCTGCTGGACGGTCTTGAAGAAGTCACCCTGCAGCCAGTCGAGGTCACCGATCACCTCCGCCGCAGAGCGCCCATCGATGGTGGTGTTCTTGTAGTCGGGGACCTGGGTCGCCGAGTGGTTTCCCCAGATGAGCGTGTTGCAGACAGCGGTCGTCGCGACGTCGGCGCGCGCTGCGAGCTGCGCTTGCGCGCGGTTCTGGTCAAGGCGGGTCATGGCGCTGAAGCGCTCGTCCGGCACGTCATGCGCGGAGTTCATCGCGATCAGGCAGTTGGTGTTGCAGGGGTTCCCTACGACGGCGACGCGCACGTCGCTCGCTGCGTTGTCGTTGATGGCCATCCCCTGTCCCGTGAAGATCGGCCCGTTCTCACGGATGAGGTCGCCGCGCTCCATCCCAGGGCCGCGCGGCTTGGAGCCGACGAGCAGGCACCAGTTCGCGTCCTTGAAGCCTTCGTTCGGGTCGCTCGTGAGCTCCATCCCGTGGAGCAAGGGGAAGGCGCAGTCGTCGAGCTCCATCGCGACCCCTTCGAGGGCTTGCATGGCCTTCTCGACGGGGATCTCAACCATCTGGAGGATGATGGGCTGGTCAGCTCCGAAGACGTCGCCAGATGCGATTCGGGGGAGGAGGGAGTAGCCGATCTGACCAGCGGCGCCGGTGACGGCGACACGAATGGGAGTCTTGGTGCTCATAGCTGAGGGGTGTCTAGGAGTTGCAGAGAGGGGCTCGAACCCGAGAGCGTGCAGGATGCGCCACCTTTGCACAAGCGCCTGCACGATTCTCGAAGGCAGCCGGCGGGTTGAGGCCGCGACGGTGGATGAGCCAGCAAACACCAGACCGGGATCGGGCTTCGCCATAGAGATCCAAGATGGGTAGTCTGCCAGTGAGACGTGACCGTGATTCAACGCCAAACCAACGCCCTCGAGCCGACCGTCATCGGCCCGCTGCTCGAAGAGCTCAGGAAGGAGTGCCAGGAGCACCGCTTCTCGGTCGCGCCTAACCCGTGCGTCGGCGCCGCGATCATCTCTGGGGATCGGGTGGTGGCCCGCGGGTTCCACGAGCGGTGGGGGTCGGCTCACGCAGAGGTCAACGCCATGAACGCGGCGCGCGCCGCGGGCGTCGACGAGGCGGAGTGGGACGCGATCATCGTCACGCTTGAGCCCTGCTCTAGCGAGGGGAAGACGCCTCCTTGCCTCCAAGCGATCCTAGACGCCGGCATCCCACGCGTCGGGATCGGGGCAGTCGACCCTGACCCGCGACACTCCGGCGCCGCTGTGAGCCTCATGGAGGAGGCGGGCCTCGAGGTCTGTGTCTTCCAGGAGCCCGACACCTTCGAGGAGGAGAACGCGGCCTTCTGTGGGTGGGTCTCTCCTGACCGCGTGCGAGCGGCGAGGCCCTGGACTATCGCGAAGTGGGCGCAGACGCGGACTGGCCAGCTCTCACCGCCCGAGGACGTGGGAGAGGGGCGATGGATCTCGGGCCCTGAGTCTCTCGCGGAGGTGCAGGTCTTGCGCGGAGAGGTCGACGCGATCCTCACTGGGGTGGGGACGCTCAAGAGCGATGACCCAAGGCTCAGCCTGCGCTCGCCTGGGACGGGCGAGGCGCCGCTGCGGGTCGTCTTGGACAGCTATCTGCGCACACCTACCGACGCCGCGCTCTTCCGAGCTCCTGGCACGGAGGAGTCCGTTGGCGAGGTCGTCATCTTGACCCTCGCAGGGGCCGACGGCCCGCGTTGGCGCGCGCTCGAAGAGAGCGGCGCGCGCGTGGTCGGGCTCAGAGGTGACGAGGAAGACAGGGTCTCCTTGGTCGAGGTTCATCTTTGGCTGTGGGAACAGGGGCTGCGGCGGGTCCTCCTTGAGGCGGGCCCCAGGCTCCTCGAGAGTCACTTCGAGCGCGACCTCATCGACCAAGTGCGGGTCTACACCGGGGACGTCTTTGGTGGTGAAGGGGTCAGCTTGGGCCACACCCTCGCAGGGCTCTCGCTAGCGGCGCGCCTCGACCGAGAGTCTGGGCAGGACGCCGTGCTCGAGGGCTTCCTCCTTCAGGAGGATTGAGTCACTGGAGGTCCGGGAAGCGCTCCCGGACGCGCTCGGCTGTCTCCGTGGCGGCGTACTTCTTGCCTAAGATCTTCTTGAAGAGCCTCATCGCCTTGCGCTCCTCGTCCTCTCGCAAGAGCGCCTCTGCGTCGTCATAGAGCAGCTCGGCGGCCATCTCGACTTTGATCACTGCGAGCTCTTCTTTGAGCTTCTTGTTTCGCTCAATCCTCTTCTTCACGAGGGTGACGTCGCGCGCAAGAGAGGTCTTCTTGGTCGCTGCCTCGAAGGCGCTGAACTCGCGCCAGGCCGCCGCGACCTCACCGGGCTTGAAGCTCTCTTCGATCGCCTTGAGCTTCTCCTGCATCTTCTTCAAGGCCTCTGCCATGGAGACCTTCGCGCCCTCTGCCCAGATGCCGACATCGCTGATCTCCAGGATCGCTTGGCAGCGCTCCCAGACCGTGGGCCAGTCCAGCGCCTTGGCCGCGTTCTCCGATGCGACGTGGTGACCCTTGACGGTCCGCAGCTCTTCCGCGGTGAGGCTCTTCCCGTACTTCTTCTGGGCGCTCTTGACCGCCTTGATGATCTCGCTCGCGGCGGGTGGGTTCCGCACGTTGTGTCGCCAGGCGATCTCTCCGTCTGGTGCGTGAAGGATCGTCTGGGGGCAGCCCAGCTCACCGTTGTCGTCTTGGTACTTGTGGTAGAGGGGGTCCCAGGTGGCGCGGTGCTGGGGGCAGCTGTCGAACATCTTGTAGGCGGAGCAGACGGTGCGATCCCCGACCTTTATCTCAGAGTGGTCGCCGTTGTTTCCGATGATGACCACGCACGTCTCTGAGAGCTTGACGAGCTCGGCGTCTGGGAGGATCCCGTTGCGGTACTCGTCGTTTTGCTCCTCATCCTCAAGGATGATGTGGATCAAGAGCGGGGCGTTGCGCTCCCTCGCCTCCCTCTGAGCAGACTCAAGGTCTCCGAGGTGGGGAGAGAGCTCTTTGCCAGTGGTGAGCGCTCGATGAGCAGTGCCTAGGTTCGCAGGGCTCAGCCCAGGGAGGAGAAGCAGCCCCAAAGACAGGGCGAGTGTGCTAGCTGTGTTCGCCATGGCCCCACTTTGGATGCAGAAGTGCCTTCCTGCAAGCTCCTAAGGCTTGACCCGCCCGCGTGGTCGTTCACGATGGGGGTAGATGAAGGAGAGAGAGAGAAACAAGCTTGGCATCAGCCTCGTCGTGGTCGCGCTCATGTGCGGCTGTGCGGCGCTCCAGTTCAAAGAGACGTCCTCTGTATCGTCTGAGGTCTCAGCGCTGCTCGCGGAGGTGCGAGAGCTCAGCTGGCGTGGTTTGGATCCGAGCGGCGATGAACGTCGAGCGCTCTTGGCTCGAGTGAACCGCGACGCTCCTGATTGGGTGTCTCCCGATCGGCTCCTCGACGAGATCGACCGTGAGGGGCTCCGCGGGTCGGCCGTCCTTGAGCGACGCAAGGCCGGGCTCGCGGCGGCCTCCTTTCTGACTGCGCGCGCGCGCGCCTCTTACCTCCTCGGGAGGTTGGGCGGCGACGGAGACAGCGACTTGATGCGCTCCGCTGTCAGGGATGACCCGAACTTTGCGTGGGGTCATCACGGCCTCGCTTGGAGCGCTTCGGAGCGCGGGGATGCCGCAGCGGCTGCGCTCTCTGAAGAGCGCGCGATCGCGCTCGCGAGAGATCCCTTTGATCGCGCCCTGTTCACGCTCTCTCTAGCGCGTCACCTCGGCACCAATGAGCGGGGGGAGGAGGCCTACGCGAGGCTCACTGCGCTCTCCGAAGAGGAGGTCCTCTTTGGCGCAGACGCAGTCTGGTGGCGGGCGCAGCGCGCGTCCTTCGGGCTCCGGCTCGAGGAGCAAGAGGTCGTCAAGGAGGCTTGGCGCGAGCTCCTCAGCGTGCTCTCTGACCCGCGGCTCGCGGAGGATGAGGCGGTCGCGCTGTCTCAGCAGGCGCGCCTCGTGCGGCGTGAACATCGGGACTTGGATCCAAGCGGGCTGCGGCTTGATGTGGCGCTCGCTAGTCGCGCAGGGGACGCCGCGCTGTCTCAGCGTGCGCGGCTCGCGCACGAGTGCGGGCGCTTGGTGAGAGCGGCGGGCCTCTGGGACCTGCTCGCGGAGGGGGAGTTGAGGCCGCCGACGAGGGAGCGACGCGTCGCGGGCTTCGCCGCTGGTCGGTTCCGAGATACGGTGGAGAGATGGGTCGATGAGCTCCCCGCGTGTGTCACAGATGAGCGGGGGAGGCCCAAGAGTGAGGCCCTGCAAGCCGTGGTTATGGCCTCTAGGGGAGCGATCCCAGGTCGCGGTCGCGCCCTGAGCGCCCTCGGGGATGCCTGCTTGGCTGCGGGCTGGTTCGCAGAGGCCCAAGCCCTCGCGCCTCACCTCGCAGCGGTGGACACTGCCGCTGCGCTCTCGCTCACCCAGCGAGCTGACAGGGCCTTCGGCTTGTTGGAGTTCTTTGACCGCTCGCTCGGCAAGGAGCTTCAGCCTATCCCGGAGGCCGGCGCCGAGCAGCACGCTGATTGGCTCGGCATCGAGCGCTTTTTGGTCGCCCTAGCTGACGAGGTCGAGGGCGCGAGCACACTGTTTGGAGAGGAGTCGACCGGCGCTCTGGTGGGCTCCATCCCAGCGTCGCCGCTCTATGAGTTCTCTCCCTTCGCCGCCCTGGTGCACCCTGGTCCAGCGGTGAGCCGACAAGACCAACGGCTGGGCGTCGGTCCAAAGGACAGCGAGGTCAAGGGCCTGGCAGAGCTGGGGCAGGCGATGGGGCGCTTCATCTTGCTCGGACAGCTGGCTGGACGTGACCGGGCGGACGGGGCGGTCTTCCCCGCCTTGTGGACAGAGCGAATCGGCGGCGCGCACCTCAGCGTCAAGTGGTCGGGCTCCGTGGTCTGGTGCGAAGGGATCGAGCCTGTCGGGTGGTTGGGTAGAAACCGCAGCGTGACAGGGGCCGCCTTACACGACGGCTACTGGATCGACGTGGAGGCCGTGCGACGCGAGCACGGGCGCTGGCTGGAGCTGCAGCGAGAGTGGTCTGTTGAAGAGGCCAACGCTGTCCTGAGCCTCCCCGCTCCGGCGGCTAGGACGAGCGCGGAGCGCCGCGCGCTTCGTCCTTTGATGCGAGCGGGGGTCCGCGTCCGACTCCAGGTGATTGAGGGGCGCGGCGGGGAGGTCCCCAGCTTATCGGAGCTCCTCGATGTCGTCGCGACGCACGAGGAGGGACACCTCGTCGACAGGGCGTTGCACCTGCCGCTCTCTTCTCACCCGCTGCGCGCAGTGCGTCTCCTGGGTCAAGCGGCCTTTGATCCGCCCGCGGTCTTGGAGCGCCTCGAATACCGCGCGCAGGTGGTGGCGCTTTGTGAAGCAGCGGATCCACGCATCTCCTTGGCAGAGTGCCTCCTCATGGTCGAGAGCGCGCCCCCAGGAGCGGACGTGCACGCGCGCGGTTATGAGTCGCTCCTAAAGGCTCTGCTCGGGATCCTCGATGAGCGGGTCCAGCGGGACCCAGCCTCTTGGCCGAACATCGATCCAGAGCGCGCGCTCGTCGGGCAGCTGCACCGCCTCAGCGCTGAGGAGGTGCGCGGCCTCGGCCACGCGCTCGCTGACTACATCGGGCTCCCCTGAAAAGAGATCGCTCAGGCGGGCGCGCGCTCGCTGAGCTCGGAGATCACGCTGTCGGCTGCAGCGAGGAGCACCTCGAGGTCGCTCTCCATGTGGTCGCCCATGTGACCGATGCGGAAGGTGCGACCTTTGAGGTCGCCGTAGCCGTTAGAGATCTCGAAGCCGCGCTCTTTCAAGCCAGCGACAAAGCCGGCGATGTCTAGGTCGCCAGCCGAGACGCAGGACACGGTCGCAGAGCGGAAGCCCTCCCCGGGGAAGGGCTCGAGGCCGTGCCCAGAGGCCCAAGAGAGCGTGCGCTCCCTCATCCGCTCGTGCTTTTCAAAGCGGGCTCGCCACGCGTCTGCCCCCTTCTTGTCGCGCTCTCCTTCGGGGAGAGTGACGCCAGCGTCGATGTCCTCGAGCTGTCGGGCGAGGGCGTTGTAGTGGGGGATGGCAGGCGTCACGGGCGTCTTGCGGTTGATGTGACCCTCGAGGGTGCGGACCGGGTCCAGGAAGAAGCCGCGGTCCGAGACGCTGCGCGCGCGCTCGAGGTACCGCTCAGAGGCGCAGAAGACGGCGATCCCGGGGGGCAACGCGAAGGCCTTTTGGACGCCGGCGAAGGCGAAGTCGAGTCCGTTGGTGTCGAAGTCCACGGGCATCCCCGCGATGTAGCTCACGACGTCGACGAGGAGGTGAGTGTCCTCGTGCTGACGCATGACCTCACCGATCGGGCCGAGGGGGGTGCGGACGCCGGTGGAGGTCTCGTTCGCGACCAAGGTGACCGCGTCGAAGGGACCCTCGTTCTCGAGCGCTGCGGCGAGGTCTTCAGGCAAAACGCCCATTCCCCAGGCGACCTCGAGGACGTGCACCTCCTTCCCGAGGCTCTCTGCGACCTGCATGAAGCGCTTGCTGAAGGCCCCGTTCACGACGGAGAGGATGCGCTCACCCGCGCCGCGCAGCGAAGCCTCCATCATCCCAGTCCCGGTCGTTGAGTGGACGGCGACCTGTGAGGTCGTGCCGGCCCCGAGGCCGAAGGCGTTGTTGAGCGGCGGGTCGATGCGCTCATGGAGCTCAGCCATGCCAGGGGTGCGGTGCCCGATCGTGGGGCGAGCGAGTTCGGCGAGGATTTCGGGACGTACTTCGGTGGGGCCGGGGATCCAGAGCATGGCGCGAGAGAGGGTCTATGCGTTTTGCGCGGACCGAGAGAGGGCCGCACGTTCGGAGTCAGAGAGGAGAAAGTTGAGGAGGTCGCGGGCGTCCGGACCGTCCGTTGAGCAGGCAGAGCGTTGGTGGACCTCGTCGCGGTGGACGACGCCGCCCCAGGCTATGAAGCGGGAGATCGCCGGGAGCGCCTCGAGGTCGGTGACGCCGTCGCCGACGAGGGCGACGCTCCCAGCCTCTGCTGTCGCGGCGAGCTCCTCAAGGACTTCCAGCTTTCCTCCTGAGCGAGCGAGGGGAGAGTCTTCCTGGAAGCCGGCGTAGCCGTCGTCCTCATCGAAGTAGAGATCGACCGCGTGCACTTGAGAGCGGTCAACGCCGAGCGCGTCAGCGACCGCGACGACCGCAGGTAGGAGGCCGCCAGAGACGATCGCGAGGCGCTTGTTCGCGCTCTGCAGGGTCTGGAAGACCTCTTCGATCCCGGGGACGAGCGCCTCGACGTAGCGCGCGGCGACTCGCTCCACAGCGGCTCTGTCCGGCTGGATCATCTCGAGCCTGCGTCCATAGACCTCATCGAGCGGGACCTCGCCGTCCATCGCACGGCGGGTGAGCTCACTGACGGCCTCTTCGTGCTCTCCTGCGAGCTCGTCGATGCCCTCTACGGCAGAGAGGGTCGAGTCGCAGTCGAAGACGATCGTCTCGAAGGGGGGCTCTTGGTCTTGGATCACGGGCTCGGGGCCTAGAGCTCGATGGAGCGGACCTCTTCGATAGCGTCGAGGTCACGGAGCTCTCTCACGAGCTCATCAGAGGGGGCGCGGTCGAGAGAGAAGAAGGCGAGGGCGAGGGAGCTCTCACTGTGCTCTTGGGTGCCGAGCTCGAGGCGCGAGATGTTCAAGCCTGCCTCGCCGACGCTGGTGCCGAGCTGGCCCATCACGCCAGGGCGGTCGTGGTGTCGGGTCATGAGGAGGTGCCCGCTCGGGTCGAGGTCGAGGTGCAGGTCGTCGATGCGGACGAAGCGAGGTGAGCGGCCGAAGATCGTGCCCGTGACGACGTGGCTCTCTTCGCCTCCTTGGCTCGAGGCGCGCACCTTGATGAGGCTCTGGTAAGCGCCAGCATCCTCACCCTCGGCGTTCAGGATGCGGATGCCGCGCTCAGTGGCGAGGAGCGGGGCGTTGACGTAGTTGGCGCCCATCTCGGCTGAGCGCAAGAGTCCCACGAGGGTCGCGAGGGAGAGGTACTCCGCCGCGGCTCCCTTCGTCTCGCCAGAGACGGTGATCTCTAGCTTGCGCACGGGCATCTCCGAGCGCTGCCGGAGGAAGGCGCCGAGCTTCTCAGCGAGCAGGACGTACGGGGCGATCTGTCGCAGGGTCTCGGCGGAGACCGCGGGCGCGTTGACGGCGTTGTGCGCGACGCCATCGATGAAGAAGGTCGAGATCTGGTCGGCGACCTGGGAGGCGACGTTCTCTTGGGCCTCGTGGCTGGAGGCTCCGAGGTGGGGCGTGATGATCACGTCATCGCGTCCCATGAGGGGGTGGTCGTCAGACGGGGGCTCCTCAGCGAGGACGTCGAGGGCGGCGCCTGCGAGGCGCCCCTCGTCTAGGGCGGCGGCGAGGGCGGCCTCGTCGACTAGCCCCCCACGCGCGGCGTTGATGAGGCGCGCGCCGGGCTTCATCAAGGCGAGCTTCTCTGCCGAGAGCAGGTTGCGGGTCGTGTCGAGGAGCGGGACGTGCAGGCTGACGAAGTCGGCCTGTGTGAGCAGTTCGTCGAGCTCGAGGAGCTCGACAGAGTCCACCGGCGAGTCTCCACCGCTCGCGGTGATGTAAGGGTCGTGGGCGATGACGTTCATCTCGAGGCCGATCGCTCGGCGCGCGACGACTTGACCGATGCGGCCGAGGCCGATGACGCCGAGCGTCTTGCCCGTGAGCTCGGTCCCCATGAGGCCCTTCTTCTTCCAGGTGCCGCCGCGAGTCAGTCGGTCCGCGCGGGGGATGTGCCGTGAGAGAGAGCAGAGCAAGGAGATCGCCAGCTCAGCGGTGGTGACGGTGTTTCCAAGGGGCGTGTTCATCACGACCACGCCGTTCTCCGTCGCGGCTTGTCGATCGACGTTGTCGATGCCGACGCCAGCGCGACCGACGACGCGCAGCTCATCAGCCGCTTCGATCACTCGGCGCGTCACCTTCGTGGCTGATCGGATGACCATGGCGTGCACGCCAGGGACGGCGTCGACGAGCTCGTCCTCTGTCATGCCGGTTCGGACCTCGGGCTCGAAGCCGCGTGATCGGAAGGTGTCTACGGCGACGCTGGAGAGGTCGTCACAGATGAGGATGCGGGTCTCGGCGGGGGCGAGGCGCTGGGTAGAGGGGGTCATCGTGGGTGTCTATCTGGGTGCGAGGTGTCACCCGTCCTCGACGGGGGCACAGAGTCAGCGGCTGATCGCGGCGCGCACGAGCGCCTCGAGATCATCAGTCTTCAATTCTCGGAGGGCTTCGTCGATGTTTCTTCGGGCTTCTCTCTCTTTAAATCCGATGGAGACGAGCGCGCTCACTGCGTCTTCGACGAGGCTGGAGGGGGCGGAGGAGGCGCCGGAGGTCGCGCTCGCGCCGGCTGAGCGGAGCGCCGGGGAGTCTCTCAGGTCGAGGAGGAGCTGCTGCGCGGTCTTCTTGCCGACCCCCTTCACCTTGACGAGGGCGGAGACGCGCTCGCTGAGGACGGCGTCTATGAGCTCGTCGACGCCGAGGTCACTCAAGAGGGCGAGGGCCATGGAGGGTCCTACGCCGCGGACGCCGAGGAGCAGGCGGAAGAGGTCGCGGGTGGGGCGATCAGAGAAACCGAAGAGCTGATGAGAGTCTTCGCGGACGGCGAAGTGGGTCCAGACACGCGTCGCCTCGTCTCCTTTGAAGTCAGATCCGAGCGGGACCGCGAGGTCGTAGCCCACTCCCCCCACCTCAAGGATGAGCCGCGTCCCCTGGCGTTCGGCGATCGTGCCTACCAGGAAGTCGTACACGCCCTTGTCCTCCCCTGGCCTCGGGTCAGTCCTGGGAGTCGTGCTTGCTCTTCAGCTTCAGGCCGAACTGGTCGAGGCGCTCGCGCAGC
>PVBE011239115.1_pt1 | contig 26688 bp, 18 predicted proteins | sample 1631181 | NCBI WGS metagenome assembly PVBE01 (sample SAMN08397723, study PRJNA350692) | Marine metagenome, whole genome shotgun sequencing project. | isolation source: water | place: Pacific Ocean | collected 2012-04
AGCTTTCTACGATTCGATCCGCACGGTTTCGAGCACCAGCGACACATCACACACTTCCACCTTTGGCGGGACGAGTGGTGCGACGCCGATCATTGCCGGTCAAATCGGCCTCTTCTTCCAGATGTGGGCAGCCGGCACCTTCAACAACCTGCCAACTGGCGCAACCGTCTTTGACGCACGCGCTCACATGACCACCGCAAAGGCGATGGCCATCAACAGCGCATCGCAGTACGCCTTCTCCGGTGCCGGTCATGACCTGACACGTGTTCACCAGGGTTGGGGCCGTCCTGACATGCAGAAGATGTATGACAACCGCAATCGCGTCACCGTCATTGATGAGACAGATGTCATCCTGCCCTTCAGCAGCAACTTCTACGTAGTCAACGTGACTTCGAACGACCCTGAGCTGTTGGTCACAATGATCTTCGCCGATCCTCCTGGAAACCCATCAGCGGCAGAGGCGCGAATCAATGACTTGACACTGCGCGTCACAAGTCCAGGTGGCACGACCTACTACGGCAATAACGGTCTTCTCACCTCCAACTACTCCAGCAGTGGTGGTAGCGCCAATACCGTTGACACCGTAGAGAATGTTCTCATTAACAGCCCGCAACCTGGCGCGTGGACCGTTGAGGTCATAGCTTCGGAAATCAACCAGGATGGCCATGTCGAGACTGGGGCATTGGATGCTGATTACGCACTGGTTATTACCGGTGCCGATCCACCAGCACCGCCAGTGATGGATATCGGTCAGCCGAACTCTGCTGATGCCTCGCTGCGCATCAGCGGTGCCATGAGCATGAACAACTATCCGCCGGCCGATGGTTTCAACGGGCCGTTCTTTGTCACGCTTTCTGCTGGACAGAACCTCTCGATGAACTTTGGCAGTAACCCGAACTATGTCTTCTTCCTGTTGAGTGGTGACCTGAACCGCAACAACGCCATCTTCCCGAGCTTCGGCTCACTGGATATCGGCTTTGCTCCCAACTACAGCGATATCGCTGTTGTGTTGGATGGTGCCAACGGAACGACGTTCTTCGATTCACTTGCACGAGTCGGCGCCGGTGGCTCGCAGACAATCTCGGTTCCTGTTTCAAGCCAGATGCCCATCGGCGTTCTGGGTACGTTGCAGTGCGCCATGTTTGACGAGAACAACACTGCCACATTGAAGTTCTCTGCTGCGACGCAGATTACGATTCAATAGCGGGAGGGCCAGTGTGGAAGTGCTTCAAACTTCTGCACTTGCTCTTTCGGTCGGCACCTCATCCGTCATCGCGTTGGCTGTGGCGTTTGAGTTAACAGTGCAGTAGGCACGCCAAATCGATTTGCTGATACGGGCAGGCACCACGCGGTGCCTGCCCGTTTTTTTCTGGACCTCTCGGTGCTTTTCGTCCAACCCTCGTGATACCGTCACGCGCACATGCCCCCTCCATCAACCATCAATTGGATTACTCTGCCCTGCTCATCGCTGGGAGTGCTCAAACGATTCGCGGTCTACATGCCGCCACAGACCGACCGTTGGCCCGACGATGGCGAGTTGAATGTCCTGTACCTCTTTCGGGGTCACGAGACGGAGTGGCTCGGTAATCAGGATCGGCGCGAAGGTCTGGTCAATGTACTGCAGAGCCTGATCATCTCAGACGTCATCCGACCTTTGGTGGTCGTGATGCAGGGATTCATGCCTGTGGACCGAACGATTCAAGGTGTGCCAGTGAATTGGAGTGCTGAAACCACAGACGCAGGCATAGGCAATGGACTTCTTGAAGACTACTTCTTCGAAGTGAAGGAATGGGTGGAGACCAACCTCCCCGTCGGTATTGGGCCGAAGCATGCTGCATTGGATGGCTTCAGTATGGGTGGGTATGCAAGCCTGCTCCTGGCAACCCGCTTCCCTCGACTTTTCTGCAGTGTCGGTGCTTTTGACGGGAGTTTCATGTGGAGTGACCGAAGCGACCCCCGCAGGGTGGGGAAAGGCAACGACGACGATCGACTCTGGACGTCGGACTCGTGCGCGCCCTATTTCGACTCACCTACGGGGTGGGATGCCGAGCGATTCAATCAACACAACCCCGTCGCTCTTATCAATGCCATGCGCGGCGCAGACCTGCGCGCTCTCAAGCAGATCGCCTTTCATATTGAAACCGTTCCCGCCGAGCGATTTGGTAACTACGATCGCTGTGTGTTTGTGCACAAGGCCCTCAAGGCGCGGGGCCTCCAATCTTCGTTTGTTGGCACTGAGATCGTTCTTGATGCCAAGGCGCGTCACAATTGGGCATGGGCCGACCGCCATCTTCGCCGCACATTGCCACTCCACGACGCAAGCCTTGATTAACCTGTCGGTTGCTCATCGGTGGTGAAGGGTGCGCTGCCTCCATCGGGGTGCAGGCGAGTCGTCAGCAGCCCACCAGGAATTGCCTTCGGTCAGGGCTTAGTTGCGATAGCCTCGGTGGCACGCCGAGCAGCTTTTCTTGATCGACTTGAGTGCGATGGAAGCGGCTTCGGCAGCCTTCGTGTCGCCATCGCGCAGTTTAAGCAAGTTGACCTGAAGTGATGCCGCTGCATTGACGGAGTCGTTTAGAAAGCCACGGAAGTCCTCTGGCCGACTGGCGTTCTCGTCGAGATCGCGGCCTTGGCGAAAGAGGTTCAGCAAGATTGTGGCTTCGTTTATGGGGTCGACATCAGGGTGCTTTGGATCGATTTCCCACTCGCGGCGACTGAGTGCTTTCAGGCGATCGAATGAGCGAGGTGCATCAATCATCAACTGACGAAAACCGGTCAGGGGCGAGGCTTCTGGAATCGAGCCATTGAATGCTTCTGTAGCCTCAGCCGTTGGAATCTGCTGTGCGGCAACTGTCTGAAACAGCCCGGAATAGGATGGCGATGTACCACACCACTGACGCATTTCTGCCAGGGCTTGTTCGCGGGAGGCACCATCTCGGGCAATGCGGCCGATCGCCGCTGCGGCCGGGCCGCGATGACGCCCGTGGAAGCAGTGTACATAGAAAGGCGCTGGCATCTCCCGAAAGGCCTTCGACAGAAGAAGCATTTCAGCAGGCGAGATACCGTTGTATTGGATGGGGATGTGGGCGTAGCGCATTCCCAGTTCGCGCGCAGCAGCGGCATCTGGCACCTTGCCATCCACCGAGATGATTGAACGGATTCCCTTGGCCGCCAGGCGACGCAGTGCTGAGACGCCATGGGGTTCACTGCCAGAGATAATGTTGGCAGAAAGGCGGTAGACGTTGTGCAGGTCGCTGTGGTCTTCGGGGGTGTTGGTTCGCAGGCTGACCAATTGCGCTGCTTGATAGGCATTGCCCACCTCATTCATCGGAGGGGCCGGCCAATAGACAATCTCTTTGGTGCTTGAGTCGGCCGAGATGACCTTGGTCACGGGATGCTGAGCGCTCGGGGCACAGCCGACGACAAAGGCAGCGACGCCGATGGCGATGACCATTCCCAGTGTTCGGCTGATTGTGTGAGCTTGATGAGTGAGCATGGTCGTCATTTGCAACCTGTGGGCCAAGCTGTTGATGTCGATTAAGTTACTTGTTGTCAGGATGTTATGGAAGTTTACGGGTGAGCTCGGCACACCTCATGGGTCCGTTGTGTTCCCCCATGGTAACGCTTGAAGGCGTTATTCGGTATGCGGGCGATCTTCTCCCGCCAGACGGCCCTCTGAGGCGTCAATGACACGTCGGATCAGCGCGACGCGTTGAGTGTAGTCGGTGAAGGAGCTCTTGAGTGCGTTGAGCGTCATCACTTCCAGGTCATCGTGACTCAATCCGAACGTCCTGTGGGCGACTTCATATTCGTCGGTCAAGGTGGTGCGCGACATGAGTCGGTTGTCGGTGTTCAGCGTGACTCGGAACCCTTCGTTGTAGAAGTGGCGGAAGGGGTGGGCCTCCAATGACGGCGTTGCGCCTGTGTGCACATTGCTTTGCAGACAGATCTCCAAGGGTATTCGGCGATCCAGCACATGCTGGGCCAGGGTCCCCATCTGAGAGACACGTTCGTCAGCGATCACCATATCTTCAATCAGCCTCGTTCCATGCCCGATGCGATGCGCTCCACAGTACTGGATGGCTTGCCAGATGCTGGGCGTGCCAAACGCTTCGCCTGCGTGGACCGTGATGTTGAAGTTCTCGCGAAGGCAGAGTTGAAAGGCGCGAAGGTGGTCCTTTGGCGGGTGTCCGACTTCGTCGCCGGCGAGGTCAAAGGCAACGGCACCTTCCGCTCGGAACGCAATGGCCAATTCGGCCATTCGCAGCGATGTTTCAGGGGCTTGATTTCGGAGGCTGCAGACGATGAGCCCGAACGCTGTGTCATAGGTGTCTCGTCCTCGCCTGAGTCCGGCGAGAACGGCCTTCATGACCTGTTCCAAATTGAGGCCACCCAGGATGTGCAGGTCGGGCGCGAAGCGAACCTCGGTGTAGATGACGTTTTCCGCGTGGAGGTCTTCGATCAACTCGAATGCGATGCGTTCCAACGACTCCTGTGTCTGCATGAGAGGCACGGTCGCTCCAAAACCCTCAAGGTAGCGGGCGAGACTCCCCGTGTTGGCACCTTGAAAGAACCAGTCGGACAGCTCGGAAGGGTCCTGTGTGGGCAGTTGCACTTCTGCAACGTCTTGTGCCAGCTCAATAACCGTTGCGGGGCGGAGCCCGCCATCGAGATGGTCGTGAAGAAGCGCCTTTGGAATCCTGCGAATAGTATCAGTCGAGAGTGGGGCGGTTGCTGCCGAGTGGTGGGAGTCGTTCATGGCAACATTCTACCGATTCACTGATCACACCTCCAAGAGAAGAGCAGCTCCTTGACCTCCACCTATGCAAAGTGAGGCGATGCCTCGCTTCTTGCCCCTTCGTTTCAGTTCGCGCAGCAGCGTCAAGACAAGCCTTGCACCAGTTGCACCAACAGGATGGCCCAACGCCACAGCGCCGCCATTGACATTGAGACGCTCAGGCGAGATGGCTCCCAGTGCCTGCTCGTCACCCCAGTGTTGTTTCGCGAACTCCTTGGATTCTGCTGCTGCAAGGCAACCGAGGACTTGTCCTGAGAAGGCTTCGTTGATTTCGAACAGGTCGATGTCTTCAAGGCCGAGGCCCGTTCTCTTCAAGAGCTCGCGAATCGCGTGGATCGGTCCGAGACCCATGCGAGTTGGATCGAGTCCGACGTAGGCGAAGTCAATCATCCGTCCCAGTGGCTCGATGGGCATGTCCTCGGCGACATCCTCCGATGCCACCAGCAGACTGACCGCTCCGTCCGTTACAGGGCAGGCGTTTCCAGCTGTAACGGTCCCGTGTTGTTTGCCAAAGAGTGCGCGGAGTTTCTTGAGCGCTTCAATGGACTGGTTCTCGCGGACGTTTTCATCTTCGCTGAGCACAGGTCCCTTGGGGCCAATGATGGGCATGATCTCGCCATCAAGGAAATCCCGCGCCATGAAGGCCTTCATGTGGCTTTCCAATGCGAAAGCGTCTTGCGTCTCTCGGCTGAGATCGAAGTCCTTCACGATGCACTCGGCAGTCTGTGCCATGTTGAGTCCGAAGATCGGATCCGTCAGGCCCTCAAGCAGTGCAATACGCGGTGCGAGCATGGAGGGTCTGAAGCCGGCCATTGCACTGAGTTTCCTGCCGAAGGTACGCGCACGTTGCAGACGGCCAAACCAGGCAACTGCTCGCTTGTTGAAGACGAGCGGGTAGTTGCTCATCGATTCGGTCCCGCCTACCAGAAAGAGCCCTCCGCGCGATGCTGCAACCTGTGTCGCGGCCTGGGTAATGGCCTCCATGCCCGAGGCGCAGTTGCGGTGGACAGTGACAGCAGGAACTTCGTCCGGGATGCCGGCCTTGAGAGCGATCACTCGGGCGATGTTTGCCGCCCGCGAATCCTGACCAACACATCCGTAGATGACCTCATCAATGGACTCGCGCCTGACACCTGTTCGTGCCAGAACCTCGCGAGCCGTGAGGCGACCTAATTCTTCGGGGCGAAGGTGTGCCAGTGCACCGCCCATCTTGCCGAATGGTGTGCGGATTCCATCGATAATCACCAGAGGTGGTTGGAATGTGCTCATGAGATCACCTCCTGCGGTTGGGTCTCAGCGCTCGGTTGAAGCCCCGCCCACGTGGCAATCCCTGCTGTGTAGGGCGGGAAACCCATTCCAAAGATCGAAGCAAGATCGAGGTCGTCCGCGGTGATCACGACGCCCTCGTCCATTATCCTGCGGGCTTCGTCGGAGAGTGCATCGAGCAGTCGGCTCTTGATCACGTTGTCTGAGATGGCCCTTGTCTCCGCAGGCAGTCCTGGTGTGTCGGTGCAGAGTTTCTTGCGTTTCTTGCTGTAGTCGTAGAAGCCCCGTCCGCTCTTGCGCCCGAGTCGGCCTGCATCGACCATCTTCCCCAGAAGATCGGGGCGTTCGATTCCCAGTTCAGCAAACCCAGACAGGTAGTCGCACACATGGGACGCGATGTCGAGCCCGACTGTATCCATGAGCGCAAAGGGCCCCATTGGCAGGCCGAAGCGTTTGGCAACCCGATCGATGGACTTAATGTCGGCTCCTTCCATGGCCAGTGTTGCTGCTGCCACCAGATAGGGTGCCAGAAGTCGATTGACGATGAACGCTGGTGAGTCGGTCGAGAGCACAGGGGTCTTTCCGATCTCCTTGCAGAATCGAATGAGTCGAAGGGTCGTGGAGTCGGCGGTGCCGCCGGAAGGGACAATTTCGATCAGAGGCATCCTGGGTGCCGGATTGAAAAAATGCAGGCCTGCAAACCGACTTGGATCCTTGACGTGTCCTTCAAGAGTGGTGAGTGACAAACTGGAAGTGTTGCTGGTGAGGAGAGCGTTGGGTGCCAGCCGCGCCGCGCACTGTTGCAGGGCGTCACGTTTGATGTCTGGGACCTCCGGCACGGCCTCGATGATGAGGTCGGCTCCGCGTACTCCGTCGAAATCGGTTGAAAGTGATAGTGCGGACAGCACGCGCTCGCGCGCCCGCCGATCCATATGTCGGCGTCGGACTCGTCCGTCGAGTTCGGTCGTAATGGACTTCATTGCGCGCCCCAGAGCTTCCGGGAAGGGGTCGACGATTCGGACCTCCTTGCCTTTCAGCAAGAGCAGTGTCGCAATACCTGATCCCATAACGCCGCCACCGATGACGGTGACGGAATTCACGCCGCTGGTTTTCGGTGCTTCAGAGTAGGGCTTGCCACGATCTTTGTCCCGCGTTCTCATGAAGATGGAGACGAGGCTTCGACAGACGTCGCCCAGAACAAGCGTCGCCAGAGCTTCACGCTCCAGCTTGAGCCGCACATCCAGGGGTTTTCCAAACCCGTTGCGCAGCGTGTCAATGATGGCGTGCGGAGCAGGGTAGAGTCTTCCCGCTTTTCGCATGACCTGCTTCCGCGCCATCTTCAGAATCAGATTCCGAATCGGTGCAAATCCCTCAATGAAATAGTCCATGAGGCCGACTTTGCGGGTGTGCCCCGGTCCATGATGGCCTGCATCACGCGCTGATTGCTGGTGCTCGATTTCTCGAACTCCCTCGCGGAGCAGGTATTCTCTGGGGACTGCCGCCTTGGCCAGGCCGATCGCAACAGCCTTGCGCGAGCGTACGGAGCTGCCCGTCAACAACATGGGCAGGGCTTGCTTCAGCCCAACGATTTCAGGCAGTCGTGAGGTGCCGCCCCAGCCCGGAAGAATGCCGAGCTGAACCTCGGGGAGCCCAAGCATAGTTTTGCTGTCGTCGGAGATGATTCGGACGTCAGCGGCGAGGGCCAGCTCAAGGCCTCCACCGACGCAGGTGCCATGTACCAACGCAACCACTGGAGCATCCAATGCCGAGAATCGTTCGAAGAGCTGTTGCCCGCGTGCTGTGATGGCGAGGGCTTCCTCGCGCTCTGTGACGGTGGCAATGGCGTCGATGTCTGCACCGGCACAGAAAATGCTCTTGTGTTCTGCGTGGATCAAGACGCCTCGCAGGCTGTCGTGGCCCTCAAGGATGGAGATTTCCCTCTCGAGGGCCAGGATACAGGACTCAGCGAGGATAAAGGGCTTGCCATCATCCGATTCAAGCGTGAGGAGTACGGTGCCATTCGAGAGGTCTTCCGCTCGTACACCGCCGGGCTGGGGCATGCCGTCGTTCATGAGTTGTTGTCACCATCAAGAGTACAAAAGGGAGTCGAGCAACTCACTCGACCACGACTTGTCAGAGCATACAGTTTCCGGTGCCAGACGTCAGCCCGCATTACGCGTCCGAAGGAGGGTTGGAAGAACAGCTTCGGCTGCGATGACTCCCCGTTCGATGACAGAATCCATGTCGGCGAAGTCTGCCCAGTCAACATGGTTCACCGATGGGCGGATCATGACGTCGGCATAGGCAGCGGTGTGTTCCTTGAACAGGTAACAGCCGATTTCCTCCATGCGATTGAGAACATCCAGGCCGGACGAGAATTCCTCACGGTATGCCAGCTCTGGAGTGAGGTCTACACCAATGATCCGCTTGGGCTTGTAATGCAGGGCGGTTGATATGGGGATGCTGCAGACGACGCCGTAGTCGGCGAGGAGGTGATTGTCGCGTTCGACTGGGGGGAAGATGCCGGGCAGGGCCGCACTTCCGAGTACAGCACTGAAGAGATCTCCGGATTCCATGCGGACTCTCGATCCACTCTTCAGGTCTGCTGCCACGATGGTGAGCGGCAGCGGGAGATCTTCCATTGGGCCATTGACTGCAATGTGCTCAAGACAGTCCTCCAAGGGCCTGTTGGAGAGAATGGACTGCTTCATGACGACTCGGTGGAAGGCAAAGGTCGCCTTGAGGTAGTCGCGCAGCTTGCCAAACCAGCGGTTCTGAGGGTCGTCGCTCTCCTCACCCTCTATTTCATCGGGCGCGTCACCATTGCTGACTTTTGCGCGTTTCGATGTACGCATCATGCGGTCGTAGTATTTTGCGAAGTGTTCGCTCGTGATGTAGTCGCGGGTTGCATCGATGCATTCAGTTGCGTTGGGGTTGTTGCAGTAGACTGCCCCCACGAGAGCTCCAATACTGACGCCGATGATGCGGTCGATTCGAACTCCCGCATCTTCCAGGACTTTGAGAACGCCGAGGTGAGCAAAACCTCGAGCGCCTCCGCCTCCAAGGATGAGGACATTGCCACCCGTTTCTCGAATGCGCGGTTTGTCTGATGCTCTGCTTGCCATGGGTTGCTCTGTGCTATGAGGGGCCTGCCGCTGTTGCTGCAATGATACACATGCTGACTGTCAATCGCAGACGATTCCAGAATCAGAGATTGATTGCGCCGCCCTTTTTCCGATATCAGTCTTATCGTCAGGTGCGGCGCTGTGACCTTATGTAATCTCTGTTGCCTGCCTTGGCACGAGGGACAGGGTCTGAATAGACTGCCTCTGGGGACAGTTTTGACTCTGGAGGAGCGGATCATGGAGTTCTGTTGCAGCTTGTTGGTTCTTGTGGGGGTTCTCCTGCTGTTGGCGCATGTGGGGTGCCCGCTGCTCGTGTGGACTGTGGTGGTCGGTGGTTGGTTGGCGTTCATCGGCGCACCGACCTTCGTCTGGGTGCCGTTGGCGATCATTGCAGTCGTCTTCAATATTCCCGCACTGCGCCGTGTTTGCGTTTCGAACTACATCCTGAGTTTCGCCAATAGGATCAAACTCTTTCCTGTGATGTCTCAGACCGAGCGGACTGCTCTCGAGGCAGGGACCGTCTGGGTGGACAAGGATCTTTTCTCCGGCAAACCCGATCTCGCGAAACTACTCGCCGAACCATACGATCTGGAGCTGCCATCTGATGTCCAGGCATTCCTCGACGGCCCGGTCGAGGAGGTCTGTCGCATGGTAGACGACTGGGAGGCGTTTCGAGAGATGGACTTGAGCGATGAGGTGTGGGATTACCTCAAGGTACATGGTTTCTTTGGGCTCATTATTGGCAAGGAACACGGAGGCCGCGGATTTGGCGCCGCTGGAACGAGTGCCGTTGTCCACAAACTCGCATCACGTTCGTTCCCGTTGTCTGTGACGGTCATGATTCCCAACTCGCTTGGCCCGGCCGAGTTGCTCAGCCACTATGGTACTGATGAACAGAAGGCCACTTACCTGCCGCGACTGGCCGACGGGCGGGACATCCCCTGTTTTGCACTTACCGAACCAACTGCCGGCTCAGACGCAGGATCGATTCGTGCCAACGGCGTCGTCTTTCGGGATGAGAGTGGCGAACTGAAAATCAGGTTGAACTTCAACAAGCGCTACATCAGTCTCGCTACAAGGGCGACGCTCGTCGGGCTCGCCTTCAAGCTGAAGGACCCTGAGGAGTTGCTCGGTCAGGGAAAAAACCTCGGGATCACGTGCGCGCTTATTCCGCACGACGCTGAAGGGATGGACTTGAGCGAGCGGCACGATCCGCTTGGCGTTCCGTTCTACAACTGTCCTGTACGGGGTGAAGACGTTGTCATCGGTGTGGACGCGATCATTGGCGGTTCCGACGGAGCCGGTCGTGGCTGGCGCATGCTCATGGATTGCCTTTCTGCCGGTCGGGGTGTTGCATTGCCGGCCTCAAGCGTGGCCGGTTCGAAGATTTCAGGGCGCGTGGCAGGGGCGTACTCGCGTGTGCGAACTCAATTCGGCATGCCGATCGGGAACTTCGAGGGAATCGAAGAGCCACTGGCCCGCATTGCCGGACGAACCTACATCATGGATGCAGCGCGCGTGTTTACATGCGCAGGGATCGACGCGGGAGAGAAGCCTTCGGTCATCTCAGCTATCGCAAAGTACAATCAGACCGAGTTGATCCGTGAGAGTGTCAACGATGCAATGGACATCGTCGGTGGTGCCGGCATTTCGCGCGGGCCTCGCAATCTCATGGCAGGGATGTATATGGGCGTGCCGATTGGAATCACTGTAGAGGGTGCAAATATCCTGACGCGATCCATGATCATTTTCGGGCAGGGTGCGGTCAGGTGCCATCCCTGGGCATTGGATGAGATGATCGCTGCTCAGGAGAAAGACGGCGCGAAGTTCGATCGCGCTCTATGGGGACATTTCGGGCACATCATTCGCAATTCGACACGAGCGCTCTTGCTCAGCTTGACGAGAGGGTGGCTGGTCCGCTCCCCTGTCTCGGGCCCGGCGGCGCGCTATTGGCGTCGCCTCTCCTGGTCCTCGGCCAGTTTTGCGATCTTGTCTGACATTGCAATGGTGGGGCTGGGTGGTCAGTTGAAGCGCCGCGAGAAACTCACTGGTCGTTTCGCCGACATCCTTTCCTGGATGTACCTTGCAACCGCAGCTTTGCGGCGCTTTGAAGCCGATGGTCGGCGAGACACTGACGTAGGGCTCATGAAGTGGTCACTGGAGATGTGCTTCGAGCGTATTCAAGGCGCTTTCGATGGGCTCTATGCCAACTACCCATTGCCTGTGATCGGGAATTTCTTTCGCCGCGTCGTGGCTCCGTGGTCAAGGTTGAACTCGCTTGGAAGTGGCCCGAACGATCGGCTGGGCGCCGCGGCTGCGTCAGCACTACGGGATGATACACCCTTGCGTACTCGCCTGACGTCAGGCCTGCACGTTCCAACGGCAGAGTCTGAGGCGCTTGGGCGGCTGGAGAGAGCCTATCAGGCCGCGTCGGCCGCCGCGGAGTCGATCACGAAAATCAAGGCCGCCATGCGCGATGGGCGGCTCAAGAAGGGATCTGCCGAGTTGCGGGTTGATGCAGCGATTGAGGCGGAAGTCATCGACAGGGAGGCTGGGGTTGCTGTTCAGGAGGCAGCGGCACTGCGGGAGGATCTTATCCAGGTGGACAGCTTCCCTGCAGACGGCTTTAAGAGCCATGTTGCGGTTTTGCCTCCCAATGGGTGATTGAAGCGGGCTGACGGCTGAATAGAATGGGGCTCTTCAGGATTGCCACAGGAATTCAACCATGTCAGATACAGCCGCAAGTACCGAAAATACCAGCGAGAACTCCGAATTCACCTTCAAAGCAGAGGTGAACCAGATTCTCGACATCGTCGTCCACTCTCTCTACAGCCATCGAGAGATCTTCCTTCGTGAGCTCATTTCCAACGCATCAGATGCACTGGACAGGTTGCGCTTCAATGCCGTGACGGACCATGGCGTCCTGGGCGACGACACGGAGCTCGGAATCCAGATCCTCTGTGACAAGGAGTCGGGCACTCTGACAATCCGCGATAACGGGTGCGGCATGACTCGAGATGAGTTGATTGAGAACCTGGGCACCATCGCTCATTCTGGAACAAAGCGTTTCACTGAAGCGATGGCAATGGACGCCGAAGGCGGAGGCGGTGCTGACCTCATCGGGCGATTCGGTGTGGGCTTCTACAGCAGCTATCTGGTCGCGGATCGGGTCGATGTGACATCGTGTGCCGTCGGCGAGACCGATGCCTGGTGCTGGTCATCCAGCGCAGATGGCAGCTTCACAGTGGAACCTGCTGAGGGAGAATCCAATCGCGGTACGACAATCTGCTTGCACTTGAAGGCGGACGAATCCGCCTACCTTGAGGAATATCAACTGCGCCAGTTGGTCAAGCAGTATTCGGACTATGTAGGGCATCCGATCGAACTGCAGGTGGAGCGTGAAGAGACCGAAGGTGAGGGTGACGACGCCACCACCAGGACTGTCGTGAAACTCGAGCGCATCAATGAAGGCAGCGCCCTCTGGAAGCGACCTCGCAATGAGGTCACATCAGAGCAGTACAACGAATTCTACAAGCACCTGACTCATGACTTTGAAGAGCCACTGGCACACGATCACTTCACGATTGAGGGAACACAGCTTTTCACAGGGCTCGTTTTCATTCCGAGGGTTCGCCCGTTTGACATGTTCGATCGGGATCAAAGCCATGGGCTTCGCCTCTATGTGAAGCGTGTCTTCATCATGGACGAATGTGACAAGCTCGTGCCTCAGTGGCTGCGGTTTGTGCGTGGCATCGTGGACTCAGACGACCTGCCACTGAATGTCTCTCGCGAGCTTGTGCAAGAGCACCGTCTCGTGAATAGCATCTCCAAAAACGTCACCAAGAAGGTCCTCGACGTGTTGGATGAAATGGCGAAGGAGCGTCCCGATGACTATCGAGTTTTCTGGGACAACTTCGGTGTCGTCATGAAGGAGGGGCTCCACTACGACCCCAGTCAAAGCGGACGACTCTCAGAGCTTGTTCGGTTTGAGAGCTCCATGAGCGACCACACTTCCCTCGCCGCCTATGTCGAGCGCATGCTGGAGGGGCAAAATGCGATCTACTATGTGACCGGCCCATCCAAAAAAGCGGTTCAAGGTGGCGCGCACATGGAGGCGCTGCAAAAGAAGGGCTATGAAGTTCTCTTCATGACAGACGGGGTCGATGAGTTCGCATTGCAGGGGCTGACCGAGTACGGGGGCTTCAAGCTGCAGTCAGCCATGCAGGCGGATCTGGACCTGGACGAAGAACAAACCGACGATGAGAAGAAAGAGCAGGAGGCTCGCACTGTCGAACTCGAGGATCTGGTCGTGCGAATTCAGGCCGATCTCGAAGAGACCGTGAGCGAGGTGCGGATCTCGCAGCGGCTCACCGATTCACCGTGCTGCCTCGTGACCCCGGAAGGTGGCCTCTCTGCTCATGTGGAGCGAATGCTCCGAGCGCAGAATGCCGATATGCCAGCTGCGAAACGCATCTTCGAAATCAATGGCGACCATCCTGTTATTGAGCAGCTTCGTTCCCTTCTGGAAGGGGGAGACGCTGACGAAAAGGTGGGCGAGTGGGTGGCACTCCTTCACGATCAGGCCTTGCTTGCGGAGGGGAGCCCGATTCCTGACCCGCAGGGTTTCAGCCGCCGCTTGACCCATTTGATGACCGAGCGGTCGACAGAAGCAGACGTTTGAGGTCGTTGCTCGCTCGTCGTGAGTAAGTGGCTCTTATATAGGTCTTGAACCAGAAGTGGTTTACGTCTTATGGTTAAGGATGTCTGGCCAGCTGCCCGAAACGATGATTTCAGGTGGCTCACGTCGATAGGGTTCTGTATAGTAGTCCTCATCGACGCTTTGCATAGCTTGAGTTTGCGGGCCTGCTGGCTCGAACCGAAGAATGAATCGGAGATAATGATGCGAAAGTATTCAATTGGACTACTGGCTTTGGTGGCCGCACTCATCCTTTCCCTTGGGGGAACATCCTACGCGCAGTGCTGAGGTGCTGGAAAGAAGGCCGGTTCGGCCCGACCCCGCACGACCACACGATTAGGTGGTGTGAAGCGCAGCCCAAGCGTTGCCAGGCTTTTGGATATTGACTGGAACGACACAGGCTGGCCCAACTCCGATGCCGACGAGTACGGTAAGACGGCCTTGCCCCTGAAGGCGCTTTTGTCTGATTCAAAAAACACCAGGCCCGCTGTCGTTTTGTTCTTCGACCCAAGTGTCGACAAGGAAACAGCGAAGGAAATAGAGAAGCAGATGTTCGGTGACGATAAGCTCGTCGCTGCGACTCGTTTCTTCTCGTGCTTCCGCATCGCCATTGGCGACGTGCCCGAAAACGAATTCAAAAAGAAATACCTCAAGCGAACACCAGCACTCATTTTTATGGGTAGTGATGGTCAGGTTGTTGGCGAGATTTCGGGAAAGCGCGCCCAACCTCGCACGATCACAAGCCGCCTGAGCAAGGTCTTCAAGGACTCCTACAAGGGCAGCCTGAAGCGCCAGATCGGTGTTTTCATGGACTACCTCGGAAAGCTGGAGAAGATCGAGGACAACGTCGATGTCGTCAAGGTAAAGGTCAAGATGCTCAAGGACCAGCTCGGTCGCCGTGAGACGGCTCGCAAAAAGAAGAAGCTTGTCGAAGCTGAGGCAGAACTTGTCAAGGCCACCGAAGAGCTCAAGGCATTCAAGGACAGGCGCGACGCTGAGATCATGCCGGTCTCCAAGCACGCATCCAAGGACACTATTGCCAAGGCTCGCTGAGCCCCCGCAACTGTCGCTCAATCAGGGAGCGCTCCCCTTTTGGGGAGCGCTCTTTTTTTGTGGGTTCGTAGAGCGGATAGAATGTCCGCAATCCAAGAGGGTGATTAGAAGCGCAGTGCTTCTCCTCTTGGTGTGCCGATAATCTCGCCGTCGCGCATGGCTGCAAATCCTCGCACGATGGTTGCGACGGGCCAGCCACGGACCCGCACTCCGTCAAAGGGCGTCCAACCGGAGAGGTTGGCCATGTTCTCGTTGAGGATCGTCTCTTCACGATTCATGTCGACGATGGTGACATCGCCGTCGCGTCCTTCGCGTAGCCAACCTTTGTTCTTCATGCCGTAGATTGCGGCTGGATTTACAGCGATGAGTTCGGTCAGACGGTGCAACGTCAGGCGTCCCTCATTCACATGATTCAACATGATCGGAAGGAGAGTCTGCACTCCAGGCATCCCGGATGGTGTGTTCGGGTAGTCCCTGCCCTTCTCCTCCAGTGTGTGCGGCGCATGGTCGGAGCCGATCACATCCACACAACCGGAAGTCAGTCCATCCCAAAGTGCATCGCGGTGATGTGTAGAGCGAATGGGTGGGTTCATTTGTGCCAGGGTCCCGAGGCGCTCATAGCAGTCAGGTGCGGCGAGCGTCAGGTGCTGAGGCGTGCACTCGACCGTTGCAATGTCCTTGTGGTCCGCCAGAAACTTAATCTCCGCTGCGCTGGTGACATGGAGTACATGAATTCGGCGGTTGGCCTGGCGCGCCAACTTGACGAGGCGTTTCGTTGCGCGAAGCGCAGTTTCTTCGTCGCGCCAAACAGGGTGGTCCTGCACTGTGCAATCGTCGGCAAGAGTAGCTCGACGTTCGATGAGTCGATCTTCATCCTCGCAGTGAACCGCCACTCTGCACTTGCCGCTTTGCAGGGCTCGCAGGACAGAAGCATCGTCCTTCACAAGAAGCGACCCGGTCGAACTGCCCATGAAGATCTTCACGCCAACGCAACCGGGGTTGTTGACCAGATCATCCAGATGGTCGAGATTGCTGGCGTCCGCCCCAATGAAGAACGCAAAGTCGGCGGGTGAGCGATGCGTGGCGCGCTTGACTTTGTCTGCCAGCGCTTCAGCCGTCACTGTCGTCGGATTCGTGTTCGGCATCTCGCAAAAGGCTGTGATACCGCCGAGAACGGCGCCTTTGCCGCCAGCTTCAAGGTCTTCTTTGTGCGTGTTGCCTGGTTCACGAAAGTGCACCTGCGTATCGATTGCACCTGGCAGGACATGACAGCCGGTCGCATCGATTATCTCATCTGCTGTCGCCGATGTCAGATCGCCCATGGCCGCCACAAGCCCATTCGAGAGGCCAATGTCCATGCGGTTTTCACCATCAGGAGCCATGACTGTCCCGCTTTTGATAACTAGGTCGAAGTGCTGTGTCATCATGAGCCTCTTGGTTATTTCTTCTTGTTGGGACGAAAGACCTCGACTTGATCCGTCCCTTCAAGGAAGGGGCCGCCAATGAGGTCGATGCAATAGGGGACGGCGGGGAAGATAGCGTCCAGGCAGACTCGAATCGATGCCGGTTTCCCCGGGAGGTTCACGATGAGGCTCTGCCCTAGAATCCCTGCTGTCTGCCTCGAGAGGATGGCAGTGGGGACGCCGATATCGAGCGAAGCTCGCCGCATTTGTTCACCGAACCCGGGCAGGAGCTTGGCGCAGAAGTTCTGCATGGCTTCCGGCATGATGTCGCGGGGTGATGGTCCTGTGCTCCCAGTGCTGCAAATGAGGGCGCAGCCTTTTGCAACGAACGCCTCAACGGCCTGAGTGATGTCTGGGATCTCATCTGGTACCACAACAATCTCCATGTCGACCGGCGTCGCGATGTACTCGGTCAGTACGGTTTGGATGGCCGGGCCGGAGAGGTCCTCGTAGTCGCCTCGGCTGGCCCGATCAGAGATCGTGAGGATGCCGATCTTTGGACGATTCGATGTTGATTGCTGGTTCATGGTGGATGTTAGCAACGGTTGGAGTTGGGACGGTCGGACTGTTTCCGACTGGTGACAAAGTCATCGAGGCAGTATGGCACGGGCCTGCGGTCACCCCAAGATGGTGAAGTCATAAACATAGTTTCTGCCGTTGCTTACATCGATATCAAAATACGACGGGTCGATTGGCCTTTTGATTGCGATAGAGAATGCCAGCTTGAAGCTCGCAAACTCTGCGGCCAATTTTTTACAGGTTGCAGCGCACATGCTGCAGGGGTTGCCCGATTCAGGCGAGTGATGAAGTCGTGGGGGTTATGCCCCGCGGCTTCTCTTTTGTCATGACCTGTCACGACTGAGGAAGGTCCTGATGAGAGATGCGGGTTGAAAAACGATGCTCGGCCACAGGAAGACCTCGTTGGTGCAGAAGCACTCCTTCGCTCGGATCGAGGCCCGTTGATTGATCGCTGACTCGGCATTCCAGATGTCCGTGAACGGCGCGTCTCGGAGGTTCCCGATGGGCGCGTGTGCCTCACAAAGGGCCACATCCCCGTTGGCGTGGACGACGCCTGTCAATTTGCCGGCACAGCAGGGAATCGACTGGCGCTGTTCCTCAGCAATTCGGATCTTCCCCCGGTGCAGCAGCGGGTCCACAATACTGCCGAAGCGAGACTCTTCGCGCGGCTTCCACAACTGCGCCATGAAGGCGACGAGTTCTCGATATTGCTCAAGTCCGGGACCTTGCAGCGTTGGGCATTTCCGTTCGCCCCGAATCATGGCGAGATTGTGGTGTGTCATCTTGGGACAACGCTCAAAGAGATAGCTGGTCAGCTTCTTGATCTCGTCGACATTGTCGCCGGTTGCGGTTGATATGGCGTGGATTTCGAGCCGTGGGTCACTGACCTGCAACTCGGCGAGAGCGTCGTATGTTTCCATCGCCTTCTCAAACGACTGCTTGTTTCCTCGGAATTCATTGTGAAAAGTCGCCATCCCGTCAAGGCTGAGTTCAACTGCAAAGGACTCGAGCGATTCCTCTTCGAGCAGCAGCCGCAGCTGATCCACCGTTCGTTCTGCAAAGTATCCATTGGTCGGACAGTAGATGCGCTTGACAGAGTTGTTTCGAACAAAAAGCCGATTGACATCTGCGAACTGCGGGTGAAGGAAAGGTTCGCCACCAGAGAGGTTGAGATTCTCGATGGGGCCAAGATCCTCGGAGAGGGCTCTGAACTCTTCAAATGACAGGTCGTTGCGTTGGTTCAGTTCTTTCCAATAGAAGCAGTGGTCACAGCTGAGATTGCAGATGGAGTTGATAAAGAGAATGAGAAACGGAGGGGTAGCCCGCGGCTCTCGGTCACGAGCTTCCTTCGTCAGGCGAAGATGTCTTCGAGTTCGATCAATCAAGCTCATGGGGCAGTTCCTTTGGCGACTCTGTCGTCATAATACCTAAGAGGCGGTTGGATCCCGTGAACTCAAATCCGCGTAACGGGCAGTCCTTTCTCAAGGCCGATGTGATGATGAGGGCGAGGAGGGGGGTGACTGCAACCATGGGGGCCTCAGGGAGAAACAGGTAGCCTCCAATTCCTGCAACAACTGCGATGCCCAGCCAAGGCAAGCCGGTCAGCGCCCACCTCATTGAGACTTCGTTCCGCAGCAGTATTGTGGCTGCCACAACCAATGTCGTCAGTTCTCCGACGACAAAGGCCAGCGCCGCCGATTCAATCGTGATGGACGATCGCTCAACCATGAGAACCACCAAAACTGCGACAAGCCCGGCCATGTTGGACAGGCATTCGGCACCCCGTCTGTCCTTTGCGATGAGAGCATATCGGAAGTTGCCAGACAGTGCTGCTGCTCCGAGGAGCAGTGCTGCTATTGAGAATGCGATGCCTCCGGCTGCGTAGGCGTCGCCATAGAGCGCTGTCAGCAGCCCCGGTGCGAACAGTGAAACAGCGATCGTCAATGGAACGGCATACCGGCAAACGACTGCTTGAGATCGACCCAGCAGTCGTTCCCATTCAGCTGTAGCTTTACTCGCTGCCAGGACCGACAGCGTTGGAAGCAGGTTAAAGAAGTAGAGCCACACGAAAGTGTGTGCTGCCACGACCATTCGATGTCCTGCGCCGAAGTACCCGGTCCGAGTGGAGCCTGCCCACCCATGTAAGGCAAGGAGAGGGAGGAAAAGTCGGAGCGCCCAGACAATCGATGACGCTGCCATAGGTGCTGCATCGCGAACGATCTGCACCATTGCACGGCCTTGCGTCGGCCAGATGGCCTTTCCGCCTCGTTTCTTGAGGGTCCTCCATTGAATCACCACAACAACAAGGACCGCGCAGGCGTCCAGGGCAGGAACCCAGGCGACATCGCTCGGGCCACGTACAATCAAGAGCACGCCTGCGGCAAGCAATGACTGCCTGATGAGATTGCTGACCGCCACAACACCCATCTCATTGCGAGCCTGAAAGACCCAGCCAAGCAACGCCGACGAGGGTACCAGTACGAATCCAAACAGCATCACCAACTGCTCTGCCTCGGTGCTCCGATCAATGACGGATACAAAAATGGTGAGCAGTGCGAGGTCAGCCGCGAGGACAATCACTCGCAGCGCTGTGATCTGGCCGATCAACGCGGAGAGGCGCTGCGGTTGGCGGGAAGCCTCGCGTGCTCCGAATTGTGCCAGCCCGGCCTCAAGGACGAGGTTCAGCACAAACCACACGCCTACGGCAAATTCCAGGTCACCGTAGCGTGCAGGGCCCAGGGTGTTGCCGAGGAAGAAGAACACGACCATTGAGAGAGCTTTGGCGGACCCCTCCCCGAGAAAGAGAAGGCCCAAGTTTTTTTCCAGTCGTCGTGTCATAGGACTCCATGATGTAACAATGCTATCGTCAGAGCCGCAGCCTCATGTGGAGTCTGCTCAATAGCCTATGATTGACCCCCATGATGCAAGACGTCGCTACTGAATCCCAATTCTCTTCCGATCCTCATGTGGAAAGCCGCTGCCAGCTCAGCGTCGTGATACCAGCATTCAATGAAGAAGCACAAATCGAGGCCGAGCTCCATGGGCTCCATGAGATCCTCGGTGCCATGGGCATCCGCTACGAGATTATCGTTGTAAATGACGGTTCCACTGATGCCACCGCTGAGAGAGCAGAGGCCGGCGGCTGTCAGCTTCTTCAGCAGCGCAGTAATCGAGGCTACGGTGCGGCGCTGAAGCGAGGCATCGCAGCGGCTCAGAGCGACCTCATTCTCATCACTGACGCAGATGGCACCTACCCTGCACAGGAGATCCCAAAGATCTGGGCCGAAGCCGATCACTACGACATGGTCGTCGGAGCCCGAATCGGCGCTGATGTACAGGTCCCGTTTGTGCGTCGGCCGGCGAAATGGTTTCTGCGAAGCCTCTCGAGTTTCCTCTCGGGCGTGAAAATCCCTGATCTCAATTCAGGGCTTCGCCTTATGCGCCGCGCCCACGTCAAACGGTACGAACGCATTCTGCCGTCAGGATTCTCGTTCACCACGACTATCACCCTTTCACTGCTCTGTAACGACTACACCGTCGGTTATGTGCCAATCAATTATCGGGCACGGGTGGGGCAATCAAAGATCCGCCCTGGACACGCATGGCAGTTCCTTCTTCTTATCGTGCGCGCGATTGTTCTCTTTAATCCTCTGAGAGTGTTCTTCCCCATGGGCGCTGTTCTCTTCGTTGCAGGCGCGATCAAGTTCGCCTACGACATCACTCAGGATAATCTGTCTGAGAGCGCAATCATGGGGCTTCTCGGTGCCGTTCTTGTGTGGTCTCTGGGCCTTCTGGCTGACCAGAATACACGGCTGGGTTTGGAGCGGAAGACATGGGACAGCCCCAACCCATAGACGCGCCGACCCGAGAGCCGGGGGGGCGTTGGCCAAAGACTCTCATCAAGGCGGCCATCAGTCTGTGCATTCTCGGCTTGGTTTTGAGCTACGTCGATACCGAAGTCGTCCTGACCGGCTTGCGGCGCCTGGGTCTGCAGGCGTTCCTCCTCTACCTGTCAGGGTTCCTCTTCCTGCACGCCTTGAGCGCACTGAAGTGGCGTTTTTTCGTGACGCTGTCCGACTGCACGATGCGGCGTCGTGATGCGCTGAGGTGTCACGCCGGTGCTCTCTTCGGAAATCTCTGCTTGCCGGGCCTCATTGGCGGCGACCTCTTCCGACTTGTTCTTGCGTCGCGTTTGACCGGACGCACTGAGGCTGTCCTCATGGGCAGTCTGGCGGATCGCGTGGCCGACCTCTTGGCGCTCCTTGTGCTGGTGGGGGTGGGGTTTCTGGCGGCTATGGCGACACCGGAGTTCAATCGACACCTGCCTGCTGACGCCGCGGTGACTTGCGTCATTTTCTTCCTAGTTGCTGCCGTCAGTGTCTGGGCTGCCATCGCTCTGCTGCGTCGTCGTCCGATTCGACGGTATCCTCGACCAATCGCTCGTCGGCTCATCGGGTTGCTGAGAGCAGGCCGTGCACTGTCAGCGAGGCCAATGGCAGCACTGAACGGCCTCGCCCTGTGTCTGATGCTCCAGTTCGGATTCGTTGCCCTGAACATCGCCCTTGGTCGTGAAGTTGGCCTGGACCTCGACCCACGGCTTTGGTTCTTGCTCTGGCCGCTCGCGAAAATCATCGCCATGGCTCCCATCAGCTTCGGTGGAATTGGTGTTCGTGAAGCAGCCTTTGCGCTACTTGTCGCGCCCTTCGCTGCAGCTGAATTAGCTGTTGCTCAATCACTGATTTGGCAGTGTGTGCTCGTTACAGGCGGCCTGTTGTGTGGGCTCAGCATTCCATTCATGAAGCACAGGGGGCGTTGATCCAATGACCGAAATGCAGCGCCGCCTCTTTCCATGGGCTCTTTTGATCGGGGCTTTCAGTCTGCGTGCGCCGGCTCTGGCGAGTGGGCTTTGGTTCGATGAAATCTGGCTGCTGAGCAATATTGGCAGCCAGTCGCTTGGTGAGACGCTCACGACATTCAAGAGCGACAACAACCATCCTCTCTACAGCATTCTCTCCTGGTTCAGTGTGCAGGCATTTGATGGCGGGCCGATCTCGCTACGACTTGTAGCAGTCCTCTTCGGTTCCCTGTCTGTAGTGGCCGCCTACCATCTGGCTGCAGCGCTGTTGCCTCACGGCACCGCCGTTGTGTTATCGCTCGCTCTCATGGTGAGCAGCCACCACATTGCATTTTCAACAAATGCCCGTGGGTACACCGCACTGCTGTTTTTCAGCCTCAGTGCATGCTTCTGGTTTCATCGAGACCTGCGAGGTGACCATCGATACGCCTGGTGGCGTTGCGCCATTGCTCTTGCGCTCGCCAGTTTCGTTCATCTCACGGGTGTCTTTTTGAGTGTCGGGCTCCTTGTTGCAGCGCTTATCGATCGCCGTCGAGCGTCCGTGCGGATTCTCTTTTTGGCAGGTGCATTATCGTTGCTGTTGCACGCACCCCTGTTGCGGCAGATGCTTGCTTTCTTCAGGCGCGACCGCCCCGAGGTGGCAGCGGGGGTCTCATGGACGGACCCCTTTTGGGCATTGGGTGAGGTGTTTCAGAGCTTCGGTGTCTCTTGGAGCGTGGGTCTCATTGGACTGCTTGGTGCTCTCGGCGTTGGCGTAGTGGGCTGCCGCGCGTTGTGGAAATCGAATCGCTGGTTCGTGGTCGCGACGTTGGTCTCGCCCACAATCCTCCTTTGCTTCCTCCTGGCCATGGGCCGCAACATCTGGCCGAGGCTTTTCTTCTGCTTTGCCGGACTGGTGTTTCTGATTGGTTTGCAGGGCGCGGCAGTATTGTCAGCCAACGTGTCGGGTCGTGTGCGTCATGCGCTTTCGATCGCACTGCTTGTAGGTTGTGCATGGGGCGTTCCAGTGGTTTGGACGGTTCCGCCGCAGGATTTTCCTGCCGCCGCCGAAGGAGCGCTCGCTCTTGCGCGCCCGACCGATCGCATCGTTACCGTTGGCCTGGCTGGATTTCCCTACGAGTCCATCTACCCTCAGCGGTTTCAACACGTTGAGACAGTCGATGAACTCAATGAACTGCGCGCCGAAGCCGACCGACTGCTGGTGCTCTACACATTCCCCGTCCACCTCCAATCGCGTCACGTGGCCCTGTGGGAGTTGTTGGCAGCTGAGGCGACCGAACTGTCCCGAACGGCTGGACGGGCAGGAGGCGGCGCGCTTGTCCTGCTGTCTGTTCCAGGTCGGGATTGACCGCTGCAAATTGATGCCCACCGCCATTTTCAATCGGAGCGCCGCCCGTCATAGATCATGCGCACGGTGTCATTGGGATCTTGGCCATTAGAACGCGGAGCCCTGTTCAGGTCTCGAGGCGATCCAAACAGCGGCCAGTCGACGGCGTCGAGTTCCTCAAGAGAAGAACCCCCGCTGCGCGGTGCGCGGCGGGGGTTCTGGCTGTCAGTAGACGTTGGTGACTCGAATCAGAAGGTCTGGGTCGCGGGGTTCGAGAGAACCACGTAACCTGGGAGTGCGACGCACTGGAAGACCTTTGTGAGGCCGCTGCCCTGAAGGGCATTCAGGCCCGAGTAGACCTTGGTCAGTGCCCCCGTGCCATTGGTGACGTAGCCAGGCACAGGTGGGCCGAAAACGCCGAGACCGTCGAACCAGAGAGTTTCCCCTGGGACAGGAGCGATCAGATTGGTGTAGAGATTTCCGTGAGGTGTCGGGATGAAACCAGGCGCAGGCATGGGGTCGTCCAATGACAGCAGCACGGGCATGTTGGAGAATTCTGTGTTCCAAATGACGATGAGCAGACCGTTTGTTCCGCTCCAGATGGTGCGCAACTGCCTTGTAAAGAGGTTGAAGGTGGCAGATCCAGAGCCACTGTTTGCGGTGACGCTCCATGCCCCGGAGTTGATCCCACCAGTCACGGTGACTTGAGCTTCACCGTTTGCATCGGTCATGACGACTGGGTTGCCGTTGATGGATCCGGTGCCGGTAGCGATAGAAAAGGTCACTGGAACGCCAGCGATCGGTGCGCTGCCTGCGGCGACTCTTACCTTCAAGGGTGTTAAGTAGGGCTCGTTCACATTGCCGCCTTGGGCATCGCCCGACAGCTTTGAAAGCGTGGCCTGAGGGATGAACGAAGCGATGGCGCTACCACCGGATCGGTACAGACCGATGGTCGCATTGACGACGCCGGCAGGTTCCATGTTGGAATCGAAGCGGAAGTTGAAGAGTGTTCCCCAGCGAAGCGCATTTGCCACAGGGTTCTGGGCGAACGTGGACGTTTGCCAATTCACCGAGTTGCTGCTGATGGATGAGGTCCAGTTGACGTTGGAGTAGACGCTACCGTTTTCACCGTCGTTCGAGTGGTGAGCGACGCCGTGAAAATCGACGTTTGAAACCGATGCACCTGCAGGAAGCGGGACAGTAAACGAGCGGGCCGAGTCATGCGAGTTCAGGTTGTGGACTGCGAACTCCCAGTGGTAGTTGCCGTTGCTCAGAGGCGTGACCTTGTAGCCAACAATGAAGCGACCATCGTTCGGTACATTAACATAGGTCATGTCGACGCCGGGATCGATGTCTGCCCATGCTTCGATGGCGGCCTTTTGGCGTTCGGTAGATGCGCCGTTGCTGAAGCTGATGTTGTAGTTGTTGCCGGAGCCGGAGACATCGATCTCGCGGTAGGAAGCGTTATCTTCGTCGTTGTTGACGCTGGAGTCGTAGGCAGAGATGTATTGACCTTCCACAAAATATCGCGCACCAGCGTTCATGTTGGAGTCGAGGTCGTTGTTGTCTACTTGAATGCGTCTACCGATTGTTGGTGCATAGGAAGGGTCCGCAGGTGGATACGGGAACACGCCGGTCGAGGCGTTCACTTCGCCGCGCGGGCCGAGGCTGCTCTGCGAGCCATTGAGGCTTGCGCTGTATGGGTCGGAGCAGCCAGGGTCGAGTTGCGATCCACCGCTACCATTGCACGGCGTGCAAACGGAACCTGACAGGGCAAGAAATCCGTGCTTCAGCCACGACATACCAATCTGCTCCATCGCGCCGTTCTTGAGGCGGTACATATTCAAACCGATGACAGGGTGGTCGGGTGTACTGGATACCCACGGGACAGGTTGGTCACCGAGGTTGCAGGATGTTGTTCCCACGGAGAAAGCAGCGATGCCATTGCTGGAGCCATAGCTTGAGAGGTTGTACAGGTCGCCGACAATGATATTCCCCTGAGCGATCGAGGTGGATCCAGCGGCGACGACGAGCACCAGGCAGAGGAGAAGGTACTTGGGAAAGGAGTGTTTCATGCTGACGGATTCCCTTGATTTGATTGAAGAAAGCTAAAGGCGCAATTGCAACAGTATGGGTGTGACAGTATCAGAGGATGGGTAGAGGTCCCAAGAGATTCTGATTTCAGTCACGCCGTGGTCGGTCGTCAGTGCGGCTTTTGGAACCTGCTATGAGAACGGGGCTTATGGCTCTACAGGGGAGAGGAGAAACACCTCAAGGTTGCGCCCAACCTTGGTCTGACTCAACACACGTCGGCCGTTGCCCACATGAAAACCCAGAACTTCGAGCCTCGCGGCTTCATTGCCTCGCAATGAACGCGACAGAACAACGCACCGACGTGCAGGAAGAGCCTTGGCTTCTGCGGGAGTGCAGATGTTTGCAGCGGGCTCATAGGTGTGGAATGCCGTGAGGTTGTTGTAGTGGCTGGGTTGGGAGAGGACCGCCGTGCAGAGTGCATCGTCGGTCTCCGATAGAGTCACTGCGATGTTGGTCGCACGGCGAAAATCCTCTCTGGATTCGCCTATGACATGGGTGATTCCGACAGCAGCCACCAGGGCCAGGAGAGTGGTGAGGATTGGCGCCAATCGACTGGCGACCCATTGAATCTCCAGTAGCCCACCCAGGAGAAAAGGCCAGATCCACGCGGCGATCATGAAGTACTGAATCGGGAGGCGGTGCCACAGCCAGGAACACACGATGAGCGTCAGAATGACGTTGATCAGCCCCACCAGCATCAAGGCAGCGAATCGTCTCCTGTTCGGATCAGTTGAACGGAAAGCACAGGCACCCTTGACCGCCAGAGTCATGGCCCCGACGATTGCCAGGATGGCAGAGGCCCAACGAACAATCCAGCCGACACTCTGTCCAAGAGTGCCGCCGAGCGGGCTGAGTAGGCGCACAGGGAGTGCAAGGTAGTTTGCGATTTCAATGTCGGGCTGATCCTGTTCCGCCAATTCTTGCGTCACAGGTTTCTCGTTGCGCACCATCACCGACGGGTCAGAGAAGACCCACGACTCCACCGATACAATCCATGGCAGGAAACAGACCATTGCTACGAATCCAGCGAGGATGAGCTGACGGAGAGACAGGCTTCGTTGCGGGCGAACAAGAAGTCGGGCTCCACCAATCCCAAGAATGACCAGGCACATGAGGTAGTGCGTGTAGAGGCCCAGAGTTGCTGAGAAGACGAAGAGCAGAAAACGGATTCGTGGTTGAAACCTGTGGCTGATGGCCGTCCAGATCGTCGCGAGCGCACAAAATCCGAGCAGGGAGTAAGGACGCATTTCGGTGGAAAACTGGATTTGAAAGGGCAGACAGGCGAAAGCCGCTACGGTCATGAATTGGGCGGGGCGTGAGAATCCCACTTCGATCGCGATGAGCAGTGCCATCAGGATTGTGAGGATGCCGAAGATGATTGACACCCATCGCCCGGCTTCGCCGCTGTCTGGTCCGAGGAGGTGTATGACAAAAAAGTAGGCAGGCGCATGAAAATCCGGTCGGAGCTTTTCAATGACTGCGCTCAGGTTCG
>PVBE010895169.1_pt1 | contig 26676 bp, 21 predicted proteins | sample 1631181 | NCBI WGS metagenome assembly PVBE01 (sample SAMN08397723, study PRJNA350692) | Marine metagenome, whole genome shotgun sequencing project. | isolation source: water | place: Pacific Ocean | collected 2012-04
AGCACATTTAATTTGCAAAACATCTTGACAAGTTTCGATGAGAAATGCATCAACTCCGCCATCAAGTAATCCATTCGCTTGTTCCGTATAAGAATCAAGCATGTCGTCCCATGTTGTTTGCCCAAGGGAAATAAGTTTTGTGCCTGGTCCCACAGATCCCAAAACATATCTATCGCCTTCTGCAGCATCGCAAACTTCACGGGCAATTTGGGCTGATTGCACATTCAAATCGTACGCCCAGGTTGCTGCCTCTTCGTCAAACTCAGAAAGCACTAGCCGATTCGCTCCAAATGTATTCGTCTCAATCGCGTCAACACCAGAGTTTAAGAAAGACTCATGAATTTTGCGAATGAGGTCTGGTCTGCTTTTCGTAAGAATATCTGTGCAATTTTCACGGCCAAGATAATCTAAATCGATATCAGTATCCATTGCCTGAACAGAGGTTCCCATCGCCCCATCGATTACAAAAATATCCTTTTGTATTGCTTCTTGAATAGTAGTACTCATCTTACGAGAATGTAACCCAGAACAGGCATACTTACAACCATGATTCCAAAATAAGAACAGGGTTGGCAACTATACAGGAAACCGTCTAGGATACAACGTGTGACGAGCCAACTTGCCAAAATATTGATTGTTTGCCTATGTATGTTTGGTGCTACCGCCGAGCAAAACGCACAACATAAGGTTGAACAAACACCGGAACAATTACTTGAAAGGGCAGTACAAGCAATTGGCGGGAGAAAACAACTTAGGAAAATCGAATCGTTTCAACTTCACGGAGTTATTCGGTTGCCTGATGACCACCCAGTTGTAGAAGTTGAACTCGCAACTCGTCAAGGAGGATTGGTTCTTGGTGTTATGACGTACATAGGTGTAGGGCAATCTCGCTTCGGTTCAGATGGAACTACTTCTTGGGAGCAAAATCTCGATGCAAACAATGGATTAACTTGGAACATCATTGATAGCAATGCACTTTCTCAAAAAGTTCAGCAGATGAACTGGCTTGAGTGGTTCACCATGTTACCACTCCAACTTGAATACATGGAAGTCGTTGGCGATGAAGTATTTGATGGAGAACCTTGCTGGAAAGTACAAGTTGAAACTGATGAAGCAAAGAATCAAACTATTTTCTTTTCAAAACAAACACATCGGCCAAAAGGCAGACGAACCATCGAACAAACAAACGGCGAGGGTACTGCCGTCAAAGTTTATTTCAGAGACTGGGAGCGTGTCGGAGACTTGTTACTTTTTCATAAAGTTATCTTCGAAAGTAATGACACAACCGTCACAATGAAACTTGACAGAATTGTTTTAAACAAAGCAAAAAAAGACATGTTTCATCTGCCAGAACAAATCAAACTTTTAAGAGACAATCAAATTGAAAGTGCCGTTGATGCGAGCGATTGAGTTACAAAATGTATCGAAAACATTTGGTAAAACTCGTGCAGTTCAAGACTTGAACCTTGACATTCCACAAGGCGCAATGTGTGGATTCCTTGGACCAAATGGCGCTGGAAAAAGCACGACAATTCGCATGATTATGTCTATTATTCATCCAGATTCTGGCTCAATCGATGTGCTTGGAACAACTGCAATTGCTTCGAAAGACAGAATTGGATATCTCCCAGAAGAACGTGGCGTATACAGAAAAATGAAAGTTGGCAAATTCATTGAATACATTGCCAAACTTAAGGGAATGCATGGACCAAAATTAAAAAAAGACATTTTGAATTGGTTAGATCGAATTGAACTCCCAGACGTTCTGAATAAAAAATGTGAAGAACTAAGCAAAGGGATGCAGCAAAAGGTGCAGTTTCTAGCGGCTATTATTCACGACCCAGAATTAATAATTCTAGATGAACCGTTTTCAGGTCTCGACCCAGTAAATGCTAAAGTAATCGGATCCGTCATTCATGAATTACATAAAGAAGGTCGCACAATTCTATTTTCAACACATGTCCTACACCAAGCAGAACAAATATGCGACAGGATCGTGATGATTGACCAAGGAATAAAAGTTCTTGACGACTCATTAACTACTATCAAAGAGCAATTCGACCCACGAGTTGTACAAGTGAAGCCCGTTGACCAAACAGTTCGATTTGAACAGATACAAGGAATCGCTCACGCAACCACAATAAACAAAGATAATCAAATCGACCTTCGAATTAATGAAGATGCTGATCCAATTGATGTTCTCCAAAGGGTAGTCGCAAGTACCCCTGTACTATCCGCTCAACTTGCAAAACCATCGCTTGATGAAATCTTCATTGAACAAGTTGCCCAAAGAAGAGGGACAGAAGCAGCAGCAGCAACTCGAGTGGAATTACATCATGCGTAAAATGCTCACTGTGGCGTGGAGAGAATTTCGTCACACCGCAATGACAAAGGCGTTTTTATTCGGGGCAATTGTCATGCCCATCTTGATGATGGGATTATTTATTGTGGTAATCCCGCTTATGGCTGAATCTAATAACACCCCGTTACTCGGTACAGTTGTCATCATTGCACCAGAAGATGTCGTTAATGAGTTGCAAATTCAAATTGCGAAGGGTGGTACTAATGCAAAAGAAATCGTTAAACAATTACCTGATATAGTTCAGAACGATCCTCTAGCAAACGCAATGCTCGGAGCTGATTCTGAAACCGACATAACATTACTTGCCGTTTCAGGTGATGAGATAGATGCTTTGAAGAATAAAGTTCGTAGCAGCGAATATGCTGGACTCATTGTAATTCCTGAGGAAATCGTACAAGATCGTGAAACTGATAAGAGGTTAGAAGTTTTTATCCCAAGTAGTTTTTCTCCCAACCACACTGATATTTTGACATCTGCAACTTCTAAAGCAGTAGTGAATGCACGATTACGAAGGCTCGGTCATGAACCAAGCGCCATACGAGAACTTGTTCAGCGTCCACGCACACTTGCCACTCGTCTTTCTGACGATGGAGGTGAAGTGAAGGACAACGAAATTGCACGTCAGATAATACCTATGGCATTTATGATGCTTATTTGGATTGCAACATTCACTAGTGGGCAATATCTATTAACAACCACAATTGAAGAAAAAAGCAATAAGGTAATGGAGGTACTTCTCAGTGCTGTCAGTCCTATGCAATTACTCTCTGGAAAAATAGTTGGTCAAGCAGGCGTAAGCGCCGTTATCCTTTGCATGTATGGGTCAGCGGTAATGGCCGGTCTCATTGCCTTTGCTTTAGGTGATCTCATACCTATGCTTCATATCATTTTATTTGGAATTTTCTTTGTTATTGCTTACTTTATGGTCGCAACAATTATGGCAGCAGTTGGCAGTGCAGTCAGCGAGCTTAGAGATGCACAATCTCTACTGGGTCCAATTATGCTTATTCTGTTTATTCCATTAGCACTTTGGCCAATGCTCGCCGAGCACCCAAATGGAATAGTTGCAACCATTTCCAGTTTTACCCCTCCACTCCTACCTTTTATTATGATTCTTCGTATTACTGCTTCAACCGAACCCGTTGCAATGTGGCAAGTCATCGTCTCAATATTTATTGGATTACTTTCAGTACTTGCAATGGTATGGATGTGCGGCCGAATCTTCAGAATAGGCGTTCTAATGCAGGGTAAGCCACCAAGCATTCTTCAATTAGCGAAGTGGATTAGCAAAGGATAACACTAGCAGGAGAGCAATATCGTATGATGTACATATGGCAAACAAAATATACGCTTCACCCTCTGCTGCTCTTGAAGGACTCACCACCGATGGCATGACGGTTGCTACGGGCGGCTTTGGATTATGCGGACTTCCCGAGCAATTAATCATTGCTCTTCGCGATTCGGGTATCAAAGATATAACGTGTGTTTCAAATAATGCGGGTGTCGATGACTGGGGACTTGGACTGCTCCTTCAAACAAAACAAATTAAAAAAATGCTAAGCTCGTACGTTGGTGAAAATGCTGAATTTGAACGACAATTCATGGCAAATGAATTGGAAATTGAATTTTGTCCGCAGGGAACACTTGCGGAGCGGCTTCGCGCAGGAGGCGCGGGTATTCGAGGGTTCTACACACAAACTGGAGTGGGGACCGTCGTCGCCGAGGGTAAGGAAACCATGGATTTTGATGGAAAAACGTGTGTTCTTGAACGAGGGATTGTTACTGATTTATCTCTTGTCAAAGCGTGGAAGGCAGATGAAGCTGGCAATTTAATCTATCGAAAAACTGCCCGTAATTTCAACCCAATGGTTGCAATGGCTGGAAAAATCACCGTTGCAGAAGTTGAGGAAATAGTTCCCGTTGGAACATTAGACCCAGACGTAATACATACTCCATCTATTTATATAGATCGCATCGTCGTTACAACGCCAGAAAAACGCATTGAGCAGCGTACAACCTCCGACTCGTAATATGCCGTCCGATAGCATTTCTTCCATATTACCTGTTATATTTAATTTTCACGTACGTTGAACTGAACGCATAGAACGGTCGAAAATAGTACTTCGAACCCCCTATTGATTAAAAAGACCTGAAGGATCCCCAAACATGATGATTTATAAGATTTGCAAGAACCGCCCAAAAACGCTCTTATTCGCCCTTTTAACAATGTTTTTCGCTGTTTTGCCCACGAATCAGACCTTTGCACAATTCGAGTATATGGCCGAAGCGATGCAGCCAGAGTACATGGTTCGTGATTTAGTCACCTTTGCAGAAGGGCTTAACCTTGATGATACACAAGAAGTCATCGTTGAAGCAATGTTTGATTCTTACGAAGATGACTTTGAGAGTGGCTGGGCTGCCACCCAAGAGCGATTAAACACAATTGCTGAAGATATAAAAAAGAATAATCCAACTTCTCAAAAAGAAACTCTTGAGCCAGTATTAAACGCACTGAGTGATTGGTTGATTGAAAAACGACAGTTAGATGATGGGCTTCTTGAAAACGTTCAAGTTATTCTTGTTGGACATCAACGAGAATTGTGGCCGGGTTTTTCCAGACGACTTTACAGAGAGAAACACATGAGAAGAGGTCGACTCAGCGGCGAATCTGTCGACTTGTTTCAAATTGTAAGGGATACGGATTTGTCCCCTGCCGCGGAGTCGAGAATTAGTGACTACCTTGAGGAATATGCATTTACACTTGATGGTGCTATGAGAAACCGAGATGCCATTCTCCGCGGTAATCCAAAAAAATTATTTGACAATATTCTTTCAGACAACACACATCAATCACCCGAACGAGTTGACAAAGAAATACACGCACGTATTGAGATACGGGATTTAAACGATCGGTACATCGAAATTATTAGTGGAAACCTTGTATCTACTGATGGTGAGAATTTTAGAACTCGTGCACTGAAACGTGGATATTCGCGTATCTACAGACGAACTCCAGCACAACGCATTCTTCGGCAAGCTGCAGAAAATGAAAATTATGATGAAGGGCTTAAGGTGCAAATAATACAACTTGAAGCAAGCTACCTACAAGAATTGGGAATCCTCAACTTTAATCTCTTAGAATTAACTCGTAATTACGAACCTAAAAGGCATCGCAGCAGACTACTCGCTGGTCAAGTTCGCAAGAGCGGAGGAACTCCACAAAAAATAGAAGATCCCACTCGCGTGCTTTACAAAGATCGAGAAACACTTGGAAAACGATACATAGAAATGCTTCAAGCACTTCTCACTCCAGAACAATTCCTTGAACTTGATGGTTCAAGGCGCTGGGCTCCTCAAGATAAACAAATATACGAGCGACCGCAATCACCTGTTACTGGAAAAGATGGAGCGCTCTCCCTCACCGGTGGATCAACCGAGGAAAAAGGCAAGGGCAAAAGTAAAGGAGTAGGTGGCAATTCATCAAGAAGACAACCTAAAGGTGGCACATCTGCTACCAAGAAAGGCTCTAATCTTGGAGGCCCTAGATAATAGATAATTAAACGTATGGATCATAATACTGAAACAAAAGTAGATAATATTGACATCAACTCCCCACCAGATGCAAAACAAGTGTGTGTCAACATGGGATTGCATTGGTTTGATGTAACACCAGAAGTTGATCAAACAATTATTGATTTAGTTGATGCTGAACTAGCCGTAAGACTTCGGGCACTGCCTATTTCAATTGATAACGGTCGACTTCAACTTGCGATGCTCAAGCCAAACGACATCGAAGCTGCTGATGAGGTTGCAACAGTTTCTAACTACCCCGTCTCACGGTGTGGCATGGACTCAGATATTTTCTCTGAATTAATGCAAAAGCATTATGGAACAACTGCTGCCAGAATGGCTGAAAGTCTGGGCGGGCAAACTGAATCCTCAAGTGCAACTGACCATAATCTCGACGCTATTGAAGCTGACAATATATTGATTATGGCTGAACAGCCAACGTTGATTAACTTAGTCAACCTACTTCTTCTTGAAGCCATACAACAGCGAGCAAGCGATGTCCACATTGAACCGTTTGAAACAGAACTCAAAGTTAAATACCGAGTTGATGGTGTGCTTGAAGAACAACCCCCACCACCCAAACATTTGCAACCAGCACTGATTGGTCGAATTAAAATCATGTCATCGATGAACATCGCAGAACGATACGTTCCACAAGATGGGCACATTGCTCTTCGATTTGAAGGGCGAAAAGTGGATATTCGTGTTTCCACCGTACCAACGTTGTATGGTGAATCAGTCGTCATGCGTATCCTTGACAAAAGTAGCATGCCACTCAATTTGCTTGCTCTTGGCATGACACAGGAAATGCAAGATCAAGTCGACAGATTAATTGAAAAACCACACGGTTTAGTTTTAGTTACTGGTCCAACTGGTTCGGGTAAAACAACTTCACTGTATGCCGCTCTTAACAAACTCTACGACCCACGTAAAAAAATTATTACAATCGAAGATCCTGTTGAGTACGAACTTAATGGCATCAACCAAATACCAGTAAACCCAAAACGCGGGCTTACGTTTGCATCGGGGCTTCGGTCGATTCTTCGTCAAGACCCCGACATTATTTTTGTTGGTGAAATTCGCGATGGCGAAACTGCAGATATTTCTATTCGATCTGCTTTAACCGGTCACCTGATTTTCTCTACCATTCATACAAATGATGCTGTAAGTTCAATTGGGAGGCTTATCGACATGGGAGTCGAACCATACCTTGTCGCTTCGGTGCTCGAAGGTATTCTCGCACAACGGCTCGGTCGACGAATTTGTGAGGATTGCAAAGAACGAGTTCCAATTACTGACGATCTTTCACATCGATTAACCCAAGAAGAGTTAACATTATTTAACGAGGGCATGTGGATTGGTAATGGTTGCCAAAAATGCAACAACTCTGGTTTTAAAGGTCGAGTTGGCTTTTTTGAACTTGTAACAATTAACGCACAGATTCGCGCAGCGATTTCAGAAAATATAACTTCCACTGAACTTACAGCAACGTTACCAGATTCTCATGTCACCATGCGTGAAGATGCCATTTCGAAAGCTGTCAATGGTGTCACGACAATCGGTGAGATATTACGTGCTACACAGGATACAGATGGTGATTATTAATCACACCCCACAAGGTGAACTATATGCCTGATTTCCGTTTTCAAAGCATTACAAACAGTGGCGAGGCACGCAGTGGAATCCTCAAGGGGAGAGACCGCGCAGACGTTGTACAACAACTTACTAGCCGTGGGGAAACTGCAACTCAAGTAGAAAAAGTAAAACAATCAGATATTTTTAATACGCTTTCATCTGGGCGAAAACGCAGAATGTCAAAGGTAGAAATGGCTACGATGATTCGAGAACTCGCCACTGCACAAGAAGCAGGACTTCCCCTCATGCAAGCGTTGCGAGTCATTCGAAAGCAAGCCTCCCATTCCGCAGGAGAGGTACTCGACCATTTTATTCATTGCGTAGAAGCTGGCGATCCTCTCTACAAAGCCGCAGTTGAATGGGGAGAACCATTTGATGATTTGATTGTTGGCATGCTTCGGGCTGCTGACGCTTCTGGACAAATGAGTATCATTCTTCACCAACTTGCCGACCTCATGGATCGTTCGCTTGAATTAAAACGAGAACTACTCGGTGCGATTATATACCCTGCAATTATTGCTGGGCTCATTGGTGTCAGTGGTATTGTTCTGGTCACCGTTCTGGTGCCCCGTCTAATTGAGCCACTTGCTGGTCAGATGGAACTACCTTGGCCCACCCTTCTAGTCATGGGATTCGCAGACTTCTTTTTCAATTGGTGGATTTGGATTCTCGTTGGATTCGGGCTATTAGTTTTCGCTTGGAGGAGTTGGATATCTAAGCCAGCAAATCGTTTTCGATTTGACCGAACAAAATTGCGCACGCCGATTCTCGGGAGATTGCTCCGCGATGTCGCAGTTGCACGTTTTACCAGAACCCTAGGAACATTAACTTCGGCAGGTCTTCCCATTTTAGATGGATTACAGATTACAAAAGACACACTTGGTAATGCTGCACTCTCTGAAGCAATCGAAGGGGTTGAAGAACAGGTAAGTAGTGGCAAGCCCATTGCAGACCCACTTGAGAAATCTGGATTGTTCCCACCGCTTCTCGTTCAGGTTGTTAACTTGGGCGAACGTTCGGGAAAACTTGAAGAGATGCTAATGCACTCCGCAACTGCTTTTGATCGGCACGTTAATGCTTCGTTGAAACTTTTTACAAAAGCACTCCCACCTCTGCTACTAATTGTAATGGCATCACTTGCATGCTTCATTCTTGCTGCCATCCTACTCCCCCTACTTGAATTGCAATCACTCGTGAAATAATGCGTTATAGGAATTACTATGAATAACACTAAAACTATCAAACGTCACATCCGCAGGGGCTTCACGCTCATTGAAATTATTGTCGTAGTTACAATTATTGCTGTCATCGCTACACTCATTGTTCCAAAACTATTAACACATGTAGGCGATGCAAAACAATCTGCAGCACAATCAAATCTAAGCACCATTGACCAACAGGTAATTGTTTATCTTCTTGCAAAAGGTCTATCAAGCATTCCAAATGATTTTGAACTCGAATTACTTACACTATCAGAAGATGACGGCGGTGCATCCGGCGGACCTTATCTCAAGAAAGGTGAAATAATCGACCCATGGGGAAACCCCTTTGAAATCCTTATTCCCGGCGATGATGGCGCTGACTATACCCTTGTCAGTTGGGGCGAACTTGGAGAGCCAGGTGGAGAAGGGGCACAGGCGGACATCTTTGAGTAATTATGCGGAATACAAACACTCCAACTCGAAATGGGTTTACGCTTCTTGAAATAATAATAGTAGTTGCTGTCATATCTATTATGGCAACACTAGTTATCCCGCGGCTTGGTTCAAAACAGAATCTTGAATTTAATTTGGCAGTTGAGCGAGTTAATGATGTTGTACTTATGTTTGCACATCGTGTTTCAACAAGCAACCAACCATCTGCGTTGCGATTTGATTCTAATAACAACCGTTTTGAATTACTTTCTAAGTTTGAAGATAATGGCAACTACTACTGGGCTCCAGACCCTTTAGCAAAACCAGTTACCTTACCAAATTGGCTTGACAAAAACGCTGTCGCTATTTTCGTCGATGGAGAACTTACTGATACAACACAGTGGCCTGTTACTACAACTCCTGGAGAAACTCGCCCTCTCATCGAAGTTGCAATTAACTGGGATCAACACTCGGCACTTATATCGCTCCCCTCTCATGCAATGGGACCAAATATTTGGCTTGATGGCGTTGGAACCGAACCATTAATTCCTATCGATCTTGACGCTCAAGGAAGAGGAAGAGAAGAATGGTAAACAGTCGTCGAAATGGTTTAGCACTTGTTGATGTTATCATCGGATCTTCGATGCTTGCTATTGGATTGGCTGTAGTTATTTCAATGAGTAGCCGTTCACTCATTAGGCAAAGAAATGCCGAAATGCAAATCACCGCGTCTTGGCTAGCAGATGAATTGCTTGCGACAGTTCTTGTTGTTGGACCTGATGAATATGAAAAAACTTATCCAAAAAGTGATCATTTTGATCCACCCTTTGAAGAATTTTGGTACGAAATAGACCTTTCTGATGACGCCTTCTATTTACCGGTAGAAACAAGTGCTACGATTTTCTGGAGCGTGGGTAGTAACGAACATTCGCTTTCAATTGAAACATTAATTGCACGAAGACATGGCGAACCAGTTGACCGGCTCCCTGTTGAAGCAGTTGATAGAGAGCAAAGGTACTGGGAAGCAATCGAAGCGAGGGAAGGACAATGACCCGCAGAGGATTCACGCTAATAGAATTACTCGTTGCTGGCATGATGGCATCCATTGTCATAGGAGGTATAACAACCGCCCTCTCGCAACTTGGTTCTGCGAAAGCAGTCAGTAGACAACGACTTGAAGCGTTCTCCCGTTGCGACACAGCAATTCGAACTTTACGGCGGGACATTATTACTACCTTACGACGTGGGGATTTATTCGACACTCGAGTGCTAATCACAGATTCAACACACAAATTCCAAGGAAACGTTTTAAGCAAAGACGAACTCCTTGTTTTTGATGGTTCGTTACGTGCGAATAAAGAAATTGATTTTAATGGCGAAGGCATGGAATATGAAACACAATTTCGCATCGAACCAAATGATGTAAGTAGCGCGTTATGGAAACGCAGAGATGCTATTCTTGATGACAATCCTATTGGCGGAGGGATGGTAACTCCCATTGCAAACGGAATCATCGCTTTGGAATTTGAAGCGTTCGATGGTGTAACATGGTTCCCACAATGGGACTCTGATGCAGAAGGAATCCCACACGCACTACGTATTACTGTTACGTCAACTGGTATGGAATTTGCTGACGAAGACGGTGCTTCCAAAGTTACGATTCGAACAATTGTACCACTCGATCGCTACCAATCTCCTGATGATAAGTTAGTGCAAATTGCTGAAATAGAAGAAGAAGAACGATTAGCAGAACTTGGCATTGTGCCAGGCGAAGATGTTGCTGGACTGCTTGGCGGCGAAGGAGATGCAGGAGCAGGAGCAGGAGCAGGAGCTGGGGCAGGCGTAGGTGCTGGTGGGCTTGGCTCAGGCACTGCAGTCTTATCAGGCACAGGATCGGGTGCTAGTGGGGGTTCTGGATCGGGGTCAGGAGGAGGCAGCGGAACCATTGGAACTGGCGGCAAACAAGGTCTCACCATTACTGATCCTGATGGCAACACACACGATATACCACCCTCACCATGACAATGAATAAACACCATCGCGGCTCCATTATTGTTATCGCTCTTTGGGCGCTAGGAATTGCTGCAATTGTTACATCTTCAATACAAATATTTGCACACAGACAGTCGTTACTAGGAATCGAAGTACGTGATCGAGTACAAGCGCGCTGGGCGGCTAGGGCTGGAATTGAATCTTCTATTGCAGTCATGACAGACCATACCGACAGACCTGTACCTGACAATGCTTTTGCGATGCTTGAAAATCTTGAGTATGTTTCAACTGGCGATGCTGGTCACGCTACTTGGGACATACGCCACCACGTTGATGGTAAAGACTGGGCCGGTCCTATGGATGAACACAGTAAATTCAATATCAACTCAGATAACAACTCTATTTTCGTTTTAGTTATTGATGACATGGCTTTTGGCGTTCTTGATGCTATTTTGGATTGGATTGATGACGATGACGAACCGCGATTGCTTGGAGTAGAACGAGATTATTATTTAAGTTTGGAAACTTCCTACGAACCAAGGAATGGTTTACTACGTTCAATTGCAGAACTAGAACTCATTGCAGGCGTCATGCCTGACGATGTTCGTGGCGAAGATTGGAATGTCAACTTCCGTCTCGATAAGAATGAGGATGATGGAGGTGAAAGTCTACCTTGGGATGAACCAGACAATTGGCTTGAAGGTGGTTGGGCTTCACTCTTAACAACATCTTCTGTCCAAGGAGGAGGGACCGGAAGTGGAGAAAAACGAGTCAATCTCAACAAGATTGATGCCCAAACACTTCAGTTTCGTCTTGGACTTGAGCCAGAACAAGCAGAGGCACTCATCAACTTTGCAAAAAGTGACGGTGCTGATCTCGGTACTCTATTAACCCAAACCCTTAGGTCAATTTCTGGAGACGCCCAAGGCGTAACAAATCTTACAGATGATCAACTGCGGCTTATTTTTGCTGAAACCTGCCTGTTCGATGCATTTGAAGCGCCTCCTGGAAAAATGAATATCAATACAGTTTCTCCGGAGTTGCTTTACCGCCTCTTTCCACAAAACGAACGGATTGTTGAAGAAATATTATTCGCGAGAGCGAATAATGCTAGCGGAATAACAAACCCGATAGACTATTTGGAAATCCCCGGAATTCAACCCTCTATGGTTTTAAATTTATACAGTCTGTTTGATACGCAAAGTAACGTCTACACAATTTCAAGTGTTGGTCGATCAAATGGAAGTGGTGTTGAGCAGGAAATAATTGCTATTGTCGATCGTTCTACTATTCCTGTGACGATATTGGAATATAGAGAACAATGAACACCCAGAACCCAGATCAACATACGAGTGATAATCTCATCCTCATTGCCCAACGTGTTGGTCATTCATGGAGATGTTTATTTGCTTCAATTCAAGATGATGCCACTCCAGAAATTGTAGAAACGGTACTTGCTGTAGATGATGATGCAATTGAATCACTGGTGCATTCAAAACAACCCTCCGTTAAATATACCATTCTTCCGGGATCAATAACTGTATGTAAAACCACAACTCTTCCTGATGTTGATAGCGGACAAATACTTGAAGCCCTTCGACTTCAAGCAGAATCTAAATTTCTCGGAGGAATCCCCGACCACAGAAGGGCTATGGCCGCCCTTGATAATTCAATCGGAGAAACAAATAGGGTTGGGCTCATAGTTGCTTGGCCAGAATCTTCAGCTATAGATATTCCAAGTTGTCTCCATGATTCTTTTTTCATTCCAGATGTGGGTTCAATCGCTGCATTGCTCGATGGTTTCCGACCTACTGAGCCAATTCTGTATGCAGATCCCTCTGACGGAACGGTGACCGTTGCCATGTCCCATGCAAATGGTGCGGCACTTCGTGCAACACGAGAAGATTCTTTATCACAAACAACATTTACTGATGGAATTATCCGCGTTGTCCGTGAAACAGCAGAAATGCACAACCACACACCATCATTTACAGATTCTCTCGTAATCTCTTTACAAAACTCGATTTCTTTGTTTTCGTTCGACAGACCAATTCTACTTCTGCCAGAAACTGTAATTCGAGGTGCATCAAAAAGAATATACGGTGCGCCAGCAACCGACCAAGAATGGTGGGCCACATGGGGTATAACTGTTGGCGGCTTACTTGCTACCACTGGATCGTTGCAAACTCTAACAACTATGAAGGCGCAAGCGCCCGGACTGAACCCATCAGTTACAGAACAACTCGTCCATCGCTGTAACGATAAAGTTGTAGCAATGAAACTTGCAGTTGTTGCAGTTTTACTCTTGGCACTTGGACCTGCATTTGTTTCTGGTATCAAACTAGGTCTGTTGAATGTTTTGAATCCAGATCTTGATACGCAATACAACGAAACTATTGAATCAAAGAAGCAACAAATTGTGTACAAAGAATTAAGCAAAACTGCTTGGCCAATGACAAAAATTACTGCTGATGTCATTAACAACATTCCAATCGGGATTACTATCGATAGTGTTCGGATTAATATGGGCGAACCAATTTCTATTCGTGGTCGCGCCATTGTGAAAGACGGAAATTCAGCGGCTGAACTAATCGCAATTATGCAAGAAAATCTTCAGGCGACTAGAATTTTCAAGGATATTCAATTTTCGTATGATTCCGAAACAACGTTTGGTGCAAGAGATTTTGATTTGTGGGCAACTGTAATCAATCCACTTAAACGTCCAAGGTATGACACAAAGAACGATTTTGGGCTTTGGACTTATGCAATGAGACAAGCGGGGTTGCAGCCAGAGGAAGAAACAGATTTTGTCGAGGTGGAAACACCAAACGATAAAGAAGACATTGACTCTCCGATGAATTCCGCAAACCCAGAATTAGCTGACAACGATCACGAACCTCCACCATTTGTCGATGATGAAGACGAAGATAACGAAAATCTCGCTGATAGCCGTCCAACACGCCCCGCGGGTGGGAATAGTGGTTTAGGGTCGCACACAGAAGATCGTAATCCAGGTGGTGGCCCAGGAGCAAGAGTACCAGACCCTATTTCGCCAGAACAAATTGCGATAATGAGCGAATCCGAAGCAAGGGTTGCGCTGTCAGATGTAGGAGCAGGACTCAGCCGCATCCCTAGTAGCGATATAGAAACAAAGAAACGCCTTCAAAATGAAATGCGCCTTCTATTTGATCGCCTAAAGGAGTTAAAAAAGTAATGCAAGGATTACAGTCATTACTTCAACAAGTTTCCATTTGGCCACGTGCTATGCAATGGGCATTTTGGGCAGCAATTTGCACATTAGCGTTCTTGTTCTGGGATTCTACCGTCGCTGTACTTGGGGATGACTGGGCTGCTCAAGTTGCAAAAAAAGAGCGACAAATTAATGAGTTAAATTTACCGACATCCCTAAGTTCATCTGTAAAAAATGCAGTTGCCTCATTTGGCCCAGTTGAACTTCCTCGAGAAAAAGCTGATGGAGCGTCTGCCTTAACAAATGCTGTTCATGAAATTCTTGGCAAACATGCTGTTGAAGAAGTCGAATACACACGAACTAAAACAAATCGAATGAATTCTACTGCGCTTGCTGGCATAAAAACTGCTGGAGAACAAATTGAAAAAATCATTGGTGATATCCGATTTGAAGCAACTCAAGAAGAAGTGTTAGATGTGATTTCAGAATTTGAAAGCAGCCCTTGGATTGATGCGGTTACAAATATACGTCTGACAAAGAAGGGTTCGAGAAGCATTCGAGTAGACCTTTCAGTAGAGGCATGGGTTGTTTCTAAATCAAAGAGAGCAGGGATTCGCTGATGAATAACCAAACTTTCAAAGAGCCACTAAGTTGGAGTATTGGGTCAATCGTTGTAATTCTTATTTTCTCAATTTACGCGTTTATGACAATCGTTTCAACTTTTTTCCTGCAAAGTGGATCAGCAAATAATCTAAATCAAACAGATTCCTTAGTTGAAAAATACAACAAACAAGTTGCTATGGATATCGCTCGATTCAACGGCAGATCTGCGTTCTATATTCCAATTAGAATTGCTCGACCAGCGCCTCCTGCTCCAAAGAAGGAAGAGGTAATCCCAGAACCAGAACCCAGAGTCATTCCAGAAGAACCAAAGCCAATTCCTCCTCCTGCAACATATACAGGACCTCCTCTCATAGCTATTTTTGGACAAGAAGCATGGTTTCGTGGTAGCGGTAGTGGTGTTAGCGGTGTCATTCGTTTAAAAGTTGGCGAGGAACAAGACGGCCTCAAACTCATTGAAACGACCCCCCCATTAATAGCAACTGTAGAACACCGCAGAGGCAAATATCCCATACATCTTTTTGAAGACAAAGAACCGTTCTTTCGCCAAGACCCTGCTCCCGTAGCATCTGATAGTTTTTTAGAAGAAGTTGATGGCTAACCTGCTGCCACTTCCACACCCTTCTATCAAATTATAACGAACTGGCATATACCGCCCATTTTCTATCTATAAAGTGGGTGTTTTGCCGATGATAGTCCGATAGGATTTTATTCGTTGCAGCCCAATTATCCAAGTAATATTTCCCCCTTCATCGCGTTACTCTCTGTGGGCAAATCAAAACTTTCATTGATTTGAAAACAGAGTAAGGATTCAAGAGTGAGTTATAAAAAAGTGTTACATTTAAGCCAAGTCATAATCTTCATTGTGTGCACAGCAAACGTTTTAGGTCAAGACCGTCCATCTCCAGAACCTGCGCCAGTTATTGACTTGCCAGAACAAATTGAAGAAAACGAAGAAGAAAGTAATCCAGATGTAATTGTAATAGAAGAAGAAAAAGCAATTGAACCCGAAACTGCACCAACTGAAAAAATCGTTGTTATCACTGGACCTGAGTCAACACAACTTACAAGGTCACCCCTTCTAAAACCAATCGAAGGTGGTCTGGTCAACTTTGCTTTAGGCGAAGTTTCAGTTGAAGAAACTCTTGGCTTCATTACACAAATAACAGGCAAGGTAGTAATACCTGTTAATGCCGTTCAACTTCGAGCTAAAAAAATCACGTTACGCAATGATGAACCAGTTACCCGAGGCATGGCACTTGATTTACTCTTTCAAGCATTTCGCTTGAATCAAGTGGGTGTCATTGAACGGGATGATATTATCATCATTGGACCACTTGAAGCAATGCTCAGTGACATTGGTGATATCCCTGTTCTTGGCGTCAATGATGATGTTATGGACAGGCAAGACCGAGGCAGTATCGTTATCAAAGTTTTCTCAGTTGAACGAACTGAGGCAGAAATCATTGGCGATCGCATAAACGAAATGTTCCCTGATTATGGTTCTTTAACCGTCTACCCTGACTCAAATCAGCTTGTACTGCTTGGTGACATTGGTCTCTGTCAACAGATACAAGATTTGATTAACCAACTCGATCGCGTTTGGAGATCTGGCAAACTACAAACTTTTCGGTTGAAATATGCTGATGCATCTGAAATTTCCGAAAACATTTTAGATTTATTTGAAGAATCTAGTTCTAGTTCTGCGCCAAGAGTTACTGGAGGAAGAAGCAGCAATAACAGAACTAGAACACAAACAACTTCAAGCAATGACCAAGTTGAATTACGCCTTACCGTGAACATGCAACAAAACTCGGTCACCGTTCAGGCAGAACCAGATGTTATGGATGAAATAAGAGTCCTCATTGAAGGCGAGTGGGATTTACCTAGACCAACCGAAACGAGCAAGATGTATATTCTTGCAAATAGCGATCCAATAAAGGTAAAGAATCTTCTTAGCGAGATTCTTGGAGATGGATCATCGGGCGGAGGATCTTCAAGAGGTGGTCAAAATCAGCGAGCTGATGTTGGACAGGCAGTAAGCGGAGTGTACAAATTCGAAGCATATCCTGATAAAAATGCGATATTGGTGCTATCAAAAACAGAAGAAAGTTTCGTTTTCTTAGATTCGATTATTGAATCGCTCGATCAACCCTCAGAAGTTGGACTTCCAAAAATAATAGAATTAAAACACGCAAATGCCGTTTCCCTCACACGTGAATTAAACGCTTTGCTTTCTGCTCCCGGCGTCACTGCAACTATAGACCAACCAGATAGCGGACTTTCTGGAGAGGGTTTTAGTGAATCCGCCGCCGGTTCTGACAATGAAACAGGTGGACAGATTAGTTTCCCTTGGCAACAGGGCGGAGCAAATGCAGATGATAAGGCCGCTGAATCTTCATTGATTGCTAAAATTCGACTCGTTCCCATCGTTCGGCAAAATGCAATTGCGGTCCTTGCCCCCCCTGCTTATATGCAATCCATTGTGGATGTTATTGAACGATTCGATCAAGCAACTAGACAAGTTATGATTTCCGCAACAATCGCTGCGGTCACGCTTACCGATGAACTTGAACTTGGACTTCGATGGGGGGCAGGAGTTGGGGGGAGCGGCGACAACATGATTAGTACAAACGGACTCATTTCTGGCGCTATTGACAGTATTCTTCCAGGAGTATTCGATGGTGGCGGAGCAACATTTACTCTTGCTGATTCAACGAACATTGGTGTTGCACTCAATGCTTTAAACAAGTTAACAAATGTCCGGATTATTCAGCAACCTAGAACCTTCACTTCTGACAATGAAGAGTCCATCTTCTTCAGTGGCGAAGAACGTCCGGTTCAAACTTCAACAGCAACGTCTGGTGGCGGGGTTGTTGAAGGCGGTTTTGAATATCGCAATGTTGGAGTAATGCTCAATGTTCGACCGCGAATCACTGCCAATGGTGACGTTGATCTTACAATCAACGTGGAACTATCCGATGTATTAAGTGATAATGGCGGAGCTGGCGATAACCCTATCTTTTCCCGCAGACAAGTACGAAGCCAAGTCCAACTTCATAATGGGCAAGCCGTACTTATTGGTGGTATTTTGAAGGAAAGCGAATCCAAAACCAAACGCAAATTCCCACTCCTTGGAGATATTCCAATTATTGGAGCGTTATTTACTTCTGTTGATGATACAACGATTCGTGAAGAACTTCTCGTCTTTATCACTCCTATAATTGTTGATACACCAAGAGATGAAAGCAGCAACTACAACGCGGATTATCTTGAACGACTTCAAGAAATATCGCTACCAGTTGACCAGCAACTTGAAAATATAAAAAATGGCGATGATTTCCTTATCGAACATCTACGCAATCCATCATCTGACTACACTTATACTAGTAAAATTTCCGAAACAAGAGTTCCAAACACTTTTTCGCAAAAACAAATAGCACAAATGAATGCGGATGAGGCAAGAACTTCATTAAAAGAGGTGACTAAGAAACTCGAAAACGTTTCTGTTAATGATTACGAAACGAAGAAGCAACTGCGAGAAGAATTGCGACTCTTGTTCGATCGCCTTAAAGAACTTAAATAGCAATGATACTATTCGCAAACAAAATCATGCTAAAAGTAGCGGTGATGCAGTCTCTTTATGTTTAAACAAGTTTTGTTTTCGATTTCTGCTATGTTTCTCCACGCTTGCGGAAGTACTACAAAAACAACGATACCACTTACAAGTGATGAAGATAAACTTGCAGCAATTCAAACTCTAAATCGGACAATTCAGCACTTACCTAACGCCATTGTCACTACTTCAACTGACATTGATTGGCCCGCAGGGACACTTCCATGGGATCGTTATACGTTGCCTGCAATCTCGCCGAATGGATTACATGCTGCCGCTCAACTCGGCTCGCCACCTTCAATACAAACATTATCTGGAAATGACAATACGCCATTTGACTCCACAATCATTGAACTGCATATCCTTGATCCAGTTCTTGGTCAAAAAACTTCTCCCTTACTCATTGAAGAACGCGGTCTTATTCTTAGCCCTTCAACAAACAATGAATACCTGCTTGTTGAAAGACCTCTTGGGGAAAGCGGAAGGTGGATCGGGCAAATAGATTGGGATACAGGAAAATTACGTTGGGTTGTATCTGATAATTTTATCAATGCATTCCCAACGACTAACATGAATGGCGATATTGCTTGGTCCAGACGTCACCGAACCGAAGGTCGTTTTCACCTTGTAGCAATAACTTCCCGTGGCAAACGAATCATTGATGACCAAAAAAGCGACTGGTTACTACCAACCTTTGTTGGGCTAGATAGACTTCGTGCATATCGCATATTAGATGGTCAACTCTCTCTTGTAGAATTCGACCTTCAAGCTAGGAATCCTATGTTAACGTCAATTTCTCTCCCCATAGTTAATACTGGGGGCAAAAGAGAGCTCGCTTGGCAAATTGCAACAACAAATCAAACCGCTTCATGGCACAGTACACATGCATTTTACCACCCTGTCAAAAAACGAATGGTCATCTGGCAACCTGGACAGCCATTGGAAACAATCGTACTCGTAGAAAATAGTGTTGCAGCGACACCTGTGAACGATGGCTCTTGGCTCGTTGCAACCGATGACAGAATTATCCGTCAAGAAATTGGCAATGATGATGGCGTTCACATTCGCAATCACCTTGCAATTCCAATTGCAACAACATCAAAACAATGGACGCATCTGATGCTTGTTCCTCAAGGCAACCGTCTTGATGTACGTGCAATCAATCTAGATAAGTAACTCTGCAACTAGGCTTCGATTCCCTCTCTCCATTATGTTGTTGACTTCACACATCTCTTAATTGCCGCACATATCTAAACATAGGCAAAGGCAATACCAACGCTCTAAAATTAATTACCCCGCGGGTCATTTATTTTATGTTATTCCAGTGTCGCTGCAGCTGAAATCATGCCCTCATCTTGGATATATGTTTTTGGTTTATAAAAGTATCCAACAACAACAAAAACAATTGCTGTTCCGAGCATCAGCCAAGTAAAGAACTCAAAATAAGCAGCACCTGCTAAAGTAGTTGCTCCACCGATTTGCCATGTGATTGCAAAGTCATGATTTTGTTTAACAATTTCTTTATTGCTCTTATCTACTGCTTCTGGCAAAAATTCTTCCCACGTTGCAGAAACATTGCCTGCAGCAATCGCCTTCTCCGCATCAATTTCTGCTTGACGTACAACTAACCACGAGTGGGTGGGGTGAAAGATTGATGTTCCAGAAGAGTCCATATTCTCATTTGATATTTCTTCTTGTTGCTCAACTGTATGTGATTCCACACTAACCTCCGCACGAATATCATTTGTCGTCATAAATATCTGGTCTGGACCTTCGCTTGTAATTTCAAAATTACGCCGATTCACCAGATGGTAATGCAATGGTTTTCCCCAAGGATCTTGTAAGTTCCGAATTGCATTCTCACCCTCATCTTCAAAAGGAAGACGGTCATGCTTATCCCAGAACTGACCAACATTTGCAACCGCTTCTTGTATCACAGCAACTTCAGTGGTTACGAGAGATATTCGTTCAAAATCTGGAGCGTAACCGACACGAATATCATCATCTCCAATAGATTTTTCCCAACCCTTCAGCAGCAACTCAAAACCTCCAAGTTCAGTTTGTTTATACGTCATCCCACGCTCAGATGCTTGTGTTTTTCTATCTTCATGAGTTGTTTCTTCGTTGCTCCAATGTGAGACAAGTGATTTTGCATCACCAAGAGCATCTGGAACCATAATATAATGATTAACACCAGCAGTAAAAAAGTTTCCAAGCGAAACACTCATCAGAAATAATGCCATGATGACTGACTTCATTTTTTTAGGCGCTTGCGTGTATGCAAATTCTAAACCCGTAATAGAAACCATCACTTCAGACGCGGTCAAGATAGCGTATGCAAGTACTTGCCATCCAATCGAAGGTCGTTCACCAACATCAACCCAACTTTGCACCAACCCAACCATTGCGAACCCTGCAACCATCACGAATAAACCGAGTGAAATCTTGCGGATTGGCGTCAACTTCCAGACTTGATTAATGAGTGGATAAACTACAAACTGGAATACTGGAATGTAAATCAAAATCATAATTGGATTCACTGCTTGAATCTGAGAAGATAGCCAATGCATTCCGAGCCAATTTCGATTCAAGTCTTCCGCTTGTAATACCCACGAAGAGCCGGTTTGATCAAACAGTGCCCAAAATACCGCGATAAAAATGAAGATGATGGACAATTTAAGAATTGCTTTAATGCCAGTTCCACTAAAGGTTTCCTTCAACCAACCCATGCCGCCAGCTGGAATATGAATAAAGACTTTCCGCCCCATCCAAAACGCAATGGTCGCAATCGCCATAAGAACACCTGGAATACCAAATGCCCAGTGGGGGCCGTACCATTCCAACAACCACGGTGTTAGCATCGTTGACAAAAACGCTCCCGTATTAATCGAGAAGTAAAACCAACCAAATACTTTCTCTAATAAACGAGCATTTTTCTTTCCAAACTGATCACCAACGTGCGCAGAGACACATGGTTTAATACCACCAGAACCAACCGAAATAAGAACCAAACCAATTGCCAGAACAATACCCGGTGACATGTCAATCCATGCAGTTGAGCCCATCATTGCAAGAACACCATGTCCTAAGCAGTACACAACACTTAAAAGCATAATCGTTAAATATTTTCCCAAAACAATATCTGCAAGTAAGGCGCCAATAATAGGAAAGAAATACACCGCTGTTGTAAAGAGGTGGTAATTTGCCATTGCCTCCGGTCTTGACATGGCTTCAGTCCCCGCACCGGGCAACATAAACAAATATTGCGTCATAAAAATGACAAGAATTCCCTTCATGCCATAGAAACTAAACCGTTCTGCGGCTTCGTTTCCAATGATGTACGGAATACCTTTGGGCATTGTTTCTGAAGGAACTGGAGCAGTTAAATATTTATTAGACATTCGAAATTAACTTTCTTTTTTTACAAAACACAATTGATTCGTATCTTTAACAATTCCCGGAAATTGCAACACACGATTATGCATCGCAACATAGACCCCTGCATCAACTAATTTTACAACAGAAAATGCTTCTACGATATTTTGAAGAGCATCTGTATTTCGCATAATCCATGGTCGCATCGCACCTGTAAGTATGCAGGGTATTTGCAATTCAGGAAACGCTTCAAGGATGCATTCTCCTGTCACGGAGAGTGTATCTGTTCCATGAATAACAATAACTCCATCGTGTGAATTAGCGCACTCGCCTACCTTCAATGCAATCGTCTGATGGTCTTTTTCAGTCATGTCTCTACTGTCTTTATCCATCAGTTCGATTTGTGTAATCGAAACACCATCGAGTTGTAATAATCCAAGCATCATTTCAAGAACCGAAGTGCCATTTTCTAGGATGCCTTCACGCTCATCGTAAGTTTTTTCGATTGTGCCACCTGTAGATATTAAGGCAACTGAAAATGAATCTGTCAAAGTCATCACTCCGCAATAATAGTACAGGGTATAAGAGAAGTTACTGGTTCTAAGCAAGATTCATCATCACATGCTTGCCACGTTACTGTTACTGAAACTTTACCAGATGCATTTCCATTCGTAGAAACGGAAATCGGGATAAGTACAGTTGGTCCTCCGAAAACTTCAACACTTTCACCTGCAAATAAGATTTTTTCGCCTTTAGGCCATGATTCTTTTATTGTTACATTTTCGTCAAGTGATTTAATTTGCAGAGGAATCGCATATTCGGTTCCGGGAGTATCGGAGTTTACATGCCAACCCTTCGCCAATCTAAGTTTTACTGTCAAATTCCCAGTGCTGTCTGCTGGAATTGAAAGTGTTTCTAGATTGCAACTCATAATAACTGGTGAAAAATCTGCCGTTACAACATTTGTTTCATCATCAAATCTTTCTGGATGTGACAGTAATACTGAATGTAATCCTTGTGTCGCAACCACAGCAGCCAATGGTGCATTTCGTAGCAATTGGCTCTCTGATTCTAAGGTCGACATTGCATCATCAATAAAACGGGAATCATTTGTATATTCTGCGAGTTGGATTTGAGCCGTCAAAATCAATGATGTCGCTGCTGGCATCGCACCATCTGATTGTGCACGAGTGCGGACAAATAAATCCGACTGTCCCTCTTCTGTATCGAACCATCCTTCACCTTGCATATAAAAAAGTGATTTTGCCTTGTCATACAATTCGATGGCTTGATTGAGCGTCTCTTGTGATTGATTTGCACGATAGATTGCAAGAAGACCACGAATCAACGAACTGTAATCAACAAGAAAACCATCTGTACCGTGTTTTCCGTTTCGCCATGTCCTAAGCAATTTTCCGGAATCAGTTTGCATGTTTTGAAGAATGAACGTTGCCGCACGATTTGCTCGCTCAACCCAATTTAAATTATTAAGAATACGACCAGCATCAGCGTATCCAGTAATCATCATACCGTTCCATGCTGTAATAACTTTGTCATCTGTTGATGGCTGATCACGCATATCTCTAACGCTTAAAAGTGCAGTATCTATTGTGTCTAATTTGTTTTGAAATTCTACATACGACATTTCATATTTTGCAGCGAGTTCATCTGGGTGGTTCGTTAAATACAACACATTTGTTGGGGAAACTTCGGGATGATGAGGGTCACGAAAATTTGTGCCCTGATCAACCCCATATACTGAAAGTGTAAAGGCGATATCTTCACTCAATCCAGCATCTTTTAATGCCTCTTCAATTTCTTGAGTTCTCCACAAATATGTTTCACCCTCAAGATGATTTGATTCTGCATCTTGAGCAGACAAAAACCCGCCTTGAGGAGAACTTAACTCGCGGTCTACGTAGTCAAGGGTTTCTTCGATGACTTTTGCATATGTTGGATTACCTGTCTTCTCATACGCTTTTGCGTACGTCGAAACTAGTTGACCATTGTCATAAAGCATCTTTTCAAAATGAGGAACAAGCCATTTTTCATCTGTACTGTATCGATGAAAACCCCCTCCTACTTGGTCATACATTCCTCCCATGAACATCTGATTAAGTGTGTTGGTAACCGATTTTTGAACTTGAGGGTTCTCCCAACTTGTTTCCATGAGAAAATCTGAATAAATCGGCATGGGAAACTTAGGGGCATTTGAAAAACCGCCACGCAAAGAGTCATACCTTGAAAGCAGGGTTGCAACACCATTTTTAACTGATTCCATATCGAGCGGAACTGATTGTTGTTGCAACGTAAGTTGATTCGCAACTGCATTGCCAACCAACTTGGCTTGTTGCATGACCATCTCATGTTCAGTGTCCCACTTGTCGTCAACTAAATTCATAATTGAAATGAAACCTCTTCGACCACCACGATCCTGTTTAGGAAAATACGTTCCACCAAAGAAGGGCTGTAAGTCATAGGGTTCCAAAAACAACGAAATCGGCCAACCACCTCGACCTTTGGTAATCATTTGAACAGCAGTCATGTAGATTTCGTCAACGTCCGGGCGTTCTTCACGATCAACTTTGATTGCAATGAAATGTTCATTCAAAACATCTGCAACTTCTTGATTTTCGAAACTTTCCCGTTCCATAACATGGCACCAATAACAAGTTGAATAGCCAATGCTAAGGAAAATTGGTTTGTTCTGGGCTCGAGCCGCTTCAAACGCTTCTTCCCCCCAAGGGTACCAATGAACTGGATTATGTTGATGCTGCAATAGGTATGGGCTCGTTGTCTCTCCTAGGCGATTCCGACCAATCAGCGGGGGCTGGGGTGTTTGGTCAAGCCCATCTTGAGCACTTAATCTACTTGTACACATTCCTACTCCCATTATTAACGCACCAAACATAAACATTTGCCCACACTTCATTGCACTCATCTGTGCATGCTAGCACAATGACCTTCGTGGCCATCTATCAGTTGTCCACTAAGGTAAAAATGGAAATTGTGCTGAAAAAGGGATGTCTCATTATCCCAATGACGATAATAGGAGTTCAAAGATGGAACAAATAGCCACATTTATCGTACCAGCAATTTTTTTGATGACAGGAGTCATCCTCTTATGCGCAGGTGGGCGATTGCTCAGGCCAGCCATTGGGCTTAGTTTTGGGCTTCTAGGAGCCGGAACAGGGCTGTTGGTTGCTCCTTCGCTCACTATTGGCATTTCACCGCTCATTATCGCCCTTGTACTGGGTATCGTTGCAGCACTCCTAGCCGTCAGCCTCGCAAAATTAGCGATTCTTCTCATTCTTGCTATATCCTTCGCAATCGTCACGCCAGTTGTCACTTGGCAATTCGCAGACCTTGGCGATGGTAAGCAAGTAGCGGAAGATGTAGTGGAAGCAGTTACAAATTCGGAAACTCAATCTGAAAAGGACGATTCCACCACAGCATTCACATCTACTGAAAACACCCTCATTCAAACTGTAACAATGGTAACTGATGATGTTCAATCCATCATTCGATCCGGTATGCAACGTGCAAATTCCGTTTGGGAGATTATTCCAACAGGAGCACGGTTAATCCTCATTGGTTCAGCGATTGCTGGACTTCTTCTAGGATTGCTCGTTGCAACCTTTATGCCGTACTTTTCGTCCGTGTTATGTTCGTCCGTAGCGGGCAGTTTTATACTCATTCAAGGAATACGTACCATTGCCACAATGATTTGGTCCACAAATGAGATGTCCTCCATCACCCCTGCATTCCTAATGGGAGCAACTGCTGTAATCGCATTAGCCGGAATAGGGTTGCAACTTACTTTAACCCGTAAGAAAAAAATAATAAAACAAGAATCATAATTACTCTTCTGGAAGAACAAATGCTTGTTTTGCGTCTGCTGAAATTGACTTCAAAGCGAGCGGTCCCCCAACAGCAATAATTGCAGAAAGTATCGCCGCAATGAGGGGCCAACGGAGAGCAACAGAAACCGATTCGCTTCTTGATGTTGTAGATGATAGAACAGATAAACCAATGAGCCGCAAGTAATACCAAGCACTAATCGCACTTGAAATAGCCGCTACAAGAACTAGAATCAATTGCCCAGAAGCAATACCTGCAGCAAACAATAAAAGTTTGCCCCAGAACCCAAACAATGGTGGGACGCCCAGTAATGAACCGCACGAAATTGCAAAAGACGTTGCTGCTGCTGGGCTGCGTCGATGTAAACCAGCAATATCCTCTAATGAATCAATTGATTCACTATTCCTCGATAAACTTGCAAGCGTAGCAAACGCTGCAGTATTCGTAAACCCATAAATCACAAGGTAAACAAGTACGGCAACGAGTCCAAACGGTGGTCCAGCAATAATACCAATCAACATATAACCACTATGTGCAATTGAACTGTACCCAAGCATTCGCTTAGCAGATGTTTGCAACAAAGCACCAATATTCCCTAGCAACATAGTTAATACTGCAACTACCCAGAGCGTCATTTCAATAGCGGGAGGTAGACCATCACTCCACCCCACAACATACCATCTCATGGGTGAGGGGGGAGGCTGCCTCCCACCTCCCATGGCAGGGTGGATCCTGCCAATCACCTTCTTGAGCCAGGCATGCCCAACCCCACCCCACACCACCCCACCCACAGGGGGGGGCAGGTTACCACCTTGCAAGG
>PVBE010832184.1_pt1 | contig 26662 bp, 21 predicted proteins | sample 1631181 | NCBI WGS metagenome assembly PVBE01 (sample SAMN08397723, study PRJNA350692) | Marine metagenome, whole genome shotgun sequencing project. | isolation source: water | place: Pacific Ocean | collected 2012-04
AAACGATACCGGCCCAAGAAGAAACGCGGAAGAGGCCCCCGGGGTAACAACGGCCAGGGCCAAGGGCAGGGGATGAGCCAAGGGCAGGGGATGAGCCAAGGGCAGGGGATGGGCCAAGGGCAGGGGATGGGCCAGGGCCAGGGATACAACCAGAACCGGAATCGGAACCGAAACCAGAATCAAAACCAGCGGCGATACCGTCCCCAGCCCCGCGTGCCCCAGAAGCCGAAGCGGGCTTCCGTCTTCGAAACGCTTGAGGCGATCCAGCCGCACCAGAGACTCCGGCTGGAGACCACCGGGACGGAACTTTCCATGCGGGTCATGGACCTTCTCACCCCGATCGGAAAGGGCCAGCGCGGCCTGATCGTGGCGCCCCCCCGGACCGGGAAGACGATGCTCCTGCAGAAGATCGGGCAGGCCATCAACAAGAACCATCCCGATGTAAAGATCATGATCCTGCTCGTGGACGAGCGTCCCGAAGAGGTGAGCGATTTCAAGATGATGTTCCGGGATACGCCCGTCGAAATCTACGCCTCCAACAACGACATGACCCCCGTGGACCACATCGCCGTGACGGAAGAGGTTCTCGACAAGGCGAAGGAGATTGCGGAAGAGGGCGAGAACTCGATGATCCTCTTCGACTCCCTGACGCGCATGACCCGCGCCTACAACCACCAGACACGGGGACAGGGGCGCACCCTTTCCGGGGGCATCGACGCGGCCGCCTTCCAGGGCCCCCGCAGTTTCTTCGGCGCCGCCCGCCAGCTCGACAAGGGCGGCTCGCTGACCATTCTCGGAACCGTGCTCGTCGACACCGGCTCGCGGATGGACCAGGTGATTTTCGAGGAGTTCAAGGGAACGGGAAACATGGAACTCCACCTGGACCGGGAACTGGCCGACCGCCGGCTCTTCCCCTCCTTCGACCTGATCCGCTCCGGGACCCGGCGCGAGGAAAAACTTCTCGACGAAAACGAGCTCGATCTCGTCTGGCGGCTCCGCCGGACGCTCGCGGATCGCCGCCCCATCGAGGGAATGACGGCGCTCCTGGAGCAGATGAAAAAGACGAAGTCGAACGCCGACTTCCTCAAACTGATCGGGTAGATCCCCGAAACACTTTGTGCCCGCCTTCCGACGTGGTTACCCTGAACGGCTGTGGATATTCCCTGGATCCTCGCGGCCATCGTCGGCGGAACCGTCTCCGTTGCGCTCCTTCTCGACCTGTGGGCCTGGTGGAATCCCCGGGCCGATGCGGTTCATTTCGCGCGCACGTCTGACGGATGGGAGATTGCGATTCACGAACTCAAGCCCGACCCTTCCGCCACGCCTGCACCCCGCCCAACGATCCTCTTTCACGGGATCGTGATGAGCCGGCACTGCTGGCTTCCGCACCGGGGCGTTCCCTCCGTGGCGCGGGAACTCCAGCGACGGGGGCACTCCCTCTGGATCGTGGAGTTGCGCGGATCGGGCAGGAGCATTCCCCCTGCGAAAGCCGGAAAGAAATGGGATTATTCCTTCACCGACTACGCCGACCTGGACGTTTCTGCCGTCCTTGAGAAGGTGCGGGAACTCACGGGAGCCTCTTCCGTCGACTGGGTGGGGCATTCCCTCGGCGGCATGGTGGGATACACGCGACTCGCCCGGCACGGGGCGGAGAGCATTGAAAAAATGGTCACGCTCGGGTCCCCCCTGGAACTGGGAAAGGAATCCAACCGGCTCTTCGTTCCCCGAATCGTTCCGATTTTCCTTCGCCTCTTCTCCTCGGTCGATTTCGGGTTCTTCACCCGCGTCGCCCCTTTCTTCGTTTTGAACGCGCCCCTCCCGTGGGTGGCGCCCTTCATCAACCTGCGGAAGATGAAGCGGAGGCACGGGCTGGCCATCTTCACCTGGGGCGTTCAGCGGACGGGGATGAGAATGCTCTCCCGGTTCCACGACTGGTTCCGTGAGGGGGGAGGCTGGCTTCCGCGAGTCACCACGACTTCCGCGCCTTTCCCGTCTCCCCCCGGGGGACTGCTCGCCCTGCACGGCCGGAACGACCTGCTGGTCCCCCCGAAAAACGTGCGGACGATCACCCGGTGGTTCCCGGAAGCGCAGGTGGAAGCGGCGGACGATCCGAACGGACGGGGGTTCGGACACCTCGACCTGCTTGCAGGCCCGGCGGAGGTGGAACGCGTGGCGGAGCGGATCGACCGGTTCCTTCGGACGGAGACGGGAGCCGTACCGGAAACTTCGCCCGGTGATCGCGCCGCGGTCTGATTTCCAGGACTCCGTCCCGGGAACAGGTTTTTCACCACCAAGTCACAACCCGGGAAGCCGCAACCAAAAGGGAAGTCAACCGCCAGGGAGCGGGGTCGCTCCTACACCTTCCTCCGGATCGCGACGACCAGGAGGAGTCCGAAGAAGGCGAGAGCCAGCGGAAGGAATCCACCACGGTCGTCGGCCGCGATCGATCCGCCGCACGTGAGCGGGTTCTTTCTTTCCCCGTCATCACTGCTGGAAGGCGCGGGCACGGTCGTCCCCCCGCCCGACGGTGCGGTGATGTCGAGCAGGACCGATACGGTCTGGGGGTTGTTCGTGGCGCTCGAGTCGGTGACGGTGATCGTGTCCGAGTAGATTCCCGTGGTCAGGCCGGTGATGTCGACGCTGACCGAAAGCGTGTCGGCCCCGGTCGTGACCGATCCGCTCGTCGGGGCGAGGGTCAGCCAGGAGGAGGACTTCGTGGCGATCCAGTTCAGCGTGCCGGCGCCGGTGTTCGTGATCGCGACCGACTGGTCTGGCGGATTCACCGTGGATTCCTCGGCCGTGAAGTTGAGGGTGCTTACGCTCAGCCCGATCGTCGGAGTGGATCCGGTCAGGTCGAGCGTGACGGCCACCGATTGGGGACTGTTCGACGCGGCGGGATCGGTGATCGAGATCGCCCCGTTGTACGTGCTTCCCGTCGCCAGTCCCGTCGCGTTCACGGTGAAGGTGAGTTGGGTGGCATCGGCCACGGCGAGCGTTCCCGAAGAGGGATTCACGGAAAGCCAGGCGGCGTTGGAACTGGAGGTCCAATTCAACGTGGCCGAGCCGATATTTTTCAGGGTGACCTGTTGCGTGGAGGAAGAGGTGAAGACGAGGCTGGTCGAACTCAGGTCGATCGTCGCTTGGAGCGTGACGGGGCCGGTGGTCACCTTCGCCACGTACGTGTCTTCCGATCCCGCGAGCGTGGTGTTGAAGCCTCCCGTGACGGGGAAGTCGGTCGACGCCGTTTTCCCCGTGACAAAAAAGGTGGAGGTCCCGTCGAGCGCGACCGCATACCCGTAGTCGGTCCCGCTTCCCCCCACGTAGATCGTCCAGTCGACGGTGGGAGAGGCTCCCGTGGTGATTTTTGACAGGAAAGCGTCGTAAGAGCCTGAATTTGTCGACGTGCTGATGCCGGGCAGGTTGCTCGACGAACTGCTTCCGACGAGGTAGGCGGAGACCCCGGAGAGTTCGATCTTCTCGCCGTAATCGGTGGAGGTGCCGCCGATGTAGGTAAACGAAGTCTGCGTCCCGGTGGAGGTGTACTGTGCCAGGTAGGCGTCGTAGGTACCGCCCGCGTACGGGAGCGTCGAGGTGATATTCTGGGATCCGGTGTTTCCGACGACATACGTGTTTCCGGAAGAATCCGCGGCGATGCCCCGGCCATATTCGGTGCCGCTTCCGCCGAGGTAGGTGGCCCAGGCGATGTTTCCGTTGCTGTCGATCTTCCCCACGAAGGCGTCGTAGGTGCCTCCGCCGTAGATGGCGGTCGTGCCTGAGACGAAGGCGGCCTGGGAAGCGGTGTACCCGGTCACGTAGAGATCGTTACCCCCGACCGCAACGTCATACAGGTAGTCGGCCTGGTCTCCACCATGAACGGCCGTCCATCCCGGGGTCGCGGAGGTGGCCCCGAGCTTGGTGACGAAGAAATCGGCCGACCCCGCGAGAGGTTGGCTCGATCCCGCGATGGTCGAGGAATAAGTATACCCGGCGACGTAGGGGTTCCCGGACGAGTCGAGGGCGAGCGCCCGGACGTAATCGGTGCCCGATCCCCCGACGTAATACGACCATGATATCGAGCCGTCCGATTTGAACTTCGTGACGAACCCGTCGTAGGATCCCCCCGAAAATTTCTCCTGCCAGGTGCTGGGCGTGGTTCCGGCGGCGATCACGATCGGGAAGGGATTCGCGGCCGTATGGGAAGTCCCGGTATACCCCGCGGCGTAGATGGCGGGGCTGGACGCCGCGTCAACGGCGATCGCATGGACGTAATCGGACATGCTTCCGCCAAGGTAGGTGACCCAGTCCAGCTGAAGCGTTCCCGTGATCCGGGCCACGAAGCCGTCCGCCTTGTCCCCGCCGTAGGTGCTGTAGGCCCCGGCGGAGGCGGTGGGGACAAAATCGGTCGCGGAAGTGTGTCCCCCCAGGTAGATGTTTCCGGAACTGTCGGTGGCGATGGAGTTTCCGCTTTCGACGGTGATGAACGACTCCGTTCCGCCGAGGTAGATCGACCATTGCAGGGCGGTTCCGGCCGCGTCGACTTTCGCCACGTAGGCGTCGGAACTTCCCCCGAGCGTCGCGCCCGTAACCAGGTCCGTGGATCGGGTCCGGCCGGTAAGATAGATGTTGTCGGAGGCGTCCGTCGTGACTCCGTACCCGTAATCGTAACTGTCCCCCCCGAAGTAGGAGGACCAGAGCAGGGTCGTTCCCGTGCTGTTGAACTTTGCCACGAAGGATTCGGTCGTGGTGTTCGCCGTCGGCTGGAACCCCGTCGAGGTTCCGGTCGGGAAGTTCGAGGAGGAATAGGTGTACCCGGTCACGATGACGTTGTTGCCGCTGTCGGTGACGATATCGTACCCGTAATCACTGCTGGTTCCGCCAAGGTAGGTCGCCCAGTTGAGGTTTCCGGTCGGACTGTATTGTGCAACCAGGAGGTCATTCGAACCGGCGACCGTCGCCTGGAACGCCCCGGTGGTGGAAAGGCCGTCATCCTGGGCGCGGCCCAATATGACCAGGTTGGCGTTGCCGTCGATCGCGCAGCCGCGGCCGTATTCGTAACTGTAAACGCCCCCCAGGTAGGTGGCCCAGGTCAGGTTGTAGACGTCCGTCGCCGTCGTGGTGTTTTTGAAGAGCGCCACGAAGTGATCGTAGGATCCTCCCCCGAAGACGGACTGGGACGCGCCGGTGGTGACGGGGAAATCGGTGGAAGAAGCGGTGTACCCGGAGACGCCGATGCCGGACCCGTCACTCGTGACCGCGATTCCCCCGGTATACTCCGTTCCCGAACCGCCCAGGTAAGTGGCCCAGAGAACCGCCCCCTGCTGGGTGGCGTCCAGCTTGGCGAGGAAGGCGTCCCCGGAACCGTTGTTGGCGCCCGCCGAGATCCCGGCCAGGTTCGTGGAATAGGTCCGCCCCCCGATGAAGATGTTTCCGCCGGTGTCGACCGCGATGGAATTTCCGTAGTCGGTGCTGGTGCCGCCGATGTACGTCGACCAGCTGGTGGAGCCCGTGGATCCGCTCAACTTCACCACGTAGGCGTCGTAGGTTCCGCCCTGCCAGGAGAGGGTGGGCGTGGTCAGCAGGGAACTGGAGCCGGTATACCCGACGACCAGCACGTCTCCGCTGGCGTCCACCACGACGTCTTCCGCGTAATCGGTGGCGCTGCTGCCGATGTAAGTCGCCCAGGAAACGGAAGGCGCGGTCGTGGAAGCGTCGATCTTCGCGACGAATCCGTCATAGGTGCCCCCGCCGTAACTGCCCGTCACCTGGGGGAAGTCGCTGGAGGTGGTCCTTCCGACCACGAAGACGTTGTTCCCGGAGACCGCGATGCCGTACCCGTAATCGTCCGCCGTGATGCCGGCGCTGCCGCCGAGGTAGGTTCCCCAGCTGATCGTGGGATCGATCACGAGGGGAAGGGACGGGTCGTATCCGCCCACCTGGATCGAGTATTCCCAGGTGAGATGGTCGTTCGCCTGTGAAATATTGGAATATTGCGCCGGAATCGAAACCCGGTTCCCGGAAGCGGTCTCCTGGTAGACATGGAGTTCGTTCTCTTCGACCGTTCCGACGCCGGTCTCGATCCGGAGGCCGGTTCCGTCCGGGGTCATCCGAAGCGACTCCGCGCCCCGGTAGCGCATGCGGATGACGTTCGGATCGACTTCGGGCGCGACCTCGAGGGTGTATTTCATGCCCTGGTTGCGGGACTCCACGAGAAGGTCGACCCCCTCGTAGACGTTTTCGTACTCGATGTACGAGTAGGTCGAGAGGCCGGTCACGGCCATGTCGCCCGTGTAATAGTTCACCTTTCCGGGAAGTTCCCCCTTCGCTTCAGGCTCGACCTCGTTCGCGCCGACCAGTTCCCAGTGGATCGCCCAGCTGTCCAGCTCGTCGGAGGATCCCTCCGCGTCGTCGCCGGATTCCGCCCGGTCCCGCTCTTCCGTGGAAGCTTCGGGATTGGAAAGGGCGGTGGTGATTCCCCGCGGGGTGAAGAAGGTGGAGGCGTTCCGGTCTCTCATCTGGAAGCGCGCCGGCCCCTTCGCGATCGCCGCGGTGATCGGGTTGGGCATCGTCGGGAGGTTGGCGGGGAGGGATGCCTGTTCCGAAGTTTCCCCGGCGGGCGCGGTGCCCGGGTTTACGGCGGGGGAGGAGAGATCCGCCCCGGTGTCAGAAGAATTCGCCGATTCCGGGGTGGGCGCGTCGGTCGTCGGCCTCGAGAAAACGGTCAGGCCGAGAAGGAGAAGAGTCGATCCCAGAACGATCCACGTTGTCTTTTTTCGCATTTTTACCGCCTGATTAAGGTGAAGAGAGCGTTTCCAGTCCCGCTACTGGAGGCAAGAGACTATCGGAACCGGGGGTGGAACTCAATGCCAAGTTGTGCCATGAATATGCAGGTGGGGGTCAACTTCCCGGCGTCAGGACCAGCGAAATGTTGTCCGCGTACCCGTCATTGTTCGATCCCGTGTCTTTCCGGAAGAGGACCTCGACCTCGACGGTCCGGGTTCCCGCGGGAAGTCTCCCCGCGTGGGTCCGTTCGAGAAGACCGGTCTGATCGCTTCGGTCCGCCGCGGTGACCGGGCCGATCGAAGCGGCCGTGGCCGGCCCGATGTACCAGTCTTCGAGCCCGTTCCACGTGTCGGAATCGATCTTACGGGGGTAGGAGTCGTTGTAGACGCCCGATCCCTTCTCGTAGCGGACGTAGCTTCCCTGTTTGAAGAAGTAGGCGCGGTCACTGTCGGTCGGCCAGTTGACGATGCATTCGACGCCGGTCGAAAAGACGGAAAGGTCGTTCCAGGTCTGGTCAGAAATCCGCAGGGGGTACCCGGCGTCCGCTTTCCAGTCGTCCTTGTCGAAGCGGACGTACTCGTTCCCCTTGAAGAGGTAGAACTTCCCGGTGCCCCAGTTGACGGCGGCGTCGAGGTTCGTCGCGCCTCCCCGGAGATTCTCCAGTCCGGGCCAGTCGCCCTCGATGGACTTGGGGTACCCGGCGTCGGCCTGGCCGGTGTCCCAGTCGTACTGGATGTACTCGGCGCCCTTGAAGAAGACGATCTTGCCGTTCCCGCGGTCCAGGATCGCGTCGATATTTCCGGACCCGCCCTGGAAATTCTCAAGCCCGGACCAGTTTCCCGCGACCGGTTTCGGATATCCGTCCTCCACCCGGTCGTTCGCCGGGTCGTAGCTCCAGAACTGGTCCCCCTGGAAGAAGTAGATCTTCCCGTCGGGCGCGGCGAAACCGGCCTTCCGGGTTTCGCCGAGGAAGCGCGCCGTGACCGTGGCGGAGTCACCGTCATTCTTGTACCCGCCGAGATATCCGGAGAGGGTGAAGTTTACGCCGGCGACGCCGTCGATGGCGGTCGCCAGGGAAGAGACGTCGATCCGTTGCACCAGGCTGGAGAGATCCGTTTTCCCTCCGGCGAGGAAGTTCTTCCCGCGGTCGGCCGGTCCCGGGTCGGCCGGGGTCGGGTAATTTCCCGATCCGTACGTGATGACGGTCGCCTTGTGAACGTCGGTCCACTCCTTCACGAGGGCGTTGGGCGTCATCCCGCCGATCCCCCGGTCCCATTCCCCGTCCCCGTTGGCGACGAGGTTCGTGCCGTATCCGGTGACGGGAGCCACGAACGCGGACTCCGTGATTCCCAGTACGTTCCCGTCCAGTCCCCACGCCGGGTCCGGGTCGATTCCCAGGTGGGTCAGCAGGGTGGGAACGACGTCCACCTGCGAGGGTTGGGGGTAAAGGGTCCCGCCTGGATTTTTCACCGCCGGTCCGCTGACGATCGTGAAAACGGTGCGGTCTTCGGGACGGTCTTCCCCGTGGCCGTTGTACGCGCCGGCGTAGTTTCCCCCGTGGTCGCTGGTGACGACGATCAACCAGTCCTCCGATTCGTAGTCGGGCCGGTTTTTCAACGCCGCGAGAATGGAACCGACCTGGTCGTCCACGTCCTCGATGTTCTGGATGTACTCGGGGACCGTCGGGTGGAAACCATCGGCATGCCCGGTTTTGTCGACGTCGAGGAAGTAGACGAACATCGCGTCGGGATCGTCGTCGCGGCTGTTGAGGAACTCGATCGCCTTGTCGGTCATCTCCACGTCGGAATCCAGTTTGAGGCTGGTGTCCGCTCCCGTGGTCATCTCGCTGTACATGAGGCTCCACGAAGTGAGTCGGACGGTCTGGAGGGCGGGGTCGACCTGCTCGATGCGGGTGAAGAGGTCTGGCCAGGTGGAGTAGTCTTTCCCGGTGAAGGCGTTGTTTGCCACGCCATGCTTGTCGCGCCAGACGCCGTGGAGGATGCAGGACCATCCCGATCCGCTCCAGGTGGTGTCCGTCACCTGCGTGTTGCCGTGGTAGACCCCCTCCGCGCGGAGTTGGTCGAGGTTCGGCGTGTCCGCCTTTTCGAGAGCGTCCGGCCGGAAACCGTCGATGCCGATGAGGAGCACTTTCTTGACCGCGGGGGCCGCAGCGATGTCGCCGCCGTTCGAGTCGCTGGAACCGCCGCCTCCTCCACAGGAAGAGATCGTGGTTGCCAGGACGATCATCGCCCCGATGCCAAAACTTCGTTCCATTCTCATGCCAGCCCCCTTATGGAAGGCCTACCCTAGCGATCCTCTGCCGGGATTCAAGGGGAAACTCTGGTTTGAATGAAAAATGGAGGGCTTTCTATTTCGTCTTCACCCGGTAAAGGGATCCGCTGTCGACGATCCAGAGATGTCCGTCCATCGCCGCCATGCAACTGGCGTCGTTGTAACTGCCGGACAACCTCGTGTACTTCCCGGCGGTGTCGACCTTGTAGAGACTGCCGTCGTCGACGATCCAGAGATGTCCGTCCATCGCCGCCATGCAGCGGGCGTCGTTGTAACTGCCGGGCAACCTCGTGTGCTTCCCGGCGGTGTCGACCTTGTAGAGACTGCCGTCGTCGACGATCCAGAGGGATCCGTCCATCGCCGCCATGCACTTGGATTCGTTCCAGCTGGAACCGCCGACTCGTTCGTAGGAACCTTCCTGGAGGAGGAAGAAGGGGGCTAGGGTGAGCAGGGCGGTGAGGTGTATCATGGAATTCCCTTCGGTTGAATCCCGTAATTATAGGAAGGGAAAACGGAAAAGGACTACCGTTTTCGCCGGTCCCACTCTCCCTCTTGCCGGAGCCGGTCGACGATCGGTTTCGCCCGGGAGTGGAGTTGGAGCCGGTCGACCTTCGCGACGCGGGTGAGGGGAAAGGCTTCCCCGGCCGGAACGATCTCGAAATGTTGGGGGCGCTTGTAGGAGGCGATCTCCCGGCAATGGGTTTCCAGCGCGGCGGGGGAGAGCGCGGCTCCTTCGCGGGGACGGACGAAAGCGAAGATCCCCTCGTCGAAAAGTTCATGCCGGAGACCGACCACGACCGCTTCCGCGACGCCCTCCAGGCGAGCGATGTGCGCCTCGACCTCTTCGGGAAAGACGTTGTACCCCTTCTGCTTGATGACGAACTTGCGGCGGCCGGAGAGGAAGAGCGCGCCCTTCCGGAACGCCCCGAGGTCGCCCGTGTAGAGGATTCCCTCGCGGCTGACGACGCGGGCGGTTTCCTCCGGCTGGTCGAAGTAGCCCAGGAAAACCAGCGGGGGGTGGTAACAGATTTCGCCCACTTCTCCCTCCCCGAGTTCCTCCCCCGCCGAGCGGTCTTCCTTCATCGGCGCGCGGATGGTGACGGGCGCGAGATCGGGAAAGGGGCGGCCGACCTGTCCCGCCATTTCTTCCGGGGAAATCCCCGCGGGGGTGAAGGTGGCGAAGCCCGCACTCTCGGTCATCCCGATCCCGGTCCCGATTCGCGGGGCCATCTTCGAGAGCCGTTCGAGGAAGGGAAGGTCGACGGCCGATCCGGCGTAGAGGACGTGTCGAAGATGGGAAAGGTCGAACCGGTCGTACTCCGGGTCGGCCCAGAGCATGCGGAACTGGGTGGGAATCTGGCCGAGCACCGTCACGCGGTGTTTTTCGAGCGCCTCCAGCGTGGCGCGCGGCTCGAAGATGCGGAGCTGGACGAGAGTTCCCCCCAGGAAGAACGTGGTCATGATCGCCTCGGTGATCGCGCCGACGTGGCTTGGCGGAAGGTTGTTCAGGAGACGCAGGTCCGTCTCCTTCTCGAGTCCCATTCCCCGGGCGAGGATCTCGTTCTGGACGAGGATGTTTTCGTGGCAAAGAAGGGCGGGCTTCGGTTCCCCGGTGGTGCCCGTGGTATAGATGATGAGCGCGGGCGTGCGGGGGGTGAGGCTCCTCTCCCTTTTTCGGAGACTGCGGCGGAAGAACTCCCCCGCCTTCAACGCCAGCAGTTTTGGTTTCCACATCAGGCGGGCGATGGAGACCGCTCCCTCGAGCGTGTCGTCCCGCGAGAACTGGACGAGGTGACGGACGGAGGGGCACTTCTCCCGGACCGCCTTCCCGGTTTCCCGGAAGTCGCGGAGCGCCGTCTTCCCCAGGAAGAAAAAGGCGGCGGGTTGGATCTTGTCGAGGTCCCGGACGACTTCCTCCGGTTGGAGCCGGACGTCGAGCGGCGCGAAGATGGCGCCGATCTTGAAGCAGGCGTACATGAGCGAGACATGTTCGGGCAGGTTGACGAGCATCGTTGCGACCCGGTCACCGGGTTGGATGCCCATTCCGACGAGGCGAAGCGCGAACCAGGCGATCTGCGAAGAGAGATCTCCGTAGGTGAGCGCCCGGCTGTCCTCGTGTTGGAGGAGGGCGATTTTGCCGGGCGGTTGCCGTTCGATGCAATGGTGGAGGAGGCCGGTCACACCACGCCGAGGTCGTCGGGGAAAGAATAGGTTCCGTGCCCCTGCGACTTGAGCTTCCCTTCGCGGACCAGTTCCTCCCAGATTTCCGGGGGGAACTCGTAGGGGGGCCGGATGCCGACGATCGCGGAGTCGGCGCCTTTCGTCATTGCGCCGTGGCCGAGGCGGGACTCGTCGTCCAGTTTCAGCCGGTTCAGCTTGCGTCGGAAGGCCTTGAGCGCTTTTTTCAGTTCGGCCGGTTCGGTCATCGGGGGATTCCTTTCTTTCAAGGGTTCTCGCCCGGTATTCTATGATTTCTTTTCCCGCAGGGGAATTCCCGGCGGGTGGTGTCTAAAAAGATATGGAATGGTTGGAGGACTCCTGATGACACACCTTCTCGTCACGTTTCTCTTCCTCGTCGCGCCCCCGGCGGAGCAGGACGACTGGTCCCGGGTGAAGGCGGAGGCGAAGAAAGCGATCCGCAACCCGGTGCCCCGCGTTCGACGGGCGGCGGTGGAGGCCCTTTCGGGCTTCGACCGGAAGGAGGCGGCGGAACTTCTCCTCGATCTCTGGTCCGTTTCGGCACAGCGCGCCCGGGCGATGAAGATCGAGAAATTCGACAAGATCAAAGAGATGGACGCGATGCCCATCAAGAAGAAGCTCCAGGCCGGCATGGTCACGCTCTCGGGGGGAGAGGTACAGGAGAAGCAGAAGTACGACCGGCTCAAGGCGGAGATCAAGGACCTGACGGCCCGGATTTCCCAGGAAGAGGGAATCAAGGAGAAGATCCGCCCGGCGCTCGCGGGAATGAGCGGGGAGGGGGCGGGGAAGATTCTGGAGAAGAGACTCTCCTCCTCGAAGGACTGGTCGGTCCGGGCGGCGGCCGCGGGAGCGCTGGGCGCGTTCGGCGGCGACAACGTCCGGGAAAAACTGGAAAAGGCGCTCAAGCAGGAAAAGGATCCCCGCGCCGTCGTCGCGATCCTGGAAGCGTTCGGCGGGATGCGGGCGAAGGAATCGCTCCCGGCCATCGCGAAGAAACTGAAGAAAAACCGCGACTGGCAGGTGACCCTCGCGGCGGCGCAGGCGATCCAGCAGATCGGCGATCCGGAAGGGATCGGGATCGTGATCAGCCTTCTGAAGGACGCGACCGGCCGAGTGAAGGAAGAGGTGAACGACGTTCTCGTCGAAATGACCGGCGTCGACAAGCACGGTTCCCACGCCACGTGGCTCGACTGGTGGAACACGAACCGGGCCTCGCTGGCAGCCGGGACCTACCGGAAACCCTCCCGGCCGAAGGGAGGGGCGAAGGCGGGCGGCACGACCTTCTACGGGATCCCGGTCGTCTCCAACCGCGTGGTCTTCATCCTGGACCGTTCCGGCTCCATGTCCTCCCCGGCGGAGTGGAAGCCGGACACCGGCGTCGCGACCGGGAATGGCGGTGGCGGGGGAAAGGCCGAGAAGGTGGGCGACCGCAAGATCGACGTCGCGAAATACGAACTGAAGAAGGCGATCCGCGCGCTGAAGCCGAATGTCCGGTTCAACGTGATCTTCTACAACCAGGACTACATGATCTGGCTCGAGGAGGGGCTCGCCGTCGCCAACCCGAAGGGGAAGAAGGACGCGATCGCATTCATCGACAGCCTGGAACCCGAGGGGGCCACGAACATCTTCGATCCAACGGAAAAGGGGTTCCTGATCCAGGAGAGGAAGGACCCGCGCTCGAAGAAGGACCCCGACATCGGGCTGATCAAGGGGGGCGTCGACACGATCTACCTCCTGTCCGACGGCCATCCGAACAACGGGCGGATCATCGAGCCGGGCGCGATCCTCGCGAAGGTGAAGGAAATGAACCGGCTCCGGAAGATCGTGATCCACACCGTCGGCGTCGGGCGGGGCATCAACGTCAACTTCATGCGCTCGCTCGCCGAGGATACCGGCGGAACGTTCGTCCACCGGAAATAAGGGGGACATTGCCGGTTCCCCGGGATGAAACGGTCTCGAAAAATGGTAATGTTCCCGCCGTTCGTTTATAGTCAGTCCTGACTATGAAGAGCCTCGAACCGACCTACTTCCTGGACAGTGATTCCGCCGCGATTCGGACGTTCGCGGGCGAAGCGGCCGGCGACGCCGGGAGCGACGTCGACAAGGGGGTGCGCCTCTTCCATGCCGTCCGGGACGGGATCGTCTACTCGCCCTACGGGATCAGCCTCGAGCGGGAGGACTACCGGGCGAGCCGGATCCTGGAGAAGGGTTCCGGTTTCTGCGTCTCCAAGGCGATCGTCCTGGCGGCGGCGGCGCGGAGCGTGGGCATTCCCGCCCGGCTCGGCTATGCCGACGTGCACAACCACCTGAACACGCCCCGCCTCCGCGAAATGATGGGGACGGACGTCTTCGTTTACCACGGCTATACCGAACTCTTCCTGGATGGACGCTGGATCAAGGCGACGCCCACGTTCAACGAGTCGCTCTGCAAAAAGTTCGGCGTTCGATCGCTCGAATTCGACGGCCGGAGCGACGCTCTCCTGCAGGAGTCGGACGTCGCGGGACGGAAGCACATGGAATATCTCCGTAATCGCGGGGTCTACGACGATTTCCCGATGGAGGATATGTTCGCGGTGTGGCGGAAGGCCTATCCGCGTTTCTTCGAAGAAGGGGGCCTTTCCGGCGATTTCGGCGCCGAGGCGGAAAATATGGCCACTTGATCCCACCCTTCCTTTCGGGATAATGGGAAGGTCCAACAGAGGAGAGCCAACGCCATGAAATGCCCTTTTTGCGCGGAAGAGATTCACGACGGGTCGGTGAAATGCGTCCATTGCCAGAGCGACCTGCAGGGGGGCGGGGGATTGAACGATCTGCCGATGGGGGTCGATCGGAACGTGATCCTTGTGCTCGTCCTTTCGTTTGTTACCTGCGGGATCTACGGGATCATTCACTGGTTCCTGGTCGCCGGGGAGATCAACCGCCATACGGGGGAGGAAAAACTGAACCCGGCGATGGACCTGCTCCTGGCGATCGTGACGTGCGGGCTCTGGACGATCTACATGTGTTACACGTATCCCCGCGCCCTCTACGAAATGGAGGTGGCGGAGGGACAACAGGCCACCGACAACTCCGTGATCTGTCTCGTCCTGGGCCTCGTCGGCCTGGGATTCGTCCCCTTCCTGATCCTCCAGCACGAGATGAACGAACACTGGAAGAAACACATGGGGGGCGGGGTCCGCGCCTGACGTTCTTCCCCTACGAAACCCGGACGATCCTCTTTATGACCACCTTCGCCTTCGCCGCCGCGGCGCGGATGGCCGAATCGGTCAGCGTCTTCTGTGCGAGGATCTTCACGCTCTCCCCGTCCTGTTCCAGGAGAAGCGATTTCCGGTAGCCGGAGAGGGCCGCGAGCAGGTCGTCGATCTCCCCCTTCGTCACCTCGATCCGGATCATTTCATGCGATTGCGCCCGGGCGGAGAAGCCTTCGCCCCGGATCGCTTCGAGCATCGATTCGAGGTCGAACTCGGCGAGGTTGACGTAGAAGTCTCCCCACTTGCCGTTCACGCAACAGACGTTCTGCATTCCCGCCTGCCCCGCGAGCGCGGTGCGGAGCGATTCCAGGTCGGCGCCCTTGCCCGGTTTCCAGGCGATGACGAGATACGCGTGGCTGAAGAGCGCGGTCGGCACTCCCGCCCGCACGGTCTGGCTTTCCAGCGCGACGAGGTTCTTGTAGGAACCCGCGTACCGGAAGGTGGCCATCCCCGTTTCAGGGTCGACCTTGACGTCCTCGACCGATCCCGATTTCTCCAGGAAGGCTTCGAGGAACGATTCGGCCCGGGCGCCCCTCTTGAAGTAGCGCACCTTTACGTCGGCCGACATCTCCGGAACCGCCGTCGTCGATGAACCATCCGGCCCTTGCCCGAGGGCCGTTCCACTCACACCCCCGCATCATTGCGCGGCGGCGTCCGTGGGGGTGTAGGCGAGTGCGAGAAAAGCGGCGACGATCATGGAAGGAACCAGGGTTTGCATCGATTTCTCCTCTTTGGGCGGGTACCCCCATGAGACACCGGAATCCGCGAAGAATAAAGGGAAAATCAAAAAACCGGGGGCTCCATCCTTTACAATAGGAGGGAATGATGCGGACCGGATCGATCCTGGTTCTGACGCTCTTCCTGGCGGCCTCCGCGGCCGAGGCGGGGGAACGGAGGAACCTTTCCTATTACGATGGAAGGGACCGCGACGACCGGAAGCACCGGCTCGACCTCTACCTTCCCGAACGCGCTTCCGGGCCCGTTCCCGTTCTCATGTTCATCCACGGCGGCGGGTGGCGGATCGGAGACCGGTGGCAGTACGCGCTGATCGGCCGGCGCATGGCGGAGCGGGGAATCGCCTGCGCGGTGATCAGTTACCGCTTGAGTCCGCGGGTGAAACACCCGGAGCACGTCCGCGACTGCGCCCGCGCCTTCGCGTGGCTGTACCGGAACGTCGCGAAGTACGGGGGCGACCCGGAACGGATGTTCGTCAGTGGACATTCGGCCGGGGGACACCTCACCGCCCTGCTCGCGCTCGATCCGCAGTGGCTCGCGGCGGAGGGAGTCCCGGCCGGGGCGATCCGGGGGGCGATTCCGATCAGCGGCGTCCTGGACATCCCGCCTCCCGGGAAGGGGCCCAAGGCGACCCGCAGGATGTTTCGCGAAGTCTTCGGATGCGATGCGGACCTTCGCCGGTCGGGAAATCCCCTTCGACACCTCGAAGGAAGCGGAGTTCCCCTGCTGGTCATCACCGAGACGATCGATCCGGGAATCCTCCGGCCGATGATGACTTCGTTCCGGAGGGAGGCGGAACGGACGAACCGGCGGGAGATCGAGTTCGTCGACGTGGCGCGCGGACATATCTCGATGGTGGTGCTCATGATGCGAAAGTGTGACCCGGTGCTCGACCGCGTGGTGCGGTTCATCCACGGGCGCGCGGGGACGCGATGATTGTTTACCATTTCATTTTCGATGACGGGGCCCGGTTCCGGTTCGAGGTGGACGAGGAGGGGGACACGTCGGTGGAACCGGAGGGGGAGACTTTTCCGGAATGGGTCCTCCTCGACCAGGGGAAGTGCGCGGGGTGCAATCTTCCCGAAGGATCCCGGAAGACCTGTCCCGCGGCGCTTTCGATCCAGCCGGTGATCGAGGCGTTCGGAAAGCGGATTTCCCACGAGCACGTGAAGGTGATCGTGGTCATCGGTGGCGTGAAAGTGGAGGGCGAGATGTCGGCGCAGGGCGCGGTCCGGTCGCTGATGGGTCTTCGCCTTGCGTTGTCTTCCTGCCCGGTGCTGGGGATGCTTCGCCCGATGGCGCGGTTCCACGTTCCCTTCGCCACCCAGGCGCACGCCCTCTTCCGGTTCGTCGGGATGACCCTGATGGCGCAACATTTCCGGAGAGAGGCGGGGCTTCCCGCGTCGTCCGACCTTTCCAGGCTGCTGGAGTTGATCGGCCGCCTGCACGAGGTGAACCACAAACTGGCGGGCCGGATCAAGTGCGCGGCCGAGAAGGACGCGGCGATCAACAGTCTCGTCAATCTCGACACGCTCGCCGCGCTCCTGGAAGTGGAGATCGACGCCGATCTCGACCTGTTGAAGTCTTGCTTCAAGTCCTACCTGGACGGGGCTGGTGAGGAGGTCGTTTCATGACGTCGAAGGAAGACCGGCCGATCACGACGCGGCTTCTCGACGAGGTCGACGTTCACATCCGCCAGTTGGGGCTGGTCAACGGCATTCTCAGCGCCGTCCTCGCGGGTGCCTCCCTTCCGGAGACGCTGAAGATCTTCTATTCCAACCTGAAAACCCTCTGCCCCATCGACCGGATGAGCATCTCGAAGTACGACGCGGAGCGGCGCGTCTTCCTGGTTCCCATGGCGATCAAGGGCGGCCGGTTGATCGAAACGAACGAGCCTCCCCGGCCGTTCGACACGACGCCCCTCTCGGAAGCGGTCCGGACGCGAACGGCGGTTCTGCGGAAGGATATTCGACAGGAGAATTCGTACGCGCAGGACCACGAGTTCATCCGCAGGGGTTTCGAAAGCGAGATGTTTTTTCCCCTCGTCGCCGGGGAAGAGGTCTTTGGGACCTTCCAGGTCGGTTGCTTCGAGGCCGACCTGCTGACGGAACGCCACCTGCGGATCGTCTCGGAGATTCTTCCGGCGATCACGATCTCGATGCGCCTGCTTTTCGATCGGAACCGGAAATTGTTCGGGTAACCGGGCCCCCGCTCGAAATATCCGGATGACCATGAACCTTTCCACCCCGGGGCGCGTCCAACCTGATGGACGCGCTTTTGGGAGAAAAAAGATGATGTCATTCTGCATGGGTCTCCTCCTGGCCGCCGTGGCGCCGGGTCCCGGTTCCGACTGGGAAATATAGGGAGCGGAAGCGCGGCGCTGGACCAACGCGATTCGGATCGGCCGGATGTCGATTTCCCGGTGGGAGCGTCTTTCGGGAAGGGTCGTGGAGGTTCGGACCGATTCCCGTTTGACGCCCGCGAAGATCGACCTGGACGGTTCGACAGGATACCTGGTCGTCCCCCATCCTGGGGACCGGTGGCACGTGAAGAAGGAGAGCCTGGACAAGTATTCGTACGTCGATTACCGGGGGTATGATTCCGGAATTTTCCGGGGGCAGAAGTTCATGTCCCTCTGCTACAGGATCGGGGAGACGGGCGCGTTTCGTTCGGTTTTTCTTCAACCGGTCGTGCTCGGAACGGGGGAACTCTTTCTCGCGCCGAACGATACCCACCTGGAGGACAACGTCGGATCGATTCGCGTGAAAATTGCGCCGGTGTCGTCGGTATCCGAATCCCCGGACCGGTTCTGTTTGCCCGAGGCCGCCTGGCAGTCCACTCGCGGAATGCTGGGCGAAAAGGAATGGAATCTTCTTCCGGGAGAGGTTCTCACCGTTCCCGCGAACGGGTACGCGGAGGTGGACGCTCCGATCGACGGCTCCGAATGGTACGTCATGATTCCCCATCCGACCGACCGGTGGGATGGATGGAAAAACGGAAGGTGGAAGTCGGCCGGGCACGCGGGGTACGGGGACCCGTTCGATCCGCAGGGAATGGCGCTGAGTTTGCGGGATGCCGAGGGAAACCTGCAAAGGCTGGCGGAACGTCCGCTGGTTCAGCCCCACCGGGAGCTTGTGCTCTTCGCCGACTCGGAGGAACGTCGACGGAATGTCGGCTCGATCCGGGTGAAGGTGATCCCCGTCCTGACCCCCGTCATCCGGCAGATCAATCGGCACATTTACATCCAGGAAAGGGAGAGACAGAGGTGGGGGTGGATGGAAAAGCATCGCCCGCCGCCGGAGAAGCTTGATTTCATAGAACAGGTCGTGGGGGAACTGGCCCAGGGTAACATCAGGCGGGCGTTCGTCATGCGGACGATCGTGGCGCTGATCTTCCTGGGCACGCTTCTTTGCGTGATTGCCTGGAGGAGGATCTGACCGGAAGATTGCGTTGAAAAGGGGTTTTCGTTCCTCTATTCTCGGGCTTGGAGAGGGGGAACTTCCCCCCGCCTCCGCGTGGGAGATCAGGACGGAAGCATGAGTCGATGCATTCTCTGTGATGGTGATTCCTCGCGGCCGCACGTCGAGGACAACGGCTGGACCTATCACAAGTGCGACGGGTGCGGTTTCGTCTACCTCGATCCCCGTCCGACCCTCGAAGAAGTCCGCGATTTCTATGACGGCGAAGCGGGGATGACCTTTCACCGTTCCGCCGACGAGGCGCGCGACGACGAGGGGAAGTACGAGGCGCACCTCCGGTACCGCCTGTTGAAACCGTTTCTCGACCGGTGTACTCCGAAACGGGCCGTCGAGATCGGGTGCGGCGCAGGCTACTTCCTCCGGCAGTTGAAAAGATGCGGGTGGGACGTGATCGGCGCCGAACTGGGCGCGGTGGACGTTCCGTGGGCCGAGGTGGTCCGCGGCGGCGTCGAGGCCATTCCGAAAGGACCGTACGGACTGGTCATCCTCTTCGACGTTCTCAGTCATTTTCACGATCCCATCCAGGAGTTGCGACGGATTCGAAACCTGCTTTCGCCCGACGGCCTGCTCGTGATGGAAACGGGCAACGGCGCCGAGGTCGATCCTTCGCGGGTGCCCCACTGGTGCGCCCCCGAGCATCTCTGGAATTTCGGGGAGAAAAGCCTTTCGCTGTTGCTGGATCATGCAGGGTTCGAAAACGTGAAGCTCGTCCGAAGGAACGCCGAGTGGCAGTGGCGTCTTCTCCACGCCCGATCGCGGGTCCGTGTGGGAGGGGGAAACGGCGGCGGCGGGGAAGCGGTTCCCTCGGTCGTGCAGAAATCCGCCGGACGTTCCCTGGCCAAACGGCTTGCCTCGCGGGCGCTCCTGGCCACCCGGTACGTGGGCGGGCGCTTCATGGCCGACGAGGATCACCATTGTACCCTGTTCCAGGTGGCGCGGCCGGGGGGGGGTGCCGATGATGATGGAAAAGGAGAAGAGGGTTCCGATTCATGAGCACGAATGACCCTGTCCGCATCGGCGTGATCGGCGCCGGTCGGTGGGGAATGAACATCATCCGCAACGTCGCCCAGTCGTCCCGCACGGAACTGGCCGCCGTCTGCGATTCCAGCGCCGACGTCCGGGGAAAGTTGGAGCAGCAATATCCTGGCACAACCCTCTTCGATTCGATTGAAACGATGCTTTCCGAGGGCGGGCTCCAGGGCGTGATTGTCGCCACCCCGGCGGCGCGCCACCACGCTTGCGGACGGCAGGTTCTCGAGGCCGGTTTCCCCGCGATGGTGGAGAAACCCCTTGCGACGACCTCGGAGGACGCCGCCGACCTCGTGAAGCTTTCCCGGGAGAAGAAGGTTCCGCTCCTGGCGGGCCACACCTTCCTCTACAACAACATCGTTCGGGAAGTGAAACGGATCATCGACTCGGGAGACCTCGGGGAGATCTATTACATCGCCGGCCAGCGGCTCAACCTCGGGCAGGTCCAGAAGGACGTGGACGTTCTCTGGAACCTCGTCCCGCACGACATCACGATTTCCAACTACTGGCTCGACGGGCTTCCCGAACACGTTTCGGCGCAGGGTCTCTCGTTCGTCCGGAAGGAAGAGGGGATCGCCGACATCTGTTTCTGTCTCATGGAATACGCCGGCGGAGCTTCCTCGCACCTGCACGCCTCCTGGATCGACCCCGTGAAGACGCGCAGGATGGTCGTGGTGGGAAGTAAAAAGATGCTCGTCTACGACGACGGGGATCCGTCGAGGCACATCCAGATCTACGACAAGAGCGTGGAAAAGGAATACGTTTCGGGAACGAACAGCTTCTCGGAGTTCCGTACGCGGTTGCGCGCCGGCGACCTCGTGATCCCGAATATCACCCTGCAGGAACCGCTCCGGGTCGAAATCGAGCATTTCGCCGACTGCATCCTCGGGAGGGCGGAACCCCGGACGGGGGATGCCCACGGGCTGGAGATCGTCACGATCCTGGAGTCGCTCAGCCGGTCCATGAAGGAGAACGGCCGCCGGGTCCGGGTCGAGTACACGGACCCCGCCTCTTGAGAATGGGGAACGACGCGCACACGATTTATGCCGGTGTGGACATCGGTCCCGACGCGGAAATTGGTCCGTACGTTATCGTCGGTGTCGCCCCCCGCGGGAAGAACGAGGGGGACCTCGAGACCCGCATCGGGGCGGGCGCGGTTCTCCGGAGCCATACCGTCATCTACGCGGGGAACCGGATCGGCGACGGGTTCCAGACCGGTCACGGGGTGATGATCCGGGAGGAGAACGAGATCGGCGACCGGGTGAGCGTCGGGACCGGCAGTGTCGTGGAGCACCACGTGAAGATCGGCGACGGTGTCCGGATTCATTCCCAGGCCTTCATTCCCGAATTCACGATCCTCGAGGAAGGGTGCTGGATCGGGCCCAACGTGGTGATCACCAACGCCCGGTACCCGCTGGCGCCGGGTGTGAAGGAAAACCTCGAGGGAGTAACGGTCCGGGCCGGGGCGAAGATCGGCGCGAACAGCACCCTGCTTCCGGGAATCGAAATCGGAAAGGACGCGCTCGTGGGTGCGGGCAGCGTGGTGACCCGGGACGTGGGACCGGGAACCGTGGTGGCGGGGAATCCCGCGAAAGTGATCGGGAAGGTAAGCGAGTTGCCCTATGAATGAGACGAAGACGAAAAAGATACCGCTGGTCGACCTGAAGGCGCAGTACGCGTCGATCCGGGAAGAGATCGACGGGGCGGTCGCCTCCGTCATCCGGGATGCCGCGTTCGTGCGCGGACCTTACCTGGAGAAGTTCGAGCGGGAGTTCGCGGAGTACTGCGGCACGAAGTTCGCCGTGGGAGTCAACAGCGGGACCGACGCGCTCGTCCTGGCCTTGCGCGCCTGCGGCGTGGGCCCGGGAGACGAGGTGATCACCGTTCCGAACACCTTCATTGCGACGACCGAGGCGATCACCCTCGCCGGGGCGAAAGTCCGGTTCGTCGACGTCGATCCGGAGACGTTCACGCTGGATCCCGCGCAGTTGCCCTCCGACGCGGGCAAGGTCCGGGCGATCATTCCGGTTCACCTGTACGGTCATCCCGCGGAGATGGACGCGATCCTTTCGTGGGCGAAGGAGCGTTCGATCAGGGTGATCGGCGACGCGGCGCAGGCGCACGGGTCGTTCTACAAGGATCGAAAGATCGGCACCCTCGGCGATGCGGTCTGCTTCAGTTTCTATCCCGGGAAGAATCTCGGCGCGTACGGGGATGGCGGAGCGGTCGTGACCGACGATCCCGCGATCGCCGAGGAGATCGGGATGTTGCGCGACCACGGGAGGACGCAGAAGTACGGCCACCTGAAGGAGGGCATGAACAGCCGGCTCGACGCGATCCAGGCGGCGGTTCTTTCCGCGAAACTGCCCCACCTCGACAAGTGGACCGACCTGCGCCGGCGGCACGCCGCGCGGTACGGGGAACTGCTGGCGGAGACGAAGGGGGTCGAGTTGCCCCGCGAAAAGAAAGGGTGCCGCCCGGTTTACCACCTGTACGTGGTTCGGACGGAAGGACGGGACGGGTTGCGGTCGCACCTCGGGAACGAGGGGATCGCCGCGGGGATCCACTACCCGCTCCCGCTCCACAGACAGCCTGCTTATGAATACCTCGGGTTGCCGGAGGGTTCCTTCCCCGTCGCCGAACGGCAGGCGAAGACGATTCTCTCCCTGCCCCTTTTCCCGGAACTGACGGAGGATCAACTGCAGCGCGTCGCCCACGCGGTGCAGGAATGGACGGCCGGATGAGGATCCTGTACGTCTCCTTCGACGACATCGGGTCGGAGTACGCCTGGTCGGTCCACGTGAAGGAAATCGTCAACGGACTTGCCCGGAGGGGGCACGAAGTGCTGGTCGTCGCCCCGGGTCGAACCGCGCCCGACGATCTGGAGGGAAGCTTCGTTCCCATGCGCGTTCCGGGATCCCGCCTTGCGCGCGTTTTTTTCCACTTGGTGGGATCCTTGTGGGAGATCCTTCGCGCGGCCCGGGGGTTCCGGCCTGACGCGATTTATTGCCGCGGGATTCACCTTTCGATCACGCCTCCCCTGGCGGCGCGGTTTCTCGGGTGCGCCTACGTGGTCGAGGTGAACGGGTTGCTCGAGTTCGAACTGGGGGACTCTCCCATGAGGCCGTTGGTCCGGTTCGCGCACAAGGAGACGCTCTCTCTTGCGAACCGCGCGGTGGCGATTTCAGAGCCGATCAAGCGCGCCCTGGTGGAGGAGTACGGGGGGCGCGACGACCGGGTGGTCGTGGTGCAGAACGGGGCGAACGTGGAGAGGTTTCAACCGCGGGACCAGGCGGAGGCCCGGGCGAGGCTGGGTCTTCCGGGGGATGCCAGGATCGTCGTTTACGTGGGGAGTTTCTACCGCCATCATGCGGTCGACCTCCTGGTGCGAAGCGTTCCCATGTTGGAGAAGGAGCATCCGAACCTCCTTCTCCTGTTGCTGGGCGCGGGATCCCATCGGGAGGAGTTGGAGCGGGAGGTGCGCGACGCGGGAATCGGGCGGTTCGTCCGGTTTCCCGGTCCGAAGCCGCACGCCGAGATTCCCGACTGGCTTGCCGCGGCGAACGTATGCGCCTATCTCCTGAGGGACCGGGGGGGGCAATACGACGACGGCTTTTCCCTGAAACTCCTGGAGTACATGGCGATGGCGCGCGCGGTCGCGGTTGCTTCCGATAAAGGCGAGGTCTGTTCCTTCGTGAACGACAACGAGATCGGGTATGCGGAGGCGCTTACCGGGCGGGGTGACGTGGATCGGGTGTCGGCCATGCTCTCCCGCCTTCTCGCCGATCCGGACCGGTGCCGGGACTTCGGCGAGGCGGGGCGGAAATTGGTGGTGGATCACTTCAACTGGGACCGCGCGGCGGGAGAGGTGGAGGAAGTTCTTCGGTCATGCGTGGCCGGATGAACCCTCCAGCCCGGCGCGCCGTTCCCTCCATGCCGGCAGGAAGCGGTCCATCAGGTTTTGGAACCGTTTCCCGTGCCTCCGTTCGAGCAGGTGAACCAATTCGTGGACGAGAACGTACTCGATCGAGCGGGGCGGTTGCTTGGCCAGTTCGAGGTTCAGCCAGATCCTGCGGGTCTTCGTGTTGCACGAGCCCCAGCGGGTTTTCATTTTCCGGACGTTCCACTCGGCGGTCCGCACCCGGATGATCGCCTCCCATTTTTCCAGGAGGGGCGGGACGAGCGCTTTCAGTTCCGACCGGTACCACTCGTCGAGGATCGCGCGCCGTTTTTTCACGGACGATCCCGGCCGGGCGTAGAGGAGAAGGGTTCCGGGGGAAGGGCGTTCCACGCGCGCATTACCTTTCCGCAGGTGAAGTTCGTGGGGGTCGCCGAGGAAGGGGTGAAGTTCGCCGGTGACGACTTCGAGGGGGGCGGGGAGTTTCCGGATCCTCGATTGGTGACGCCGGATCCAGGAGAGTTTCTCGACGATCAACGCGCGGATCGCGCGATCGCTCATGCGCATCGGGCCGCTCACCCGGACGCGTCCGTCGGGGGGAAGGACGCGAAGATGGAGGTTGCGGATCCGTTTTCGCAGGACCTCTACGTCGATGTTTTCCACGACGATGCGGCCGGTTTTCACCCCCTTCATTCGTTCGCTTCCTTCGCCTTCAGGACGACGGCGCGGATCATCCAGTGAAGGAGATGGCCGAACCGGTCCAGTTCCTCCCCCGACAGGGAATTATTGCCGCCGACAAAAATAACGAGATCGTCGGAAACGAGGCAGGGCAAATCGTATTTCCCGTAGATCGTCTCCACGCTTTCGGTCGGGATGGATTGGGCCAGGAACCACCGGCCAAGCCAGAACAACCCGTACCGGATTTCGGTCGGTCCGATCTCGAGCGTGGTCCTGGCGCCCATCATGACCGGAAGGTTGAAGGTGACCCAGAAGAAGGCGAGGGTTCCGAAGATGGCGGCGAGAATGTAGATGAAGTTGGAGTCGGGCGCGTTTGGGCGGGACAGGAAGAAGAAGTAGCATCCGATGATGATGGCGCAGACGAAGGTTCCGATCATGGCGGACGCGGTGACGCCGAGGGCTCCCCGGAACCCGTCGGCGGTGCGGCGGAATCCCCACTCGTTTTTCTTCTTCGACCACGGAAGCGATTCCGGTTTGGAGACGGGGATTTTCCAGAGGGGTCTGTCCAGTTCGTCCGGGGATCGTTCCTCGCCCGTTACCTGGTCTTCCAGCGGAACGCGGAGGGTTTTCGCGGCCCGTTCGGCGATGCGCCGGGCGGAGATGTAGTGAAAGAACGCTTCGTAGATGAGTTGAGGTTGGTCGTCCTTGTCCAGGTACTCGACTTCCATGAGAATCCGGGGTGAGGAATCCGGGTTCTTTGGGGGAAGGGATTTTTTCCGGATCCGGATCCGTCCCGCCCCGGTGGACTCGATCGTCCGTTCCCCCGTTTTCGTGGAGACGATGACCGCTTTTTTCGACGGGTCGAAAATATATTTCCGTTCGACCAGGAAGGGGAACTTGATGACCCCTTTCGAGAGGAACCTTCCGATCTTTCCCGCGAGCAGTCCCTCTTTTCCCGTAAAGCGGTTCCATCCCGCCCAGAACATGCCTCCCAGTCCCGTCCAGGCCAGGAGGTGCCATCGAAGGAGGTGCCAGGAGGTGGGGCTTTCCTTTTTCATGCCGGGAAAATCGATGATGTCGTAGGAGAGAAAGGAGAGGAAGAAGAGGATCCCGGCGACCCAGGAAATGACCCGGGAGGGAATCAGCAATTCTCCCCGCCCGTCTTCCCGCGTTCGTTCGACCAGCATCGTTCAGAGGGTATCACGGGGGAGCGTTCTTCCTCCCGGCTTTTCGCTTCGGAAATGGTTCAATCGGCGACGGAAATCCGATAACATCTCTGCACTTTCCCGGCCGAAAATCAGGGGCTTCTGTGAGTTTTGTCAGCCGTTTTTCCCACCTCTTCAGCGACCGGACGCGCGACCGGGGTTACGAGTACGAGGCTCGCGTCAAGATCGGCCATGGATCGCCCGGCGTGGTTTCGGCGGTGGTATACGGAACCTCTCACTACTTCGTCGGCGTCAGAAGCGACGGAACCGTCTCCTGTGATTGTCCCTACTTCCGAAACGGGGATTTCTGCAAACACCTTTGGGCTGTGCTCCTGGTCTCCGATGCCAACGGGTACCTCGGCAACCTGGAGGGAAACGCGCTCTATTGGGCCGACCCGGAATTGAACGCGGATGTGCCCGATTCCGACCGCCCTCCCCGTGAATCCTGGAGGCGGATCATCCAGCGCGCCTCCACCTCTTCCCCCCGTTCCCCGGTACAGGACCGGCAACTCGTCTACATTCTCGACGCCACCGCGACGACCTCGTCGAACGAATTGTCCCTCCATTTCGGCACGCGCAAGAGGATGAAGGACGGTTCCTGGGGCACGATTCGCGGCAAGAGCCTTCGGACCGAGGATCTCTCCCGCTTTCCGGACCGGGAAGACAAGGTCATCTTCCAGATTCTCTGCGGAGCCCGGGAATTCTTTTACGCGTACGAGGAAAGCCGGGTCGACCAGTTCAACCTCAACGAAGGGCTGGCACAGGTCCTGCTTCCCCGGCTTTGCGCCACCGGGCGGTTGTTTTATCGCCAGCGGGGCGAATCGACCCCACTCGCGTGGGATGAAGGCGGTCCCTGGGAAATCGCGTTGCGGCTGGAGGAGGAGCGAAGCTGGTCTCTCACCGGGAGATTTTGTCGCGGGGAGGAAACCCTCGAACTGCTCGAACCTTCGATCGTGTTCGCCGGCCGGTTTTTCATCGCCCGGGGGAAGCTCTCCGTCTACCGGTTCGACGGCGACTTCGCCTGGGTCAGCGGCCTGATGCAGGATGGTTCCCTGCGGGTGAAGAAGAGGGAACTCGGTTCCTTTCTCGAAGAGACGTACCGCCTGCCGGGAAGCT
>PVBE012883048.1_pt1 | contig 26653 bp, 12 predicted proteins | sample 1631181 | NCBI WGS metagenome assembly PVBE01 (sample SAMN08397723, study PRJNA350692) | Marine metagenome, whole genome shotgun sequencing project. | isolation source: water | place: Pacific Ocean | collected 2012-04
ATGGACTCATCAATCGGCACCGGGATCGTAGATCACAACAAGATCCACGCGTCCAGCCGAAAGCTCGCCCGTTCGACCCGTTCGACCCGTAATCCCGCAAGCGCTCCCGGCGAGCGTCAGCTCAAGCACCCCCCTGAACGGTTACGTCTCTTCCACGCACGTAGCCAGAGCACTCCTCGTGAACGCCGCGCACTCCCGGTTCGTGCGGCAGCCGACGGCGACGCACGTGCCATCGACGCAATCTTCGAAGAGATCGCACTCGTTGCGGTCGAGGCACACTTCTGTGCAGTTGCCATCGAGGCAGCGGGACCCGTCGGGGCAATCCTCGTCGGTCGTACATTGGAAGTCGCACACGCCGCTGACGCAATTGCCGCCGAAGCACTGGGTGTCGTCGAAGCAAGCCACCCGGTGCAGGCAAACGGCGTCTACGCAATCGTCGATGCACGCGCACTCGACGAGGTAGTCGGCGCAGCTCCGGCTGGCCGAGCAGTACGCGTCCACCTGTTCGCAGGCGAACGTGTCACCCGCCTCGCACTGCTGGCGCCGGTCGTGGCAGTCGCAGTCGAAGCCGTACTGGTCGCACGCCTCGAAGTCACCGCCGTCGCAGTCCGTCTCTAGCGCGTCGCAGGCTTCGTCGTAGTCCGGCGCGACGAGCGGGCAACCCAGGGCGAGGGCCCGACACAGTTCATCGTCGATCTCGGCGCAGCAGTCCGCGTCCTCGGCGCATTCGATCAACTCGCACTCGCGAGCGGACGGCGCGATGGCGTACTCGTTCTGGACGCAGGTCTGGTTGATGCAGGCGAGGCCACTCTCGCAGTCGTTCCGCGCACGGCATGACTCCCCGCGCAGCCCCTGCCTGGCCGGACGTTCTTCCTGGATCTCCTTGCCGCTGCACGCGGCAGCGAACGCGGCGAGGACGAGTGCGGTGAGCGCGACGATCGCGCGATCGGCTGCCGACCTGTGGTTCCAACTGAGACGACATAGACGCCTCGCCTCCCGCGCCCGCATCGCCTCGAGCGGTCCTGTACACCGCGGTGTGGTGTCGACGAACCTCTGCACGTTGCCGCGAATGCCGTACGTCGTTCGTGTTCGGTAGGACTCCGAGACGGTGGTGAAGTTCCGGGCCACCGATGTACTCGCCCGGCCGAGCGCGTCGACCGCGAAGGGCTCCCGCGGCTCGATCGGCTGCCCCTTGTTGTCGTATCGGGTCCACCCGCGCACCGCTGATGCTAACCCCTACCACTTGCGCCGCGGATCGTGTGGACTACGCCTGATGCGCGTCTACACGAGCAACCGGGCAGAGGCGCTTGCAGCGCTGCTCTGCGATTCCCTGGCCGAGGTCGGCGGCGATCCCTTCGCTCCGCCGGTCGTCGTCGTGCACAGTCGGGGCATGCAGGCGTGGCTGTCGCAGCGCATCGCCGACCGGCTCGGCATCTGTGCAAACGTCGAGTTCCCGTTCCCGGCGCGCTACGTCACCGAGCTCTTCGAGCTGATCCTCGGGGTAGAGGCCGATCGGCTCGACGCCTGGCGCCGCGCGCGACTGAGGTGGCCGATCTTCGCCCTGCTGCCCCGCTGGCTCGACCGCCCGGAGTTCGAGGAGATCCGGCGCTACCTGACACCGGGCGACGGTGACGATCCGGCGGCCGTCCCGATGAAGCGCTTCCAGCTCGCCGAACGCATCGCGCGGGTCTTCGAGGGCTATTGCACCTATCGGCCGGAACAGGTGTTGCGCTGGCAGGCGGGGGACGACGACCCGGTCGCGACGTGGCAGCCGACGCTCTGGCGCGCCCTGCGGGAGGCCACCGGGGCACCCAACGTCGCCGAGCTCGCCGCGGCCTTCGTCGCGACCCTGGAGGGTGGCGCGAGCCCGGGCGGGGTGCGCTCACCGACGGCTCAGCTCGCCCTGCCCGGCTTCGACGCCGGCGGCCCGAGCCCCACCGCCGCCGGGGTCCCCGAGCGCATCCACGTGTTCGGCATCACGAGCCTGCCGCCGCTGCACCTGCGGGTGCTCGGCGCGCTCTCCCACGCCACCGAGGTTCGCTTCTATCAGCTCTCTCCGTCGCGAGAGTTCTTCGCCGACATCGCGTCGCGACGGGAGATCGCCCGGCGGGAGGAGCGCTCGGGACGACCCGCGGAGCTCGACTTCCTCGACCTCGGCAACCCCCTCCTCGGCGCCTGGGGACGTCTCGGCCGTGAGTTCCAGCGGCTGATCCACGACGCCGGCGTCGCCCTCGTAGACAGCGGAGAGGTCTGGGAGGATCCGACCGATGGCGACGAAGCGCCGACCGCGCTCCGCGTCCTCCAATCCGACATCCTCAACCTCCGGCATCGGACCCGCGGCGACGGGGCTCCGCGCGGACCGCTGGCGCCGACACCGACCGCCCCGCTGGTCCACGACCCCGGCGATCGGTCGATCGAGGTCCACGCGTGCCACAGCGCGATGCGGCAGGTCGAAGTGCTCCAGGATCGGATCCTCGACGCGCTCGAGTCCGACCCGACGTTGGAGCCGCACCAGATCGTCGTGCTCTGCCCGGAGCTGGATCGCTACGCACCGTTGATCGACGCGGTGTTCGGCCGCCGCCTGGTTCCCTACCGCATCGCCGACCGGAGCCTCCGCCGACAGAGCCCCGTCGCCGAGGCCCTGCTCACCGCCATCGGGCTCGTCGAGTCGCGGATGACCGCTTCGGGGCTGATGGATCTGCTGGCGATGGAGCCGGTGGCCGAGCGCTTCAGCGTCGGCCCCAACGACCTCCCCCGTGTGAGCCGCTGGGTCGAGAAGACCGGCATTCGCTGGGGCATCGACGCTGCACACCGCGCGCGCTGCGACCAGCCGGCGTACGATCAGAACACCTGGCGGTTCGGCCTCGATCTCATGATGCTCGGCGTGGCGATGCGGGGGGACGACGACGCCCTCTTCTGCGGCGTGCGGCCCTACGACCCCCTGGAAGGCGACGACGCGCGGCTCGCTGGGCGATTGGCAGGCTTCGCCGAGGCGATGTTCGGCCTCGCGGAGCGCCTCTCCGAGCCGCGGTCGATGCCACGGTGGTGCCGGGACATCGCTGACGCGCTCGGCACCGTCGCGGCGGCCACCGACGACAACGCGTGGCAGCACGAGCACGTGCGAGGCGTGTTGGCCGAGATCGAGGCGGAGACCGAGGCGGCCGGCGCGAGCGAATCCGTGCCCCTCGACGTTGCCCGGGTCGCGCTCGACGGGGCGCTCGAGCGCGATGCCGCCCCCCACGGCTTCCTCTCGGGCGGGGTCACCTTCTGCCAGAGCCTCCCGATGCGGGCGATCCCGTTCGAGGTCGTCTGCCTGCTCGGCATGGAGGAGCGGGCGTTTCCGCGCCGGAGCACGCGGCTCGAGTTCGACCTCGCGGTCAAGATGCCGCTGGTCGGGGACCGCTCGCTCCGGGACGACGATCGCTACCTCTTCCTCGAGGCCCTGCTATCGGCTCGCCGGCGCCTGCTAATCACCTACCGGGGCCACGGAATCCGCGACAACAAGCCGCTGCCGCCTTCCGTCGTCGTCACCGAGCTCCTCGATACGTTGGCGGAGACGTACGACACCGTGGGTGAGGAGAGGCCGCACGCGCCCTGGGTCGTCAACCACCCCCTGCAACCCTTCTCACACCGCTACTTCCACGGCGAGGGACCGCTGTTCAGCTTCGCCGAGGCGTACGTCGCGTCGGCGCGCTCGGCGCTCGGGTCTCGCGCCGAGCCGCCGGTGTTCATCGATCGACCGCTCGACGTCGACCCCGAGCCGGTGGTCCCGCTGGCCGACCTGATCGCCTTCTTCCGCCACCCCGTCCGCTCCTTCTGCCGCGAGACGCTCGGTCTGACGCTGACCGATCCGGACGACCCGCTTCTCGATCGCGAGCCGATCGTCCTCGACCGCCTGGAGCAGGCGATCATCGCCGGCGAGCTTCTCGCCCGCGCGGTCGACGGCCAGGCCCTGCCCGACACCTACGAGCCGGTGCGCGCCGAGGGCGTGCTCCCGCTCGGCCAGCCCGGACGCACGACCCACGCCTGGCTCGCCCAGCAGGTCGCGCCGCTCGATCGCTTCGTCGAGCACTACCGCAGCGCCGGAGCGGACAGCGCGCTGGAGGTCGACATCGACACCGGTCATGGCCGCGTCGTCGGCCGCATCCGCGACGTGTTCGCCGGCCGCCTCGTGCGCCATCAATACGCCCGTGTCAGCGCCCGGGGGCTGCTCTCCCTCTGGATCGAGCACCTCGCGGCGTGCGCGGCGTCTCCGGAGCGGGAGTTCTCGAGCGTGTTGATCGGCCGGGCCGCCCACGCCGGCGGACACAGCTCGCCCCGCACCGTCGAGGTGGTTCGCTTCGGCCCGATGCCGGAGGCGAACGAGGTGCTCGCGCGCCTCGTCCGGCTGCGGGCGATCGGCCGATCCGAGCCGCTCCTGCTCTTCCCGCGGACGTCGTACGCGTGGCAGAGCGCGCTGATGAGCCACATCGAGCGCGACGCGTGGAAGGCCGATCGGCCGACGCGCGACGCGTGGTTCGGCACGTTCAACGGACCGCCGGGCGAGAGCGCAGACCCCTATGTCGCCCGGGTATTCGGCCGCCAGAGCCCCCTCGACACCGACTTCCCGCGGGGTGGGCTCCCGACAGCGGCGGACGCTTCGTTCAAGGAATTGGCCGACCGGGTGTTCCGGCCGCTGATCGACGCCCGCGAGGAGAAGCTGTGAAGGCTCCCGGCAAGGACATCGGCATCGACGCGCCCATGGAGCCGGGCGTCACGCTGGTCGAGGCGAGCGCGGGGACAGGAAAGACCTACACGATCACGTCATTGATCCTGCGGCTGATCGTCGAGCGGGGCTTCCCCATCGAGCGCCTCCTCGTCGTGACGTTCACCGAGGCCGCCACCGCCGAGCTCCAAGCCCGGGTGCGCGGCCGAATCCGACGTGCGTACGAGGCGTTCGCCCGCGACGAGGACCCGCCGGACGATCTGACGATCGCCGCCCTCCTCGCGCGCGCTCGGGCAGAGGATCTCCGCGACGAGGGACGGCGACGGCTGCAGCACGCGCTGTCGCTCTTCGACGAGGCGTCGATCTCGACGATCCACGGATTCTGTCAGCGGGTTCTGCAGGAGAACGCCTTCGAGAGCGGGCTGGTCTTCGATACGGAGCTGATCGGCGATCCGGCCGACGTGATCGTCGGCGTCGTCGAGGACTACTGGGTCGACGCGCAGCACCAGGCGCCGCCGATATTCCTGCGCTACCTGCAGCGGCAGGAGCTGACGCCGCGGGCGCTGGTCCCCCTCGTGAGGCAGGTCTGCCAGGACCCGGAGATGCCGGTCCTGCCAGACACCGTGAGCAAGCCCGACTTCGACTTCGACGCGCTCTTCGTGGAGTTCGAGGCCGCGCGCGAGGCGTGGCACCGCGACGGTATGGAGCTCGTAGAGCAGCTGGCCGCAGCCGCCGATCGGGGAACCCTGAACCGAGGGACCTACCGTCGTGACCGCATCGAGAAGCGAGGACGCGAGACGACCGCATGGTTCGCGGCCGACCCCTCGCTTCTGCTCAAAATCGACCGGGTCGACGTGTTCGGCCGCGCGCACGTCGTCGGACGGACCAACAAGGGGAAGACGACGCCGGAACACCCGCTGCTCGAGCAGATCGACTCTCTGCTCACTGCGTGGCACGCGGCCGAGACCGTCTTGTCGGCATGGCGGCTCGCCTTCGAGCGCGAGCTCGTTCGCTTCGCCCGGCGCGAGGTCCCGGCCCGCAAACGTCGGGCGCGGGTCCAGTCGTTCGACGACCTGCTGCACGACCTCGACCGCGCCCTCCGCGGCGACGGCGGTGATCGGCTCGCCGACGCGATCCGGCGCCGCTACGACGCGGTGTTGATCGATGAGTTCCAGGACACCGACCCGGTGCAGTACGCGATCTTCGAGCGACTCTTCGCGCTCGCGAGCCGCCCCGATGGTGACGGGCTGCTCTTCCTGGTCGGCGATCCCAAGCAGGCGATCTACGGGTTCCGGGGCGCGGACATCTTCGCCTATCTCGGCGCCGCACGGCGGGCGGGCGAACCCTTCTCCCTGGATACGAACCGGCGGTCGACGCCCGGACTGGTCGCGGCGGTCAACACCCTCTTCCGCGCGCCGGGCGTCTTCGTGCTCGACGATATCCACCACCCGGACGTCAGCACGCCCGACGACGCGCGGGGGCCGCTCGTCGTCAACGGACGGGAGCGACCGCCGCTCCAGATCCTCGTCGTCGAGCCGCCCGAGTCGGGGCCGGGCCCTCGAATCTCGCTCCCGGCGCGCGTCGCCCGTCAGATCAGTCGTCTGCTGCAGGCGGAGACGCTCGTCGACGGTCGCCGGGTCGGGCCGGGTGACATCGCGGTGCTGACCCGCTCGAACCGCGAGGGTCGCGATGTGCACGGGGCGCTGCTCGACGCCGGGGTCCCGGCGGTCATCCGCGACGGTACGAGCGTCTTCACCTCGGGCGATGCCGAGGAGCTGCGCCAGATCCTCCAGGCGGTCATGGAGCCGACGCGCATCGACCGGGTGCGCGCCGCGATCACGACCCACCTCTTCGGCCGCACCGGTGACGGGCTCGCGGCGATGGAGCGCGACCCGGACACGTGGGAGCAGACGATCGACCGCTTCCGCGGGTGGCACGACACCTGGCTGACCCGGGGCTTCGCCAGCATGTTCCGCTCGCTGCTCGACGAGCCCCTGCCGGCGGCCCCCGACAGCGCAGACTCCCGACCCGGCGGTCTCCCCGCGCGTCTGCTCGGCCGACCGGACGGCGAGCGGCGCATGACCAATCTGCTCCACCTCTCCGAGCTGCTGCACGAAGCCGAGGCGAACGAGCGCCTCAGCCCGCCCGGCGTGGTTCGCTGGTTGATCGCCCGCCAGCGTACGGGCGGGGATGACGACGCGACCGAGCTCCGCATGGAGAAGGACGACGATGCCGTGCACGTGATGACCGTGCACAAGAGCAAGGGCCTCGAGTTCCCGCTCGTCTACGTCCCGTTCGCGTCCAAGGCCTCGCGGGGTGCAGCGAGCGCCGGTACACCGATCCGCTTCCACGACCCCGAGGACGAACGGCGGACGAAGCTCGACATGGGCTCCGAGGACCACGGCACGCACGCCGACGTCGCCGCCGAGGAGTCGTTCGCCGAAGACGTCCGCCTGCTCTACGTCGCGATCACCCGTGCGCAATACCGTTGCAGCCTGATCTGGGACACCTCCGCAAGGGCAGACCGTTACGCACGATCGCCGCTGGCGTGGCTCCTCTTCCACCCCGACGACGCACGGGCGACGCCCGGCGAGGTGCGCGATCATGTGCACCACCTGGGGTCGGGGCCGATGTGGGCCACGTTCGACGCGTTGACGACCCGCAGCGACGGCGCGATCGAGGCTTGCAAGACGTACGACAAGGACGTGCCGCCCTACGAGGCGACCGAGGGCCGCGAGGGGGAGCTCCGCGCGCGGCATTTCTCCCGGCACGCGTTCCCGTGGCGGGTGTCGAGCTACTCGGGCCTGATCCGCCACCGCGACCCCGGAGAGCCGGCGGGCGACCGGCCCGGCGACGACGAGACCACGCCCGACGATCTGCCGCCGGACATCGAGGGCGGTGAGCGCGTGCCCTTTGCCGACTTCCCGGCCGGACGACGGGCCGGACGTTGCATCCACCGGATCTTCGAGGAGCTCGACTTCGCCGACGTCGACGCCGGCCTGCCGATCATCGAGGAGCAGCTCGGCCGATTCGGGTTCGACGCGAAGCGCTGGACGACCACCGTCAACGAGATGGTCGCCGACACCGTCGCGACCCCGCTGAACGACAGCGGCATGCGCCTCGCGGACATCGCAGCGGGCCGCCGCCTCAACGAGCTCGATTTCGTGTTCCCGGTGCGACGCCGCGGTTCGCTCCCCGTCAGTCCGGCGCGGCTCGCTGCGGTGTTGCGCACGGCGGGCGGCGACGAATTCACCGGCCTCGCCGAGCGCACGGCCGAACTGGGGTTCGCGGCGTTCGAAGGCTACCTCAAGGGCTCCATCGACCTGCTCTTCGAACACGGTGGGCGGTGGTGGGTGGCCGACTACAAGACCAACCGGCTCGGCGATACGGTCGACCGCTATCGCACCGGGCGGCTGGCCGAAGCGATGCGCCACGGGCAATACGACCTGCAGGCCCTGCTCTACACCGTCGCCCTGCACCGCTTCCTCTCCGTGCGGCTGTCTGACTACGCGTACGAACGGCACGTCGGCGGGGCGCTCTACCTCTTCGTCCGCGGCATGGCGCCGGCGCGCGGGCCGATCACCGGCGTCTACGAGACCCGTGTTCCGTTCGCCGTCGTCGAGGCCGTCGACGCCCTCTTCGCCGGGGGGACGCCATGAGCGGTCGACTCCCCGACCGGGTGCAGGTGCTGCTCGACGGCGGCTACCTCGGCCGGCTCGACGTGGAGATGGCGAGATCGCTCTCCCGCGTCGCCGAGATCGACGACCCGCTGGTCATGCTCGGCGTCGCGGTGGCGACGCGGGCGGTCGGCCAGGGGCACATCTGTGCGGAGCTCGGCGCGATCGTCGGGGAGACACCGGTTGACCGGGAGGGCACGGCTCTCGGGGGATTCGACTGGCCCGAGGTCGAGGTGTGGACCGAGGCCCTGCGCGGGTCGGCGCTGGTGGGCGACGGCACATCGCTCACCCCGCTGGTGCTCGCTGGCGACCGACTCTACCTCACCCGCTACTTCGACCACGAGCGCACGCTCGCCCGGGTGTTGAACGAGCGGGCGCACGCTCCCGTCGAGGACTACGACGCCGAGCGGCTGAAACAGGACATCGCGAAGGTCTTCCCCGAGCGGACCGGTTGGCAGGCACGCCAGGCGTTGGCGGCCGTCGCCGCCGTGCGCGGCCGGGTCACCGTCGTCACCGGGGGACCGGGCACCGGCAAGACGGCGGTGGTCGTCCGGGTGTTGGCGCTCCTCGCTTCCCAGGCCGCCGCCGCACGACGCCGGATGCCGCGGATCGAGCTGCTGGCGCCGACCGGAAAGGCGGCGGCACGCCTGGTCGAGTCGATCACGAAGAGCATCGGCGATCTCGGCCTGGCACCGGAGATCGTCGCGGCGATCCCGCGAGACGCGGCGACGATCCACCGTCGGCTCGGGAGCCGGTTCGACGACCCGACGCGTTTTCGGCACGATGCCGACAACCCGCTGCTCGCCGACGTGATCGTGGTCGACGAGGCCTCGATGGTCGACATCGGGCTGATGCGGCGCCTCCTCGACGCCGTCCCGAAGGACGCCCGGCTCATCCTGCTCGGCGACCAGGACCAGCTCGCGTCCGTCGAGGCCGGGGCGATCCTCGGCGACATCTGCCTGGCGGGAGAGGAGCGACCGGGACACTCGCGCCCGCTGCTCGATGCGGCCGAGCACGCGATCGGTACCCTGCCTCCCGATCTTCCTCCCGCGCACGACGGAGACGCTCCCCTCGGCGATCGGATCGTCGAGCTGACCCGAAGCCGTCGCTTCGACGACGAGAGCCCGATCGGGAAGCTCGCCAGCGCGGTCCGCAGTGGCGATGGAGACGCCGTCGAGGCCGCGCTCACCCGTCTCGGCGACGGCGAGGGCTGGCCGGACGGGGCCGAGCCCGGGGTTTACGCGGTCGACACGCCGGGCCCCACCGTCCCCGCGACGTTCCTGGAGCAGTTCCTGGTGCCGGCCTACCGGCGCATGATCGAAGGCGCCGGCGATGGCGACGACGAGCAGCGCGCATGCGCCGCATTCGCGGCTTTCGGACGTTTTCGTGTGCTCTGCGCCCACCGCCGAGGCCCCTTCGGCGTCGAGACCCTGAACCGGCGCATCGAACGAGCCCTCGTCGCAGCGGGGTTGTGCCCCGGGCCAGGTCATTACCCGTTCCGGCCCTTCCTGGTCACCCGCAACGACTACCAGCTGGATCTCTTCAACGGAGACGTGGGCATCGTGCTCGCCGACTCGACCGATTCGTCACGATTGCGCGCCTGGTTCGAGACCGGTGACGGCGGGCTGCGACGGGTTCCGGTGGCACGGCTTCCGGACCACGAGACCTGCTGGGCGATGACGGTGCACAAGAGCCAGGGGTCGGAGTACGAGCGGGTCGCCGTCGTGCTGCCCAACCGCCCCTCGCCGGTGTTGACCGGCGAGCTGATCTACACCGCCGTCACCCGCGCCCGCACCGCCGCAGTGGTCCTCGGCGCGCCCGGTGTGCTCGTCGACGCGGTCTCGCGGCGGGTCCGCCGCGCCTCGGGACTCCGCGAGGCGCTGTGGGGAGCGCGCGAACGTTGAGCTTCGAAGACCACTTCTCGGGGCATGCCGACGACTACGCGCGCTTCCGCCCCGGCTACCCCCCCCGAGCTCTTCGCCCTGCTCGCCGGGGCCGCGAACGCACGGCGCCTCGCCTGGGATTGTGGCACCGGTAACGGGCAGACCGCCATCGGCGTCGCCAAGCATTTCGAGGCCGTCGTCGCGACCGACGCGAGCCGGCGACAGATCGACGCGGCGCGAGCACACCCGCGGGTGAGGTATGCGGTCGCCACGGCCGAGGCGTCGGGGTTGGAGCCGGCAACTGTCGATCTCGTGACCGTGTCCCAGGCGCTGCACTGGTTCGACCACCCGCGCTTCTTCGCCGAGGTCGCGCGCGTGTGCGCACCGGGCGGCCTCGTCGCGGCGTCGTGCTACCGACTCTTCGAGGTGTCGGACGCCGTGGACGCGATCGTCCGCGACTTCTACGACGACACGACGGGCCCCTACTGGTCGCCGGTGCGCCGCTTCGTCGACGAGGGGTACGCGTCGATCGAGGCACCCTTCGAGCGCGTCGAGCTCGAGCCGCCGCCGATGTCGGTGCGCTGGGAGTTGGAGCAGATGCTCGGCTTCGTCGGCACGTGGTCGGCCGTGAAGACGTATCAGCGCGAGCGCGGAGAGGACCCGCTGGTCGCCCTCCGCAACGCACTCGCGCCCGCCTGGGGTTCAGGCGAGCGCGAGGTTCGGTGGCCACTGGCCCTGCGCACGTGGCGCGTCTGACGACGATCAGGGCACGATCTCGTAGATGCGGCCGCCGAGCTCGAAGCGAACCCGCTCACCGAGGGCGAGCACGTCACGCAGCTCGGGGTGGTCTCGGAGCAGCGCGAAGTACTCTTCGCTCATGTAGCCGACTCGCTCGTCGACGCTGCGACCGCCGATGTCGGTCTGCACCCAGACGCCGCCGAGGCGCTCGAAGTTGCGGCCCGCGGCGCGGCGGGCGTCGGTCTCGGTGAGCGTCAGGCTCGAACGCTCTTCGTTGCGCTGGATCGAGCGCTCGACCGCGTCGCGCCCCGTCTCCGCCTGGGCGACCGGCACCGTGGGGGCCGGGCGGCTGGCCGGACCGCGATTGCGGGACGACGAGCGCGAGCCGGTCGAACCTGCGGCCAGGCCGTCGAATCCGCCCATGTCGCCAGGGGCGTCCCACATCGGCTCGGCGGCGGCTTCGGCTTCCTCGTCCATGTCGAATCGACGGGTCGCCCGACCACCGCCGGCCCGCGGCATCTCGCGGTCGGCGATGGAGTCGTCTTCCCACATCGGCTCGGGGGTCGGCTGCCACAGCTGCTCGTTCGGGTCCATCGCCAGGTAGCTCGTGTAGGGCGTGACGATGCCCCACGCGGTCGCCAGCTCGACGATCTCGTCGATGCGACGCTGGCTCTCACCGCGGTCTTCGATCTCGGTCAGGAGCGCGTCGACCCGACGGTGGGCCCAGAGATTGGCGACGAAGTTCGTGTTGGCGTCGGTGTCGGCCATGAAGGTGGCGCCGTACTCCATCGTCCAGTCGCGACCACCGGCTGCCTGGCCGCGGACCACGACCTGGTCGCTCGAGCTGGCCTCGTAGCGCCCGAAGATCGTGATCTCGCGCTCGCGGTACAGGTCGGGGAGCGGGCTCGGGTAGACGTCGTCGACATCGACCCGGCCGAAGTCGATCTCCAGGTGGGTCAGGAGCGGGGAACCGATCGTGTCGACGAACTCGCCGACCACGTCGCTCATGTCTTCGTTCGGTCGCACGTAGCCGGTCTCGCCACGGCCGCGACGAGCCACGCCGTCGAGCAGACGCGTGTTGACGTCGTAGCCGACGCCGAAGGCGAAGACGCGCCGATCGCCGTCGCTGATTCCGCGTCCGGCGATGTCGAGGATGTCGTCGACGTCGGTGTCGCCCTCGGTGGGCAGCCCGTCGGTGACGAAGATGATCGCGTGCGGACGCTCGGGCGACGCCGGGTCGTCGAGTGCGCGCTCCAGGGCGCCCGAGATGTTGGTGTTGCCGCGCGCTCGCAGCGTGGAGATGAAGGCGAGCGCCGCGTCGACGTTCTCGCGCGTCGCGCGCACCGGCTCATCGAACGCCGGGTTCACGCCGCTCGAGAAGCCGATGATCTGGAACATGTCGTCCCGACCGAGGTTCTCGACGCAGTAGCGGAGCATCTCCTGGGCCTGGTCGATCTTGTCGCCGGCCATCGAGCCCGACGTGTCGACGACCAGGGTCACCTGCTTCGGAAGCACCTCCAGCTCCTCGAGGTCCGGCGAGGGCGCGAGCGTGAGCATGAAGTAGCCGTCCTCGCCATCGTCGTCGTCGAAGGTCAGCAGCGAGAAGCCGAGGTCTTCGCCGGTGAGGCCGACGAAGAGCTCGAAGTCTTCCGCCGTACCCATGCCGACCTCTTCCATCGACACGCGCACACGGCGTCCGCCCCGCTCCTCGATGGTCTCGACCTCGTGGTAGGGCGCGTAGACGGTCGTGATGTTGTGCGAGCTCTCGACCTCGCCGGAGACGACGAACGACGGGATCTCGGCGCTCGCGGACTCGTGGATCGGGTAGCGGTAGTGGAGCATCGTGCCTTGCCGCTCGACGACCGTGGCGTACTCGATCTCGACGGTCTGCTCCCCGTTGGCGGGGACCGGGAAGATCGACGCCTGGAAGAGCTCCCCGTCGATGTACTCCAGCAGCCCCGGGTCGCGCATGCGGCGAACGATGTTCTCGTAGGTCTGGCGCGCCTGGTCGCGCGGCAGCACCTCGCCGGCGATGCGCTCGCCGTTCATCCAGATCGCAAAATCCGTCGTCACGGCGCCCGGCGGCACGGCGAAGTAGTAGGTGGCCTCGAGGTTCGTCGACGTGTGGTTGCGGAAGATCTGGGTGACGTGGGTCACCGCGCCGCGCTCGCGGATCTCGAAGTCGACGCGGTGTGAAGTCAGGGCCAGCGGCGTGACCGCTTCGTCTCGGGGAATGAGCAGACCCTGCGCGAACGCGCCGGTCGAGACGACCATCAGGGCAGCGACGAGAGCGGTTCGGAGCAGTCGGTGAGTCATGACGACCTCGGTCGTTGGGGGTTGCCGATGTCGTCTTGAACGGCGCGCACGCGGTTTGGGTCTGAGCGGGTCCGATCTTCCCGCCGAGGTGGCCGAGGTCGCTGGCGCCCCGGCTTGCCGTCGACGATTCCACCGGTTACTGCTCGCCCCGACACAGCCCTCGCCGCGACGCCCATGCTCCACAGATTCGCCAGGTTCGTGACCACGAGGCGCGCCGCGCCGCTCGCGCTGGTGGCGGCGTTGGTCATCAGCGCGTTCGTCGCCGTCGGGGTTCGCGGCGTGAAGATGGACTTCACGCCCCAGGCCCTCTTCACGACGTTCAGCGATCAGCAGGCGATCGACCGCCGGTTCGTCGACACGTTCGGCAATACCGAGAACATCCTGCTCGTGATCGTGCAGGCCGACGACGTGCTCCGGCACGACGTGCTCGACTTCGTTCACCAGATCGGTGACGAGGCGGCCGGCGTGGGCGGGATCGAGCGCATCGAGAGCATCACCCGGTCGTCGGTGCCCCGCACCGTGGGTCCGGGGACACTGGTCGTCGACTCACCGGTCGAGGGCGATCGGGTCGAAGCCGACGAAGCAGAGGAGCTTCGGCAGGCGCTCGCCCGGAGCACGATCTTCGACGGCTCGCTCGTCAGCGAGGCAAGACAGACGACGGTGGTGGCGCTCTTTCTCGAGGACGAGTTCGAGCAGCTCGCGGTGCTTGAACCGCTGGTCGACGAGATCGCGGAGCGGGTGGCAGCGCTGGACCTCCCTCCGGGCGCGTCGGCAGAGGTCGGTGGCCTCCCACACATTCGTGTTCACATGGTCGTTCGCTTCCGGACGGACCAGACGAAGCTGATCCCGTTCTCGCTGCTGGTGTGCGGATTGATGTTGCTGATGGCGTTTCGCTGGCTGCCCGGCGTCGTGCTGCCGGTCGGTGGGGTCGGCCTCACGGTGTGCATGGTCGTCGGCGGCATGGCCCTGGTCCAGGAGCCGTTCAACATCATCAACCAGATCGTCCCGACGCTGCTGATCATCATCGGGACGAGCGACTCGATCCACCTGGTCAGCCGCTACGGCGAGGAGCTCTCCGCCGGTTTCGACCGTCGCGAGGCGAGCCGCCGAACCCTCGTGGCGATGGCGGCAGCGTGCCTTCTGACCTCGGCCACGACCGCGGTCGGCTTCGGGTCCCTGGTGATCTCCAAGACGACGATCCTGGCGCGATTCGGGCTCACGGCAGCGGCGGGGGTGATGCTGGCCTACGTCACGACGGTGCTTTTTCTTCCGCCGATGCTCACGCTCGTCCGTCGACCCGGGCGTGGGTTCGGCGGCGACGGAAGCGACCGCATCGAGCGCTTCTCGGAGGCCGTGGTCGGCGCGTCGATCCGTCGGCCTCGATTGACGCTGGCGATTGCGGCCGTGCTCGGCGCCTGCCTGGTCGCGCTCGGCGCCCGCGTGATCGTGGACACCACGCTCCTCGAGGCGTTCACGCCATCGGACCCCGTGCACATCCAGACTCGGTTACTCGAGCGCGAACTCGATGGCGTATTGCCCTTCGAGATCAGTCTCGCCGCGCAGACGCAGGGCCGCTTCGACGACCCCGAAGTGCTCAACGCCGTCGCCGAGGTCCAGGCCTGGTTGGAGACACGCGACGGCGTCCTGTCGACGACGAGCTACGGTGACCTGCTCCACGAGATGTGGGTCGCATGGTCCGACGATCCAGCCATGCGGGACACCCCCTTCCGGAGCCGGGCACAGGTCGCCCAGCTCGCGTCGCTGCTGGAGAGCGGACGTCCGAACCCGATCGCGCCCTACGTCAGCTTCGACCGCCGACATCTGCGGCTGAACATCAAGCTCAGCGACGACGGATCCACCGCGGCGCTCGCCCTCGCCGACGCGCTCCGGGACCAGCTGACGGCGGCCCTCGGCGGGCTCGACGACGTGACGTGGGAGCTGACGGGAGATGCCTACACCGGATCGCTCGGGCTCGACTCGTTGATCCGCGACCTGACCAACAGCCTCGCGCTGGCGATCGCCGTGATCTTCGGCATCATGACCCTGCTCTTCCGCAGCCTGCGCATGGGGCTGATCAGTGTCCCGGCGAATGTGCTGCCGCTCCTGTCGACGTGGGCTTACATGGCGGTGCGCGGCGTGCCGCTGAACACGACGACGGCGATTATCTTCTCGGTCTCGATCGGGCTCGCCGTCGACGACACGGTCCACTTTTTGGCCCGATTCGGCGAAGAGCGCCGGGAGGGGGTGGACATGGACACGGCCCTGCTCCGCACCGCGCGCGGAAGCGGGCGGGCGATCGTCGTCACCAGCCTGATGCTCGGCTTCGGCATGCTGGTGATGTTGCTGTCGACGTTCATGCCGGTCCGGCTCTTCGGCGAGCTCCTGTGCGTGACGATCGCGGCCTGTGTCGTGGGCGATCTCGCCGTTCTGCCGGCGATGCTGAAGATATGGTCACGGTGAATCACCTTCCGGTCTCCCCCGCGTTCGGCTAGCCTCGCGGCTTGCGTGGTCGGGCCAACTGCGTACCGAAACGACTCCCTTCTGGTGCCGCAATGCGGTGGAGCGATCGGCTGCTCGTACTCCTTCTGCTCGCGATCCCTCTCGGAACGGGCGCGTACAAGGTGTTCGTGCTCGACTACCGGCTCCAGGACGTGCTGCCGGAGACCGAGTACCGGGTCGTCCTCGAGATGTCCCTCGACGGGAACCTCAGCCGTGCCCGGGCCCAGACCTACCTGCCCGTCAGCGACGGGCACCAGGAGATCACCGAGGCGCACCCGAGCTCCGACGCCACCTTCCGCTTCTCCGAGCGGCACGAGGGGACCAACCGGATCGGCAGATGGTTCGGCACGTCGGTGCCTGACGGGACGTCGTTCTCGTATTCGTTCACCGCCCGGCTGCTCGGCCAGCGCTACGAGTTCGCGCCCTCCATCACCGTCCCCGAGGTCTACCCGCCGTCGGTCGTTCGCCACCTGCGGCCCGAGGAGGCGATCCAGGTGGACGCCCCGGAGATCCTGGAGCAGGTCGAGACCCTGTCGAGCAACGAAGGCACGCTGCCCGAGCGACTGCAGCGGATCTTCGACTACGCCAGCAGTCTGCAATCGCGCCCGTTCACGGGCACCACGGACGCGCTCACGGCGCTGCGCCTGGGCGAGGCGAGCTGCAACGGCAAGAGCCGGCTCTTCGCCGCGCTCGCCCGCGCCTCGGGCATCCCGACCCGCCTGGTCGGGGGCCTGATCCTCGAAACGGGACGCAAACGGACCTCGCACCAATGGGTCGAGGCGTACGTCGGCGGCTACTGGGTCCCCTTCGATCCGACCAACGGACACTTCGCCGCCCTGCCGCCCAACTACCTGATCCTGTACCGCGACGACCGGTCGCTCTTCCGGCACACCGCGGACGTCAACTTCGACTACGCCTTCATCACCACCGCGCGACAGGTGCCGGCGGCACGCGCGTTGGAGACCTTCCGCGCGTTCAACGTGTGGGCGCTCTTCGAGCGGCTCGGTCTGCCGTTTTCACTGCTGCGGACGGTGCTGATGTTGCCGATCGGGGCACTGATCGTGGTCGTGTTCCGCAACGTCCTCGGGGTCCCTACCTTCGGCACGTTCCTTCCCGCCCTGATCGCCGCCGCCACGGCGGAGCCCGGCATCGTCTGGGGTCTGGTCGCGATCTGTTTCGTCATGGCGTCGGTCGCGACCGTGCGCTTCGTCTTGCAGCGTTTCGCGCTCCTGCACTCACCGACACTGGCGATCCTGCTGGCCGTCGTCGTGTTCTCGATGCTCGGTGCGACCCTCGTGGCCGAGCGGCTCGGCATCGTCGGGCTCACCCGGATCTCGTACTTCCCGATCGCGGTGATGGCGATCGCGTCGGAGCGCTTCTACCTCGCGCTGGTCGAGCAGGGCGCCTCCCGCGCCGCGCGGGACCTCGGTGGCACCCTGATCGTCGTGTTTGGTTGCTACATCGTGATGAACTCCACGGCGATGCAGGTGCTCGTATCTGGCTTTCCCGAGGTGCTTCTCTGGGCCGTCGCCGCGAACGTCTACCTCGGCCGGTGGATCGGCGTGCGCTTGCTCGAGCTGATCCGTTTCCGCGGTCTCCTGACCGCCGGCGAGGTGCCCCATTAATCCGTTCCGGACCGTAGCCGGCCTGGTTCGAGGCCGGGACCGCCTGCGGGCGCTCGTCGGGATCAACCGGCGGAACATCGAGCTGGTCTACGCGAACAATCGGCGCGCAGACTACCCGCTCGTCGACGACAAGCTGGTCTGCAAGGAGCTGATGGTGGCGGCGGGTGTGCCGGTGGCGCAGACCGTGGCGATATGCGACGGCCTCTACGCCGTGACCGATGTGGTCGAGAAGGTGCGGAACACCGGAGACATCGTGGCGAAGCCGGCGAATGCCAGCGGCGGCGACGGCATTCTCGTGCTCGGATCGCGGCAGGACGACGGCTGGAGAGCCTCCGGCGGGCGCCTCGTCACCGACGACGACCTCGAACAACACCTCGCGAATATCGTGTTCGGCGCATACGCCAAGGAGCTCGACGACCGCGCGTTCATCGAGGAGCGCATCTTCGCGCACCCGAAGCTCCAGTCGTGGTCGCCCGACGGACTCTGCGACGTGCGGCTACTCTTCCTGCGCGGAGAGCCGCTCATGGCGATGCTCCGCGTCCCGACCAGGGTGTCGGGGGGCCGCGCGAACCTGCACCAGGGCGGCGTCGGCGTCGCGATCGACCTGGCCACGGGCCGCACGACCCGGGCCGTCGTGCGCGAACAGGTGACCGACGTTCACCCGGACACCGGCGCCGAGCTCGTCGGCTACGACCTGCCGGACTGGGAGCAGACACTGGAGGTCGGACGCCGGGCGGCCGGCTGCGTGCCCCTGGGTTACCTCGGCGTCGACATCGTGCTCGACGCCGACCGCGGACCGCTCGTGCTCGAGATGAACGCGCGCCCCGGGCTGGAGATCCAGAACGTGAACGGCCGGTTCCTCGGACCCAAGGTCGACCGGGTGCTCGCGTGAAGGGGCGGCGCCTGTGGCCGGTGTTGATCGTGCTCGCGCTCGCGCTCGGCCTCGTGATCGCGATGGAGCGCGCCGGGCGCGACCAGGGCGCCCATTACGAGACCATCCTCGTCGCAGGCGGCGCGGGAGGCAGCGAAGGCGGGGGCGAAGACGACACCGCCGGTGAAGAGGCCTGGCAGGCGACGGACCCGACGAGCACCGAACACGCGCGAGCGCGCCAGCTGATGCGCCGCGGTGAACTCGACGCGGCGCTCGACCTCTACGAGATCGTGACCAATATCGACGTCCCGCCGGTGCCGCTCCTCACGGAGTACGCGTACGCGATGCGGCGCGCACACCGGTGCGACGAGGCCGCGGAACTCACGGCCCGGGCGCTGGCTCGCGCGCCAGAAGACGGCGGTGTCAACTTCGCCCACGCGTTGACGCACCGCTGCCTCGGCGACGAGTCAGAGGCGCTGGAGGCGTTCGAACGCGCCCTGGTCGCACGGCCCAACCACTCCCCGAGCCGCATTGCCTACGGGGAGTACCTGCGCCGAACCGGCGATCTCGACGCCGCGGTCCGCATCCTGGAGCCGGCGGCCCACTTCGGCAGCAACGACGAACGCGCCCGGGCGTTGGCGCAGCTCGGACGATGCCTGTTCGAGCGTGGCAATCGCTCCCACGCACGGGAGGTGCTGGCCGAGGCGATCGAACGCGCGCCGGCTTCGGTGGATATCTGGATGTCGGTGGCGCGAACCTACCTCCTCTCGGACAACGAAGAGGATCAACGGACCGCCTTCGAGCACGCCAAGCGGGCGAGCCGCCTCGCTCCCGAGCTCGCCACACCGCACAGTGTTCTCGGGCGCGTACACGAGAAGCTCGGCCAGCGCCTCGAAGCGATCGTAGCCTACGAGCGGGCGGCGCAGCTCGATCCGGAATACGTCTACATCCGCACGCGACTGGTGCGGCTCGGCCTGGAGGAAGAGGAGTTCGAGATCGCGGGCCGGGCGGCGAGCGAGCTTCTCGAGATCGACCCGTCACAGGCGGAGTACCACTTCCTGCACGGTCTGGTGGCCGCTCGAAACCGCCAATACGACGCCGCAGAGGCGTCGTATCGAGAGGCGATCCGGGTCCGGGAGGGCGAGTACGCAGAGGCCTGGTACAACCTCGGGATCCTGCACCGAGAGACCGGCGCGTTGGAAGAGGCGATGGTCGCCTACGACCGAGCCTTGCAGCTGCGCTCCGACTACGAGGCGGCATGGAACAACCTGGGACTCGTCTACTTCGACCTCGAAGCGTACGAAGAGGCGGAGATCGCGTTCCACAGCGCGATCGAGCTGCGCGACGACTACGCGGCGGCATGGAGCAATCTCGGCCGGCTCTACTCGACGCTCGATGATTACACCCCGGCCGCCGACGCATACGAGCGGGCGCTGGAGCTCGATCCCGACAACCGGATCGTCCGCCTGCGACTGGCGGTCGCCTACCGCCGAACCGGCAGGACGGCACGCTCGATCGCGGTCTACGAGTCGCTGGTGCGCGACGAACCGCGATACGTCTCCGCCTGGTACAACCTCGGCATCGCCCTCGCCGCCTCCGGACGGAGCGACGCCGCACGCAACGCCTACCTCTCGGCGTTGATCGTAGACCCCGGGCACCGCAGCTCACTCGTGAACCTGGGCCGGCTCGAAGCGCGCATGGGCCTCGTGGATGAAGCGATGGCCCACCTGACCGACGCCCTCGACCGCGACCAGACCGATGTGAGCGTCCGGCTGGAGATCGCCGAGCTCTCCGTCGCTCGGGGCGACACCGAGCGGTGCGCCCGCGAGGCCCAAAGAGTGCTCGCCCAGGTACCCGCCCACTCCGTCGCCACAGCCCTTGCCGCCCGCTGCGGCGCCGCCCGCCGCACCCCCTGATCACCCCACGTCAGCGTTGGAGACACAGCCGTCCCCCGCTCGCGGGGGACAGCGAAGCGAAGCGAAGCAGGGGGGGAGCCACACTCTACCGCTCACCCGCACCCGGCGCACCTCACCAGATCAACCGAATCGGCCCCAGGCTCGACGCCACGATCAAGTGCTCGCCCCAGGCGACGATGCTCTGCACCGATCCCGCGTGCGCCCGGCCCACGTCTGCGAACTCACCGGTCCGCGCCGTCCCCGGCTCCATCCAAACGCTCTCGAAGCCCTCATCGGGATCGTAGCGACTGAGGTCGATGCCGAGGGACGGGCCGTCTCGGACGACGACTCCTCCATCGAGCACAGCGAGGCCCATCCCGGCACCCGCCTGTTCTCGCACGACAATCGCGGCCACCGGCGATTCCAGCTCGGCCACGCAGGTTCCATACACGGGCCCCGGAAACGCACACTCGAAATAGATCGCGCCGCCAGGCCCCACCGTAACGTACGGCCTCGTGTAGTTGGCCCCGGCCGTCGCGTCGAGCCACGACTCGATCGTCGCCGTGTCACCGGCGAATCGAATGCGCCGGATGCGGCGGCGGTCGATGTCGAACACGAGCACCGAGCTGTCGGCGGCGACGGCGATATCGCCCAGCCGCCCGAAGGTCGCCTCCGCGGCATCACCGCCGTCACCCCAAGGCTCCGTCGTGGCCGACCCGCCGCCAGCGACGCGTTCGATCCGACCGGCTTCCGGGGCCCCGCTCCGCACCCCGACCCGGCTGATCACCCAGTCGCCTTCCGGATTCGCGTGACCCAGATAGAGCCACCCGCCGTCGTCGTCGAGCGAGATTGTCCGCACATCGCCGAGCGCCGCCACGGTCGCCAGCACAGGATCTCCCAACCTGTCGCCGCCCGCGACATGCCGGACCACGCCGTCGGGGTCGATGGCAAACACGACGCTCCGAGTCCTGTTCGAGGCGCTGAAGTAGATCGTGTCGTCCGGGGCGACGGCGAGCGAGATGTGGTAGCCGCTGGGGTCTATTGCCAGCGCGGGCACCGGAAACAACGCCGCGAGGTCGTCGAGCACGGCGGGGGAAAGCACGGTGAGAGCCGCACCGACGTTCACGAGGGGGACCACCATCCCCGGTGGCGGCGCGACGACGTCGAAGGTCACCGTCAAGGGGCTCCCCGTCACGTGAGCACCGAAGATGTCTGTGCGCTCGATGCGGAACGTCTGCGCTCCGAGCGTCCGCGAGGTCCGGAACGAAAACCTGCCCGGCCCGTCGGCGTCGGTCACGGCGCTGCGGACCTGGGGCCACGCGCCCACCGCCTGCGCGAAGCCGCTCACCCACATCTGGGAAACGCCGGTCCCCGTGTCGTCGGTCACCGACACCTCGACGGGCGCCGCGATGTTGTGGAAGACCACCTCCTGTCCGTCGCCATCCACCAGGCCGAGGCTCAGCTCCACCGGCTCGGGCAGCACAGGAGCCACGATCATCTCTATCCGAGCACTGTACCGGTCGATGATGTACACGTTGCCTTCGCCGTCGACATCCAGGTTGACGAGGCGGGGGTCGAGCGCCGGCAGTCCACCCGTCGCGGCATCGGCGTACTCGTGGAACGTGTTCTCCGCCGCTTCACCAGCGATGGTTCGCAGATGTCGGGTCTCGGGCGCGATGTGGACGACGCGGGCCCCTGTGGTGCTCGCGGACCGCCAGACATAGAGACCGCCATCCGGCGCGTGCGCCATCGGGCCGATCTGGCCGCCGAAGTTCGTGAACCGCGCGTCGTAATCCGCTTCCTCCGACGTCCCGTCTTCGCTGCCGGCGACGACGTGCGTCGCCTGGCCGTCCTCGACGAGGACGATCGCATCGACTCCCTCGGCCGCCACGATCCGCCCGCCGGAACCCGCGTCGGACAGTACCAGCTCCGTTCCGCAGGCGTTCTCCGCCGCGACCAGGAGCCGACCGTCCGACAGGGCTTCCAGCCCATCGAAGCTGGAGCTCCCGCTCCCGAGCACGACACCGAGCTGCTCCGTCGCGTCGCAGTCGCCGGAGTCGAACCACGCTTCGATCACACCGTCCGGGCGAATACGACGGACCCGTGGGATGTCTGGGTCGAGGACGACGAGCGACCCGTCGGGGAAGACGGTCATGTCCCCGATGTCCGTCAGCGTCGCGTCCAGCGCGTATCCTCCGTCACCCGGTCCGCCCAAGGAACCGCCACCGGCGAACCGGTCGATGGTCGGCACCGGTGCACCGAGGTCCACCACCCGGATGATGGGAGGCTCCCAGAGATAGAGCAGCTGGCGCTCCTCGTCGAGCGCCAGCCGATCCGGGCTCTCAACGCGGGCACCGAGCGCCGGACCCCCATCGCCGGTGGAACCCGGCGTGCCGGTCCCGGCGATCGCTTCGCGCGTGCCGTCGGGCGCGATCCGCTGGATCGTCGCCGACTCCGCCGCGTAGATCGTGCCGTCGGAAGCGACGACCGCGTCGGTGAAACCGGCTTCGTTGCGACAGATCGCCCAGGGGTCGTCCAGGAGGCAGGCCGACAGGGATATCGCCCCATAGATCGGGATCAGCGTGCCCGACTCTGGCACCACTGCCGTGAACGCCGCCTCCGCATCGGCCACGCCTACAGCGCGTGCCGTCACGACATACGTGCCCGAGGCACGACCGAGCACTACCGAGAGCGTGATGAGCCCGCTGGCGTCCGTGGTCGCGCCTGCCGGTTCGAGGCGCATCGGAGGTGACGACGTGAACACGACCGGGACGAGCTCGGCCAGCGGCTCCCCGTCGCCGTCGACGAGCTGGAGCGTCACGGCATCGACGAGCCGTTGGTTCGGAAGCCCCTCGCCGGCGCCCGCAAAGCGCACCGAGAACCACCGTTCCGTGCACGCGGCGTCGTGGTCACAGTCGGTATCGTCGCAGTCGACATCGCCGTCGCAGTCATCGTCCGCACCGCTGTCGCACGCCTCAGTGCCGGGCGGAAAGCCAACCAGGACCGAGCAGATCGTGCCTCGTCCGTCAGGCGTGCACACGAACTCTCCGTCCGCGGTGCACTCCCCGACACCCGCCGTGCAGGGTCCACCGACACCCGGAATGCCCTCGTCCACCTCGTCGTCACAGTCGTTGTCCTCGCCGTCGCAGAGCTCCGGGGCGCCGGGCCAGGTCGTCGGGCGCGTGTCGTCGCAATCTCCGCTCGGACCGACGTAGCCGAACGGCTGCTCACACGCCTCGACACTGGCGAGATCCGACCCATACCCGTCGCGATCGCCGTCCGCCCACCAGGTCTCCACGTCGGCCGCTGCCAGGTCGATGCGGCCGTCGCAGTCGTCGTCGATTCCGTTGCAGAGCTCCCTGGCCTCCGGGTTGACCCGCGGCGCGTCGTCGTCGCAGTCGAGCGCGAGGCAATCCCGTCCCACCCCGTAGCCGTCTTCGTCAGCGTCCAGGCACCCGATGATCGGCAGGCACGCTTCGACGTCGACCCCGCCCGACGAGCGCGATGACGAGCACTCGAACCCGAGCGGGCATGCGCCGGCCTCGCAGTAGAACGCACAGTACGCGGTGTCGTCCGCCGCGGCACACAGTCGATTCGCGCACTCGTTATCGGTCTCGCAAACCGCACCCGCCTCCGATGGGAAGGGGGGCGAGGCGACGAGGAGACAGCGCAGGTGGCCTGCTTCGCAGACCCACTCGTGTCCGATGACGCACTTCTCGCCGGGCGTACCCGCCACCAGTCCGCAGCCACCGCAGATGTTCGGCTCGGTCCCACCGACGCAGGCGATCTGGTTGGGTCCGGCGCAGAGGTACCGACCGTCGTCGCAGGCGCCACAGGGGTCTCCGGGGGGGAAGAGCAACGGAACGTCGCCACCGCACGGGTTGGTGGCGATGTCACCACATTCGACCGTGTCGGCGTCGGCGCAGAACCAGGATCCTCCAGGGCAGGCCTCGCTGGGACTTCCGGCGAGCGGCGCGCAGCCGCCGCACGCGTTGGCCGCGGGGTCGTCGCAGACGGCCCGGTCGGGATCGCTCGGGTGACACTGCCAGGCGCCGGCGCACGTCCCACAGGCCTCTCCCAGCTCCACCCCGAGCGGCGCGCAGCCACCGCACGCGTTCAAGCCGTCGTCGGCGCCCACACAAGCTACGGTGTCCGCGCTGGTGCAGACGACCCTCCCGCCGAGACAGGCACCACACGGCGTGCTCGGGTACGACGCCAGCACACTGAAGCCGCCGCACGGGTTCTCCCCGACGCCGCCGCATCGAACGGCTGCGTCGGACTCACACGCCCAGATTCCGTCGGATCGCCCGCCCGCGGTGCACAGGCCACCGGGCTCGCCGGCAAGCTCGATGCAGCCTCCGCACGACGTCGTCTCCGACGCCTCGGGGCAGGCGAGCTACGCGCCGGCGCAGGTGAGCCGCCCGTCGTCACAGGGTCCGCACGAGGCATCCGGCTGGCCTGCGAGCAGACCGCAACCGCCGCACGCATTCGGCTCGGTCGCGCCGGCACAGCGCAGCGCGTCGGGGCCGTCGCAGAGCAGCACGCCGTCCTCGCAAGCACCGCACGTGCCGCCCGGGGATGCCACCGTGCCGTCGTGGACGAGAGACAGCTCCCCTCCGCAGAGGTTGCCCGGCCCGACATCGTGGCCTGGGCCGACATCGGCCGGCGTATCGGCGGCCGGTGTGTCGCCGGCCCCGTCGCGCGAAGCGTCCGGGAGCACGTCGCCGCTCGCCACGTCGCCGCCCGTATCGGCGACGCCGGTGTCCGGACACACGCACCGCTCCCGGGTCCCGTCGGCACCGCATGGTGCGACCCCGAGGCTGCCGTCGGGACAGCGACAGGCGACCTCGACAGCGTCCGAACACTCCGGACCGCTGCCGCACGACAGCGCGAGCGTCGCCGCGAGGAATACCGACGGTGCGGCGGCGGAGAACCGGGTCGGGCGAAAAACGAAAAGCATGCACGGCCTCCGCACGGGTGCGAGCCGCGGATCCGATCCGGACGGTACGCCGCAGTCGCGTCGGGAAGCATCGGTAGGGGTGGAGTCCCCAATTCTGCTCCACCCTCGGTGGAACCACAACGGCGAAGCAGGGGGGGAGCCTCACTCTACCGCGCACGTCCTATCGACGGCCGCCCCCTACGCCGGCTCCACCGCCACGTCTGACTTCTGCGGCCCCGCCCGCACCGGCGACGGAACCGGATCCTGCGGCGGATCCTCGACCAACCCGGGGCCGCTCGGCGTATCGCCACCCCCAGGATCCCGGGCGAACCCGTACTTCTCGAAGTAGGGGCGAAGGCGCTCGTAGATCTCGGCGCGGTCGAGTCCGTACTCCGAGAGGTCGTACTCGTGCACGCTTCGATACTTGCTCGCCCGGGTCGCCTCGCGGTCGAGTCGCGCCCGGAACGCGTCGGTCATCGGGATGTCGAAGTGCCGGTAGATGTCTTCGACCGTGCCCTTCGGGTCGCCGACGAAGTCGTCGTAGCGATATGTGACGAAGCGCTCCGCCCCGGCGAACTCCTCTCCGCGCTCGAGCACGTAGAGGTAGTAGTCCATGCCGAGCCGCGCCCAGTAACGAAACTCCGGCGAGTCCTTGGGGAGCTTCGGGGAGTGTATCGAGTACGGGCCCGAGAACATGCTGATCATCGAGCCGAGCGCGTTGTAGGGGTGCCGCACGAGCTGGACGAAGCGCGCGTCGGGGAAGGCCTCGCACACCGAGCGGAGCCGACCGCCGAAGAAAACGTTCTTCGACAACAGGATCCGGTCTCGACCGGTCGCGAAGATGTGTCGCTGCAGGCACCCGCGGTAGAAACGCATCACGCGCTGTCGCTTCTCGTCGGGGAGCCGGTCGAGGAAATCGAGATGGGTCATCTCCGTCGGCGACGGCAGGATCATCAGGACGGCCGGATCGAGCAGCGTCATGATGAAGATGAACTCCTCTTCCTCCGCGCGCGTCCACCCGACGGCGTGGACACCGTCCCACCCCTTGAACCACGCGCGTTCGCAGACCCGAAGCAGCCGCTCCATCGGCCGGCCGATATGCCGATCGACCCACGCCAACGCGGCGATCGCCTTGTACCAGGTCACCGCCGGAAAGAGCGTCTGGTAGAGCTTCATATAAGTGAAGCGCTCGTCGTCCAGACACATCAGCCGGTGCATGAACGTCGTGCCGGAGCGCGGGTTCGCGATGACGAAGATCGGCTCGCGAACCTCGGTCTTCCGGAAGCCCGGGAAGAAGATGTGGTCGAGCGTCTGACCGACCATCACGACGACCGAGAACACCCAGACGGCGATCAGGAATCCCATCACGACGGCGAACCGCCGAAGCGAGAACGCCAACGACGACCAAGGACCACCAAGTCGAGGCAGCACATTGAGGGGCAACACCGCGGAACGGCGACTCGGGATCCAGGTAGCCCTTTTGTGGTGAAACCCGACAGTAAACA
>PVBE011571538.1_pt1 | contig 26650 bp, 18 predicted proteins | sample 1631181 | NCBI WGS metagenome assembly PVBE01 (sample SAMN08397723, study PRJNA350692) | Marine metagenome, whole genome shotgun sequencing project. | isolation source: water | place: Pacific Ocean | collected 2012-04
CAGCGCTTCTTCGATCGTCGCCAGCGGCGCCCCGAGCTTGATGGCGTTGTCTCCGAAGCGATCGAGCGCGTGTCGACGAACCTCCATCATCCGGTTGAGCTCGGCGGCCGGGTCATCGCCGTTGGCCCACAGGTGCACGCGCGGCTGCGCCGACAAGGCTTCGTCGGTCATGTGAATGACGTCGCGCTCCCAGGCCTCATCGAGGATGGCGCGGAGCTCCTCTGCCTCATCGGCTCCAGGCGGGAAATCCTGGTAGGAGTACGCCGCCGGGGCCCTCAAGAAGCTCTTTCTAGGCAATGCCTATCGAGGTCGAGATGGTGAACGGTCAGGCAGTAGCCGGCCTCGACGTTGTGATCTCTGAGGCATCGTTCACACACCCAACGAGCCCGGCGCTTGATAGCTAGCGCAATCTCCGGCCAGTTGGACGGGTAGTCGTTCACGCCCGCACCCGCCGCGACACCCAGGGTGCGTATAGGGCGCGACATGAGCACCCCCGAAATTGGGCTGATACCGTTTTGATACCGATTCGGGCTCCTGGAGGGGGTATTTCTGGCAAATTGACCCCGGAAATAGCCCGGATTTGTTGATGCAGATGTAGCAACGGTTCACCAACTGGCATTGGTGAGCTCACCCTTTTCAGGAGGTGAATCCGATTCGGTGCGAGCGCCCTGTGTATCGGTATGCAGAGCTGCTCTCCATTGTGCCGAGGACCCGCACCCCAAGAACGGTCGTCGGAACGTGTGTAGAGCACTCCTGATGTCGAGTTCGCAGTGTGGCATCCTCACACTGACAATCCCATGATCATGTTGCCACTGAACCAGATGCGCTCGAATCCTGCGCGGCGCAGGAACACTGTGCGGCGCTCCAACGGGTTCCGAGGCGCGAGCGTGCCGAGAGCCAGTTGTGCACGAAATGCCTACTGCTCTACACTTGATCTCGGTCCTTGAGGAGTGTTTCCTGGAGGCTACCCCGAGGCGCAGGCGGGGCTTGTTGATGCAGATGTAGCCTCGGTTTGTTACGATCAGTGCTGCGCGCGAAAGTCGCTGCCCCCTCGCTGCCTATCTGGCAGCGTCGCCCCTCGCGGAAAAGTCAACTGGAAGGTGTGCGAGATACGCGATGATCGAGGTTCAACAGCTAACCAAATTCTACGGGAGCCACGCCGCGATTCGCGACGTGAGCTTCAAGGCCGATCGTGGAGAGATTCTCGGATTCCTGGGACCGAACGGGGCCGGAAAGACCACCACGATGCGAATCCTGACCGGCTACATGCCGGCCACCAGCGGAACGGCAAAGGTAGCCGGGTTCGACGTTTTCAACGAATCTCGTGAGGTGCGGGCCCGGGTTGGCTACCTGCCGGAAAATCCGCCCCTGTACCCCGAGTTCACTCCCCTGGCCTTCCTCGATTTCGTCGCCCGGATCAACGGCGTCGGGCGAGCTCAGCGGCGCCCGGCGATCGAACGCGCTCTTGATGCTACGGCGATTGCCGACGTCGCCGGCGTCCCCATTAGCACGCTGTCGCGTGGCTATCGGCAGCGTGTTGCCATCGCCCAGGCCATTGTCCACGAGCCCGAGGTCATCGTGCTCGACGAGCCCACCATCGGGCTCGACCCGAAGCAGGTAATCGGTATCCGTAAGCTCATCAAGTCACTCGCAAGCGATCGCACGGTGATCCTGTCGACACACATCCTCCCGGAGGTGACGCAGCTCTGTGACAGAGTGGTGATCATCTCGCGCGGCCTGATTGTTGCTGACGACACCACCGATTCGCTAACGGCAAGCGAGGACCTGGAACATGTCTTCCTGCGGGTCACCACCAGCGACGTGGCAGATGATGAGGTGGCTGCGGCCGAACACGCCGAGGCTGCCATGGACGAGCCCCTCGCTGCCACGGCGGAGTCCGATGAGTCGAACGGGGAGCCCGACGGCAGCGCTGCGGATGCGGCCGACGACAACGGAGGTGAGGGATGAGCAACGTATGGGCACTCGCCTACAAGGAGCTGCGAGCCTACTTTCTGTCGCCCATCGCCTACGTCGTGCTCGCCGGCTTCCTGCTGATCACCGGATTCATGTTCTGGAACATGCTCGCGCAGTTCTCCCGATTCGTGGCGATCTACTCGTCGATGCAACGCCCGGACATGATGCAGCAGATGAACCTCAACGACATGGTAATAACGCCGCTTCTCGGCAACGTCACCGTCGTGTTTATCTTGATCATGCCGCTGGTGACCATGCGCCTGTTCGCTGAGGAGCGCGCCCGCGGCACCGACGAGCTCTTGCTGACATCACCGATCAGCACCCTCGAGATCACCTTCGGGAAGTTTCTTGGCGCCGCCTGCTTCCTGCTCGTGCTGTTGGGACTGTTCTTCGTGTACCCGCTGGTCTTGATGTACTTCGGTGATCCCGAGGTACCGCGGATCCTCACCGGCTACCTCGCGCTGCTGTTGATCGGGCTGGCGGCGATCGCTCTCGGCTTGTTCACATCGACGTTGACCGACAGCCAGATCGTCGCCGGGGTTCTTGCTGGCGGCCTGCTGCTGATGCTCCTACTCATCGCCTGGCCTGCCGATGCCGTCGGCGAACCGTTCGGTGCGGTATTGCGGTACATGTCGATTACGGACCATTCAAGTGATCTGATGCGCGGACTGGTCAAGGCAGAGGACATCATCTACTACGCCAGCGTCGTGGCCATTGGTCTCTTTCTTTCGCAGCGCTCGCTCGAGTCGCTGCGCTGGAGATAACGCGGATGGGGGACTATCGGACGTTCGGCCCGCTCGGCGTCATCGTTCTTGTTTTCGGACTGCTCGCCGGTCTGCTCTCAGGCGATTGGTCGTCGGTCTACGTGCTCGCTCACCTGATTCTCGGCGCCATGATGCTGGCGCTGTACTTGTTCACCCACGTCGACTCACTCAAGGAGTCGGTCGGCGGACGACAGGCCAAGTACGGCACCAACGCCATCGTGTACACGTTGCTGACGCTGGGTGTGATCGTGGCGGTGAATTACTTCGCCGCGCAGCGATCCTGGCGCTGGGACCTCACCGAGCAGGGCATCTTCTCCCTGGCGCCGCAGACCACGCAGCTACTCGATGAGCTCGAAGTCGACGTCGTGGCGCGCGGCTTTTACCGCGATGGCGAGGAAGGAGCCACGCGCGACCTGCTCGACGGTATCGCCGCGCTGACCCCTCGGTTCAGTTACGAGTTCATCGATCCGGACAAGAGTCCCGAGCTCGCGGAGCGGTACGAGATCAGCCAATACGGAACTCTTCACATCGCCGCCGGCGACGAGACTGCCAAGATCACCGAGATCGACGAGGCAGGAATCACCAACACCCTCATCCGTCTTACGTCGGCCCGGCGAAAGGTCGCCTACTACGTCTCTGGGCACGACGAGCTCGACCCGGAGGATTCGACGGCTCCGAGGGGGTTCGGCCTGGCTAAGGCAGCGCTCGACAACGAGGGCTATGACTTCGAACCGCTGGTATTGGCAACCGTTCCGGATGTGCCCGCCGACGCCGACGTCCTCATCGTCGCCGGGGCCGAGCGGCCTTTCCTCGAGCGCGAGGTCGAGACGTTTGGGCGGTACTTGGGGCGCGGTGGCAAGGCGATCGTGATGGTCGATCCACAGCGTGGCGACGAGCTACGCCCGCTGCTGGCGGAGCACGGCGTGGCGCTCGGTGACGACGTGATCATCGAGGAGTTCGTCCAGCTTTTCGCAGGTGCCACCCTGGGCGTCGAGCCCGTGGTCGGCAGCTACGGCACACACGAGATCACCAGCGGATTTCGCGAGCGCACGATCTACCAGCTCGTTCGTAGCGTCGCGGCGATGGCGGAGCTCCCCGAGGGCGTCGTCGTCGACGAGCTCGCCCTGACGAGCGAAAGCTCGTGGGCAGAAACTGACCTGGAGCGCTTGTTCGACAGCGGCGAGGTGGAGCGCGATGACGACCGGGGCGGCCCGCTCGCGGTCGGAGTGGCCGCAACCGCTGCGGCCGACACGCTCGACTGGACACCGTCGCTAGTCGACTCCGTCCGCGGTGGCGAGGTGACGCCGTCGAGCAGCAGCACCGAATCCACCGGGGACGCCCCGGCGGATCTCGAGGGACGGCTAGTAGTGTTCGGCGACTCCGAGTGGATCAGCAATCGCTACATCAACAATTTCTTCAACCAAGATCTGTTCCTGAACGCGATCAGCTGGTTGGGGGGCGAAGAACAGTTGATCTCGATCCGGCCACGACAGACGCGCGCTTCGAGCGTCATGTTGACGGCCAACGAGAGCCAGGTTGTCTTCTACATCGCCGTGCTCCTGCTCCCGGAGCTGATCCTCTTCTGCGGCATGTTGGTCTGGCTCAACCGGCGCAGGTAGGCACAATGCAGATCCGTAACACGTTGATCATGGCCGTCGTGTTGATCTTCGTCGGCGGCTTTGTCTACTTCTACGAGGTCCGCGGTCGAGCCGAGCGGGAGGAGGCGGAGCGGCAAGAAGAGCTGTTGGTGCACTTCGACTCCGAACAGGTAACCGCGCTCGAGCTCACCACCACCAGCGGTACCGTGCGTGCTACCAAGACGGAGGGCGAATGGGCCATCGTAGCGCCGATAGCGGTGGCCGCCGACGGTGCCGCTATCGATTCGCTGGTAGATCGTATGGAAAGCGGCAAGCACGAACGCTTGATCTCCGAAGCAGCGGACGACCTGGCTGCCTTCGGGCTTGCGGAGCCCGTCGTGAGGGCCACGCTGGAGCTGTCGGACGGTGAGCGGGCGACCTTGGCGATCGGCAACGCCACCCCGGTCGGGGCCAACGTTTACGTCACCGCCGGCGAGAGTGGCGCTGTGCACAGCGCCCTGGGAGGCATCAAAGATGCCCTCGACCAATCACTCTTCGATCTGCGAAACAAGTCGGCGTTGGCGTTCGACGAGGACGCGGTACGCGGCATTGATCTTTCGCGCGGAGCATTTCGCGCCGCGCTCGAGGCGGCTCCGAGTGGCGACGACGAGGAGCTGCAGTGGGCGGCTACGGCACCGTTCACTGGCGCCGCCGATGGCGACACCGTCGACGACCTACTTTCGACCCTGCACACCGCCGAGGCAACCGCCTTCGTGATTGATGCGGTCCCCACGCCCGAACAGCTCGCAGAGTACGGTCTGGCGGACCCCGCGGCGACGGTTACATTGCGGACAGACGACGACGCATCCCACGGCCTGGTGGTCGGCACAGCAGCACCCGACGACGCGGGCTTCTACGCCATGCGTAACGGTGGCGCATCGGTGTTCGTTGTCGAGAGCGAACTGCTTGATGACCTTCCTGGGACGGCAGACCGCCTGCGCAACAAGCAAGTTGTTGCTCTGCCGCGAGAGCGCGTCCGCACGCTCGCGGTGCAGCAACCCGGAAGCCCCCCGATCCACATCGAACGCGCCGGCGCCGACTGGAAGATCACCGAGCCGCGACAACTGGACGCCGACTCATCGGTCGTATCGCGACTGCTCAGCGCCCTCGAGGATCTGCGCGCCGAGGGGTTTGCCAGTGCCAGTAGCTCAGCCGTCGGCACCGAAACGGTCGTTACGGTGGGGCTGAGCGCGAACGGCGACGAGGGCAGCCCGGCCGCGGAAACGATCGAGATTCGCACCGGCGGCACTCGGTCGATCGTGCCACTCTCGGAGGCCGGCAACGAGGAAGTCGAGGAGGTCGAGGCGACCTACGTGCGCACGTCGCTCGCCGACACCGTCTACTTGGTACCGACCGATGACACGTCTAATCTGAACGTCGACCTGTTCGAGCTACGGGTCAAGACGCTGGTCGAGTTTACCCAGGCCGACCTTGATGAGATCCACATCGAAACGACCAGCGGCAGCCATGCATTGAGCAAGACGGGCGATGACTGGTCGCTCGCCGACGGCGGCTCGATCGAGGCCAGTGACGTCTCCGACCTGCTATGGGACCTCAACTACCTGCGCATGGAGGGTGTCACCACCGAGTGGTCCGATGCCGCGCCTGATCTGGCACCGTACGGTCTGGCGTCGCCCCGCTACCAATTGCAGGCATCCATCGATGGCGCAGTGGTGGCCGACCTCAGGTTCGGTAGCGAGAGTTCGAGCTCGGAGCCGGACGCCTCGAGCCGAGCGTACGCGATCATCGCGGGCCATAACGCTGTCTACGAGATCGCCGCGTCGCTGGGCGATGCGCTCGATACGCTGGTGGAGAAGCTGCAGGACAGCTGATACGGTCGCCAATCTGCCAACTTGCCGATTCCCGACCCGACCATCATGGACAACGATCCCGCGTCGCTCTCGAGCCCCGAACCTCGTGCCGCCGCATCGCCCTTGGTTGCGGCATCCGTACAACTGCCAGAGCTGACGATCAAGGGCGTTATCCTCGGGATCCTGCTGGCCATCGTGCTGGGCGGTGCCAACGCCTATCTGGGCTTGTTCGCCGGTATGACTGTCTCCGCATCGATTCCGGCTGCTGTCGTGTCGATGGCGGTGTTGCGTGCCTTCCGCAACTCGAACATCCTCGAGAACAACCTCGTCCAGACAGCGGCCTCGGCCGGTGAATCGCTGGCCGCCGGTGTCATCTTCACCATCCCGGCGCTGGTGCTGATGGGGCACTGGGACTCGTTCGATTACTGGCAGGTGACAGCGATCGCTGCCGTCGGCGGAATCGTAGGTGTGCTCTTCAGCATCCCCCTGCGGCGCGCCCTGGTGATCGAGGAGCAATTGCGCTTCCCGGAAGGCGTGGCGACCGCCGAGGTCCTCAAGACCGGTGGTGTAGCCCGCGGCACCGACCTCGACACCGCCGGCCTGGTCGACGACGGCGTCGACGACAACACGCAGCGCAAGAGCATCCGTGCGCTCGGCTTCGGTGCGCTCGGCGGCGCAGCGATGAAGTTCGCCGAGGCCGGCATGGGCTTGTGGAGCGGCACGCTGACGGTGGGCGGCAGGGCGCTCGGAACCATCTGGGTGCTCGGCATCAATCTCTCGCCGGCACTGATTGGCGTGGGCTACATCGTCGGTCTGAACATCGCCACCGTGGTATTCGCTGGCGGGGTGATCGCCTGGGTTCTCGGCATCCCGATCTACGTCTGGCAGACAGGGATGCCGAGCGGTGACGCGGTTGACGCCGCCTACGGCATCTGGAGCAGCCAGATCCGCTACCTGGGCGTGGGGGCCATGGTCGTTGGCGGTCTCTGGGCGCTCATCAACCTCATAGGGCCGGTACGTCGCGGCATCACGTCGGGAATCGCCGCCTACCGAGCCGCACGGTCCGACCCGGGGGCCCGCGCCATCCGGACCGAGAACGACGCGCCGATGAACTACGTGCTCATCGCCACTGCCCTGTGTGCGCTCCCGATGTTTGCGGTGTACCAGATAGTTCTTCAGCACGCCGGAATCTCGGCGCTGCTGGCGGTGGTGATGCTCTTCGCCGGTTTCTTCTTCGCTGCCATCGCGGGCTACATGGCCGGGCTGGTGGGCTCGTCCAACAACCCGATCTCCGGAGTGACCATCGCCACGCTTCTGTTTGCGTCTTTCATGCTGCTCTGGTTGCTCGGACCGGACAATCCGGTGGGGCCTCCCGCCGCGGTGTTCGTCGGCGCGATGGTGGCCTGCGCGGCGGCAATTTCCGGCGATACGATGCAGGATCTCAAGGCCGGACACCTGGTCGGAGCCACGCCCTGGCGACAGCAGGTCATGGAGTTGGTGGGGGTGGTCTCGGCGGCCTTCGTGATGATGCCCGTGCTGTACCTGTTGCAAGCGCGCTACGGCATTGGCCCACCCACGCCGACGCAGCCCGACTCGCTCACCGCACCGCAAGCAACCCTTATGGGAAGCGTCGCCACGGGCGTGTTCGAGGGCGGCTTGCCCTGGACAATGATCATCATCGGCGGAGTGATCGCGGCACTGATCATCGTGCTCGACAAGACGCTCGAGACGCGCGAGGCGAGCTTCCGGACGCCGGTCCTCGCGGTCGCCGTCGGCATCTATCTGCCTCTCGAGCTCACGTCCTCGATCTTCATCGGAGGGCTCGTCTGGTGGGCGGCGGAGCGGGCCGCGGCGGCGAAGGGCGGCGAGCAATCACTGGGTGGCCTGCTGCTGGCCTCGGGGATGATCACCGGTGAGGCGCTCATCGGCATCGGCCTGGCGTTGCCGATCGTGCTATCGAGCTGGTCACCGGTGTTCGGGGCCGACATGTTCCGTGTCGCTTCGGCACCATTGGGCGGGTGGCCTGGTTTCGTCTTGCTGAGCACACTGGCCTACGCCATGTACCGGGTGTCGTCGGGTCGCCGCTGATGCCTCCAGCGACAGATCGGACCATGACATCGCGACCACCGATCGGCTCCAACGTCCGTAAGCTGGGCGTGGTCAGCCTGCTCACCGATCTGAGCAGTGAGATGCTGTACGCGGTGATCCCCCTCTACCTAACCGACGTCCTGGGCGCTCCGATCAGCATCGTCGGACTCATCGAAGGCGCAGCCGAGAGCACGGCAAGCGCTCTCAAGGCAATCTCGGGCTGGCTTTCTGACCGCACCGGGCGACGTCGGCCGTTCGCGCTTGCCGGCTATGCGCTCTCGGCGATCGCCAAGCCACTGCTGGCGCTGGCCGGAAGCTGGACCTGGGTGCTTGGCGCCCGGCTCATCGACCGGACCGGAAAAGGGCTGCGAGGCCCGGCCCGAGACGCGCTGATCGCCGACTCCACGGCGCCGGAGCAACGCGGCCGGGCCTTCGGCTTCCATCGCGCGATGGACACGGTCGGCGCGGTCATCGGACCGCTCGTCGGACTGGTCGCCCTCTCCGCCTTCGGCCTCGGCTACACGGGACTCTTCTTGCTGGCAGCCGTGCCGGCGGTTGCCGGCGTTGCGGTGCTCTCCGGCGTGAAGGAGATTCGTGCACCGCTGCCCGCCTCCGGGACAACAGGCACCGGGGCTGGCGTCTCCCCCGAGCTGTTGCGGTTTCTGGTGGTCATCGGAGTATTCGCCATCGGCAACAGCAGCAACGTCTTCCTCTTGCTGCGAGCACGCGATTTGGGATGGTCGCAAGAAGGCGTGCTCGGGCTCTACGTCATTTACAACCTCACCTACGCTGTGGCGGCACTGCCCGCCGGGTCGCTTTCCGACCGCATTGGTCGGCGACGCGTCCTGCTATGCGGGTTCGCGCTCTCCGGTCTCGTCTATGCGGGATTTGCCATCGCCGATGACGGGCTTTATGCCATACCGCTGTTGGCCGGCTACGGACTCTACGCCGCGGCGTTTGCCGGAGCCGGCCGCGCCTACGTAGCCGATCTTGCGCCGCGCGGCAATATCGCCACCGCCATGGGTCTTTATCAGGCGGTCACCGGTGTGCTCGTTCTCGCGGCCAGCCTGATCGCTGGAGCGCTATGGGATCGATACGGCGCTCATGCACCGTTCGTCTTCGGCGCAATCATGTCGATGGCGGCGGCATGCTTGTTCCTCGCCATTTGCCGCGAGGAACGCGCCCGATAGACGTCGCGCCTACTCGTCGTCAGCCGCCGTTCCGAAGGCCTTCAGCACCTCTCGGGTGAGATCCCAGTTGTCGAACCCCTGCCGCCCGTAGTCGAGGCCGCGACGGACGATCACCAAGTCATGCGACGGCACGACAATCGCATACTGTCCCCGGTTTCCGGCCGTCGAGTAGGCGCCGCGCGGCACATCGGTTCGATCGTCCGGCACCAACCACCATTGGCCGCCATAGAAATTGCCGCGCTCCGCCGTGGACGGAGCCGGCCTACGGACGAACTCGATCCAATCCTCGGACAACAGACGTCGGCCGTTCCACACCCCGTTCTGCAGGTACAGCAGGCCGAACCGCGCCAAGTCCCTGGCGTTGGTATAGACCTGGCTGCTGAGGATGAAGTCGCCGAAACGATCCACGCTGAGCAACGTGTTGCGCATGCCGATCGCATCCAGCAGAGCGCTGCGCGGAAACTGCAAGTATTCCTGATCGTCGCCGATCGCCAGCTTCATGGCGTACACGGCAAGCAGGGTGTCGTAGTTCTCGTAGTCCCAGTGAGACCCCGGCTCACGGATCAACCCGCGGCTGCGAGCTCCGCGGATCGAGCTGGCACCGGCCCAGTATGCTTGGCCCGAGCCCGTGGCGTACTCCAGGCCGGCATTGTCGACGGTGTTCAGTCCGCTCGACATGTTGAGGGCGTGCCGCAGCGTGATCCGAGATCGGGGATCGGCGTCGGCGTCGGCCGCCTCCGGAAGCCACTCGAAGCCGAGCGGAGCATCGAGCTGCAACCGCCCCTCGTCGACCAGCATGCCGATCAGCGTCACCGCGATGCTCTTTGCCGTCGACCAGGTGCGTGTGCGCGTGGTCATGTCGACACCGGGCGCATAGCGCTCATGGACGATCTGGCCGCCATGAACCACCAGCAGGCTCAGCGTCACCTGCTCGGGCGAATCGCGGTTGAATGCCCAGTCCGATGCCGCCTGCAATCTCGCGGGGCTGAGCCCCGCAGGGTCCGCCACGTCGGTCACCGTGTCGCCATCCGGCCACGGTATGGAGGCGGCGTCGCCGGGTGACACCGGCGTATCGAGGACCGGCAGGCTGTCGATGTCTTCGAAGGTCTGGTCGGGCGCCATGATCACGCAGCCCAGTCCCTCGCGGAAGGCGGCACGCATGACCGGGGTTCCGCCGGGCGCACCGATCGCCACGGAGCGACGGTCCCAGTCGACGACATAGTCACCACCAGAGGGCGTGCCCACGGGCTGCCGCAGATAGGCAAGCTCTTGAGCGAAAACCTGTTCGAGGGTGCGATTCGAGGTAAACAGGCCGTTGCACATGAAGATGGCCTGCTGGCCGTGCTGGATGATGTCGCGGTTGACTCGCCAGTAGTCGTAGGTTTCCGCCTGCTGGGCGCTGGTAGCTGCCGGAAGCAAGAGAGTGAGAGCTGTGAGGTGGATCAACAAACGCTTCATGGTCTTTCCCTCCTGCTTCGTCCAACCGGGCGGGACATTCTGCACACGCCGGAGATCATTGGCCCGAAGGCCGGCCCGGGGGCACTCGTTGCACGCCGGGATTCTACTGCCTTATGTCTCCTTTCTCATCGACCTCACGACAAGCCCGCGGCAGATGTAGACAGTAACGCGGTACCAGGTCGGCGTGGGGCGGCGTGGCTTCACGATCCGAGCGGTGGTCGACGAAGCGGCAGCCCAGTAGGCGGGGCACGTCGGATCAAGCACGATGGCGCCGTTGGGCCACGGGACGGACCCGATCGGATCCGTACGCTAGATCAGGACCGCATGCGGGCACCGGCCGGGTCGAAGAGCGGCTCCTTCAGGAGCACAGCTTTCCTCCGAGTACCGAGGATCTCGATCTCGAAGCGATCGCCGACCTCGGTGAGCTCAGACGGCACATAACCGAGAGCGACCGATTGCTGCGACCAGTGGGCGTAGCCACCGGAGGTGACCCAGCCTACGACTTCTTCCTCATGCCAGATCGGTTCGTCACCGATCACGTCGGCATCGATAGCGTCGACGGTGAAGGTCACCAGTCGTCGGGCCGGGCCGGCATCGCGCTCCGCAACCGCCGCGTCTCGCCCTACGAATTCACCCTTGTCGAGCTTCACGAATCGCCCCATCCCGGCCTCGTAGGGCCCGTAGATCGGGCGGAACTCACGGGACCACGAGCCGAAGCCCTTGTCGAGGCGCAGGGAATCCAGCGCCCGAAGCCCGAACAACCTCAGCCCATGCGGTTGGCCGGCCGCGCTGAGGATGTGGAACAAGGTGCGCAGGTATTCTGGCCTCACCCAGACCTCGTAACCCAAATCGCCGGTGAAGGTAATGCGACCAACCATGGCGGGGATCATGCCCACGTCCATCCGGCGGAACTCGAGGAAGCCGAAGGCGTCGGCCGACACATCGGTTGACGTGACCGCCTGTAATACGTCTCGAGACTCCGGGCCGGCGATCGACAGGCCCACGAGGCCGGCCCCCTCGGCGCGGAGCAACACGCTGCCGTCGTCGGGCAGGTGCTGATCGAACCAACGCATGTGGTACTGCTCGGCGGTGCCTGAGCCGAACACGTAGTACGAATCCTGATCGAGCGCCGCCACCGTGAAATCACCGATCAGCTTTCCTCGGTCGTTCAGCATGGGGCTGAGCCCCATCTGCCCTGGCGTCGGCATTCGGTTGGTGAGCAGGCTCGAAAGCCAGGCGCTGGCACCCGGACCGTTGACCGCGTACTTGGCGAAGTTCGAGATCTCGGTCAGGCCGACACGCTCGCGGACCGCTCGACTCTCCTCGCCCACCACGTCGTGCGCGTTCGAGCGCTTGAACGTGATGTCTTCAACCGGGTCGTGGCCGGGACGCTGAAACCAGAGCGGGTACTCCAGCCCGAAGGCGGAGCCCCATACGGCGTTCGCCGCGCTCAGCTCATCGTAAATGGCCGTCGTCTGCAGGGGCCGCGCCGCCGGGAGCTCCTCGTTGGGGAAAGCGATCTTGAATCGGCGCGAGTAGAACTCCCGCACCTTGGCGTCGGTGTAGGCTGGCGTAGCCCAGTCGCCGAAACGGGTCGGGTCCATGCCCCACACGTCCATGCCCGGATCACCATCGATCATCCACCCCGCCAGCGCCAGCCCGACTCCGCCGCCCTGGCTGAATCCGGCCATCACGCCGCACGCTAGCCAGTAGTTGCGGAGACCACGGACAGGTCCGACGAGCGGATTGCCATCGGGGGTGAAGGTGAACGGGCCATTGACGACCTGCTTGATTGGGGCGTCGGTGAAAGCGGGAAAGTGCGCGAAGCCGACCTTGAGCGAGTCGGCGATTCGCCCCAGATCGGGGGGCAGAAGCTCGGTGTCGAAGTCCCAGGGTGTGTCGAGTGGTGCCCACGGCCTGCCGCCCTGCTCGTAGGTGCCGATCAACATGCCCTCTCCCTCCTGGCGCAGATACAGCTCGCCGCCGAAATCGAGCGCTCCGACGAGCTCGCGCCCGTCGTTGGCTGCTTTGTATGCGGCGATGTCGGGCAGCGCGTCGGTCACCAGGTACTGATGCTCCATCGCCAGCACTGGCAGCTCGAGACCTACCATGCGCCCTACCTCGCGGGCCCATAGGCCGGCGGCGTTCACGACATGCTCGGCGTGGATGGTTCCGGCCTCGGTGACGACGTCCCAGGTCGAGTCGGCGCGCTGCACCAGCTCGGTGACCATCGTGTGGAGATGGACCTCGGCGCCCGCCTTCTGCGCCGCTCCGGCGTAGGCCTTGGGCACTCCCACGGTGTCGACGTGGCCTTCGAGAGGATCGTAAACCGCGCCGACGAAGTGCGACGGGTCCATCATGGGGAACAGGCCCTCGGCCTCCGCCATCGAGATGAACTCGGCCTCCATGCCCAGGTATCGGCCGCGCCCGAGGGCCATCTTCAGCCAGTCGAGTCGCTCCTCGCTGTCGGCCAGCATCACACCACCGGTGAGATGCAGACCACAGTCCTGGCCCGAGACCTCCTCGATCTCGCGATACAGCTCGATCGTGTACTTCTGCAGCCGGGCGACGTTCGGGTCGCCGTTCAAGGTGTGGAATGCCCCGGCGGCGTGCCAGGTCGACCCGGCGGTCAACTCGCGCCGTTCGAGCAGCACGACATCGCTCCACCCCGCCTTGGTGAGGTGATACAGCACGCTGCACCCGACCACACCGCCGCCAATGACGACGACCTGCGCTGTGTCCTTCATGCGACCTCCTGGTCATCAACCTCGACGCCGTCCTCGGCCGAGCGACGAACCACGAATACCGGACTCCGTGGTGCTACGACAAGGGTGCGGCTGAGCGCTTGAAGCCTATCGCCTGGCCGGCCGAGCTGCACCTCGGCGCGGGCTCCCGGCGATCACCACGGGCGACGGACCCGGCAGCCCAGGCTCAGCTGTAGCCCAGTGTCGCCGACAGGACCGCGGCAGCATCGCGAACCGCGGCGCCCGCACGGCTCCGCGCCTTGCCATTGAGCCGACCGGTGGGTCCGCCGATCGATATAGCCGCCAACGGACGCCCATGGGCATCGAGAATCGCCGCACCCACAGCACTGAAACCCACCTCGAGCTCGTCGACGGCGGTAGCGTAGCCACGCTCTTGCGCCAGCTTCAGCTGCTCGTCAAGCCGCCGCTTGCTGGTCACCGTCTCGGAGGTCAACCGCGGCAGTCGATCCGGTAGCAGCGCGGCGCGTTCGTCAGGATTCAGCACGGCGAGCAGCGCTTTGCCCGTGGAGGTGGCATGGAGTGGCACCGATATACCCACCTCGTGAGTCACGCCGACTAGTTGGCTGGCGAAGGCCTGATCTACTACCAGGACGCTACCGTTCGACAGGACCTCGAGACTTGCAGTTTCACCACTATCGGCCGCCAGAGTCCGCAGATGAGGATGGGCGAGCGTGCGCAGCTGATCAGAGCGGCCGGCTCGCATTGCGAGCTGGATCATCCCGGGTCCGAGTCGGTAGACGCCGCCCGGCTCCCGCGTTACCAGATCTTCACTTTCCAGTGCCGCAAGCAGGCGATAGGTGGTCGTGCGAGCGAAGCCGACCTCGCGGGTCAGCGTAGCGAGATCCACCTCGCCATGCTCACTGAGCGCCTTGAGCAAGCGTACCGCTCGGAGAACCGACTGTGCGCCTGCGGGCGCCGAACGCACGTTCATACGGTTGCGCTCTGTGCGACGATCCGGGGAGTTGCGGTCGGCCTGGGGTAGAGGCCGCCGCCGCTAGCCAAGACGCCCGTTCTTCCAGTCGGCGCCGACCCGCGCTGCCGCGTTCTTGCCGGGAATCCCGGTGATGCCGCCTCCCGGGTGGCACCCCGGTCCGCCCAGGTACAAGCCGTCCACCGGAGTGCGGTTGTCGTACCAGCCGGCGATCGGCCGCATATAGAGAAGCTGATCCATCGACATCTCGCCGTGGTACGGATGCCCTCCCCCGATGCCGAGCTTGTCCTCGAGATCGGCCGGCGTCGTGATGTCGACGTGCTGTACCGACGAGGCGAAGCCCACCGCATGGCTGTCGATCGTATCGATCACCAGTGTGCCGAGCTCATCGCGCTTCGAGTCCCAACCGGTGCCGCTGAACGCGTGTGGGACATACTGTACCCACGCGTGCATCACGTGCGTGCCTGCCGGTGCCAGGGTGGAGTCGGCAAGGCTGGGGACGGTGATATCCACGACCGGGTGCTCTGGCAGGCGGCCGTACTTGGCAGCGTCGAACGCCTTTTCCAGGTACTCGAGGCTGTCGCCTATCTGCACGCGCCCACCCCAGGCCGACTCGTCGAGTCCATCGACCTGTGGCAAAGCACTGGCCGCGATACGCACCGAGGCGACGGTGCCACGCATGCGTATGTTCCGCGCCGCAGCGACGTGGTCCGGGTCGAGCCATCCGCTGTCGAGCAACCCCGTGAGTGTGGTGCGCGGGTCGACTGCCGACAGCACCGCTCGACAGGGAATCTCCTCGCCGTCTTCCAGGACCACGCCGACGGCACGATCCTCATCGACTCTGATTCGGGCCACACGCGCCGACGCGCGCAGCTCGGCACCGGCGGCCTTGGCGGCCGCGGCAAGCGCCTCCGTAACTCCACCGCTGCCGCCGGCGGCGAACATCGGTGCGCCAAGAAGCGGCCCGCCCCACGCCGGGCGGTGATAGAGAAGCGTGTAGCCGCCACCTGGCGACCACGGGCCTAGCCACGACGCCGCCAAGCCACGCCACGCCACCGCGGCGCGTAGGCGCTCATCATCGAAGCGCTCCTGCACGATATCGCGCAGCGACATGGGCAACAGCCGCATGGCCTGCGGCATGTCGCGCCGCCCGAGACGTCGCATACGCCAGCCCAAGGTGAGCATCTCGAACACAGAGCCGACCCCGGCCGCTTCGATCTCCGGCAGAGCGCCGCCCATGATCGGCTCGAGGGCGCTGGCAACGCGGGCGAGCAGCCTCTCGAACTCCTGGTAGGCACGCTGGTCAGCTTCCGAAAGCTGCGACGATGCGCCCTCGCCGGTGATCTGCAAGGGCTCCGACGCGCCCAGCACCGTCGCCTGCGCGGAACCGGAGACTGTCTGCAAGCCATGCTTGTTCAGATCCAGGTCCGAGACGACCGACGGATGCAACATGTTGACCGTCGGAAACACCATCGGCGCTCGCAGGCCGGAGCCGAACTCGACGCTCGCCGCGGTGCCACCGAACGTGTCCTGTGCTTCGAGGACGGCCACGCGACGCCCGGCGCCGGCCAGATACGCAGCGGCGGTGAGCCCATTGTGGCCGCCGCCGATGACAATCACGTCGTGGAAATCACTCATGCGCTCAGGCCGTGTCGGCGATGATTCGTTGTGCTGCGAGCTGCCCGGGCGAGCCCATGATGCCGCCTCCCGGATGGCAGCCGGAGCCGCACATGTAGAAGCGTCGCAGCGGGGTAGTGAAGTCGGCGTACCCTGCGACCGGTCGCAGGAAGAACAACTGCTCGAGCGTCAGCTCGCCATGGAAGATGTTCCCCTGTGTAAGGCCCATCTGCTGCTCCATGTCCCAGGGCGATAGCACCTGCCGGTGCAGGATGATGTCCTTGATGTTGGGGGCGAATTCCGACAGCGTGTCGATGACCGCGTCCCCGAATGCTTCGCGATTGTCCTCCCAGTTGCCCTCAGCCAGCTCGTACGGCGCGTAGGCACAAAAGAGCGACATCACGTGCTTCCCGGGCGGCGCCATCGTCGGATCGATGAGCGACGGAATCACGATGTCCATATACGGGTTGCGCGAATGGCGCCCGTACTTCGCATCGTCGTAAGCGCGCTCGAGGTGCTCGATGTCGGGGCTGATCGAGATCGCTCCTGACAAGTAGGGAATACGCTGGTCGGCTGACAGGTGGCGCAGGCAGGTGAAGTCGGGCAGTGCATCGAGGGACAGGTTCACCTTGCCCGAGGAGCCACGGATCTTGAAGCGATCGATATCGGTGCGGAACTCGTCGGGAAGATGCTCCGGCTCGACTAGCTTCTGGAACGTACGCTTCGGGTCGAGGCTCGATACCAGCACTTTGGCGTGGATCTCCTCGCCGTCCTCCAGCACCACGCCCGTGGCGCGGCCACCCTTGACGAGCACACGCTCGACTCCCGCCTCGGTGCGGATGTCGGCACCATGAGCGCGCGCCGCCGAAGCGATCGACTCCGACACCGCGCCCATTCCGCCGCGCGGTAATCCCCAGGCGCGGAACTCACCGTCGATCTCGCCCATGTAGTGATGCAGCATCACGTACGCGGAGCCCGGCGAGCGCGGTCCCAGGAAGGTCCCGATGATGCCGCTGGAGGCCAAGGTGCCAAGCAGCGCCGGCGTCTCGAACCACTGCTCGACGAAATCCGCCGAGCTCATCGTCATCAGCTTCGCGAGGTCGTAGAGATAGTCGGTGCGCTTGCCGAACGTGCGAGCGACCTCCGCCAACTTGGCCAGCGTTGCCGGTGCCAGCGACGTCGGATCGGGTGGCGTCATCGACAGCATCGGTCGAATCGTCTTGCCGAGGTGATACATGAGCATCGCGAAGTGCTCATACGCCTCGGCGTCCGCGGGAGAGTGGCGCATGAGCTCCAGCCGCGTCTCTCCGGCGTCGTGCCAGCGCATGAGATGGTCGCCGTTGCGCATCGGCGTCAACGTGCCGTCCAGCGGTAGCAACTCGAAGCCGTACTTGGGCAACTCCAGGTCGGCGATGATCTGTGGCCGCAGCAGGCTCACCACGTACGAGCAAACGGTGTACTTGAAGCCCGGATAGAGCTCCTCGGTCACCCCCGCGCCTCCCACCAGATGGCGGCGTTCGAGCACCAGAACGCGCTGTCCCGCGCGCGCCAGGTACGCAGCACAGGTCAGGCCGTTGTGGCCTCCGCCGATAACAATAGCGTCGTAGGTTTGACTCATCGCGTGAACAAGCTGTCAATCGACCCGGATTCGTCACCGGGCCGGAGTTCGCATATTTGGACTTGGATTGGAGCCATCATCAGGGGTCTCAGGCGCGCATGCGCGGCGGGCGGAAGAAGTGATTGTCCACCACCGTCGCCGCAACGCGACGGCGCTGGTATTGCACCGTTATCTCCATCTCGACGCGGCTGCCGAGCTTCGCGCAGTCGGCCTCAACGGTAGCTAGGGCGATGTACTTCTTCAGTAACTTGGACCATACCTTGCTGGTCGCGCGCCCGACCTGCCGGCCTTCGTCCGAGTACACCGGAACCGGCTCGCGACAAACGGTCATCGTCAACTCGGGCATGAGGTCGGCCGCCATGTAGGCCTCCTCGAGCGGCTGCCACTCGATCTCTAGCCCGACCACGCAGCGCGGCGGCCCTTCCTCATTGGCGGCCCTCAATGCCTTGCGGCCGACGAAATTGCCGCGGTCGAGTTTGACCGCCCAGCCGAGACCGAGCTCGTAGGGCGTCACGAGGTCGTCCTCGGTGTGCGCGAATTCGGAGCTGACGTAATCAACGCTGATGAGGATCAAGCCGGCCTCGACGCGCGCGATATCCATCGCCACGAGGCCGCAGGGCGTGATCTGCCACGGGACACCGACCTCCATCAGGTGGTCCCATACCGGCAAGGCCTCTTCAGCCGGGATCCAGATCTCATACCCGAGGTCTCCGGTAAAGCCCGTGCGCGAAACCACCACGTCGACGCCGCCGACGCGTGCCCGGATGCAACGGAAGAACTTCAGGTCACCGATCGCACCATCGGTGGCAGCATCGAGCACGGCCCGAGAGTGCGGACCCTGCAGCGATAGCATGGCGACCTCGGCCGACCGATCGGTGACCTCGACCTGATATCCGACCGCGTTGCGCTGAATCCATTCGAAAGCCGGCTCAGCGGCGTAGATCTCGAAGCGATCCTCTTCGAAGCGGAACACCGTGCCTTCCTGACGCACCATCCCGTTCGGATCACACCACGGGGTGTAGACCACCTGGCCGGCGCTCATGGCCTCGGCGTCGTGAGTCACGATCCGATCCACCAGCGATGCAGCATCGGCGCCATGGACCGCGTACTTGTAGAGCGGCGACAGATCGATCAGCGCTGCCGAGTTGCGAATCGACGCGTACTCCGGCTGCACGAAATCGTTGTATGAGCTGACGCTCAGGTAGCCCGACCACTGCGTCCAGTCGTAGCTGTGACATAGCGGCTCGGTGCGGGGATGAAACGGTGTACCGATAGCCATGATGGGCGCAGCCCTTCGAGTCAGAGGTCCAGATCTTATGCCGCAAGCGGAGGCAAACAGGTTGCCATGCGGGGATGTATCTCCAGTGTCATCCAGGAACAATTCGCTGTCGAACCGGCGCTCAAAGGAGCCGCCCCGCCTCGGCACCGGCAGGGTAATCCATTCTTGCTGGCATCGTCGACCCAGGCGCCAACGCGACGCTCGCGCCTTTGCAACCGAGCAGCGCGCATGCGCCACGCTTGATGCCGGCGTCAGCGTCGATCCGGCGGGCGATCGTGCGAGACTTTTCCGACGTGGCGCCCTTCCGGTGTATTCTTCGCATCGCTTCTCGGTGGAATCAAAACCACATTATGAACATGTTGACTACTATGTGAATGATCGTCACATGAACGTAAACTGAACTCAAGCCCCGGACTACAAGACGAGCGGCTGTGTTTCTCGGCTTCGACGCCCGAACCGTGGGACGAATCGTTGGGCTCGCCTAACGAAGGAGGGACTCAGAAATGGCTGGAGTTGAAGGAAGGGTGGCGCTCGTTACCGGTGCGGGCCGCGGCATTGGCAAAGCGGCCACGGAGATCCTGAACGCACGTGGCGCGCACGTCATGGCGGTCTCGCGCTCCGAGGAGGAGCTGGCGGCTCTGGGGGTGGAGTACACCGCCGCGGACTTGGGTACCGTGGAGGGCTGCACGCTTGCGGTTGACGAGACTACGGCAAGGCTAGGGCCGATCGACATATTCGTATGCAACCACGGAATCGGATCCGCCCACGAAGTGGTGCTCTGGGATCAGGACCCCGATGTCTGGTACGAGACCATGCGGATCAACCTGGACGGGCCGTTCCATCTGTCCAGATTGTTGTTGCGCGACATGGTGGCACGGGGGTACGGCCGCATGGTGTTCACCAGTTCGACTGCAGCCTCCCTAGCTGAGCCTGCCGGCAGTGCCTACAACTGTTCCAAGACAGGCTTGCTGGGGCTGATGGGATCGGTCGCGCAGGACGGCGGTGCCTTTGGTGTGACCTCCAACGCCGTGCTGCCGGGTTGGGTCCGGACGGAGATGGCCGAGCGCTCAGCCAAGGCCGAAGCACGCGAGCGCGGTGTCTCACCACAGGACATCTGGAAAGAGCGGGAGGCGATGTATCTGCCCGGCCGCGTCGTGACGCCTGCAGAGGTTGCCGAGATGATTGCATTCCTGGTCTCGGAGGAATCCAGTGGGGTCAGCGGCCAAGCAATCACTGTCGCCCTCGGGAACCCGTGGTAGACGGGGCTTCACCGGTACGACAACGGCCGCGTTGGCGAGGCCAGGCGGTTCCAGCGACTAAAGCGCCTGCCTGTTGCCGCGCCATGCTCCACGAGCCCCGGCTCGAATGGCGTATACAACCACCGAGGCGCTGACAAGCCCGGCAATGCTGAGTGCCTCGTCGACTGGCATCTGCAGGAGCAGCCAGCCGACGATGAGGCAGCTCAACAGCGGAATGAGAGGCCCGAGTGGCAATCGGAACTCTCCAGCTTTCGGCAGACCGTCACGCTGGCGCAAGCGCAACACCGCAAGGCTCACGCCGAGGTCGATGAGTAGCAGCGATCCGGAAGCGAACACCGCCAAGTACCTGAAGGTGCCACTCAAGGCGAACGCGCACACGACAATTGCGAAGAAGGCCACGGCCACGTAAGGCGTCTTGTACGTTGGATGCACCTTCGACAGGAACCTCGGTAGGTTGCCGTCCAGCGATGAGGCGAATATGACCCTCGGGGCCCCCAGCATGTCTCCGCTGATCGCCCCGTAGATCGAAATGACCACACCCGCGAGCAGCATCGTGCCGCCCCAGCCACCGAACACTTCGACCGCAACCGCCGCCAGCGGTGCCTCGGTGTTGTTTGCGAGCTCCGGCCCGAGCACGCCCTGCGCCACCGTCTGCAGCCCAACGTAGAGCACCAGAAGACCGCCGATCCCGAACGCCAGGCCTAACGGGACGGTCGTCGAGGGTTTCTTGATTTCTCCGCTGGCACTGAGCGCACATTCCGCCCCGGAGAAGGCGAAAAACAGCATGATCGCGCCGACGCCGATTTCTCCAGCGGAAGGCCATTCGGGAATCACGAGATTCTGCAGGTTGATGGCGAACAATCCGACGACCAACAGCAGCACCAGCGGAATCAACTTGGCCAAGGTATTGAACACGTACAGTCGCACACCCGACTTCACGCCCCTGATATTCACGATGGCCATGAACACGAATAGCGCGATGATGAACCCCGCACGCGGAAGGCTCTCGCCGAGAGCCGGAAACGCGATGGTCATCACTTCAACCATGGCGACAGTGATCGCAGCATCCGCCAGCGCCGAGTAGCCGAACCAGAACAGTATCGACGCGATGAATCCAGCAAACGGTCCGAACGCTTCTTCGATGTACGCGTAGGAACCGCCACTGCGGGTTATGCGACTACCGATCTCCGCGAAGCACAGGAAGACCAGCGCCACCGCGATCGAACATACGAGGTAGGCGAGAATCGCGGCCGGCCCCAGCTCCGCTGCGATGCGGCCCGGCAGGACGAAGATTCCCCCGCCGACCACCATGTTCACAACGCTCAAGCCAAGCGCCGGCGCTCCGATGACGCGCACCAATCCTTCGTTTCTCATGCTCTCCCGGCAGGCTCTGCCTCGAGGCGCTCCTTCATGTCAGTGTACGCAGCATCGACTAGCTTGATCAGCGCCCCAGCATCGACGTCGCTTTCGGGCCTTAGCTTGACATGGCGCATGTACCTGCCGGTGCCTTCCAGCAGCTGAGCCGGATCCGCGAGCGCGGCGCCACGGAAGAACCCCACATTGACATGGGCTGTGAACGCGTCGACATAAGCGAATGCCGCTTGCGCCACGCATGCGGTCGGATGGCCGTCATGCAGTCGTTCTCGAACATCATCTCCACGCTCGCGCATGACCTCAAACCAATGCCGCGCGATAGCCCCCAACTCACCTGAATGCTCCTTCACCCAGGCGTCGATGGCTGTATCCCGCTTGACCGAATTGGAGAGCAGAAAGATCCGATTCATGGCAACTACGCTCTGGGTCCGATTGGACCGGGGACCCGCGGATGCGAAACTACGACACCTCGCCGAACGCAGCGATTTCTTCGACGTATGCCGAATCGAACTGCAGCGCCTCAACCAACTCTGATAGCTCGGTCGCGTACGCGGGATTCGCCCCGGCTAGGCCCAACTCGCGCGGCAGATTGTAGCAGTACGCCTCGACAGCTTCGCTGGTGTCCAACAGCTCCACCTCTACGCGTTCTCGTATGTACTCGCGAACACTCGGTTCCGAGTAGAGCGTGCGAGCCTCCTGGTCGGCGAGCTCCATCACGATTCCATAGGCGCGACTCGAAGCGGAGCGCAGCAATGTTGCTCGCTCACCGATGTGGATGCGGTAGTCGGGTAGCACTGCGGGCCCGATAATCTCTGCGTGAAGACCCTTCTCAGTGAGAAGAGAGCGATCCATGAAGAGGCCGTAGAAGAAGATCTTGCGCATGGGTTCGGAGCTGCCCGCCTAGCTAATGTTCGACCGCGTGCATCGTGTCGCAATGGTCGCGGAATCCTGCGGCCAAAGCAACGGAACCGTATGGCGATTCATCGAACTCGAGAGCGCGCGGAGGCCGCGCCGGTGGGATAATCGAGCGCGAGAAGAGACTACCTTCCCGTTAGCTGGTAGGCGCAACGCGTCTATTCCCGACTCCCTACAGCCGGAGGGATCCAGATCAGATGCGACAGAAGACCTCGTGGATGCAGCTGTTGCCAGCTTGGCTCGTTGTCATCGGGGCGTCGAGCGCCGTTTTCGGGTCCGCGCATGCCTACTCCCCGCAGCAGACCGAACGGGTCGACGATGTGATCGTCGCACTCGATGTCATGGTGCCGATGCGGGACGGCATCCGGCTGGCCACGGACATCTATCGGCCAGCTCGTGGAGGCAAGGCGGTCGATGGACAGTTCCCGACTTTGCTCTGCCGCACGCCCTACGGGACTTCGTTCCGAACCCCGAGCGCAACCGGCTATGGCTGTTCCGAGGAGCCTGCCCGTTCCTTGGCGCGACACGGATACGTGGTGTTGACTCAGGATGTCCGCGGTCGATTCGACTCGGAGGGCGAGTTCTATTCCTACGTCAACGAGGGGCCCGACGGCTATGACACCGTGGAATGGGCCGCCGCGCAGCCCTTCTCGAACGGTGACGTCGGCACCTTCGGATCGTCCTACTACTCCGCCACGCAGAATGCGCTGGCCGCGGAGCGTCCACCGCATCTCAAAGCGATGTTCCAGCGTGTCGGTAGCTCCCATTACTGGCTAGACGGTGCCGGTAGCGGTGGCGCCTTCGCGCTCCGGCACAACCTCGGCTATGCACTCTACCTGGCAAGCACCGGCCAGGAGGCCGATCGGCAACCGGCTGTGAAGACAGCCCTGCAGGCCGCTCTGCAGCGGGACAACCTCGCGGATTGGCTCCTGGCCTACCCGTACCGGCCGCATGGGTCGCCGCTGGAGTTGGCGCCGAGTTATCAGCGCTGGTTCCAGGACTGGGTCGATCACTCCGCCCTCGACGACTACTGGACCCAGAACGGCTATGCCTTCGAGCCTTACTATGACGACTTCCCGGACATCCCCGTCTACTTCGTTGGCGGGTGGTACGACATCTTCCTGCGCGGCACGTTGAAGGGCTACTCGATGCTCTCGGCGATCCAATCGAGCGAGAAGCGTCTGCTGGTCGGTCCATGGACCCATGGTGTCGGGCCGCGAACCAGCGGAGAGGTCGACTTCGGCGTCGACGCCGCAATCGATCTGGAGGCGGAGCAGCTACGCTGGTTCGACCACGTGTTACGCGGCAAGGACACCGGCTTCATCGACGAACCGCCCGTCCGTGTGTTCGTCATGGGGGGCGGAGATGGCTCTCGTACCACGGAAGGCCGCCATCGACACGATGGCGGCTGGCGGTCGCTCGGGGATTGGCCGCCCGCGGCTGCCGAGTCTCGAGCCTACTATCTGCAAGCGAACGGCCGGCTCGATCTGCAAGCGCCGCGTTCCGTCGCCGAACCATCTGTCTTCACCTTCGATCCAACCGATCCGGTGCCGACGATCGGTGGGAAGGTCAGCTCGGGCAACAACGTGAGCCCGGCCGGCCCCTACGACCAGCGGTGCGATACAGAGAGGTTCTTCCCCTGCAAGGACAATCTGCCGCTGGCATCGCGCCGCGACGTGCTCGTCTTTCAGACGGAACCTCTGCAGGAGGATGTCGTCGTAGTCGGTCCGGTTACAGTGACCCTTTGGATAGCCTCGTCAGCGGTGGACACCGACTTCACTGCCAAGCTCGTCGATGTGCATCCCCCGGGTCCTCACGCACCCGCCGGCTATTCGATGCTGCTGGCGGACAGCATCGTACGGGCCCGCTACCGAGACAGCTTGGCAACAGCGACGCCCCTGGCCCCTGGTGAGATCTATGAGATCGAGATCGATCTTCTCGGCATCGGCGCCCGGTTCAAGAGGGGGCACCGGATTCGGCTCGACGTGTCGAGCAGCAACTACCCCTTCTTCGATGTCAACCCGAACACCGGCGAGCGCCCCGGTTATCACACGCACATGGCACCGGCGCGCAACAGCGTCTATCACGATCAGACGCGACCCTCGAAGCTACAGCTGTCCATCCTGCCGAAGCCGTGACATTTCCTTTACATCCGACGACAGGCCGAGACGGTGGAGCGCTGACCCCGCGAGAGATTATCTCCGCGCTTCCAACGTCTCCTGATACCGCGCCCCGCTCAGCACGTTGGCGAGCGAGTAGTTGCCCTCGTGGCAAGCGAACTCGTACAGCAGTTGATCGAACCGTTCGAAGGGAACCTGTCCGCCCCAGACACTCGTGTACATCGTCGGGTCATCGATCGTGAACTCGTAGAGGACGGTGTCCTCGTCGACGCGGGTGAAGCGCTCGATCACCTTCTGATCGTTGGATGGTGGAACTCCGCGGAACATGTGAACGGGATTGAGGTTGGTGGTCTCGACCACCAACGTGTCGCCCTCCCACCGACCCCACGAGTCACCGAACCACGGCCGGACATCCTTCGGCAGCGCCGTCGGCTCGCCGAGCCGAATGATCCGCGCGTCGTGCACCATCTCTGCCATGATCACCACGTGATCGGCATTTTGTACGATGGTGTAGTTGTTGTTGTACCAGTAATTGGGCAGCATCGGCGGTCCGGCGCTTGATTGGAACGATACAAGGCATCGTTCGCCAGGTGGGCGGAGTTCCGGATGGTCATACGGACCGAACTGGCTCCTGAGCTCCCGATACCCGTCGACCCGGCGACGCCCCTCGCGCGTCAGCTCCGGCGCGCGTCCGTCCGGCGGGTTCGTGACAAGCGAGCTCCGTGGCTCACCGTTCACGATCGCTACGCGTTCACCGGGCTCTCGGTAGACTTCGTTGTAGCAATCTGTCGCCGAATGGATGCACTCTGGAATCGTACCCCCGGCCGGAAGCGGCGCGCGGTTCGGATCGCTCGGAGCGGCGCCTCGGGCGACCATTTCACTCTGCCTGGCTTCGATCTCGGCGACCTCCTCCCACGTGAGAACAGGTCCCTGGCCTGCGGGGCGCTGGAAGGGGGTCAGCGTCGCATTGGTCCAGTTCCCTTGGAGGTCCGGATCACCGTGCGACGTTCTGGGCACCTCCCACGGTGCAGCCTCGGAGGCCTGGCCCTGCTGGGCGGAAGGGTAGGATGACAGCGCCGCAGCCGATGCAAGCGCCGCCACGACGATCGGATAGTGCCTTGGAGAGAACGATAGCGAGAGCTTGCCGTTCATCTTCGCCTTCCTTTGCCTGTGTCCGCCGGGCGGATGCCTCTGGTTCCACGCGCGCGCGGCAACGCCAACGGACCCAGTTTACAGCCACGCCGGTTGATTCACTCGTCGCGCCGCCTCTGTTGTTGAGCCTCGGTTTCGTGGCTAGCAGGCCGTGGTGGAAGTGTGGCGGGCCTGGTTGCGGCGAGTTGGGGCCAGATGGAAGACGGCCTGACACTGGCGATGCCCTAGCCATCGTCGAGGAAGGCCAACGCCGCAGATGACCCCAAATCACCGTAACCCTCTGGGCGACACACTTCCACCACGGCCTGCTAGAGTCAGCGCCGACCCCAACTGCCTGACGAGAACTAGCGCGCAGACCACTCCGAAACGGAGATCAGCTACCCATGTACCGAACTGAGTCTGTATCGCTGAAGACCCGTGGCCGGTGGATGCTGCTGGCGTCAGTGGTGTGGGCGGTCTGCTCCGCTCAAGCTTCCGGCGCCGCCCAATCATCCGGCAGGCCGCAGTCGCCGACTGTCGTCAACGACAGCACCATGGCCGACGAGTCGCGGGGCGACAACTGGCTGGCGTTCGGGAGAACCTACAGCGAGCAGCGCTTCAGCCCCCTGACCCAGGTCAATACATCCAACGTCGGTGACCTGTCGGTCGATTGGTATCTCGACCTGCCGAACGATCGGGGACTGACTTCCACACCGCTC
>PVBE011257818.1_pt1 | contig 26642 bp, 24 predicted proteins | sample 1631181 | NCBI WGS metagenome assembly PVBE01 (sample SAMN08397723, study PRJNA350692) | Marine metagenome, whole genome shotgun sequencing project. | isolation source: water | place: Pacific Ocean | collected 2012-04
CACGGGCCGAAAACGACGCCGACGGGGACCTACGACACCGTCCTGTCCACCTACGTCCTGAACGTGCTCCCACCACGGGAGCAGCTCGCGGTGATCAAGGCGGTCCGGCAGCGCCTCGCGCGCGGGGGACGTGCCTACCTGACAGCCAGGACGGACACATGCCCTGCGCCCAGCTCGGGCGTGCAGACGTGCGTCGCCTCGGTCGCCGGCGGCAAGGTCGTCGCGTCGGGCAGCGGGTTCCGCACCTGGGAGATCCGGTGACGCAATCCCCCGCTTGGACTCACGCGGTCCGCGCCATTCGTGAGGCGGCGGCGAACGCTGGCGACACGGGCGCGATCCCCTGGACCCCGCCGAAACGGGATCAGCGATGAGCCTCCTGCCCAACCGGGGCCGAGCTCTGCGTTTGCCGAGTGACCGCACCACCGCGCTCCTCTACCACTGCGGGAACCGGCCCCCAGGCGCGTCGTTCGACCTGAGTCACTTCCAGACCGGGGAGGGCTTCGCTGCGTTCGGGAAGGGGATCTACTTCGCCACACGGCGTGCGGTCGCCGAGCAGTATTGCAAGTACGCCTCGGCACCCTGGCTGACCATCGCGGTGCTCAACAAGCCGCTGCTCAACGTGAAGCGGCTCCCAGCTCCGACGCGCGAGGAGGTCCTGACGCGGGGGTACGCCGGGATCCGGATCCCGGTGACTACGGGGCCGAAGCGGTTCGCTGAGATCGTCGTGTACGACCCCGACGCCATTCACGTCGTGCAGACCCTGGATATGCAGTCCCCCCGAGAGCGCGCCTGGGGACCCCTCGGCAAACGCCGGGGCCGCGCCGTGATCAGGGAGGAGCCAGGACGCTACGTCCAGCACGCCTTCCCAGGGCTGCCCCGCGTGGACAGCATCTACAGCGTTGGGAGCTGGACCCACGGCACCACGCTGCACGACGCGGTGCGGCTGGCGAAGGGGCGCAAGAAGCGGCGCACGCGGTTCCGCCGGGGACCGTTCAAGTCGCTGGAGGGGCTGTACCTCTACCCCGGCGAGGACCTGGACTACCCGCGAGAAGCGTCAATCGACGCCAGCTTCTACTTCGATTTCAAACGCACCGAGCTGTGGGCGCACCCAACCATCCTGGTGGTGGACATCGGCTGGAATGTGCAGGCCCTGCTCGACGAGGACGTGCTCATCGAGCCCGCAGACGACGGGTGGGGCGGCGAGCTGATAGCTGCCTATGCGGACGTCGTCTCTCCCGAGGTCCACGCGCGGTGGACAGCGGTGCAGGACGCGGATCGCAGGACTTCCCGCAAAGAAGTGGACGAGCTGACGCGGATCTTGACGCCGATCCTGCAACCGAGCCCGACCGACCGCTGGCCGGTCCGCGCGCTGCCGCCGTTCCGGTTCGTGCCGAGTCGCTGGGCACTCGAGCCGTGCGAGCGGTATCCCGGTGCGTACCGACACCCGGTCATCGTGATCGAGGGGAGTCTCCGATGACCGAGAAGATGCCCCGCCAGCCCACCCGCCGCCACAAGGACCCGTACGGAGGCGCAGAGAACCTCTGGAAGACGGCGTACTGGCACGCGTTCGACATAGGTGATCTCAACGCGTCGAAGTGGTGGGCGACCGACAACGCCGTCATGGTGACGACCAAGGCGCCCCGCCCGCGTCCGATGCGCGGCTGGGTCGAGCTTGCAGACACCTGGGGGCACGAGCAGCTCCTGCTGGACGCAGATCCTCGGGGCGATCTTCACCCGGGGCCGTTCGCGACGCGCTACAGCAAGGTGGTTGCAGCGGGGACGACGCGAATGGGCCGAGCGGGCTCGCCGACGGGTCCCGCCTTCGTGTGGCGCGGTGACCGGCTGATCGCGGTCGTCATGCCCGAGCGGGTCATGCCGAGCGGGCGCGGAGCGAAGAAGCCCAGGCTGACCTCGTTCCAGAAGCGGTTCAAGTACATCCACGACACCTACCCGCCCCAGGTGTTCGTCGCGCTGTTCGAGGCCGCGATGGGAAGTCAGGACGGCCTGTTCGCTGACCTGGAGTTCGGAGTCTGGACGATGCGCTACGAGCTCGTGCGCGAAGCGGTGGGCTTTCCCGCCAAGTTGCCCAAGGACGCGACGGAAGCCGACGCCGCGAAGTGGTTGCTGGATGAACTGTTGGCGGGCCGTCATTACTCCGATGTGCCCGTCCCCACAACGAGCGAGCTGGAGCCGATCCTCCCCTGGGCAGCCGCACGGTTGAACCGGATCCTCCGCAAGCCCGACCCAAAAGACTTGCCGCGCCGCGCGCATCGGGGGGGCCGCCCCCCGAACTACCCGCACAACTGGCCGCAGAAGCAGATCAGTGGCGTGGATCGGTGGGGCCGAAAGTACGGGGCTGAGTCGACGACAGGCGAATGGCTGCCCGAGGGAACCGTCGTAACGGTGCCGCCCGTTCGGTGGGGAAACAAGTACGACGCGATTCTCGCTGACGGGCGTGTGATTCCGTTCGACCGCCACCCCTTCACTGCGCTGACGCTCAACCCAGAGCAGTGGGCGCGGCAGGCGGGCGCGTGGAACCTCCGACACAGGCTGCACGAGATCGCCCACTGGCACGCCGCGACGCACACTGACCTGGGACGTCTGACGCACCGCCAGGTACTGCACCGACAAGCACGCTGGCACGGCGGGGCGGCGCGCGGCCTGGGACCCGGGAAGACCGCACACGGCGGCGTCAAGGTCGCCGACGTGGACAAGTGGTCGCTGTGGCACCTGACCACGTCGGACGCGATCCGGTCCGAGGGCGCGGCGATGGGCCACTGCCTGGGCAAGGTCAGCGACCAGTTCCAGCGACTGCACAGCGGGCAGTCTTCGTTCTACTCGCTGCGGGACGACAAGGGGCAGTCGCGGATCAGCTTCGAGGTGCTGCGTGGGAAACGCGAAGGGCAAGCCCGGATCGCCCAGGCCAAAGGCCCTGGCAACCGCTACCCAGGCGTCAAGAAAAGCATCGGCAACCGGGTTGATCGCAGCTCCCTATCCCCCGTCGATGCCCTGGAGGGGTTCGCGCGGCGAGCTCGGTCGCGGGTGATCGATTGGGAGGAGATCGAGAAGCTGGAGCAGGTCGTGACCGAGCAAGGACCCTCGGGAACACGGCCGTTCCAGCTTCTGCCCCAGATGTACGGGCACCGCGACGGCGTAGGACTGAGTCTCATGTGGCGGCTCCGCGACGGGCACTCATCCGCGCCTTGCTGGTACGGTGGCTTCGCTGTTGTCGACAACTGGCGCCAGATCGGCCAGGGCAAGCCCATGCCGGTTCCGAAGGGGCGCAGCTCCCGGCGGCGAAGGCGTAGACGATGACCATGATCGACCCCAAGGCCCCGGCAGCGGCGGTCGCCCAGCTCCACGCGATGCGCGACGACATCGAGCTGCGCCACGACTGCGTGCCCTGCGTCTGTGAAAGCCACGCGCTGACCAACGCCTGTCGTCGGTACGCGGTGCTGCTGGCGAAGTGGATCGACAAGGCCGCAGGCAAGCCGACAGCGCGTGTCGTCGGTGGCTGGTTCCGCAAGACGGTCCAGGTCCGCGACGGCAACCACCGCGTGTTCGGCTCCATCGCGGGCGGTGAGCGCACCGTCTGGGTCCTGATGATGGTGAACCAGTGGAACGACCTAGTGGACAACAAGTACAGCACGCGAGGACACCGTTTGTTGCGGAAGGCGTTGAACATTCGTCCGAAGCGGCGACGTAGGAGGCAGCGATGACCCTCCCCACGTTCACCTGGGCTGGCTGGACAGCTACGCCGAAGCGGCGTGGTTGGACAATCACGGGACCGCTACCGGGACTATCCATCGGTGTTCACTCCACCGGGTTCCCCCGAAGCGCCAGCGACTTCCTGATCCTGGATCCAGGCGAGCACCTCATTGACGTCTTTCTCTGGAAGGGACGACGCGAAGTCGGGCACGTCGAGTTCAGCAAGGCCCGGGGGGCAGACAACACCTGGGTCGCTGGCGAGGCGTACCTGGATGAGAACCTTCGCGGCCAGGGACTCGGCGCGCTCATGTACCTCGCGGGACACGCAGCCCTGACCGCGACGCGGAGCCCAGCGCCGAGGTTGATCTCGAGCGCAGAGCACATCGGCATGGCGCCGGGGGAGCCGGGTGGAACGTCGTTGGAGGCGCAAGCTGTGTGGGACCGACTACGCGGAGCTGGGCGCATGAACCGAGGCCGAGCCGCGAAGACCGCCGACTTCTGGCCCGCCCTGCACGCCCGGAACAACGGGATCTTCTACCGGGGCGTCGGGCCGAACGCCTTGTCCAAGGGCAAGTACATCGCCGCGCTCGGGCGGGGTCTGTACGTCACATGGAACGAGGCCACAGCTCGCGCGTTCGCTGGTGAGGGTGGAACCGTGATCCGCTACCGGCTCCCGCTCGACCTGGTGCTGCTGGACGACCAGAGCCGGGATATGGGCGTGATCAAGATGCGGATGGGCCTGGACCCCTGGGACGTCGCCGGCGGCCCCCACTACGCCGACATCGTCCGCATGCAGGTACAGAAACTCGGCTACGACGGGGCGATCAGCTCGGACCGCTTCACGGGTATCGTCGTGTACGACCTGGACCGCGCCGAAGCCCTGGACCCGGTGCCGAAGACCCCGCGCCCGAAGCGCCGCCCCAAGACCCCGAAGCGCCCCAGGCGTCCGAAGAAGCCGAAGATCCGGCGGTTGAAAGACCTCCCCAACCGGGGCCGCGCTGCACGGGGCGACCCGCTTTGGCACATCACATCACGCAAGAGTTTCAAGCCGTCCACGGAGTTCCGCCCCATCACGGCAGGCGGCATGAACCGCGCCCGCGAGCCGATGCTGTACGCCACCCGGGATCCCAACTACTGGCACAACGTCAGCGGCGGCGGGATGGGTCCGTGGACTCGCGGACGCAAGTGGGCTGCCGAGTTGGAGCTGCTGCCAGGGCACCCACCAGTGGCGCGGGAGAACCCGTTGCGCCCCCAGACACAGCTCGACCCAGCGTTCGTTCGGGTCAAGCGGATCATCCCGGTGAACGAAGCGATTGCCGAGGTGACCGGTTGGCGTGATCCCGGTCCAGGCGAAGGCGACGGGACAGGCGGCAGCGTCTGGGTCGGCGCGGACTACAGGTACACACCGCCGGCGCCGAAAAAGAAACGGGGTCGCGGCAAGGCCAGCCCCGCCAACGACTTCATGGACTCGTACGAGCGGTTCACCGAGCCGCACCCCTACGAGCGGCATTGGCGCGTGTGGCCCAACGGGATCTACACCCGCCTGGACAAGATCGCCCCCTGGGTGCTCAAGGACGCGGTGACGCTCCGGGTCATCGTGTCGCCCGACGAGCGCAGCAAGGGCGAGGCGAGCCGGGTCCTACGCCACATCGCGCGGCTGGCTGACGAGCACCTGGTCAAGGTGACGCTGTCCGCGAAGCCGTTCACAGGAATCGAAGACAAGCTGAACCAGGACGACCTCGTGGCGTGGTACGGACGGCACGGCTGGAAGCGCCGCAAGCTGCACACCTTCAACCAGATGATCCGGGTCCCGGACCTCCTGGGCGGCCTGTTCACGAAGGACTAGTCTGCGGGCATGAAGCGCGTCGCCAACAAGGCGTACATCCACGTCAGCGCCCTGGGAGAACTCCCCCAGGGTCTGCGGCGGCGTGTCGATGTTGCTGCTGCGCGAGTCCCCAAGGGCTGGTCCCTGGCGCGCATCGACCTCAAGGGGCGCGGGGTCATGCTGGGCTGGACGGAGTCGTGGGAGACAGAGGCGCACCCGCAGCTCCTGGTGTCCAGGCTCGTGATCCCGGGCAAGGGCGTCAAGGTCACCGACTACCGGAAGCGCGGCAGCCGACCCGTCTACCATCGCAAGGAGTCGATGGTCAGCAAGGACCACCCCCAGCGCGCGGAGTTCGCGGCGCTCTCTGCCGCCGAGGCAAAGGTGGGCCTCCTGGGACGCAGCGACATCGGCGGCACCAAGGCGTGGGCCAGGGCGCTCAAGACGGCGGGCTACAAGGTCGTCGGCCACGAGCTGGTCAAGGTGGGGAAGGGCCGAGGAGCTGTCCGTGACAACCTCACCCGCACCATTCGCGGGCGCGACGACGGTGAGGACTTCTTCGTCAAGTACAGCGTGGTCCCCGCGGAGGAAGCCTGCGTAGACCTGTCCTGGGCGCTGACGCAGCCGATGGGTCCCGACGAGCTCGGCGTGGACTACGGCGACTTGGTGCTGCTGATCTCCTTCGTGCAGATCCCCCAGATCCGTTCGGGCTACGGGTGGGGGCGCCGCTTCGTCACCGCCGCCGAGAAGTGGGGCCGGGAACAGGGCGCGCGCGTGGCGGCTCTCTACGCCTCTCCGACGTCGGCGAGCTGGACACACCCACGCGGCTTCTGGGAGGCCACAGGCTACCGCGCAGTGGCCGGTTTGCAGGGCCTGGGCGGGAAGGACGCCATCATGGTGAAGACCCTAGAACCCCGGAAGGGGCGCAGTTCGCGGAGGCGGGGCCGAGGCGCCCAGCGTACGGGGACGCGGATCCGCGGCGGGAAGCTGTTCGGTCCGAAAGTGGCGTTCGATGCGTACATGACGACGCTCGGCGGCGCGATCAGCGACGTCGACGAGTCCATCGCAGCCTTCGACGAGGAGCTGTTTGTCGAGAGGATGCCGCCGGGGTTCAGCGGCGACGAGCCTGCGCTGTACATCACGTTGCTCAACGTGCCCAAGAAGGCCCGCGGGCGTGGGTGGGGCCGGCGGTTCGCCCGCACGCTGGAGAACCACGGGCGGGCGCGTGGGGCACAGGCAGTCGTTCTCCTGGCCGCGTCGGTGGACGACCAGGGTCCCAGCTACGACTTCTGGACAAAGCAGGGCTTCGAGGTGCTTGCTGAAACCGAAGACGGCTGGGGCGATCCCGTGGCAGCGATGTGGAAGCGGCTGGAGCCGGCGATCGAGGCGGGCCGGGGCGCGCGGCTCCCGGTTCCACTGATCCACCCCGACCGCCGCACTCCCCGGCAGCGGCGCGGTCGAGGGGCGATCAAGCGTCAGAACAAGCTGGTGATCGTGGACGTCCAGCCTGAGTACGCCGCGTGGATCCACTTCGACATCGCAGACCTAGTGGCGCTTGCGGGTGACTACGACGAAGTGCTGTGGCTCTTCAACGGACCCGAGTTGGGGCATGGCGACGTGGACAATCTTCGGTACTGGTTGGAGGAAGAAGGCGGCGACGAATACCTCATTCGCGGCGACGGCCCCGTCGCGTTCGGCGCGAAGACCTACGGGTTCCTCCGCGACGTCATGGAGGCTCTGCCCCGCGACCAGATTGAGGCAATTGGCCGATCGATGGTCAAGTACGACGTGAGCGACTGGCGGGAGCTTCCCCGGATGGTGCAAGTTCGGCATGGGCTGGACGAGGGGTTCGTGGACGAGCATGGGTGCAGCTTCGCCTTCGTGGACGTCGGGGGCCGCAGCCACGACCTCGGACCGTACCTCAAGCGGTTTCAGGGCGCCGACATTGCAGGCGGCGCCGAGTACGAGTGTCTCGACGAGGTCTGCTTGCTGGCGAGTTTCTACGGCGTGACGTTCCGCCCCCTCCACCGGTTTATTTACTGATGGGTGTCAAGAACGAGATCATGGCGCTCCTCCCCAACGAGCTGACCCACAGGGCCGGGTCGAAGGACTGGCCTGCCCACAACCCCGACGTGGTAATCACCCGGACGCGGCCGTCGCTGCTCGAACCTGGGAAGGTCAGCATCGAGATCCGCGCGTCCAGCCCACCGTTCCACCCCCGCCCGGACAGCGTGGTGCTCGGCGCCTTCGCCGCCCGTTTGCTGCCCAAGGGCAAAGAGCAGAAGGTGCTGGAGCGGTCCCGCTGGCTGGCCGAGGGGGCCGACGCGACGCGCGCGGTTCGTGCCCGCTACGACTGCACCAGCGACTGGCGGGGAGCACGTCAAGCTGGCGTGAAGCGGCTCGCCCACGTCACCGACGCACGTCTCGAGGTGGGCTTGCGAGGGCGGGGCCTGGGCCGCGTGGGGTACGAGGCGCTGCTCGCCTGGGCAGCTCGACACGGCGCGGCTCTGGCGCCGGCACGGTGTATCGGCCTGCCCACGTCGGGCGACGCCGACCGCGTATGGAAGGCGCTGACGCGGGACTACCCGAGTTCTGGGACCATCGTGTGGCTCCCCGAAGCGGTGCCGGGTGGGCGGGCGTCCCGCGAGCCCTACCGCGCCCTGGTTGCCACCGACTACTACGGGTCGCGTCGAGCTCGCCGCGTCGCCATCGACTTGAAGGTCCCAACGCCGTCATCGATCAAGATTGCGAGCAAGGGGCTGGCCGAGGTCCTGTTCCGCCAGGGGGTCAAGAACCCGATCCTGGTGCCGGTCCCCGCCAGCTCGGGCTCGTTGGTGGCGAACACCGCCCTGGCCCGCGCGACCGCAGCTCGTCTTCACGCTCGGTGGAAGGGGCGTCGAGGAGCTGACCGGCGGGCGTACGTCGAGCGGGTCGTCGTGCCTGGACTCGAGCGCCTGACTCCGGTGTCGCCAGGGCACCTTCGCCGTCGAGCTGGGCAGACCCACCTGACCCGCGACGACCACGACTTCGAGTGGGGCGGTCCCCGCGTGGACGTGTCCCGCGTGTACCTGGTGGACAACGTGCTCACGTCGGGGGCGACGATGCTCGCGGCCCAGGGCGCCACGGGTGGCGGCACACCGCTGGTCTGGGCGCGCTCGTACGACAAGGACTGGAAGCGGGCACCACGGGGGCGTGGGGCGCGGTGGCGCGGTCCTGGCGAGCGCCTCGTCATCCAGGGCGAGACGATCAACCTGGAGCACTCGGTAGCTCACTACTTCGTGGGGTCGCCTCGGGGGCAAATGGCCGACGCCGTCAACCTCGTCTTGGGCGACTTGAACGCGCTGCGGTTCCCGCTGACCGTGTGGCGCGGCCTCATGCTGGCGCCCGGGGAGAAGATCCGCCGGAAGGGCCTGGGGCAAGGCGACTGCTGGGCTGACAACCGCCACAGCGCCGAGGCGTTCGGGGCGACGATGCTCCAGGGCACCATCGCGAAGGCGTCTGACGTTGATTGGGAAGCGACCCTGGCTGCCCGCGTGCGGCACGACGTGCTCGGTGAAGAGGCCGGCTCGCTCGACTCGGACCGTCCAGAGCGCGAAGTGGTCCCCCACAGCACCGGCACGGCAGAGACGCTGGTGCGGGGGATCAAGCGGGTGAAGGGCAAAGGACGTGGCGCTGCCGACGAGCCGGTCCGTCTGGGCAAGCCGTCGCCGTGGACCTTCAAGCACAAGCCGTTGAGCGTTCGACGGAAGCACTGGCTCGACTCCCGCCCCCCGTACAAGGGGAGCCCGCCTTACATGGCAGCTCGGCGGCTACTGGTCGATGGGCTCCTATCGTTCGGCGGCGAGCGGGTTTTGGTGCGTGACTACGAGGAAGACCTGGCGAAGATCGTGAAACGCGGCTACCTGCGGCCCGGTGACCCCCACCGCTTTGCCGAGGGCGACACGAGCCGGTGTCACGGCAACACCGCGTGCATGTGGGACGCAGCAGAAGCGTGGGGAGGAGGGTTCAAGATCGTCACCGGCTACGCGCTGAGTCCCGACGGCCTGTGGCGCCAGCACACCTGGGGGCTTGAAAACGGCGTGCCCGTCGAAACAACAGTGCCTCGGACAGCGTACTTCGGGTTCGAGCTGACAGACGACGAGAGCCGGCAGTTCTACGAGGACAACTACTGATGATCGCGCCTCACCTCATCGGGCGCCAGGTCATCGCGTGGACGGAGTCTGCGGAAGCGCGGGGCATCTTCAATCCGCTGCGCTGGCCCTCGGGCAAGCCTTTGGCGAGCTGGACACTCGGAGGGTGCGAGATCATGGCTTCGGCGCTCCTGCGCGTCCTCCCCGGGTCCAAGCTCGTCGGTCTGTACCGCGCGCAGAAAAGCGGCGCGTCGCGCCCCGGCATTGCCCACTACGGCGTGCTGTACAAGGGCGCCGTCTTCGACGGCGAAGGGAGCCATTCGTGGTTTGGGGAGTGGGTGCTTTCCTTCCACGGAGCATGGCCCGAGCCCCGAACGCCCGACAAGTATCCGGTGTGGCGTGGCGCCGACCCGCACATCACCCACACGACCAAGGAGCCGACCCGCGACCCTCGATACCTCTGGGACACCTACGGTTTTTACCTCGCTCACCCAACTGGACAAGACATCGCAGAGGGGCGAATCGCGGGCGTCGTTTGCGACCCCGAGACGGTGCATCTTGTCGCGCGGAGTCTCCAGCGTTCACTCCAGGCGAAGGGCCTGTTGCCTCGACGGCGGCAGCGACGACGGCGACAGCGACGACGCCGAGGCCGCGCAGCCGCCCTGGGTCCGATGATGGAAGGGTTCCGCGACCTCATCAAACCGCGCCCCGATCCCGAAGTGTTCATGGAGGGCAGGTATTGGCGGCTCTTGCTGCACGTCGGCGAAGAGGACGAGGACGGGGATCTGGAGTTCGACATTCTCCAGCTCGAGGTGAAGGGGAAGATCGTCAGCGCGGTGGCGGGCGAACTCGGTCCACAGATCCCGATGTTCGTGGAGCACAACACCTTCTCCGACCCGTCGTTTCGCGGACGGGGGTACATGCGGAAGCTGTACGAGATCCTGCTCCGCGACGGGTACGTCGTGGTCAGCGACAAGTCGAACCACAGCGCGCCGATGTTGTCGGTGTGGCGGCGGCTGGCGCGTCGGTGGGTGGTCATGGTTCCGGCCCGGGACGGGATCCACCGGCTGACGGGCAAGGACGCCAAGGACCCACTTCTCAACTGGCGGTTCGTTGCCTTCCCGACCCGCGACGCGAGCGACGTCGACCCCGAGTACCTCGTCAACAGGACGACTGCGGCTCATTGGTACGACGAGGAGGGGTTGGTCGGCGAAAGCGAGCGGCCGGGTTCCGGTGGGTAATGTGAACGAGCCCCGCCTCGCCGTCGAGCGCGGTAAGCCCACCTGGCGGTTCGACATTTCGGTCGGCAGGGGCGGCTGGCGCAACGCCGACTTCCCGCTGGACGGATCGCAGCCGACGCTGGTCAGCTTCGACCCCCGGACGAAGATGACGTTCAACCCGGCGCAGCTCCGGGCGGCGAAGACCTGGGTGAAGCGTCACCGGCGCCGGTCTGCCGAGCTGCTCGCGCTGCCCATTGACTGGTCGCGCCCGCTGTACGCCCGGTACGGCAAGTGGAGCGGGGCCTCGGGGACGTTCTTGCGCGAGGACGCCGAGGAGCCGTCGCTGTACATGCCCGGGAGCCAGCACGAGCGCCGCAGCGAGATCGGCCTGTCCGTTCTAGACGTGGACGTCACCGGCGACGGCTGGCAGCCCCGGCGTCCGTCGCAGCGGCACGCGCTGTACAAGCTGCCGTACGACTACCTGTCCTCGTTCGCGGGCCGCGAGTTGTTCATCGTCCAGGGCGACCGGATCGAGGTCGGGGAGCACTACGACGAGGTGTGGGAGCGCATGTGGCCGGTCTACGCGACGGGCGCCGACGGTGAGCCGCTGCTCGAACCCAGCTCGGTCACGGTAGTGTGGCCGCGGTAGGACTACTCTCCCGCTGGAGGCCCTCCCAGTGATCCCCCTGATCAAGAAGTGAAACGCCGACGCCCAACTACCGCGCGCCTCGACGTAGCCTCCCTCGGAGACGCCTTCTGGCGCGACGACTTCGTACGCGAGTCGGCAGAGCCCCTGGACCTCGTCAACGAGTACGGGCGTTACACCGGCCCGCCCACGATCACCGTCCGGGTCGCGTCGATGCCGATGCTCGAAGACCTGATGAAGCGCACATGGAAGGTCCCCCGCCTGTCCGACGTCGTCAGCGACGACGGCGACTCGCGCGGCTGGCAGCACGTCGAGAACATACGCCGCAACCTGGTCCTGTGGCTCCCGAGACCCAGCGAGCGGAAAGACCCCCGCCGGCTCCTGCGCGTGCTGCTCTCGGCGGGCCAGGGCCTGAACTTCGACTGGAGCCGATTCGATCCCGAGGAGTACAGCTCCTACGCCGCAGCGGGCACAGCTACCCCAGGCACGGAGCTGTGGTACGCGCCGCGCCTCCCGCCCATCGTCCTCGACGGCGGTGAGTTCGTAGACGGGCGGCACCGTATCCTGGCCGCCGACCGCGCGGGCCTCGTTGGCCTGCCGGCGATTGATCTACAGGACCTCGGGGTGATCCGGGCCAGGGGCAGTAGCTCCAGCTCGGTCACGGTAGTGTGGCCGCGGTAGGACTACTCTCCCGCTGGAGGCCCCATGGCGAAGACGCGCGGACTCAAGGTCGCGAAGCAGTACGCGAAGAAGTACCCGGACCTGCTGGGCGGCGGGAGCGGCTACGGTCAAAAGGGGACCGTCAACGTCGGGTATTGGGACCACATGGGCAAAGAGCCGCACCGCTGGCGGGAGGTCTACGGCGATCTGGTCAAACGCTGCCACACCGTTGAGGACTTTCGGCGCCACTTCCCCAAGGCGAGTACGGGGTACGTCTCGCACTGGATTGCGCTCCGTCGCTACATGCCCCAGGACTTCGTCCGCGACATCACCCAGCGCGAAGCCGACGCGGTCAGCTCGTGGCTGAGTGGCGGCACCGACTCTGGATACCGCTACAAGGGCAGCCACAGGTGCCTCATGGGCACGACGCGGGATTTCTGTGGATCGGGTGACAGCTTCCGCGACGGGTTCTTCTACCCGAACGGGCTGTCGATCTACGCCGAGGAGTTCAAGGTGGTGCCCCCGGGGATCTGGGAGCACCTACAGGACCTCGGGGTGATCCGGGCCAGGGGCAGTAGCTCCAGCTCGCCACGCCCCCAGCGCCCCAGGCCCAAAAAGGACGCGGACTTCCCGATCAACAAGCAGGGGTTGCCGCAGCACCATGTCTGGTGGCGCGAGTCCCACACCCGCGCCGAGGACTTCGCGATGTTCGAGAGCATGTTCGAGTGCGTGTTCGAGCTCCACCGGACAAAGGCGTGGCTCCGCAAGAAAGCGAAGGCAGCCCGATGAGCAGAAACGACGGCCCACGATGGAAGCCCCCACCGCACGGTGACCGGTGGATCCCCGTCGGCAGCGCCAAGACGCACCGCCAGCGGTTCGGGCACCTGGCGGGCGTGCGGGACCTGCACTTCCCGCCGCCGCCGATCCCCAACGCCTGGGACGGGCACGACCCCCTGGAGCTGGCGCGGGGGTTCATCGAGCGCGCCCGTTCTCTGCTCGAGAACCCATCGGAGGGGTGGGGCCTCATCGCCGACCGACGCGTGCTGTCCCGCGAGGAGGAGCGCGCGCTCAAAGACGAGCTGTGGAAGCCGAGCGAGCTGCCCGACTACTTGGGCGTGCCGCGCCGCGACGGTCAGGGCAAGCGGTTCTCGAAGGCCGACCGCAAGGAGTTCGCGGACCAGATCCTCGACCTGGCCGAAGAGGACCAGGGGTGGACGTACAACCCGCAGCGTGGCGGGTTCCGGCCTGTGAAGCCGACAGGTGGGTACGAGCGGGTGCCTCAGTGGCTCGCGGTGGCAATCGTCTACGACGTGATGACCTACGACCGCAAGAGCCGGATCAAGCTGGTCCCCCGTGCCGAGGCGCGAGCGTTCATCGAGAAGCACCACCGGTACAAGCCCTACGTCCGCGACAACGGCTGGATCTACTCCATCGGCCTGTACAACGGCAAACGCCTCGCGGCGGTGGCGTCGGCGCACAGCGTCACGGCGGGTTGGGCAGTTCCTGGCTTCCCGAAGACCGGCACCCCCCGCCAGATCCCCCGCTACGCCCGCTACGACGAGGTCGATCCGGACGAGAACGTGGAGCGCGTGCCCCTGGACCCGAAGAACATCCTCGACCTGTCCAGGGTGGCGAGCGACGGGACGATCAAGGGCGCGAGCTCGATGCTGGCGGCTCGGATCTTGAAGCTGGCGCCGGCGACGCGCCGCGGGGACCCGGACGGCCCCTGGCTGTTCACCACCTACTCGATGGATGACGAGGAGGGCTCGACCTACAAGGCGCTCAAGGAGCTGGGCTTGCGCCCGGTTCACCGCCGCAGCCCGCGCAACGTGAAGTCCGGTGCGCGTCGCGGGGCGAAGCTGCGCGGGGACGACTTCGTGGCGAAGATCCGCTGGGAGGCAGGGCCAGCGGCGATGAAAGCGGACCCGGCGCTGGAGTAGAGCGTGGAGTTAACGGTCGACTCGGTTCAGCGCGTGTCACTCCCTGAGAGACGTGATACCTCCCGACAACTTGTACACCCACCGTATACACTGGTCCCGCGCGACGGGTGGTGGGCCTCGTCCGGCGCGTTCCACAACGGCCCGCGAGGACGATATGTCTGTACGACGGCGACCAACTCCTACACCAGCGGCTCCACCGCGACACCTCCAGTCCGGCGAGATCGCCATTATCTCGTCGAGGGAGCATGTGACGGGCCACACGCGGCAGCTTCGGGCGTTGGGTATCGAGCCTGTGCTGCTCGGCGCTGATCCCCTCAACATTCCACGCGGCGTTCGGGTCGTCGTCGCCCGCGTCGAAGGCAGCTCGCACCGAGGAACCAGCGCCGGAACTGCCTGGGTCCGCGCCCGGGGACCACAAGACGACCGCACCTACTTCGCAGCGAAGGGCGCATCGAAGATGATGCGCTTCCTGCGGGAGTCGGGCCTCATACCTGCTGCGGACAACGATGATGACGACGACGACGACGACGATGCCGACACCACACCACTGCGCGCAGACTTCACACACGACGGGGCTTTCTTCCGCGCGCTCCTGGGAGACGGTGACGGACACGTCGACGCGGCGACGGCGAAGAAGGTCTGCACAGAGCAGGGGGTCACGTTCAGCGCGTCATCGTTCACACAAGCGGACCGTGTGTGGCGTGCGACGCACGGGTTGCCGCCCCGCCTCGAGTTGGTGGCTGACGACACGGCGACGGGCACCTGGCTGAACGACATCGAGTACAAGACGACTGTCGCGGGGTGGTGCAACGAGGTTGTGGCCGCCGATCCCAACGTCACGGTCAACGACGTGGTCGATCTCGCTCGCGCACAGAGCATCCGCGCGGGGATCGTCGCGCCGTTCAGCTTGGCGCGGCGGCGCTGGCGCACCCAGGCGGGGTTGCCGCACACACCAGCGCGGGGGAGTGCTGGGCCGCGTCCCGTGTGCTGGACCCCAGAAATGGGGGACGATCCCGCCGCATGGCCGAAGCCCCGGATCCGCCCCATCCCGTCGACCGAGGACCTGATCGCCGAGGTCCAGTTGTGGACCGAGGAGTCCGAGCTGTTGCAGGCGTCTCTTGCAGAGGAGCGGGCAGCACTGCTCGCGGCGGGGAAGCGCGAGGTCGAGGCCACAGCAGCCTGGGTACGCGTTCAAGAAGAGCTGGAGAAGGCGCAGAGGGCGATCATCGGCAAGGACAGGGCCTGCGCGACTGCACAAAAGGACACCGCCAGCGCAGAGAAGCGCGCACGGTCTGCCGAGGCGGCTGTCGCGAATGGAACAGGTCGTGTCCAGCAGGCCGAGGCGGCGGCCGCCAATCTCAAAAAACTGTTAAACGAGATGCAGGTTGACGTCCAGGCGCGCACGCACACCCTGGCGACAACCGAGGAGCTGCTCTCCTCGACGGGGAAGGCGCTTCGGAAAGCCGAGGCGAAGTTGGTGGGTGCCCGCGAGCGGGCCGACGTGCAGCGCGCAACAATCGAGAAGCAGCAGAAGACCATCCGAGAGCGCGAGCGTGCCTGCGCCGAGTCCAAGGCGCGCGCCGACAGCCTGGAGCACGCGCCGGATCGCGTGATGGTGGTCGAGAACGAGAACAGCCACCTACGAAACGAACTCGAGCGGTCGAAGAACGCCTGTGCGAGCGCGGTCAAGAGCCGCCAGCGAGCAGACGCGGCGGCGGCGAAGTCCAAAGAAGCCGTGAGCATCCTGACTACGCGGTGCCAGGAGCTGAAAGCAGGGCGCGACAAAGCCGTCGCGGCGCACACCAAGTTGCGCGCCAACGCGCACGACCGGTTGAAGGCGTCCGGGGATGTGATCGAGGCTGCCCACCAACGTGTGGTGGAGGCCGAGGCGCGTGCGACGGCTGCCGAGGCGCGTGCGACGACCGCCGAGGAGCAGGCCGCCATGGAGGTGACCCTCGCGGCTGAAACCGCAGCTCCCGCCGAGCTGGGCCTCGACGACAAGGTCGCGGCGGCAAAACGGGCCTGGGACCTGGCTGCGGTTCTCGGGGCCGACACCCCCTGGTCGAAGATCGAGGCGGTGCTCCGGATCACGCTGTAGCAGGGCGCGGCCTGTGGAGTAGGACTACTCTGCTGGCACAGGAAATCCCATGACCATCGAGAAGCCCCCCAACGCCGTCTTCAAGCGCATGTACGCCGGCAAAGCGACCCCCGAAGAGAAGCAGCAGATCCAGGCGTACCTCCGGTCGCGGCGAGCGGTGACGCCTTCAAAGAGCGCGCGCAACCGCCGCCGCAAGGCCGACGGGCCCGCCCGCAAGGCAAAGCGGCTGGGGAAGGTGCCTGTAACGGAGTTGACCACCGTCGATGTGTTCCCGGGCGTGTGGACGGTGCGGGAGCACACGGAAGACGAGGAATACCAGGTGGCGGCGTACGAGCGTACCGGCAAGGCGTTGGTGTCCTACCGCGACGCGGGCGAGGGGGGCGACTTGCTCACCCCCAAGGGCGACTTTGTCGATTCGGAGTTCAGCACCAGGTCTACGCTTTCGGACGCGTGGCACAGAGATCCCGGGGCGGCGTTCCAGGCAATCGCTGATCACATCGGCGTGGCGATCTGGTGGGATCTCCCCGGTGGCGGATTGCGGTTCGAGCCGCGTCGGTGACACCGTGTTCAAGCTGACGCGCAACAAGCAGCGGGGACACCTGGTGTGTGGCGGACTCCGCGCAGCTCCAGGCTACGGCTGCGGCGCGAAGTCGAAGGAGTACGACGTCCGGTCCCCGGCGGCGCCTGAGCTGTCGCTTTGCGAGCAAGCGGTGAACGACGGCTGGAAGTACGACATCGGTCCGATGTCGATGATGCTGGGCCACACAACGCTGTGCCCGGGCTGCTTGGAGTCACCCCGGGCACTCCTGTCCGAATCGGAAGCTGGCGCGGCAGACAACCCGTTCATGGCGCTGTGCGCTGCTTGGGACGGGGGATCGGGGCGGGGCCTCGGGAGCAGAACTACTCTGCTGGCACAGGAGATTCCCATGACCGTCGAGAAGCCCTCCAACGCCGTCTTCCGCCGCCTCTTCACCGGGAAGGCGACGCCCGAAGACAAGGCGCAGATCCAGGCGTACCACCAGTCGCGGCGAGCAGCGCCGATCTCGAAGGACGAGCGCAACCGCCGTCGCCGTGAGTACGACCGGATGACTCGCGCGGCGAAGCGGCGGGAGAAGCTGCCGGCCAAGGGGGTTCGCGCGGTCCAGGTGTTCCCCGGCGTGTGGTCGGTGCAGCAGAGCTGGGAGTCCGAGGAGTACCTTGTGGCGGCGTACGAGCAGACCGGCAGGGCGCTGGTGTCCTACCGCGGCGCGGGCGAAGAAGGCATGTACCTCACTCCCCACGGCAACCTGGTCGACAACTACAGGCAGGCGAGTCACGGCACACCCGCGAAGGCGTTCCAGGCAATCGCCAACCGGATCGAAAAGGTCGTCGTGTGGGGGCTCGCCAGAGGCGGCCTGCTGCGGTTCGAGCCCGGCCGCCCGGTGAGCACGCGGATGAACCTCAAGGAGTTCACCCAGCAGTACCAGGAAGAAATCAAGGCGGCTTTGCCCCCCGGCGTGAACTTCTTCAAGGCTGCGAAGATCGCGAAGGTCGCGTACGAAGGCGCCCCGGAGCAGTTCAAGGTCGCTGCTATCGGCGCGTCGATCGCAGCGGCGCATGCGCGGGGCGAACTCGTCGCCCGATCACGCCGTCGGTGACACGGTGCCCAGGCTGATCTACGCGCGGAGACGTTTCAGAGGCCGCGCCCAGCGTCGGAAGAAGGCTCCGCGCACGACCACGCCGGGACCGGAGCTGGGGAAGTTCCGCCCGCTGACCATCTTCTCGACGGGGCTGGGCCGGGACTCCATGACGATCCTGGCGCTGGCCGAAGCGGGCCAGCTCAAGCTGGGTGATTGGCCCTTCAACGCGCTCGAGGACCTGGACGCGGTGGTGTTCTCGGACCCGGGACACGAGTGGCCGCTGACCTACGCGGCGGGCGTCGAGACGGCGGCAGTCTGCGTCGGACGGGTGCCCTTCTACCAGCTCCGCAAGCCCAACGCCGTGGACACCAGGCACTACGCCGAGGTGATCTACCCAGCAGCTCGCAAAAAGGTTTTCGCCGAGCGGAAGCGCCGAGCGCGTATGTCCGAAGCGGAGCGCAAACGCAAAAACCTCGGGCTCAGGGTCGAGGTTTCGCGGCTCAAGACGTCGCCCTGGCTGCACCGCAAGTACCGATCTCCAGCGCAGAAGGCGCGCGACGGGGGCTACCACGTTCGCCTGCCGCTGCTCCAGGAGTACATGCTGCTGGGGCGGTCCACGACTCGGATGCGCGCCGAATGCACCGTCGCCCACAAGATCGAGCCCGTCCGAGCTCTGCTGAACGACCTCCTGCTGGAGAAGTACGGCGTGACGTTGGCGTGGTGGGGCGAAGAGGTGAAGGCTGGGCGCCTGGAGCCCAACCGGATGATCCTGGGCATCGCGTACGACGAGCCGAAGCGAGTCCGGCCCTGGGAGCCCGAGAAGGGATCGGTCTGGGGCGTCCGTGACGTGTACCCGCTGGTCGCCGCGGGGATCACCAAGAAGGACGAGAGCCGGATCCTCGCAGAGCGAGGTTGGGGCTGGGTTCACAAGTCAGGCTGCATGGGATGCCACTACCAGAATGCGGCTTGGTTTTACATGGTGCGGGAGCTGCACCCGGCCATGTTCGCGCTGCTCGTCGAGTCGGAGAAGCGGTCCGAGGCGGTGCGGGGCGAAGACGGGGAGATCACCGCCCTGGGTGTCAAGGTCCTGGGCACGCGCGCTCTGGCACGGGAGGCCAAGCGCCTCCGGATCAAGGGGCCTGACCGCATCGACAAGGAGGTCGCGGATTGGGCGGCGTCAACGACGGTGCTCAAGCTGGCGATCACCTCCGAGGTGTTGTCCGAGGACTTCCGGCGCAAGCTGGCGAAGTACGACAAGGGGTACACCCGGATCCCCAACCGGAAGACGCCGACCTGGCGTCAGGTGGCGTGGATCACCCCCGACGAGCTCGCCAACCCGAAGTCGCGCTTGCCAGCAGCGTGGCGCAAGGCGATGCGGAAGCAGATGTTCGCGGAGTTCTTGGCGAAGGGGTACGACCAGGACTGCGCGTTCGGGAAGGCTGGCGAGAAGAAGAAATGAGACGCCGGCGTGGCCGAACAGCTCGGACGGACCTGTTTGACGTGGACCGGGGGGCGCCCTCTCAGGCGCTGCGCCTCACGGCGAAGACGGCGAAGTGGTTGAACGCGGCGCCGCTATGGCACGGGACGTCGCTCTACGGCGCGCAGGACCCCGACCGCTGGGACGATGACCTACAGCCGTTCGGCGGCCTGTATGCGACAAGCCGGCGCGAGGTCGCCGAGCAGTTCGCGGAGCAGTCCGGCGACCCTTTGATTCTCCGGGTCCGCGTCGTGAGGGGTGACCGCGTGGCCTTGGACGAGGACGCCCTGGGCTGGCCCGGCCTGCACGGCTTGCCCGCATTGGACTCGGAAAACGGGGCGTGGCGCGGAGCCCTCCCCCCGGCGCTCGACAGTGCGGTAGAGGCAGACGTGTTGGCGCTTCGGCGGTGGCAAACGGGCCGGAACGTCCAGAACATCGAGGAGGACGCCCCCGAGAGCGCCTGGGCCGCGCTCGATGTCGAGGCGCGGGATGCCGTGGAGCACCTGACACACAAGTGGGCTCGCCCGGTACTTGCCGCGGCGATTCAGGCGGGCGACCCAGCCCTGCTCCCCAACATCCGGCTCTGGAGTGGGCCTCGCCGCCGATGAAGTGACAATCACGCGTGACGTCGCCCGGTCCGACAACGACATTCCCGTCTACCTCTACGTCTTCGGCATGGCAGACTTCCCGCATGAGCGACGTTCTCAACTTCCGCGAAGTTGCGCCCGACACCGCTGGGCACGTTCTGATCGCCGCGCCTAATTGGCGGCCGGGGCAGTGCGTGATCTGCGGCGGTCGGCGCACCTGGGCGGATGTTGGCTCGGCTGGAGCCAACCCGACGTGCGACGGCCTTGTGTGCCGGATGACAATGTCGGACAAGGACCTCACCATGTTTCACAAGATCCAGGCGCGGCGCGCTCGGAAACAGAGGTGAGTCGCGGTTGATGCCCATTTACGAATACCGCTGCAAGATGTGTGGGCACGAGGTCGAGCTGATCCAGAAGCGGAGCGACGGGGCGCCGGTCTGCCCGAACGCGCACGGCGAGCTGGGCAAGCTGCACAGCCTCACGGCTTTCCACCTCAAGGGCGGGGGTTGGGAGCGCGACGGCTACGGCAGGGCTGACAACGCGCCGCCGCCAGCGCCGCCCCCGGTGCCTGTCAACGTCACGACGACGGTGAAGAAGTGAAAGGCGTGAGCCTGCCGTCGCTGTCGTGGGAGCGGGCCACAATCGCCTCGCGGCTGATATGGCCCGAACCGTCATGGCCGCAGACGCCAAGCAGGACGGGCGCCGCCCGCGCACCGCTCCTCGTTGGCAGCTCCTCGCCGGCGACGGGAGCGCGCTGCCTTCTTGGGCGCGCGCCGTTTGTGAACCGCGAACCGGACGGCCACGGTCCCCAGCGACGTGTTCCAGTGCTCGGTGCGGTAGCGGTACAGGGGTGAGACGTTGCGGAGCCGCGCCCAGACGTACTTGCCGGTCTTCGGCGGGATGATCTTGATCGGGGCGCCGAAGTCGTGGTCGAGGAGCCAGGAGACGATCAGGAAGTCGCTGGTGCCTCGGGGGAACCCGATGGAGTGAACACCGATGGGGAGCGTCACTTTCTTGCGCGGTCGGGGCACGGATCCTCCAGTTGCTGGATCGGAATGAGAGTAGTCCTGACCGACCACCGCCGCAGCGGGCGCAGCTCGCGGGGCAGGACTACCCTTTCGCCACAGGAGACGTTCATGGCATACAACACACCCCCGAAGCCCGCCAACGCCGTCTGGAAGCGCCTGTTCGCCGGCAAGGCGACACCCGAAGACAAGGCGCAAGTCAGGGCATACCAGGCCGCCCAGCGCGCCGTGAAGCAGAACGCGCTCTTCGTGGTTGGTGCGGCGGGCGCCACCGTCAACGAAATACGCCGTCCCCAGAAGGCCCAGGCCCCCGAGAAGCCTGCCAAGGCCGTCTATCGCCGCATGTTCGCAGGCGAAGCCACTCCCGAGGAGAAGCGGGCGGTCCAGGTGTACAACCTCTGGAAGCGAACCGGTGTGCCACCGGAGCTGCGCGCAGGGCGCCCGCCCAATGCCCCAGACGAGTGGCTCCACCGCACGGTCCGCGTTGTGGCCCCCGGTGTCGTGTTCGAGCTCTGGTTCAAGACGATGGAAGTGCCCACGCACCGGTGGCTCATCATCCGCGTCGGTCGGAAGAAGTGGATCGCGATGATCGACGGCACCCAGGTGCTGCTGTCGGCAAAGGGCCACAAGCAGAGTCGGGGGATGCGCTTGGACAAGGAGGACTACTTCAAGTCTGGACCGGCAGCGGTCGCGGCGGCGACGACGGAGACAAACCTCACTCTGGCGCGCAAGGCTTTCTGGGCCGAGGCTTACAGGAGTGGCAAGGGCGAGTAAATGGCTGACCTGGCGACCAGAGCGCGGCAGCTCCGCACGCGGGCCGAAGCGATCTGGCGCCGCCTCAGTCTGGAGGTGGTCATCGACGACGTCTCGGAGCTGGTGCCCGACCCAGACGACGCCGACATCGTCTCGGGGCGCCGCCAGTGGATCGTGAGCTACGTCCCCCCCGGGGACATCTTGTGGGAGTCGCCGTGATCATCACCGACATGAAGGGCCGCACCTACAGCGTCCCGGCGCCGCGCCGACGCCGAGGCCGGGGGCGCGCGAGCTGGGCACACTTGGAGAAGCGGTTTGCGCTGGCGCACCTCCAGAGCTACCTGTCGATGTCTGAGGAGGAGCAGGCGCGCGACCTCGCGGTGTCGTTTCCCTGGACGTTCCAGGCATGGGCGTGGGACCCCAGGCCGGCGCCCATGCCTGGCCTGTCTGCGTGGGGCCGAGCGCGGCACCACGTCAACGTGCCTGAGTGGCTCGCGCCCCGCCTCGTGAAGTTCCTCGACGACGACGACATAGAGGGTGCGCGCGATCTGATCTCGAGGCTGCCGCACAAGATCCTCCAGGGGTTCCGCGAGTCGGCCGCCGCGAACGAGTTGTCGTCTCGCGCCGAGTCCCCGAGCTACCTGCACATGGACTTCGTGCGCCGCCTCCCACGGAAGTGGTTGGCTCACTTCTCGGACGCTGCGAGCGACGTTGCCTGTGAGGGGTTCACGCGCGGCGTAAATCGGGTCGATGAGCTGGGCCTGACGACAAACTTCGCGGACGCATACAAGTCGTTCGGTGGCTACAACTTCGCCTTCACGGTGGGGAGCGCGGAGCGGCAGGGGCGGGGCCGCCACGGGAGGTGGAAGTACGGCCACTCGATTGTGCTTTTCACCGCGCCGAGCGTGCTGGTTCACCACTTCGGTGATCAAGAGGAGCAGGCGATCTTCTGGGGAGAGGACGCCCGCCACATCGTCTACGTCGTGCAGGACCACAACGACTCCGACAAGGAGTTCTGCGTTGGCGAGGACCGGTGGGGCATGCCGCTGTACTGCGCCGACAGCCTGGACGAGATCGCCTGGTGGCTCGACCACAACTGGCGGCAGTACAAGAAGCAGCTCTCCTGTGGTGGCACACAGCCCTCGGACGACCGGGAGCACCGGTCGGGTCGCCGCGGGCGAGGCCACGCCAACAATGCCTGACCTGGCGACCAGAGCGCGGCAGCTCCGTACGCGGGCCGAGGGGATCTGGCGCAAGCTCGGCCCCGACGCACGGCACCCCGACTACCGGACCAAGAAGAAGCCCGCGGCGGGGCGCTGCTACCAGACCGCCCTGTGGCTCAAGAGCCAGCTCAAGGGGTTCGGGACGCCCCAGCTCGTCCGGGGCACCGGCGACTACAACCACCACTTCTGGGTCCGGGTCGGCGGCAAGGACCTCGACATCACCGGGGACCAGTACGGCAAGCCGAAGGTCCAGGTCGGCAAGCTGCCCTACGGAGCGGGCACGGTGCGCTCCTGGCCGAGCAAACCGGCTCCGAGCGGGCACGTCGGTGCGATGGTCCGAGCTGACGGTGGGGGCCGCGCCAACGCGTTCATGGACCTCATGGCGGACTTCGACGCCGAGGACATCGCGGCGCGGCTCGGGCGCAAGTTTGTCGCCGTGGACCTGTTCGCCGGGGCCGGCGGGGCGAGCCAGGGGATCTTCGACGCCACAGGCGTTCACCCCGTCGTCGCGGTGAACCACGACCTGGTGGCGATCAGCACCCACAAGCGCAACCACCCCGAGAACGAGACGATCCACTTTCACCGTCCGATCCTCAAGGTCGATCCGCGCAAGGCGGTCGCGCCCGGGGTCGAGGTCGACCTGTTGTGGGCCTCGCCCGATTGCAGGCACTACTCCCGAATGACCGGCAAGAGCAAGCTGGACCCGAAGGTCCGCGCGCTCCCCTGGGTGATCCCGAAGTGGATGGAGGTGGTGCGTCCCCGCGTGGTGGTGGTCGAGAACGTCCCAGAAATGCAGTCGTGGGGTCCGCTGGGCGACGACCGCAAGCCGATCAAGGCGCTGCGCGGAGTGACCTGGAACGCCTGGATCAAGAAGATGCGCGCCCTGGGCTACACCGTGGACTGGCGGGTGCTCAATTCAGCCGACTACGGCGCCCCCACAGCTCGCCGCCGCCTGTTCATCATCGCCACCCGCGAGGGGCGCCCCCGCTGGCCCGCCGTGACGCACGGTCCTGGCAAGGCCATGCCTCACCGCCAGGCGCTCGAGTTCATCGACCCGATGGAGCCGATCAAGTCGGTGTTGAAGGACAAGATCGGCTCCGACCCGGTCAAGCGGCGGATCGTCCGCGCGATGGTCCGCTGGGCGCAGGAAGAGAAGCCAGCGCTCACCCAGGTGCGGGGCGAGACGTACGCGCTCGCGCTGGTCCCGGTGGGCTTCGGGGAGGCGAAGCGCGCCGCGGGCCACATGCAGGCGCTCCGGACGCAGGACATCCGCAAGCCCATTGGAACCATCGTCGCCGGCGGGAAGAAGCACGCGCTGGCGATGTTCAAGCTGGGCGGGCGCGAGCGGCGGGGGATCAAGGGCTGGATCCGCGCGTGGGGACCGGCGACGCCGCGCATCGACGGCCGCCCGGTGACCGACATCCTGTTCCGGCGCCTGACGTCCGACGAGCTCAAGCTGGGGCAGGGGCTCCCAGCGAGCTACGACCTGGGCCGGGGTACGGAGTCGAAAAAGGTTCACATGATCGGGAACAGCGTTCCGCCCCAGCCGGTGGCGGCCATCGTGCGCGCCAACGCGATGCCGGATCCGTCGCGGGGCCGCGGCGCGCAGTACGAAGACGAGGGGTTCGTCGGTGAGTTCTGGGGCTCGGCTGGAGCTGGCGTGCTGTTCCGTGCGCTCGAGTCCAAGCGGTTCCTGCTCATGCTCCGGTCAGGCGAGGTCGAGCAGCCCGGCGTCTGGGGGATCCCGGGCGGCGCGGTGCCCCGGAGCCGGTCAGGCAAGCGCATGGACCTGTGGGCGGCGGCCCGCCAGGAAGCGGTCGAGGAGACGGGCTGGGACGGCGGGGGGGCCCCCCGAGGCAGCTTCCGGTGGGAGGACCCCCGTGGCAGCGGGTTCACGTTCACCACCTTCCTGGTGGACACGCTGCTGGAGTTCGAGCCCGAGCTGAATTGGGAGTCAGACGACTACGCCTGGGTGACGCTGGACGAGGCCCGGGGCATGGACTTGCATCCCGGCGTGCAGTGGCTGGTCGAGCAGATGTCGTGAGGGCGCCCTCCGCGAGCGAGCTGTGGGTGGGGACGACGCGGGGGAACGTGGCGGGGATCGTGCGCGACGGGCTGGTCCCGAACGCGGGTGAGTCACCGCACCGAACGAAGACCAGGACCAGTGTGTTCCTGGCGGGCGATGCCGAAGGGGCGTTGATCTACGCCGATGCCCACTGTCACTACCGCTGGCCGACGGGTGTCCTGCGCCGGTGCTCGACTGCACAGGAGCCTGTCCTGATCCGGGTGAACACGTCGGGGCTGGATCTCGAAGTCGACAAGGACGACCTGAGCGACGAGGTGGACTCGTACCTCGAAGCGATTGCTGAAGAGAGCGGCGTCACCATTGAAACATTGTGGAATGGGCCGTTGTCGCCGACGCAGGTCAACGCGGTGGAACAAGTCATTGAGGACCTCCAAGACGAGTACGAAGGCGTCGGCGTCTACGGGGAGATCGAGTCACGAGACGGCGAGGAGTACCTGGTGATCGTCCCTGTCCATGTGCTCTCGGTCGCAGACGAGGCGGCGTGGCACCACGACCTCACTGTCGACGATTACCGTTTCATGCAGTCTGTCGACGACAGGTTCGGGTTTGTGACGACGCAGTACCAGTTCGCCGGCCCGATCTCGCTCGACCGGATCACGGGGATCTACCTGCTGGCGCGGCGCGCTCGCCCAGACCTCGTGCTGGAGTCCTTCGGCGGGGTCACCCGGCGCCGGCCAGGAGCGGACCCGGAGTGGCGCGTGCGCCGCTTCCGCCGACTTACCGGACCGCAGGCCCGCAAGCTGGTGGGACGCCGGTGAGGCGTGGAATACCGACCGACCATCGCACTGGCGGGGACCGTCGTGCTGCCGAACAAGATCGCCTGGACGGTGACGCGTCTCCGGATCGCCCGAACCGTGATCGGGACTGCGGAGCCGTGCGGTGAGGACGAGTTGATCGCCCAGGTGGTCGCCGACCTCACGGCGGCTATCGAGCGTCTGGAGGCGCGGTTGGCGCCCGGCGCCGTGTAACCTCCACACACGGAGGACACATGCCGACAGCAGGACAACGCACCCAGGCCCAGGCGTACGCAGAGATCAAGGCGAGCGGACTGCTCATCGGGCGCGCGTTCGAGGTCTACGACCTCCTGTGCGCCCACGAGTCCCTGACGGGCGCCGAGGTGGACGACATCTTGTCCGTCACGGAGAAGCGGACAGTGCGCTCGGGCTCGCCACGCCTCAACGAGCTGGTCAAAGCGGGCGTGGCGGTTGAACTCGACCCCCGCCCCTGCAAGAAGTCAGGGATGACGGTCCTGGCGTACGCCGTGGTCCGGGGCGCGCTGCCCACGAAGTCGAAGCCGGTCGTGATCGCGCACGACCTCACCACCGTTCAGGGGCGCGCTGCGGCGCTGATCGACCAGATCCACGGCAAGAAGCGCGGCAAGAAGCTGGCAGCCGTCGAGGCCGCGCTCACCCACGAGGCCGAGCTGGCGCGGCTCCGGGTGGCGCTCCCCGGCAGCGCGATCACGAAGTTTCGCGGGGCCGCAGACTTCTTGTCCAACTTCCACCCTTCGCCCATCGAGTACGACGGGCGAGACTACGCAACGGTCGAGCACTTCTTCCAGGCGTTCAAGGCCAGGACGATGCAGTGGCACGACGCCATTCGGTTGACGCCCACGCCAACCAAGGCGAAGAAGATGGGCCGAGCGTGC
>PVBE012071839.1_pt1 | contig 26634 bp, 26 predicted proteins | sample 1631181 | NCBI WGS metagenome assembly PVBE01 (sample SAMN08397723, study PRJNA350692) | Marine metagenome, whole genome shotgun sequencing project. | isolation source: water | place: Pacific Ocean | collected 2012-04
CCGGCAGATCGCGCCACGGCGCGCCCGAGCGCAAGGTCCAGAAGATTCCGTTCAAAACCCGCCGGTCGTCCTGGCGCGGCACCCCGCGCGGCTTGTTCGGCAACAGCGGCTCGATAACAGACCATTCGAAATCCGTCAGCTCGTAACGTCCACCCATGATCCAACTCCCACAGTTTGGTAGCTTGAATTACATTTGCCCCCTCAAGGGAATCATTTTATGAGTACGCGACCTAGGTTGCGGCGGCGAACGGTTGCTGAAGGCGTTCGGACCGCTTTCATGATTAACCCCAATCGGTTACGGATCGGTTAAGGACTTCTGCGGCTTTCGAAGCATGGATGCGGCAGGACGAAGATACCGCCGCCCGCGCCGGGGAGCGACGAGTGGCCGACCCCGGTGCGTCCCGTCGCGAAACGCACCGGGGTCCGGCCGTTACGCCGGCTGGCTTTTGCGTCGTCTTCGTTCCGCCAGGACAGCCAGCGTTGCCAGGGCACCCAGCAAAAGGGGAACCAACATGGCACCGTAAGGATCCCAGAACGGCAGTGCGCGCAACAGATTGGTCCACGCGTCCCACAGGGACGAAATCGTATCGAGCAGATAGCCCACCATCGAACCGACCCTTCGTTCAGTGTCGGACAAGCAGCCGCTTCAGCGGCTGCATGACACATCGCGGGGCGGCGGGCCCAACGATGCGGCACCGGCGGTAAGGCGACGGCACGGCGGTCCGCCGTGCGGCCAGGCGCCGGTCTCGATAGCGGGATTAGGGAAAGTCGCGTGGTCGAAGCATGCGCGGTCTCCTTTCGATGGCTCCGCTGCCTTTCCGGTCCGGTGTTCCGGGGAAGGCCGGTAGCTTTGCGTCCCGCCGTTTCCGACGGTTTGCCCATGTCGAGGGCCGACCTGCGGGTCGGCGCGATGCCGCCCCACGTCTTTGAATATGGGCTCACTGACGGGCGATACCAGGAAAATGTGACCATCTTCAGAGGCTCGAAATCATCGCCCGGAGGCGCGCCGACCCTGTCGGTGGCGCTTTTCTCCGATCATGCACTCGGTTACGGTTCGGCGGAGCGAGGCTGCTCGGGGGAGGCACTAGCCGATGTCGAGACGTGGACCCGAGAGCACGAGCGGCCGCCGCGGTCGGCGCCAGGCGGTGACCGTCGAACAATCGCCGACAGTGGCCCTGCGCAACCCATACCAGCCCTTCGAGATCCTTTCCCGCGACCAGGTCGAGGCCATCCATCGGGCCTCGCTCAGGGTGCTGGAAGAGATCGGGGTCAATTTCTTGCTGCCGGAGGCGATCGACATTCTGCGGGCCGCCGGTGCCGATGTCGGGACGGATGGGATCAGGGTCCGCTTCGATCCCGCCTTCGTCGAGGCGGCGGTTGCGAAAGCGCCGTCCAGCTTCACCATGCATGGTCGCGATTCGGCCCACAACCGCACCATCGGCGGCGATCACGTCAATTTCTGCCTGGTCTCGAGCCCGCCCAACGCCACCGACCTGGCGCGTGGCCGGCGACCGGGCAATTTCGAGGACTACTGCGATTTCCTGCGCCTCGGGCAAAGCCTGAACGTGGCCCATTTCTTTGGCGGCTATCCGGTGGAGCCGATCGATATCCCGACGCCGATCCGCCATCTGAAGGCGAAGCACGCGATGGCCACGCTCGGCGCCAAGGGCCAGTGCTGCTATGCGCTGGGGCGTCGGCGGATCTTGGATTCGATCGAGATCGCGCGGCTGGCGCGCGGCATCGACCACAATCGTCTGATGGTCGAGCCGAGCCTCTGGTGCGTCATCAACGCCAACTCGCCGCTGCAATACGACAAGGCGATGCTGCAAGGCGTCATCGAGATGGCGCGCCACGGCCAGCCGGTGATCATCACCCCCTTCACACTGGCCGGCGCCATGGCCCCGGTGACGGTGGCCGGGGCGCTGGTGCAACAGAACGCCGAGGCGTTGGCCGGGATCGCCTTCCATCAAACCGTCCAGCCCGGGGCCCCGGTGATCTATGGCGGCTTCACCTCGAACGTCGACATGAAGACCGGGGCGCCCGCCTTCGGGACCCCCGAATACGCCAAGGCGACCCTCGCGGGCGGGCAGCTGGCCCGGCGCTACGGCCTTCCCTACCGTTCCTCCAACGTCAACGCCTCGATCGCCCCGGACGAGCAAGCGGTCTACGAATCCGAGATGTCGATCTGGCCCTGCATGCTGGGCCACGTCAACGTCGTCAAGCACGCCCTCGGCTGGTTGGAGGGCGGGCTCTCGGCTTCCTTCGAAAAGGTCATCCTGGACGCCGAGATGTTGCAGATGGCGGCCGCCTTCCTGAAACCCTTGGCGTTCGACGACGACGCCCTCGGCCTCGACGCCATTCGCGAAGTCGGCCCGGGCGGCCACTTCTTCGGCGCCCAACACACCCTGGAGCGCTACGAGCACGCCTTCTATCGCCCGCTCGTCTCCGATTGGCGCAACTTCGAGACCTGGTCCGAGGATGGTGGCAAGACAGCGACGGCGCGGGCGCACGAGATCTACAAGACCCTGTTGGCCGAATACCAGGCACCGGCGATGGCGGCCGAGGTTCGCGAGGCGCTGGACGATTTCGTCGACCGCCGGATCGCCGAGGGTGGTGCCCCGCCGGAGGAGTGAGGCAGTCTGATGTCCGATCCGATGGAGGTGAACCGGCGCCGCTGGGACGAGTTGGCGGCGGTCAACGAGGCCTCTGACTTCTACCAGGTGGCGGCCTTCAAACGCGGCGAGCGCGCCGGCCTGCACGCCATCGAATGGGCGGAACTGGGCGAGGTCCGGGGCAAGTCGGTGCTGCACTTGCAGTGCCATTTCGGCCTCGACAGCCTGGCCCTGGCCCGCGCCGGGGCCCGGGTCACGGGCCTCGACTTCTCGCCCGAGGCGATCCGCCGGGCCCGCCTGTTGGCCGCCGAGCTCGAGCTCGGGGCCCGCTTCGTCGAGGGCAACGTCTACGATGCGCCGGCCCTGATCGATGGCCGTTTCGATCTCGTCTACGTCACCTGGGGCACGATCTGCTGGCTGCCCGAGATCGGCCGCTGGGCCGAGATCGTCGCCGGCTTTCTGAAGCCGGGTGGCGCGCTTTACTTCTGCGACGCGCACCCCTACGCCCTGACCTTCGACGATGAGCGCGGCGACGATGTCCTACAGGTCCGCTATCCCTATTTCCACAAGCCCGAGCCCTTGGTCTTCGAGGACGAGACGGCCTATGCCGACAGTAACGCCCGGTTGGCGAACAAGCGGAGCTACGAATGGGTGCATGGCGTCGGCGAGGTGGTGACGGCCTTGGTCCAGGCCGGCCTCGCCATCGACTTCGTGCGCGAGCATCCCTTCGTCGCCTGGGAAATGCTGCCCGGCATGGTCCGGGGCGAGGACGACCTCTGGCGCTTGCCCGATGACCGTCCCAGCATCCCGCTCAGCTTTTCGCTCCGGGCGGTGCGACCCGCGGATTGAGAACCAGCTCTAATCGCCGGCCGCCGGCTGTGCCACGGGGCTGAGGCCGCCCGGCAACGCCAACGCGGCTGTGGTGATGATCGCGGCGGCGATGCCGAGCACCAGAAAGACCAGGTGGAAGCCGCTGGAATAGCCGTGCAGGAAGGCGACCAGCGGCACAGCACTGGCCGCGATGCCCAGCGCCAGCACGTATTTGACGGCGTAGATCCGGCTCCGCCACTCGTTCCTGGTATAGCGGGCCACCAGCGTGTCCATGATCGGGATCTGGCCGAACACGGTGCACATCAACAACAGCGCGCCGAAGAACATCGGCAACTCCACCAACCCCATCAGCGCGAACAGGATCGGCACCTGGATCGTCAGCACGACGACAAAGATCGGCTTCACCGGGTATTTGTCGATCAGATGGCCGACCAGGATCTGGCTGAAGGCGGCGACCGCGAAGATGATCGCGACCAGGATGCCGACATCGGTGGTGCCGTCGGCGAAGCTGGTGAAGCCTTCGTCCATCAGCTTCGGCATCGACACCGTGGTAGCGTTGAAGATGATGCCGCCGAACGAGGTGGCGACGGCGATCACGGCGAAGACCCGGATCATGACGGCGCGGTCGATCGGGGCCCGCGCCGCCTCGGTCTTCTTCAGCGTTCCGGCCTGGGCTTCGGCCCGGAGGAAAGCGATGAAGGCGAAGCCGGTCAGCACCGAGACGATGCCCGGCACGATGAAGGCGGCGCGCCAGCTGATCAGGTCGCTCAGAACCCCGGCGACCAGGCCGGCGGCGGCGACGCCCATGTTGCCGGCCAGACCGTTGACGCCCAGCAACCGGCCCACCTTCTCTCGGCCCTCGACCAGCATGGCGATGCCGCAGGGGTGGTAGATCGAGGCGAAGATGCCGATGCCCAAGAGGCCGATGCCGATCTGCAACGGCGTGCCCGCCAGCCCGGTCAGGATCGAGACGACGCCGATACCGAGGAAGAAGACCACCATCATGCCGGCCCGGCTCCAGCGGTCGCCGAGCCAGCCGGCGACAATCGCACCGGCGCCGAAGGCGACGAAGCCGGCGGTCGAGAAGACCAGCAGAGTGCCGTAGGAGGCGCCGAACTCGACTTCCAGCGCGATCACCACGGTGGTGAACAGCAGCATGAACAAATGGTCGTACAAGTGACCGATGTTCAGGAACAAGATCCGCAAGGTATCACGTGGCACGGCCGTGGCTCCCCTTCGATGGCGGCAATCAAGTGGGGCGGACTCCGCTCGCGTCCACCCACCGGGCGCATTATGATCGGTTTGATTTTGCCCGTCTCAAGCTAATCGGCCAAGAAATGTCGCAATTAGGACAAAATACGCCCTACGACAATCCGGCCCTGGCCCGGTTGGAGGCCTTGCCCGTGCCCGTCGTCGCCTACGCCCGCGACCTCGAGGCCGACGAGCGGATCCCCTGGCACGGCCACGGGCGTGCCCAACTGGTACACGCCTCCAGCGGCGTCATGACGGTGACGACGGCATCCGGCGCCTTCGTGGTGCCGCCACAACGCGCCGTCTGGATGCCGGCCGGCGTCGACCACCGGATCGACGCGCATGGCCGGGTCACGATGCGGACGGTCTATGTCGCCGCCTCGGTGCCGATCGTCTTGCCGGCGGAGGTCCGCGTCCTGCAGGTGACGGCGTTGCTGCGCGAGCTGATCCTGGCCGCCGTCGCGGCGCCGAGCGACTATTCGCCGGAGGATGCCACCGGCCGCCTGATGGCGGTCCTGCTGGACCAGATCACGGCCCTACCGGTCGCCCCCTTGGCGCTGCCGATGCCGCGCGAGCGCCGGCTCGGTAGCATCGTCGAGGGGCTGATGGCGGACCCGGCGGACCGCCGGACGCTGGCGCAATGGGCCCTGGTCTCGGGCGCCAGCGCCCGCACGCTGGCCCGCCTCTTCCAGGCCGAGACGGGGATGAGCTTCGCCGACTGGCGCCAACAGCGCCGGCTGCTCCGGGCGCTGGAGCTGCTGGCCACCGGCACCCCCGTCACCACCGTCGCCGCCGAGACCGGCTACGACAGCGCCAGCGCCTTCACCGCCATGTTCCGCCGCGCCCTCGGCGCCGTCCCGGGCCGCTACTTCGCCGACGAGCGCTGAGGCCGGCGGCTCACTCCGAATAGGGCATGGCCCAGGGGACTTCCTCGTGGCCGGCGGCGAAGGCGTTGTTGCTTTGATCGGGGTTGCGGTTGATTAGCGGCCGGGCATAGAGCGGGTTGGTCATTGAGCGGATCTCGTGCTCGATGGTGAAGAGGTGGTCGCCGCTCTCGGGGTCGACGATGTCTTGAAAGCGGTATTGGTGCTGGTTGCTTTCCTCGGTGATCAGGCCGCGTTCGAGCAGGCGGCCGTGCGGGCCGGAGAAATCGGCGATATAGAGCTGCAGGTGGTGGCCGTCATAGTCAGGCAGCGCCTCGGCGGTCTCGCGAAACACCAGCTCCTGCCCGATGCCGACCAGGACCCGGGCCGCCGCCGCGCCCTCGGCCTCCGCCAGCTCGGCCGGGGCCGCCAGAATCTCGCGGTAGAAGCGGGCGATTCCCGCTGCGCTGCCCTCGGCCACGTCGAACTGGACATAGAGCATCGCCAGCCGGACCCGGCCGAAGCGTTCCGCCGGTCCGTGACAGCGGATCCGGTTGCCCCAGGGGCAGGTGACGTCGATATGGTCGGCCGCGGCCTCGAAATCGAAGAGCGTCCCGTCGAGCGGCTGGCGCACCGCCTCCAGGCGCCGGGCCAGGCCCTCCAGGTCCGGCAGCAGCAGGCCGACCCGGCCGCGCAAGATCTGTGCCTCGCCCACCGGCAGGTGAAACTGGCTGCGGCCGATGTTGACCCACATGTTGACGACGCCGGCCATCAGATAGGGATCGCGCGTCAGCCCGAGGCCCGCGATGTAGAAAAGCGTCGCCAGCCGCTGGTCGGGGGTCTTGACGTTGACGTGTTCCAGCCCGACGACGTTGCCGAGGTCTTCCGTGCCGCGGTCGTAATGGGTTTCCATCCGGCTCTCCTCTCGGGTGTCGGGCTTACTCGATCGGCACGAAGATACAGTGGCGGAGCGCGCCGTCGACCGCCTTCGAGAGATGGCCCTGGCCGCTGGTGTCCTCGACCAGGATGACCTCGCCGGCGCCGATAACCCGGCTCTCGCCATCGCTGGCGGTGATCTGGACGCCGGCGTCGAGGTTGATGATGTATTGCCGGCGCGGTGCCGTGTGCCAGTCGAGATCGTAGCTCGGCGGCACCTCCCGGAAGATGATCCCGGTGGCGGCCTGGCGAGCGGACAATTTGCCGCCCCGGCCCTCCTCGACCCATTCGACCTCGATATCCCGGAAGTGAGACTGGCCGTCGGCGTCGGTGTAGAGGTTGTGGATACGCATCGTTTGCTCCCCCATTCTCAGGGCCTCGGCAAGTTGTACGCCGGAGAGGGGTGGCCGGCAATTCCCATCGCTGTCCCGACCAGCTAATAATGAGTGCAGAGATGAACCGGAGGGAACCTCGAAATGTTGTACGAATTGCGCCTCTATCACTGCGTGCCGGGCCGTCTGCCGGCGCTGTTGAACCGCTTCGACACCATCACGCTGAAGCTCTGGGAACGCCACGGCATCCGCCAGGCCGGCTTCTGAACCACCCAGATCGGTGAATCGAACCAGGACCTCTATTACCTCTTGGCCTGGGAATCGCTGGCCGAGCGGGAGCAGAAGTGGAACGCCTTCGCCGCCGATCCGGAATGGCACTAGAAGCGCGCCGAGACCGAGAAGGACGGCGCCATCGTCGCCTCGGTGAGCAACCAGATCCTGCAGCCGACCAGCTTCTCGTCGGTCCAGTGAGCGGCCACGCCGGAAGGAGCAAATCTCCATGAAGGGCGTGGTTTTTCTCGGCGAGCGGCGGACCGAGCTGCGCGAATTCCCCGATCCGGTGCCGGGCCCGCGCGACGTCATCCTGGAGATCAAGGCCTCGGGCATGTGCGGCACCGATCTCAAGGGCTACCGGGAGCCCTTCGTGCCCGGCGTCGTCCGCGGCGGCATCAAGCGCAGCGACGAGCCAGTGATCGCCGGCCACGAGCCCGCCGGCATCGTCGCCGCCCTCGGCGCCGAGGTAAACGAGCGCGAGGCCCGGCTCGGCCAGCGGGTGATGGACCACCACTACCAGGGCTGCGGCGTCTGCCGCCATTGCAAGTCGGGCTGGAGCCAGATGTGCGCCGACGGCCCTATCGTCTTCGGCTCCGTCGATCACGGCGCCCACGCGCCCTATATGCGGGTCCCGGTCTCGACCCTGGTAGCGCTGCCGGACGAGTTGTCCTTCGAGACCGGGGCGGCGATCGCCTGCGGCACCGGCACCGCCTACGGCGCCCTGCGCCGGTTGTCGCTCCGTGGCGACGAGACCATCGCGATCTTCGGCCAGGGCCCGGTCGGTCTTGCGGCGACACAACTAGCGGACGCCATGGGCGCACGGGTGCTGGCCCTCGATATCTCGGCGGAGCGGCGCCAGCTGGCGCTGGAACTCGGCGCCAAGGTCGCGATCGACCCTGCCGCGAACGACGCGGTCGAGGCGATCCTGGAGCTGACCCACGGCGAGGGTGCGGAGAAGACGCTCGATTGCTCTTCCTCGCCGGAGGCCAGGGCCCAGGCGGTCCGCGCGACCCGGGCTTGGGGCGCCTGCTGCTATGTCGGCGAGGGCGGCGAGGTCACCCTCGAGGTCAGCCCCGACCTGTTGCGCCGGCAGATCACGCTGATCGGCTCCTGGACCTTCTCGACCGTCGGACAGGCCGACTGCGCCCGTTTCGTCGCCGATCGGGGCATCGACGTGGATCGGTTGTTCAGTCACCGCTGGCGGCTCGACCAGGCGGAAGAAGCCTATCGCCTCTTCGACCAGCAGAAGACCGGCAAGGGGGTCTTTCTGCCCTAGAGCGGGAGCGGCGGCGGATGATCGACAAGCGCGTCGAGACGATGGAGGCCGCGCTCGACGGCCTCGACGACGGCGCCCGCGTCATGGTCAGCGGCTTCGCCGGCGCCGGCTTTCCGGTCACCCTCGTCCGGGCCCTGGAAGCGCGCGATGCCGGCGATCTGACGATCCTCGTCAACAGCGTGCGGATCGTCGAGGATCATGCGCCCCGCCTCTTCACGGAACGCCGGGTGGCGCGGGTGATCAGTAGCGCCGCCCGGGGCCGGCAAAAGGGACCGACGGTCTTCGAACAACGATGGCTCGCCGGCGAGATCGATCTGGAGTTGGTGCCGCAAGGCAGCTTCGTCGAGCGGATCAGGGCCGGCGGCGCCGGCATTCCCGCTTTCTTCACGCCGACGGGCGCCGGCACGGCGCTCGCCGAGGGCCGGGAGGTGCGGCAATTCGACGGCCTGGAATGCGTTCTCGAACACGCGCTCCGGGCCGACTTCGCCTTGCTGCGGGCCGACCGGGCCAACCGCTGGGGCAACGTCTCCTTTCGGGGCTCGCAGCAGAACTTCGCGCCGGCCATGGCCTCGGCCGCGACGACGACGGTGGTCGAGGTGGCGACGATCTCGGACGAGCCGCTGGACCCGCACGCCGTCGATATCTCGGGCATCTTCGTGCAACGCCTGATCCAGGCCGCCGATGCGCGCTGAGGAGAAAGACGGCATGCGCCCGCTGACACGACGGCAGATCGCCTGGCGCGCGGCCCAGGACTTGGCGGACGGCGCCTACGTCAATCTCGGCCTCGGCATGCCGGTGCTGGTCGCGGCCGAGGCGCCGGCGGGCCGCGAGGTGGTGTTTCACTCGGAAAACGGCATCGTCGGCGTCGGCCCGCTCGCCGACGAAGCGGCGGCCAACCCGGACCTGGTCGACGCCGGCAGCCAACAGGTAACGCTCGCCGCCGGCGCCGCGATCGTCGATTCGGCGGCGGCCTTCGCGATGATCAGGGGCGGCCATGTCGACGTGACCCTGCTCGGCGGCTTCCAGGTCTCGGCCGAAGGCGACCTCGCCAACTGGGACGCGATGAGCCCGGACAAAGGGCCGCTGGTCGGCGGCGCCATGGATCTCGCCGTCGGCGCCCGATCGGTCCGGGTGCTGATGGCGCACAACACCAAGCAGGGCACGGCGCGCCTGGTCGGGCGCTGCGACTACCCGCTGACGGCACCCGCCGTCGTCGACCGCATCTATACGGATCTCGCCGTCATCGACGTGACGACAGGCGGCTTTCTGGTCCGCGAGACCATTGACGGGCTGTCGCCCGAGGCATTGCGGGCCCGGACCGACGCCCCCCTCGCTTTCGCCGAGGATTGCGGCCGGCTTCGCCCACCCGAGCTTTGACCCGAGCGGCGCCGGCTCAATCGTCGCCGAAGATATCCACCGCGACACGACCGGCGTTCACCGCCGTCGGCCAGCCGGCGTAGAAGGCGAGGTGGGTGATCAGACCGCGCAACTCATCCTTGGTGACGCCGTTGTCGAGGGCGCGCTGCATGTGGCCGCGAAGCTCGTCGGTGCGATAGAGGGCGGTCAGCACGGCGACGGTGATCAGGCTGCGGTCCCGCTTGGTGAGTTCGGGCTGCTCCCAGACGTCGCCGAACAAGACTTCGTCGCGAAGCTTGCCGAGTTGCGGCACCAGCTCGTAGGGGGTCTTTTTCTTGCCGTCGCTCATCGGTCTCTCTCCTCTGTTCGTTTCGGATACTTTCAAATCATTCACTCGGCGCCACGTCCAGGCGGGCGACGATGCCCCCCAATTCCGGCGAGGGCGCCGGATAGCGCCGCAGCACGTCGGGGTCGTGGCCGGGCACGATATGGGCGTCGCTCGGCGCCAGGCGGCGTAGTCGCCTGAAGCCTTCCAGCATCTTGAACTGGTCTTCGTGGGTCAGAAAAGGGGTGCCGTCGGTGATGCTCTCATAGTAATGCGCCGCGTCGGAGGCCAGCACCACCTGGCCCCGGCCGGTCGCTACCCGGACCGACTGCAGGCCCCGCGTGTGTCCCGGAATGTGGTGCACGGTGATGCCCGGCGCCACCTCCTCGTCGCCGGCATGGAAGACGACCCGGTCGCCGTAGACCATCCGTACCATTTCCAAGACATCGTCGAGCACGAAGGAATGGCGCAGCGACCCGTGCCCCATCGCCCGCCCGGTGACGAAGGCCATTTCCTCGTCCTGGATATGGAAACGCGCCTTCGGAAAGAGCGCCAGGTTGCCGGCGTGGTCGTAGTGCATGTGGGTGATGATGACGTCCTCGACCTCGGCCGCGTCGATGCCGATCAGGCCCAGGCCTTCGGTCGGGCAGCGCAGGAAGCTGCGGCCCCGCCCCTCTCCCTCGGCCCGGCCATAGCCGACGTCGACGACGATGGTGCGCTCCGGGCCGCGAATGGCCCAGACGAAATAATCCATCGCCAGCGGCGCGTCGTGCGGGTCGCCGCGAACGAAGATGGTGCCGCGGGTGCCGTCCCGGTCCCCGTACTTGATGGCGAAAATCTCGTAGTTGGGCTCGGCCATGCCGTCTCTCTCCTCGTAGCGGCCATGCTTCCGGCCGACCCGAGGGTCAGTATGATCGGCGTCGATTAGCGGCGCAACGACACCCCGAAAAGCAGAGTGCCTTTCCGTTGGCTCAGTTTTCGTCGATCCGGCGATAGCCGAAGGCGTCGCCCTTGCCGACGATATGGCCCATCGAGGGCGAGGCGAAGTGAGCCGGCGCCAACAGAGTATCGGTATCGGCGTAGCGCTCGATCAGGGCACGCCGCGTCGCCGCCGACTGCACCCGATCCTCGCAGGCCCGGCTCGACATTTCGGGGTGCACCAGCTGCAGGGGGTGATGGATGACGTCGCCGCTCAAGACCGCCTTGGCATCGCCCGACTGCAAATTTACCACCACGCTGCCCGGCGTGTGGCCGGGGGCTGGCTCGAACCATAGGCCGTCCTGAATCTGGTGGTCGTCCGCCACCAATACCGCCTGCCCCGCCTCCATCACCGGCAGCACGCTGTCGTCGTAGACGTTGGGTACCGAGCCGACGATGCCCTCGCGGTGACGGGTCTCCCAGAAGTCGTACTCAGTCTTCGCGAAGATGTACTTCGCATTGGGAAAGGTCGGCACCCAGCGACCATCGACGAGGCGCGTGTTCCAGCCGCAGTGGTCGACGTGGAGATGGGTGCAGAGAACGAAATCGACCTCTTCCGGCTGCACCCCGGCGGCGGCCAGGTCGGCGAGGTAGGGACCGTTCATCATGTCCCACTGGGGCCGGGCCGGGCGCGGCTTGTCGTTGCCGACGCAGGTATCGACCAGGATGGTCTGGCCGGCATTGCGGATGATGTAGGACTGGAAGGCGAAGATGAACAGGCCCGAGTCTGGATCCATGTAACGCGGCTGCAACCACCCGAGGTTGGCCTCGAGAACCTCGGCGGTGCAGTCCGGCAGGAAGACGAGAGGGTCGAATATCGGCTCTTCGCTCTCGATGACGCGGCTGATCTCAAACTCGCCCAACTTCTGCATTTTTCACCTGGCCTCCCTATTCGGATCCGTCAGACGACGGTAGCACTCCGATCGGCCAGGTGCGAGTGGTGGGCCTATTCGCCGCCGTTCCCCGCCTTGGGCTCGGCGCCGACCTCGCGCAGCAGACCCTCCAGCGCCTCATAGGGCTGGGCCCCGACGACGCCATAGCCGCCGGCGACGAAGGTCGGCACCCCGGTAACGCCGAGCTCGCGCGATTTCGCCCAATCGGCGTCGACCGCCGCCTCGAAGCTGCGCTCGCCGAGCACCGCCCGCGCCGCCTCTACCGAGAGGCCGACCGAGCCGGCGATTTCCACCAATTGCTCTGCATCGCCGATGTTGCGAGAGTCGACGAAATAGGCCCGGTACAAGGCGTCGTGTATGGCCTCGCCATCGGCTTGCGTGTCCGCCCACTTGCCGAGTTCCTGCGCCAGCCGGCTGTTGTAGGTGTGCGTGCGCCGCCCATAGGGCAGCCCCTCGTCGTCCATCAGGCCCTTCATCCGGGTGTACATCGCCTCGACGTCGACGCCGCGCCCGGCGAACAGTTCCTCCAGCGAGCGGCCTTCGCTCGGCGTTTCCGGGTGCAACGGAAAATGCACCCACCTGGCCTCGATCTCGAAGTTCCGCTTCAGCTTCTCAATACGCCCGGTACTGAGGTAGCACCACGGTCAGACGTAGTCGGTGAAGATCTCCAGAACGATCGGCTCGGCCATTGCTTGCACTCCTTCGCGGGTGACGATGAAAATGGTGGCGTATGCGCCCTCCGGCGCGGAGAGGGAAACGGCGCTTCGGGCACCGTTCTCAGCCAGCCTCCCTCGCGGTCGCCTCCGTCGTCGCCGCCGCCGGTACCTTGGTCAGTCGCCAGACCGTCGCCGGCGGCACGTTGCGCCAGGAATTGCCGGCCTGTCGGGCTTCCAGGTTCCAGCGCTCCAGCTTGGCGCGGGATATCGGCGAGCCGGGGCCATAGGTGAATTGGACGAAGACGCCCTCCCCGTCCATGACCTGAAAGGCCTGTTCCAAAATAATCCGCTGCAGACGTTCCGTCATCGACAGCAGCGGCAGGCCCGAGACCACGGCCTCCACCTGAGATACTCCCAAGTGGCGAAGATGCGAGCGTAACCGAACCACGTCGCCCAGCAGCACGGCGACGTCGGGAAAGCGGTCGGTCAGTAGACCATGCAGCGCCACGTCTCTCTCGATCACGACCAGCCGGTCGGCTGGGATTCCGGCTTCGAGAAGCGCCGCCGTGACCGCCCCGGTGCCACCGCCGAGTTCCACCACCATGCCGTCGCCGACGGTGTCGACCTGGGCCGCCATCAGTCGGGCCAGCGCGGGGCCGCTCGGCATCACGGCGCCGGTCCGAAGCGGACTGCGCAGCCATCTGGTGAAGAACAACCTGTCCTGCTGGTCGAGAATTCTTAACATTGCCCCTGCCGATCCCCGACCGCGACGCGGTTGCCTGCTGCCATTCTTAGTCCATTTCGACGAATTAATCGAGGCGTACGGCAAGTTCGAAGAACTTTCCGGTTCCCGAAACGACCCGGCGCAACCGACGCCGTGGGAGCTGGCTAACGTCCAGATACTATGTAGGTAGCCAATCGGAGAAAAAAACAGGTTGCAGATCCCAAACCGCACGAAGTGGCGCTATTTTTTACCCATTTCCTCTTGGAACAAGGCTCGAGCCAGGTGGCGCGGACAACAATTCGGGCCGATTCGGCTTCAAGTCCCGCGCCGGCCGGCCTCCCATTCGGCCCGAACCGCGGGGTCGGTCTCGGCCCCGGCGTGACGTGCCGCCAGCACCTCGAAAGCGACCGCATCCGATAGCTCCGAGAGGGCCCAGACCGCCATGCTGCGGACCAGTGGCGAGGTATCGCCCAGACGATCCCGGGCGGCGGCCGCGAGAGCGGGATCGGCGCTGTTGCCGATCGCCACCAGGACGTTGCGGACGAAGCGGTCGCGGCCGAGCCGCTTCACCGGCGATTTCGTGAAGAGGCTCCGGAAGGCCCGGTCGTCCAGGACCGCCAGTTCCTCGAGGCGCGGTGCCAGCAACTCCGCCCGCGCCGCCAGCCGGTTCTCGCGGGCAACGACTGCGAACTTGTTCCAGGGGCAGACGGCCAGGCAATCGTCGCAGCCGAAGATGCGGTTGCCGATCGCGCGGCGAAATTTCGGTGCGATTTGGCCCTTGTGCTCGATCGTGAGGTAGGAGATGCAGCGCCGCGCATCCAGTTGGTGGGGGGCCGGAAAGGCCTCGGTCGGGCAGATCTCGAGGCAGCGCCGGCAGCCGCCGCAATGGTCCGCCTCCGCCACGTCGGCCGGTAGCGCCAGCGTCGTGAAGACCGCGCCGAGGAAGAGCCAGGAGCCGAACTCGCGGCTGACGAGGTTGGTGTGCTTGCCCTGCCAGCCGAGCCCGGCCGCCTCGGCCAGGGGTTTTTCCAACACCGGCGCGGTGTCGACGAAGACCTTGACCTCGACCCCATACGAGGCGACCAGCCAACGCGCCAGTGCCTTCAGCCGCGCTTTGACGACGTCGTGATAATCGCGGCCTTGGGCATAAACCGAGATGGCGCCGGCAGCCGCATCGGCCAGCACCGCCAACGGCTCCACCGCCGGACCGTAGTTCTGGCCCAGCATGATGACGCTCCGGACCTCGGGCCAGAGCACGGCCGGTGCCACGCGCCGCGCCGCCTTGGCCCGGAGCCAGCTCATCTCGCCGTGGCGGCCGAGGGCCAGAAACTGCTCGAAGCGCCGTCCGGCGGCGAGCGCCGCGTCCGGCGCCGCGAAGCCGGCGGCATCGAAGCCGAGTGCCAGGGCCTCGGCCCGGATCGCCGCGCGCGGATCGCTCGAAGGCTGCCCCTCGGCCTCAGAAATCGAGGTCCGCATAGTGCTTCGGCGGCGGCAGGCCGGGGATGTGGTCGGCCAGGATCTGCCGGAAGCTCGGCCGCGACTTGACCCTGGCGTACCAGTCCTTGGCCTTGGGGTGCCCGGACCAGGGCACATCGCCCAAATAGTCGAGGCAGGAGATCTGGGCGGCGGCGGCGATGTCGGCGAGAGAGAAATCGTCGCCGGCGAGCCAGGTCCGGCGCTCCGAGAGAAAAGCGACGTATTCCAGGTGATAGACCATGTTCTGGTTGCCGGCGCGGATCAGCTCGCTGTCCGGCTGGCCCATCCCCATGAAGCGCTTCAGCAGCTTCTCCTGGGTCAGGTGTCGGGTCACCTCGCGATGGAACTTCTGGTCGAACCAGGCCACCAGCCGCCGGGCTTCGGCGCGTTCCGCCGGGGCCGAGCCGAGCAACGGGCGGTCCGGATAGGTCTCGTCCAGGTACTCGCAGATCGCCTGGCTGTCGGCCAACACCTGGCCGTCGGGCTCGACCAGGACCGGCACCTGGCCGGCCGGGCTCAGGGCCAGGAAATCGGGTCGCCGCTCCCAATATTTCTCGACCGCCGGGTCAAACTCCAGGCCCTTCTCCTTGAGCACGATTCGAACCTTGCGCGAAAAGGGCGAGAGCCAGAACTGATAGAGGTGCCGCATGGTCTCGAGTCTATAGCATTATCCGCCGGCACGGAATCGCCCGGCGATGGTGACCGCCATCAATCGATCATCAACACCGCCCGGCCGATGACGCGTCGCTCGGCCAGCAAGCGCAACGCCTCGCCCGCTTTCGCCAGGGGCAGTCGGTGCGAGATGTGGGGTCGGATGCGGCCCGCCTCGGCCAGGGCGCTCAGATGTTCGACGTTGCGCCGGTTCGCCGCCGGATCGCGACGCGAATGCTCGCCGGCGCGGACACCGACGATCTCGGCCCCCTTCAGCAGCGGATAGTTGGCCGGCGCCACCGGAATCCGGCCGCTGGCGAAGCCGACGACGAGCAGCCGGCCGCCCCAGGCGATGCACCTGAGCGATTGGTCGAAGACGTCGCCGCCGACGGGATCGAAAACGACGTCGGCGCCCCGGCCGTCGGTCAGCGCCAACACCGCCTCCCGAAATTCGCCGCTCCGGTAATCGATCGTGTGTGCCGCCCCCTTCGCGGCGGCGACGGCCAGCTTGTCAGGCCCGGCGGCGGTGGCGATCACCTCGGCACCGAGTTCCCGGCCGAGTTCGACCGCGGCCAGGCCGACGCCGCCGGCGGCGCCGTGCACCAGCAGCACCTCGCCCGCCGCCAACCGGCCACGATCGACCAGCGCGTGGTAGGCGGGGCGGAAGGCGACGGTGAAGCATGCCGCGTCGGCGTCGTCCATGCCGTCCGGCACTCGGATCAGGCGGTCGGCCGGCGCCGCCACTTCCTCGGCGAAAGTGCCGGGGCGAAGCCGGACGATGGCGCGCTCGCCAGGCCGCCAGCCAGTGACACCGGGGCCGCATTCGAGGATCCGGCCAGCCCCCTCCATCCCCGGCGTGAAAGGCAGCTCCGGCCGCAACTGATAGTCGCCCCGAACCATCAGCAGGTCCGGGAAGTTGACCCCCGCCGCCGCCATTCGAAGCCGCACATCGCCCGGCCCGACGGCGGGTCGTGGCACCGCCTCCAGCCGCAAGTTGGACGGTGGTCCCAAGGCGCGGCAGACGGCGGCCCGGATCGTTCCCATCGCCAGAGACAATCACGACCGGGGCCGGCACCACAAGCAGCGGGTTCAGGCGGCGTCGTGGAAGATGATGCCGAGGGTATGGCGCTGACCGCCGGTAATGCGACTGACACCGTGGCGCATCTGGGCCCGATGAAAGCCGCGCTTGCCCACCACCGGGCGCTCGGCGGTCGGGAAGACGATGATCTCGCCCTGACCGAGCTGGATCGCCTCGGCCCGGGCCTGCATCCGGGGCGACTGCTCGACCAGCAGGAAGGCGCCGCCCGTAAAATCCAGCTCCGGTTTCGAGAGGCAGATCGCCGCCTGCAGGGGAAATAGGACCTCGCCATAGAGATCCCTGTGCAGCCGGTTGTAGCCGCCGGCCTCGTAGCGCAGCAGCAACGGCGTCGGCCGGCCCTGACCGGCGGCCCGGCACTGTTCGAGAAAAGCGTCGAGCCGATCCGGATAACGATGCGCGCGCCCCAGCTCGGCCATCATCGCGTTGGCGAGCGGGGCCAGGCGGCGATAGAGCCCTTGGCGCAACGATCCCACCAGCCTCGGCAAGGGATAGGCGAAATAGCGATAGCGGCCCTCGCCGAAGCGATGGCGGGCCATCTCGACCGTGGTTCGAAAACGGGCCTCGTCGTCGAACAGTCGGACCAGATCCCGGCATTCCGCCGGCGCCAGCAACGGTCCGGCGCGGGCATGACCGCGCTCGGCGGGCGGATCGCCTCCCATGGCAGGGCGCCGATCCGCCCGCCGATCGCCCCATATGCCATCGCCCGTCTCCGTCTCCAGGCGATCGTTCTACGTCGATCCGGTGTGCCGCGCCATCCGGATCGTGCGGGCGAAACCGGGAGGCTCAGGCGCGGGCGGCTTCGGGCGCGTCGTCGAGGGGGAATTCGAGGCGTTCCAGCATCTCCTTCGGACAGACCTGGAGGAAACGGGGCGACCCCAGCTCCCAGTCGACCAGGAGACGGGTCGCGAAGGGGGAATGCGTGGCGGCCGCGTGCGCCTCCACCAGGCCCCGCAGCACACCCTCCCAGTGGTTGGAGCGGAGCGGCTGCCAAAGCACGCTGTCCGGATTGACGAAGTCGTCGAAACCACCGTCCGGGACATAAACGAAGGCCATGCCACCGGTCATGCCCGCCGCGAAGTTATCGCCGACCGGGCCGAGGACGACGGCAATGCCGCCGGTCATGTATTCGCAGCCGTTGTCGCCACAGCCCTCGACCACCGCATGGGCGCCGGAATTGCGGACGCAGAAGCGCTCGCCGGCCAGGCCGGCGGCGAACAGCGTGCCCGAGGTAGCGCCATAGAGCACGGTGTTGCCGACGATCACGTTCTCGTTGCTGGCCAGCCCGCTCGCCGGCGTCGGCCGGACCACGATGTCACCGCCGGAAAGGCCCTTGCCGACATAGTCGTTGGCGTCGCCCAGGACCTCGATCTTCAAACCCCGGACCGCGAAGGCGCCCAAGGACTGCCCGGCCGAGCCCCGCAGCCGAACCCAGACATGACCCTGCTGCAGCTCTTGGCCGGCGAAACGCTCGACGATGCGGGACGAGAGCTTGGTGCCGATGGCGCGATGGGTGTTGCGAACGTTATAGGCCAGCTGGATCTTTTCGCCGTCGCGAAAGAGCGCACCCGCGTCCTCGATCATTTGCGCGTCCAGGGTCTCCGGCACTTCGTTCCGGCCTTCGACGGTACAGACGCGGCCCTGGCCGCCGGCGTCGGCCAGCACCAGCAGCGGGTTCATGTCGAGGTCGTCGAGATGCGCCGCACCCCGGCTGACCTGGGCCAACAGATCGGCGCGGCCGACGATCTCGTCCAGCGAGCGGGCCCCGATCGAGGCCAGGATCTCGCGCACCTCCTCGGCGATGAAGCTGAAGAGGTTGACGACCTTTTCCGCCGAGCCGTCGAACTTCTCACGCAGCGTCTCGTCCTGGGTGCAGATCCCGACCGGGCAGGTGTTCGAATGGCATTGGCGGACCAGGATGCAGCCCATGGCGATCAGCGCCGCGGTGCCGATGCCGAATTCCTCCGCCCCCATCATGGCGGCGATGGCGACGTCGCGGCCGGTCTTGAAGCCGCCGTCGACCCGCAGGCGAACCCGGTGGCGGAGCCGGTTCAGGGTCAGGATCTGGTTGACCTCGGTCAACCCCATCTCCCAAGGGGTGCCGGCGTATTTGATGCTGGTCTGGGGACTGGCGCCGGTGCCGCCGCTGTGGCCCGAGATCATGATGACGTCGGCCATCGCCTTGGCGACGCCGGCGACGATCGTGCCGATGCCCGATTCCGCCACCAGCTTGACGCTGACCCGGGCGGCCGGGTTGATCTGCTTCAGATCGTAGATAAGTTGCGCCAGGTCCTCGATCGAATAGATATCGTGGTGTGGCGGCGGCGAGATCAGGGTCACCCCCGGCGTCGAATGTCTGAGCGCAGCGATCTCGGCCGAGACCTTGAAGCCGGGCAACTGACCGCCCTCGCCGGGTTTGGCGCCCTGGGCGATCTTGATCTTGATCTTGATCTTGATCTCGATCTCGGCGCAGTTGTTGAGGTATTCGGCGGTGACGCCGAAACGGCCGGAGGCGATCTGCTTGATCACCGAGTTGGCGTTGTCGCCGTTGGCCCGGGGATTGAAGCGCGCCGCCGCCTCGCCGCCCTCGCCGCAGTCGGACTTGGCGCCGATCCGGTTCATCGCGATCGCCAGGGTCTCGTGCGCCTCGCGGCCGAGCGCGCCGTGCGACATCGCCCCGGTGACGAAGCGCTTGCGGATCGAGGTGATCGATTCGACCTCGTCGACCGGTACCGCCTCGCCCAAGGGTTTGAAGTCCAAAAAGTCGCGCAAATTGACCGGGGCCATCGCATAGACGCCCTCGGCATAGTCACGGTAGAGCGAATAGGCGTCCCGGGCCACCGCCTCCTGCAGGGTATGGATCAGGCGACCGTCGAAGGCGTGCACCTCGCCCCGGCGACGGTACTTGTAAAGGCCGCCGATCGGCAGCGCCGCCGCCGCCTCGCCCCAGGCGTGGCGATGCAGCTTCTCGACGTTCTGCTGAATGCCGTCGAGGCCGATGCCCGATATCCGCGAGGTCATGCCGGGAAAGAGGGCGGTGACCAGGGTCCGGCTGAGGCCAACGGCCTCGAAGTTGTAGCCGCCACGATAGGAGCTGAGCACCGCGATCCCCATCTTCGACATGATCTTCAGGAGCCCCTGATCGACGGCCCGGCGATAGCGCCCGACGCAATCTTCGAAACTCGGGGCCTCGAAGCCAGTGGAACCGAAGAGGCCGCGGCGGTGGCGGTCGCGGATCGTCTCCTGGGCCAGATAGGCGTTGACGGTGGTGGCGCCGACGCCGATCAGCACCGCGAAACCGTGCACGTCGAAGGCCTCGGCGCTTCGGCAGTTGAGCGAGGTGTAGGTCCTGAGACCGTGTCCGACCAGATGGCTGTGAACGGCGCCAACGGCCAGGATCATCGGCACGGCGACGCGCCCGGCCGCCACCGCCTGGTCGGTCAGGATCAGATGCGCGGTGCCGCTGCGGACCGCGTCCTCGGCCTCCTCGCGAAGCCTGACGATCGCCCCTCGCAGCAAACCCTCGCCGCCATCCGCCTCGAAGGTGCAGTCGAGGATGTGCGCGTGGCCGCCGATATAGTCCAACATGTCCTCGAACTCGCGGTTCGAGAGCAGGGGTGACCCGAGCTCCAGGACCTTGAGCTGGCTGTCGTCGTCGGCCAGCACGTTGCCAAGATTGCCGAACCGCGTCTTCAGCGTCATCACCTTGTGTTCGCGTAGCGAGTCTATCGGCGGATTGGTGACCTGGCTGAATTGCTGGCGAAAGAAGTGGTGCAGGCCGCGATAATGGCTCGACAACACGGCGAGCGGGGTGTCGTCGCCCATCGAACCGGTCGCCTCCCCGCCCGCTTCGATCATCGGGTGGAGGATCGTCTCCACTTCCTCGTGACTGTAGCCGGCGGCGATTTGCCGCCGCCTGAGGTCGTCGCCGTCGTGGAGGGCGGGCTCCGCCGCGCCGGTGCGGACGATCGGGTCCAGCGATTTGATGTTGGCGACCCAGTCCCGATAGGGCCGCTCGCCGGCGAGCCGGTCCTTCAACTCGCCGTCACGGTAGAGCCGGCCTTGCTCGAGGTCGACGCCGATCATCCGGCCGGGACCGATCCGCCCCTTCTCGACGATCTGGGTCTCCGGCAAGGCCACCATGCCGGTCTCGGAGCCGCAAAAGAGCAAGCCGTCCCGGGTCAGCGAATAGCGCAGGGGACGCAGGCCGTTCCTGTCCATGCCCGCGATCACCCAGCGGCCGTCGGTGGCGGCAATCGCGGCCGGGCCGTCCCAGGGTTCCAGCATCGCGTTCGAGTAGGCGTACATCGCCCGGTGCGCGTCCGGCAGTCGGGCCTGCTTGGACCAGGCCTCGGGGATCAGCAGGGTCTTGGCCAGCGGTGCCGAGCGGCCCGCCTGCACCAGCAGCTCGAAGGTCGCATCGAGCGCCGCGCTGTCCGAGCCGCCCGGCTGGATCACCGGCCGGACCTCCGCCGCCCGCTCGCCCAGCGCCTCCGAGGCCATCCGGATCTCGTGGCTCTTCATCCAGTTGACGTTGCCTTTCAGCGTGTTGATCTCGCCGTTGTGGGCGAGAACGCGAAACGGCTGCGCCTGGCGCCAGGCCGGGAAGGTGTTGGTCGAATAGCGCTGGTGGAAGATCGCGAAGTTGGAGACGAAGAGGGGGTCCAGCAGATCGGGATAGAAGGCGGTCAGTTGCTCGGCCAGGAACATCCCCTTGTAGACGATGCTGCGGCAGCTGAACGAGCAGATGTAGAAGTCCGTGATCGAGGCCGCGAGTACTTGGCGCTCGATCCGCCGGCGCAGCACGTAGAGGTCGCGCTCTCGCTCGTCTCGTCGAGGTCGTCGCGGCTGTAGATCATGATCTGCTCGATCTCGGGCCGGGTCGCGTTCGCCTTCTCGCCGATCACCGCGGTATCGACCGGCACTTGGCGCCAGCCGTAGATGTGGTAGCCGATCGCGAAGATCTCGGTCTCGACGATGGCGCGGCAGGTCTCTTGGGCGGCGTGGTCGGTGCGGGGCAGGAAGATCATGCCGACGGCGAGTTGGCGGTCGGCGGGCTCGTGCCCGGTGCGGGCGACGTGTTGCTTGAAGAAAGCCTGGGGGATTTGCAGTTGAATGCCGGCGCCGTCGCCGGTCATGCCGTCGGCGTCGACCGCGCCCCGGTGCCAGACCGCCCGCAAGGCGTCGATGCCGGCCTCGACGACGCGCCGGTCGGGCCTGCCGTCGACGGCGGCGACGAAGCCGACGCCGCAGGCCGCATGCTCGTCCGAGGGATCGTAGGCGCCGGCCCGGATCAGCCGCCGGGCGTTCCGTCGCCAGGCCCGAACGAATTCCTCGCCGGTTTCGTGGATTGCTCGCTGCTCCATCCGGCGCTCCCTCACGAAGCCTCAGCCAGCGGCATGTCCTCGCTGGCGGTTCCGCCTTGCACGTAGGCGTGCATTTGCCGCGCCGCATCCAGGCCGTCGCGGATCGCCCAGACCACCAGCGAGGCGCCGCGAACGATATCGCCGGCGGCGAAGACGCCCGGCAAGTTGGTCATCTTGCTGTCGTAGTCGATCCGGATCGTGCCCCAGCGGGTCACCGCCAGCTCCGGCGCGGCGAACAGCGCCGGCACGTCCTCGGGATCGAAGCCGAGCGCCTTGACGGCGAGATCGCAGGGCAGCGTGAAGGCGGCATCCTCGATCGGCTCGGGCGACTGGCGGCCGCTCTGGTCGGGCATGCCGAGGCGCATCTTCCGGGCCCTGACCTGGGCGACGCGAGCTTCGCCCAGGAAGGCTTCCGGCGCCGACAGCCAGACGAAGGCAACCCCCTCCGCCTCGCCGTGCGCAACCTCGCGAAACGAGCCCGGCATGTTGTCCCGGTCGCGGCGATAGAGGCAACTGACCGAACGTGCGCCCTGGCGCACCGCCGTCCGCACGCAATCCATCGCGGTATCGCCGCCACCGACGACGACGACGTGCTTGTCGCGGGCGTCGAGTTCGCCGGAGTCGAACTCCGCCACCGTCTCGGCGAATCCGACCCGATTGGCGGCGACCAGATAGTCCATGGCCATCCGGATGCCGCCGAGGCCGGCCCCCGGCAAGGCGATATCGCGGCCCCGATAGACCCCGGTCGCGATCAGCACGGCGGCATGCCCCGCCCGCAGGTCCGCCAGGCTGCAATCGCGGCCAACCTCGAACTCGAGGTGGAAGTGGACACCGGCTTGCCGCAGCAACTGCTCTCGGCGAGCGACGATCTCTTTCTCCAGCTTGAAGTTCGGAATGCCGGAGACCAGCAAGCCGCCCACCCGGTCATAGCGGTCGTAGATGTGGATCTGGTAGCCGAGGCGGCGCAGCAGGTCGGCCGCCGCCAGACCACCCGGGCCGGCGCCGACGATGGCGATCGATTGCGGCCGCTCGAAGGCGAGCTCGGTGATATGCCGCTCGACGGCGCCGATGGTGACCGCGCCGAAATCCTTCTCGATCACGCAATTGCCCTCGCAGAGCCGGTCCTGGGGGCAGATCCGACCGCAGATTTCCGGGAAGGTGTTGGTCGTCGAGGCGAGATCGTAGGCCTCCTCCAGGCGCTCCTCCGCCGCCAGCTTCAACCAGTCGGGGATGTTGTTTTGCAGCGGGCAGTGGATCTGGCAGAAGGGAATGCCGCATTGCGAACAACGCGCCGCCTGTGCCGCCGCCTTGTCGCCGGCCCAGCGGCGATAGATCTCGTCGAAGTCGCCCAGCCGTTCGCCGACCGGACGCAGCACCGGCATCTCTTGTTCGTGGTCGAGAAATTTGAGCATGCGTTCCGGCATGACGCCTCCAACGCGCTACTTCGGCCCACGATGTCCCACGATGACTGAGTTGCGGCGCCCCGCAGGTCGGACCGGTCCGTTCCCGCTTCCCCATCCGTCCTCTTCGCCGGAGGCGCGATGGGCGAATCCACCCCTTGATTATAGGGCATTCGCCGACGGGGGCGAAAAAAACACATGCTTAGGGCAGTATCGGGTAACCAAAATCGTGAATTCGGCCGCCGACCTTCGGCGATCCAGCCAATATGGCGCCAATTTGGCGCAAATTTAGTTCCGATTCGGGACCAGTTCCACATTCGTCAGGATTAGACCGAGCTGCTATAAGCACTGCCGAGACGGTCCGGCAAGCGGCTGCCGCGGTCGGGTTCCAGTTTTCGTGGATGCATCGATGATGGAAGCGCCGATAGAGCTCGCGCAGATCGTCACCCTGGCCTTGCTGCAGGGCCTGACCGAGTTTCTGCCGATCAGCTCGTCGGCGCATCTGATCCTGGTGCCGGTGCTGACCGATTGGCCGGACCAGGGGCCCGAGATCGACGTCGCGGTTCATGTCGGCACCCTGCTCGCCGTCGTCTGTTATTTTCGCCGTGACGTCGCGCGGCTGATCGGCGGGCTGGCAGCCGGTCTCGCCGGACGGCCGACGGCGGCCACCGGGCTCGCCCTGAAGCTGCTGGCGGCGACCGTGCCGCTGCTGCTGGCGGGTGCTCTGCTGGTCGGCTTCGGCGTCGCGGCACTGCTGCGCGACCCGGCGGTGATCGCCTGGGCGACCCTCGGTTTCGCGGTTCTGCTTTATCTGGCCGACCGGCGGGCGACGGTGGCACGCGGCCTCGACCAGATCACCATGGTCGACGCCTTGATGGTCGGCGCCATGCAGGCGCTGGCGCTGGTGCCGGGCGCCAGTCGGGCCGGCGTCACCATTACCGCCGCGCGCCTGCTCGGTATCGGGCGGACCGAGGCGGCGCGCTTCTCGATGCTGCTGTCGATTCCGGCGATTCTGTCGGCTGGCGGCTATACCGCCTTGAAGCTGGTGCTGGCCGGCGACCTAGATCTCGGGCTCGCCGCCCTGCTGGCGGCGGCGCTGGCATTCCTGGCGGCACTCGCCAGCATCGCGGCGATGATGGCTTGGCTCGCCCGGGCCAGCTATACCCCCTTCGTGGTCTATCGGCTGCTGCTTGGCGGCGGATTGCTCTGGTGGCTCTACGCCGCGTGAGGCTTCAGGCCGGCTGGCGCGGCACCGGCTTGCCGGCGCGCCGGTAGCGCCGCATATAGCTCGCCAGCATCGCCTCGGCCGCGACCGGCTCGATCCCGAGCGCGGCGAAGCCGGTGGCGCCGTCCGCCACCACGCTGTCCTGGCGCAACAGCTCGACCTGGTCCCGGGTCAACAGCGGCTCCGGCCAGAGCTGCAGAAAGCTGGCCTCGAACTTGGCGATGGCGAACGGCACCGGCACCAGGAACCGCCGCCGCCCGGTGACCTCGAGGAGCAGTTGCATCAACTCCTTGAAGCTATAGACCCGGGGGCCGCCCAGCTCGTAGCTGCCGCCGACGGCATCGCGCCGCGCCAGCAACCGCAGCATGGCCTCGGCGACGTCGCCGACATAGACCGGCTGGAAGCGGCTCCGGCCGCCGCCGAACAGGGGCAGCACCGGGGTGAAGGGAAGCAGCGCGCCGAAACGGTTGAAGAAGCTGTCCTCGGGTCCGAAGACGACCGAGGGGCGGATGATGGTGGCACCGGCGAAGCCGTCCCGGACGGCCGCTTCGCCCGCCGCCTTGCTGCGTGCGTAAGCCGAACTGCTGTCGCTATCGGCACCGATCGCGGAGACGTGCAGCAGACGTTCGACTCCGGCCGCCGTCGCCGCCCGGGCTACTCTGCCGGCGCCCTCCTCATGCACCGCGTCAAAGCGCTGCCGGCCCCACTGGGAGAGAATGCCGACGGTGTTGAAGACCGCTTCCGCGCCGGCGACGGCACGCGCCACCGAGGCGTCGTCGCGGATATTGGCCTGCACCGGCACGACCTGCCCGACGTCGCCCATCGGTCGCAGAAAGGCAGCCGCCTCGGGATCGCGAACCGCGACGCGGACCCGGGCACCCGTCTGGGCCAGGCGTCGGACCAGATGACGACCCAGAAACCCCGAGCCGCCGAACACCGTTATGTTACGGAACGCCATCTCGCTCTCCCGTTGACCTACCTCGCCACCATCATATGGCCGAGCGGGACCGGCCAGCAATGGCGACGAGATGATGGCGCGAGATTTCGGCGAACGGTTGACAGCGAGGGCGGACGGGGATATTCGGTCGGCGGCAAGCCCAGGTGGCGGAATTGGCAGACGCGCTAGCTTCAGGTGCTAGTGGGGGTAACCCCGTGGAAGTTCGAGTCTTCTCCTGGGCACCAAACAGCTTCCCGAGGAATCCCGCCAGCGGTGCCCGACGGCAGCCGGGGAAATACCACCGATGACGACGCATCTGCACAAGGGTGACCTGCCCGACGGTCTCGACCTCGGTCCCGTGGTCGCGATCGACAGCGAGACCATGGGTCTGCTGCCGCACCGCGACCGGCTCTGCCTGGTGCAGCTCTCCGCCGGCGACGGCGAGGCACATCTGGTGCAGTTCGCCGATGGCCGTTACGAGGCGCCGAACCTGGCCGCCCTCTGCCGCGATCCGGCGGTGACCAAGCTGTTTCACTTCGCCCGCTTCGATGTCGCCGTGCTCCGGCACTATCTGGGCGTCGCCTGTCGGCCGGTCTATTGCACCAAGATCGCCTCCAAGCTGGTCCGCACCTATACCGACCGGCATGGCCTGAAGGATCTCTGCCGCGAATTGCTGGCCATCGACCTCTCCAAGCAGCAGCAGATGTCAGACTGGGGCGCCGGCGAGCTGACCACGGAACAGCGCGACTACGCCGCCTCCGATGTCTTGCATCTGCATGCCCTCAAGGCCGAACTCGACCACCGCCTCGAGCGCGAGGGCCGGCGCCACCTGGCCGATGCCTGCTTCGGCTTTCTGCCGACCCGGGCCGAGCTCGATCTGGCGGGCTGGGGGGACGAGGATATTTTCGCCCACTAGACCGTTTCCAGTTTGGTTTGATTCACTTTGCCATCCCGCTCCCCCGCCCGGCCACCCACGGGATCATGGCATTGGGTGGCCGGGCGGGGGAGCGGGATGGGTCGAGCCGATCCTGAACTGCGCTAGAGCGTTTATCGATCACACGGAAACGTATCCTGCGTTTCTCAGATAGTTTTGACATTCCTTTGGTCGATGCTGTCGAGGATTTTCCCGATTTCGTTCCATAGCTCCGGGATCGTCCGCTTGGCGGCCTTTCGCAGC
>PVBE012885590.1_pt1 | contig 26624 bp, 40 predicted proteins | sample 1631181 | NCBI WGS metagenome assembly PVBE01 (sample SAMN08397723, study PRJNA350692) | Marine metagenome, whole genome shotgun sequencing project. | isolation source: water | place: Pacific Ocean | collected 2012-04
CTGCGCCTGACGGGCAACCTGGGCTTCGAGATGGGCGACACGTTGAGCAGTCGGATCCTCGTCCTCCCAAGACGACATGTCGTCTCGGGGCACGGGGGTGTCCTCCACGCCCAAAGCGTTTCCCAACGCGGCCAAAGTACCGTGCGGGTCGGCCTCAAGGGCCGACACGATGGTTTCTGCCTGTTGTAGACGCTGACGTTCGGCTGCCAACTCCTGCGTCTTACGGGTGTAATCCGCCTGACGTTGGTATCCGTTTTGCAGTTCCTCAAGACTGACCTGCTGCTGCTCCCCATCAACCTTGATGGTGTAGCCGCTGGTTCCTGTCGGTTCTGTTGACGAAAGCCCTGGATTGTCCGCCACGGCGGATTCTGTTGCTTCCATGTTTTCTTCGGGCACTTCTGCCTCCTGAGGAGTCCTATATGGTTGCTCCTAATAGTCACGGTGAGGGTGTCCCACCGTGGATCAAAGCGCAGGCAGTTCCAAACCCATCTGGTTCTGCAACTGCGCCAACAACTCAGGCGGCACACCGCCCGTTGGGGCGAAAGCCCCAAAATCTGGTCCCTGCGGTATAGGTGCAGGCGCCATACCAGGCGGCATCGGCGGAGGGGCCTGCTGTTCAGGAGGGCCAGGAGTCTCACCCGCGACCGCCTCCTCCTCAGGTGTCGCAGGCTGCCCCTGCTGCATCAAGAACTTCATCGGATCCTTCACATCGAATCCTTCTTCAAGAACGTGCATGGCCAACGCCGTCGGATCAATCACCGTGCCAATCAAAGGCGCAACAGCGTTCATCAACGACACCGCCTGCTGCTTACGGATCGTGTCATTGATCGGCTGCGTCGAACCACCCTCAACGGTGAAGTCGTACTCGCCTTGAATTTCTTCTCTGGTGTACTCCACGTACATTGACTCGCCGCCCTTCAGGGCGACACGGGCCATAGACTCACCCGTCATGTACTGCTGAACGAGCTGCAACACGCGGCGGCCAATCTGAGAAATACCCATCTCAATCAAAGCCAACTTGTCGGCAGCCCTGGCGTTCTGGGCATCAGCGATAATGCTGGCCTCCGTCGCTGTGCGACGAATCTCAGGCAAAGCCCCCCTCGCGTACTCCGAAATGCCCGACACCGTGTTGATGTCATCCTCAATAATGTTCGAGTACGCATAGATGTCGCCCGAAATGGGGATCTGCGGCATCGGAACAACAACCTCAGACAACGGCTTGTTCTCATCAACCACAGGGACAAGGCGCCCATCATCGTCGGCTTCCAAAGCCTCGCGGCCTTCAGGGCCAAACGACCTCTCGTGGTACAGGTACTTTCGGGCGTACCGCTTCCTGTCGTTCATCAACTGAGAACGAGTCTTATCTAACTCCAACTGCAACGACTCAATCGGTTCCAAATCGCCAATCGGGTAGAACACGTCAGGCACGTCATAGTTGCGAAGCATCACAAACGGCTGACCAAACGCATACGGCATCACCGTAGGCGGCACCAAGAACCCGTCGCCTTGATCGGCAAACACCGACATCTGGTTCGACGGCACATCGTAATACTCCCAGATGACCACACGGTCATCCTCCACGTACCGTTCCAACGTGTCCTCGTAATAACCATCCGCATACATCGGATTGATTCCAGCGTTCGCAGACAAACCCTTACGCACCGAAGGCGAATAACGCTTATCGTTCTGCGCCTCCTTCAACGGGCGCACAATCCGCTGGGCAACCCACATCGCGTCCTCGATGCACGTCGCCTCAGGATCCACAAACATGTCGAACGGGGACACCCGCTCCACAAACGGCTGATCCTCCACCACCGTCATCTGCGTCGTCGGCAGATTCGCCTCAATCTCCTCATCAGACGGCAAATCAGAAGCCAAGAACGGCTCCTCGAACGCGAAAGCGTTCGCCTCACCGACAGCCTGCTCGTACATGGCGTCACGTTCCCCATCACCCAGGGAACGCTCCTGCTCAACAAACCGCCAACCAACCTTCAACCAGCCGTGCCCAAGAATCAGAAAATCTTTAACAGACCGACGGAACGGCTTACGGAAATCGTGATGCCGCCACAAATGGTTCACGACCGCTTCGACAAACGAAGCGTTCGCCTCATCGCCAGGATGATTCGCCTTCACCACAATCTTCGGATGATTCACCGCAACCGAAGGGGCAATCACATTCACCGTAGAAAACGACAAATTGACCGTAATCAAATCACGCTCAGAAGACGTAGTACGAGGCCAATGCTTGCCCCTGTACATGTCGATCAAGCGCCGCCACGTCCTGTCGTAGCCTTCCTCGTCGCGCCAACGACGAGACAAGTCCAGCCGATGCTGGAAATCGCTCAACAGTTCGTCACGAGTTTTACGAGCCATCAAAAATACGCCTTGTCTGGAAGCCGTTCAATATTGCGCCCCGCAGCTTTGGCTTCCGCCTCCGCCTTACGGCCACGCTGCTCACGGGTCAAATGCTGCTCATCAGCAGGTAACTGGGAGCGGAAACCGCGCCCAGTTACAACCCGCAAGCTTAAAAGTTTCTGCCGCCGCTCCCAAAGGTGATCAAGTTCTTCTAAACTCAAAGACCCCCGTAAAGATTCCGTATACGAAACGAAATCTTCAAACGTCGCATCAAGTGGAAGAATAGCCACTATTTGGCGTTGCTGCCGCGCAATTTGGGTTGTGGCTTTGCCGGCTCGACCTTGCCTGTCTCACCATGCTGGTTGAACGGTGTCGTGCGAGGCGTGACTTCACCGTAGCCGCCAGTCTGACTGGCGTACTTCGTTGCGTCTGTGCGCTGCTTGGAAGAATTGGGTGACCCCAGTGGTCCCCAAATCGGGTTAACAACGACAGAATCGCCGCGTTCCATCTTGTTGTTCTGACCTGTGCGGCCATCAACGGTTTCGGTACCGTTAGTGTGCGAAACGAACCTAGCCATAAAAGTGCTCCTGAAATCGGTGAATAGACATGTCTACAAACAGGCGTCAGGGTGTCCCACGGACACCCGACGCGCCGATACGAAAGTTCCCAGGTTCCAAATCGTCAGCGACAGCAAGACGCCGAAACCAATCCACAGTCCAATAATCGTCCACATGTTCAACATACTCTGGGGCATGAGCATACTTTCGCATCTGGTTCGCCAACGCCAACGCCATCACCCTGTCGTCATACGGTGACCCCGACATTGAACCACGGTCGTTACGGGTAAACGTCCGCAACTCGCCAACAGTATGACGATCAAACAACGTCAACTCGCTGTTCCGCATCGCCATCCCCAAATCGTCAATCATCAACGGCTTCGACGTGCGTGTCGTACGCCAACCAAACTCCATCGACACCTTCGCCGTCGCCTGGTTCAACGACCGCTTCCGAAACAGGCGCGGATACCCCAACTGGCGCAGCATCGTGATCGTCGTCAAACCATGATTGTTCGACTCGACGCAACACAACGCGTCCCGATACCACAAACCGACACGAAACACCTCGGCAGCCAACTCGTCAGGCGGAATATGGCCGTGCCATATCGCCGCCTGATCACCCGTGTTCACATCCAGCACCTGGATACACGAATAGTCGCCGTGGCCCAAACCCTCCGCCGTGTCCACACCCAACACGTACGCGTGGTTGCTTTCAGGCTTACACCAAACCTCCAAGCTCACGGCAAATACACCTCGACGTGGGCATCGCAACCAAAACAATCCAAACGGGTGACCGTCACCTGGTCCTCATCGAGATCTGGCATGTCGTAATCGCCCTGCCACACCAACTCAGAGTCACAACGCCAACAATTCACGACCTGAACTCCACAACCTTGGGCGACAACTCGTGCAAATACCCCGACAACCCAGGGCGGCAACGCACCATCATTTCGTCCAACACGTCCAAATCGAACACAGGATTCCCCGACTTTACAAACGCCTCCTCAGGCGTCGTCGGATACTCCTGAGCCAACTGCCACGGCAACATCGACTCAACCTTCGATTCATACCACGAATCGTCACGATCCTCCGTAGCGGACCACGGGTAGAACATGGGTTCAAACTTGTTGTTCCCTGTACTCGACCCCACCCAAAGATGGTGAAAAAAGTTTCCTGATCCATTCGCGGTCGATAACCCAATAATCCGCCCTCCAACATCGGCAACAGGTTCAATAGACGACCACGCCTCCTCGGGGTTCGGCAAGAACGCCCACTCGTCCACCACGATAAGCGTGGCGGACTCGCCACGCGCAGGATCACTAGCAGACGGCATCGAAACAATCTGCGAACCATTACCAAAAAACATGCGTTGCTGATGCTCAACAAGCTGCCTGGGGCCACGATCAACCATCCACTTAGGCAAATGCGAAAACCCGTACTTCGTCTTCCGCAACAACTGGACAGCCTCACGCTCCGTACGAGACAGATCAATAATGTTCTGATCAGGATGAAAAAACGCCAACCAGAACTGGTGAGCAGCCACCAACGTAGACCAGCCGATCTGACGGGCCTTCAACGTCAACGAATAACGGTGACTATCCCAATGAGTCAAAGCCTCAGACTGGGCGCTCCGAAGATCAAACAGAATCCTGCCATGAGCAGGATGCGCTATATGCCAATACTTGCTAAGAAAATGCTTCTCGTCGCGGACACACTTCCGCCACTCCGCCTCCTGGCGAAGCTCACTCAGGCGACTCATCCCGCAGGATGATCCGCAAGGAACTCAGCATACGCCTCAGGGCTATTCAAAATAATGGTAACCCCCTCAGGCGGCGACGACCGACCAAGATTCATGCTGATTGTCCCAATCAACGTACCAATTGCCACCAACAAGCCCGTCACGGCCACAACGAACTTAGTGATCCTGCCCATCTAATCGAACAACGATTGTAACGTCCGACCCAAACCCCAAACCGTAAAGGCGATACACGCGAACAGGACACAAATCGTCCCGCACAACACCCACTCCCTCACTGACACGACTCGCACACCTCAGGGTTCTCAATACCGCACACCAACGGCTCATCAGATTGCGGCCCATGAAACGGATCCCCCCACGGCCCCAACACAGGACGCTCACCAAACGCCTCCTCACGCCACTCCAACAACTCATCACCAGGCCCACTCACTCCAAACCCCCACGAAACTCCGCAACCAAACCAGCCAACTCATCCGCCAACTCCACATCAGACAAACCAGCCACCTCACGCTCATCATCAACAACAACACGACGCTTCGGCGTGAACTTCTCAATGTACTGCAAATACAACGACGCAGCCTTCACATCACCACCAACCGCAGCCAAATGCAAAGAATCAATCACACCCTGAGTCCGCTCAGGATGAATATTCAACTCAGCAGCCCGACGATCCCATTCCTTGATAAACCTAGGATCACGCTTCCACCGCCGCACCGAATCCTCATGGACACCATTCAACTCAGCCCACTCATACTGATGCTTAGGATCCCTGTCGGGACCCTGCAACTTCCAATCCAAAAAAGCCTTCCACGAATCAGGCATCACCTTCTCGCCCGTCTCAGGATCCGTCCGCCAGCCTCGACCGCCACCATTCTGCGCCATGAGCACCTCCAACAAGTACCGTAGCCGTCCCACAAAGCCATCTGGGACACACCCCGCCCTTTGGAAAAGGGGCCAGTTACGGGCGACGCGGAGCGTCGCCCTCTAGCCGCCAGCCGCGAGGCCCAGGCCCCCAAGGACTGGGCCGAGCAGGCCACAGTATAGTTCAAGCAGTACAGTCTTTGCACGAAGAATGCCAACTTGAACGCACTGGGAACGGGTATCTATACATGGGGGTGACGAGCTGGCCCCCACCCCCTCGGGGCCCCCCGCCCGACGCCTGAGCTGAGAATCGTTCTCGTTTTCGTTTTGGGAATGATTCCCAGGTCGCTAGCACGTTTTCGGGCGCCTGTCAAATCGAAACCTGCGCTTTTGAGAATGGTTCTCGTTTCCAGGCGCTTACTCGATGGGCGCCGAAATGTCAAGGCCCGACACCTGAGAAATATAAACAGGGGGATCGGTACTAGATAGATGCACAAGGGGGTACTAGTTTGGTGCGCAGGTGTCATCAGACGCTCGCTGTTTGCTTCGGCTTTCATGTGAAAGCCGTAACAGCCCAAAAACTGAATAAGCGAAAACCGCAGGCGCCTAGCGCCTTGCGTTAGGTCGCTTTCGGAACCGCTTGTTTGGTTCTAATCATGGAGAGAGAAACCATGTCGAAAGCAAAGAAAACGCCTGCGGTTAGTTGGATTACGGACAGCCGAAGGAAGGCGATCGCCACGCTTACAAGCATGGCCGCCGAGGCTTCAGATTGGCATTGGGCATTTGGTGACCAGATGCTTGCTCTAATCCCGATCGGGAAAGAGGAAAGCGCAGTGCGCTTTCAAGATGCTGACGGGAACGGGAAGCGGTTTACGACGATCAAGGGCGCCTACGCTGCCTTGTGCAAGGTGACGAACGTGAAGGTTGCTTATGACCAGATGCTCACCTACCGCACGACGTGTGCAGCGTGGCCGAAAGCGGATCGCCCTGATCCTGCTGAAATGTGCTTCTATGCGTGTCAGCGTTTGAATGGCCGCAGGGCTGATACAGGCCCTGCGGGTATCGCTGCCATGAACGAATGGATCGCACATACCTTGAAGGAAAAGGGACGGGTAACGGTGAAGGATGCTGAGAAGCGTGCTTCCGATACGAACCCATCACCCCTAGGCGATCAGCCGAAGCCGAAGGCGAAGGCGAAGGCGAAGGCGAAAGCCGAAACGCTGAAGCCCTTCGCAGGTCCGAAGGCGTGGGATGACTACTGCGCAGCGCTTGAAGCCCTGCTGAAGTGTCAGCCACGGTCAGCGATTCCTAACGATGGGATCAGCGACCGCCTTACTGCGATTGGTTCGGCGGTCGTAGTACCTGTACCGACAGCAGTCCTTGTAACCGACTAACCGCTACCGAATCGGGCCACCCTGCGGGGTGGCCCTTTTCGTTGTCCTATTGCTATGCAATGGGCCACCTGGTCACGGGTGGCTTTTGTTTTTATCCACTAGGAGGTGGACGTTATGGCGAGAAGAAAGACAGGAGTAACCAAGGAGATGGTCGTCGCTCAGAGACATCTAGAGCTTGGGGACCATATCTATCAGAACAGGTTCGATCTCTTACAGGAGGAGTATCGGCCTAAGGCGGAGCGTTACAGGAAGCAGTATGTCCACGGGATCACGACGGAGATGGAGTTCGCTCTCGCTATATGTGATCTCTATTGTGAGCAGGAGGAGCAGGCTTATGGGTGACCAGGATCGTTTGTTCCCTGTTGAGGGGTGTCCTAGGTGTGGGACGGTGGACACGGGGCGCTTCTTCGGTGGGGCTGAGGTGTGTGTGGATTGTGTGCCCGTGTCTAGGGGGGAGGCGAGGGTTTGGTTGGCTAGGTGCCGTGCGTCCTTGCTTGGTGCCACCTTGGCTGATAAACTGGTGTCTAGTAGAGGGAGAGAGGAGAAGTAATGGGTATCTTCCATGCAATACCGAAGGGTACGCCTCGCCTTGTGTACAGGGTGGGGGACCATGTGGAGGTGTGGATGGAGGCGCCGACGGGAGACTCGTCGGACTCGATCATCCTGAGGATTCCATGCACCAGCGTGGCTGAGGCTGATGATCTGGTGCGTGTGTGGGAGGAGGCGTGGAACCTATGAACGAGTTGTCTGTTGAGGCGTTCTGGTTCATCATGTCGATTGGACTGGCAGGGTTCGCCCTGTTTGGTCTGTTCGAGGCACTGTTGGATTACATACAGAGGAGGAGAGGCAATGACGAAGAAGGATTATGAGTTGATCGCTGAGGCGATCAAGGACGTGGGGGTGTTCTACCACCTCGACGGTGAACCGCTGCGTTCCGACGCTGAGGTGGTGCTGTTCAGCGTGGCGATGGAGTTGGCCCGTGAGTTGGGCGCCGCCAATCCACGCTTCGACAAGCAGCGGTTCATGGCTGCGTGTGGGGTGGCGGCATGAGTGAAGTAGATGCGTGTCGCTTTTGTGGCGACCCGCAGGACTGTGACGATTCATGCGAGGTGGATCGTGTCCGCCAGGAGGAGGCGAATGCCGCCATCTTGCGGATCGAGGAGGCGAGGGTGTGGAAGTCTCGCACCCATACGGAGGAGCAGCGGGAGTTGGATGAGTTGATGTGTGACTTGTCGAAGCCGTCGCCCCTGTTTGATTCATACAAGGCCATGATGACTAGGTACTACAAGGAGGCACATGATGGGTGATTTTCACATGCCCGACTCATGGTACGACCCGCCCGATGATCCCTGCGAGTGCGGGGACCGATGCCACCTGTGTGACAGGCAGATGGCCGAGGACTACCACTGGTCTACTGATCCGCGAGTATGAGGAGAGAGAGATGAGCAATCAGGAATGGCCGATAGGCCGACGCATCATTGAGGTGCGTCCACTCCACAAGTCGGAGATGGACGCCTGCGATTGGGAGGATTGGCAGGACGAGTGCGCTGTCTGCATCCTGTTGGATGACGGCTCCAAGTTGTGGCCGTCTGCCGATCCAGAGTTGAACACGTCTGGCTACATGCTGGGCTACCAGAAGGGAGAACTCTATGGCCTCTACCACTAGCGAGCAGGCTGTCCACATCGGCAAGGTGTGGGCACCCGTCCCACTCAAGCCGAGCGGTAACAGGAAGTTGTCACCGTGGATGCATCAGAAGAAGGCGGGCGGGCATGAGGCTGAGGTGGTGGTGAAGAACTCGTTCGGCACCCTCAGCTCTGAGTGCAAGTGGAAGACCCCGTTCTGCGAGGGGTGCTATGCGGGGGCAGCGGAGGTGTACCCGAACGTGCACGCCTTGTTGACGCACAACACCGACCTGACCAGGGGCAGGTCGTTCGATGAGTTGGTGCCCCTGTTTGATCGCCTCGTCCATGATGCTGAGGTCCAGATGGTGAAGCGTGGCGTGCCTGTATCGGACAGGTTCTACCGTCCGCATTGGGATGGTGAGTTGGATTCGTTCGAGGAGTTGCAGGCGTGGGATCAGGTGGCGAGGTACCACCCTGACATGCAGGTGTTTCTGTATACGAGGGGGCACATGCTGGTGCGTACCTTCATAGCGAACTGTGTGCCCGCACCCAATCTGGTGGTGTACCTGTCGGTGGACAGGCACAACGTGGACACGGCCCGTCAGGTGCAGCAGATAGATCCGAAGGGGTGGGTGAAGTACGCGTTCTGTGGTGACACATGGCAGGAGACGGAGGAGATCGCCGCCTTGTTCCCGAAGCAACGCAAGGGGCCACGCTGTCCCGAGTTGACGGGCAAGGTGCCTTTGATCGTGTGGGAGTCCGACGATGAGCGGGCTGCCCGTAGGTCTGATGCGATGGCGGCGGGCGTGAAGCGCCCGCCTGATCGTGTCGGAGTGGGGGCGTGTGTCGAGTGCGGCATGTGCCCGAAGGGAATCAACAACGTGCGCTTCGCACAAGAAAGATAGGAGAGAGACATGGAGAGTTGGCAGGATTACCACGACCCCGACCGTCCTTATACGGAGGAGTCGGTGTGGCAGGCCATCGCCGATTGGAAGGGGTTGGACTACAGCGAGATTGCTGACGGCGATCTGGTGGACTGGCTATGAGCATCTTCAAGGTTGAGTTCACCCTATGGGTGGGTGATGATGCGTTTGTGCCACGCGCTGGTGCTTGCGCCAGGGATCACGTCGAGCATGACTTGGATTCGTGGATCCTTGATTGGGATGAGACAGAGATGTACCTCACCCCTGTGTGTGAGGGCTGCCCCGAATGTGGGGGTAAGCCATGAGCATGTGGCTGGAAGACCTGACACTCATCACCACCGACGACCTCGAAGGTCTATGCGAGGAGTTGGAGATGAAGTTGGAGGAGGGGCGTGCCGAGTTGGTGCGCCGTGAGGAGGAAGACGATGGCTGAGTACATGGACATGTCTGATCCGTCAGTCCAACAGATGTTGGCTGACGACAGGGCAGAGGCACTGGCCCGCATCAGGGCTAGGAAGGTGGCTGAACACAACTGCTATGAGGTGCCGTGGGATCACGAGACAACTGATGGCCCGTTGGGTGACGCCTATTCGTGTTCGATCTGTGGCGATTTGATGCAGGTCGGCTGACAAACAAGGGAGAGAGTGACATGGGTTACTACGTGAGGTTGGAGGACAGCACCGCTGTGCTCCCGAAGAAGCACCAGGCGGAGGCATACCGCCGCATGTGTGCGCTGAATGACCACGACGAGCGCAAGCGTGGCGGCAGTTTCGGCCCAGACGGGGAGGAGAAGTGGTTCTCGTGGATGGACCCGAACTATCCCGATACGTGCGCTGATGCGAAAGCCATACTCGTGGACTTGGGGTTCTGGTTCAGCGACAAGCAGGTGGGTAGACGGCTGGCTGGAGCGTGCTTGTCGGAAGACTTGGTGTTTGAGGACTACGACTCCAAGTCGGGGCAGGAAGACTTGTTCATCTTCACCATCGCTGATCTGATGACGGGCTACATGGAGTGGTCTGGCGAGGACGGCGCCAGGTGGAGGTGGGAGTTCGGCCCCGACGGGGTGAAGGAACTCTTCCCGAAGCCAGTCGAGTGGGTGGAGGTGAAGGGGTAGTGCGGGTAGGAGCCCTGTGTGCAGGGTACGGCGGCCTCGAACTAGGGCTGCAACTAGCAGGCATCGACACCGACCTGGTGTGGGTGTCGGAGACAGACAAGCATGCCTCTGCCGTGTTGGATGCACGGTTCGGGGTACCAAACTTGGGTGACCTGACCGAGATCACCGATCCACCACAGGTGGATGCGATCACGGCGGGGTTCCCTTGTCAGCCCGTGTCCCATGCTGGGAGGCGGGCAGGTATAGATGATGAAAGGTGGTTGATCAGAGATGTCGTCTCTGTGGCAGAACGAGCAGGCGCACAATGGATCTTCTTGGAGAACGTGCGGGGTGTGCTCACCGCCAACCAAGGTGACGCCTTCGGGCAAGTCCTCGATGCGTTGGCCGAAGGAGGCTTCAATGCGGAATGGGCATGTATACGAGCCGACCAGTCAGTGGGCGCCTGCCATCGCAGGGAACGCTGGTTCTGTGTTGCCTACGCCAGTGGTGAACGACATGGGGGCGGGCAAGACGGTTTCCCAGTGGGATGCGTGGACGGCGGAGCAGAGGGAGAAGCATCGCAACGGCAACGGGCACGGCAAGTCCCTGTCGATAGAGGTGCAGCGCCTGTTGCCGACGCCGCAGGCGTGGGACCACAAGAGCTTCGGCCCGAACGTGGATTGGAAGAAGCGGGCGGAGAAGCACGCCGACTCAGTTGCTTCGGTGCTTATGAACCTGCCGTCCGACGATGGGAACAACGGCTCGGACGAGTAGCGCCACCACCCACCGACGAGAAGGGCGTGTCCACCTGGTTCGTGGAATGGATGATGGGTCTGCCTAGTGGGTGGGTGTGCGACATGGGTCTGTCACGTACGCAGGAGTTGAAGATGTTGGGCAACGGTGTTGTCCCGCAACAGGCGGCAGCCGCATACGGGTGGCTGCTCAAACAGATAGGAGAGAAGACATGAAGATCAAGGCTAGGTGCGGGGAGTGCAACGAGGAACAGTCCTTGGAGGTGGACGGCCTGGCGTACAACCAGTTCGTGCTCAGGGAGGGGCTGGTGCAGAATCTGTTTCCTGACCTGTCGTTGCAGGAGAGGGAGGTGGTGATGGGTGCCCGCAACGGGTTCGGGTACTACTGTGCCTCATGTTGGGACAAGATGTTCCTAGAGGAAGACGAGGAGTAACGATGTCGATTCGTCCGCTAGGGGAAACGAGAACGTGGACACGCAAGCAACTGCTTGCCATACGAGAGGCCGATGCAATAATGCTGAGGAAGAAATGGAAGGGAGAGAATGAGCGAGAAGAACCTGCAACTGAAGTACGAGGTGCTGCTGTCGGGGATGATCCCGTTCCACGTCGATGAAGACGGGGGCGTGGTGACTGGCCGATGGCAGACATCGAAGGCACAAGTAGTGTCACTGGAGGTGACAGAAGATGAGTGATGAAGAAGACGGGGAGATGTCAGCGGAAGCGTTCTACTCCACCGTCATACCGTCAGCGTGGATCGGGTTACTTGACCTGTGCCACGACATGATGATGCGCCTTGGGGACTTCCTCGAAGCACAAGGCCAGATGGTGGAAGAAGCCAAGGCGCACATGCGCCACCCATCTACCCAAGAGGAAGCGGAAATCATTCCGTTCCCAACCGACAATGAAGGAGAGCAAAGTGAGTAACGAAATCATTCCCGCCAACTCCACCCCCCAAGGGGTGGACAGGCAGCGAGGGTACAAGACGGACAGGACGAGGGCGTTGTGGCGTCTCGCCCAAGGTGCAGCCAAGCAGCCAGGTGAAGCCCTCGTTTCAACGGCGGTCGTCTGCGACGACCGTCGAGACGCCGTGGTCATGGCGTCCCGCATACGCCTTGGGCGTGTCGGAACGATCAACAATGCGTTGGCGGATGTCAACGCAACGGGGAGGCTGGAGGCGTGGGCGGAGGAACACCACTTCGGGCACACCATTGGTGTGAGGTTCCTGCCGAAGCATCCGCCAGGGCGCCTCAACGCACCGTATGAGGTGCCGACCCGTCCCACCTTGCAGGCGCGAGAAGCGGCCAACCAGTAGCTATCCACCAGCCTGTCACCAGCTTGCGTTATACTGGCTGCTAGCAGGCAAGCAGGCCAGCGGCCCACCCCTTAGGGGGTGGGCCTGCTAGCCCTAGCCCACAGGAGAGAGAGATGAACGAAGAGCATTACTTCGATGCTGAAGACGAACGCTGGCATCATACGTGGCATCAGTCTGACCTGAAGACGTTGGACATGTGCCCTGAACGGGCGCGTCTGATGTGGACGGGCGCTGTGGACGATCCCGAAGGGGACGCTTCGGTGCTGGGTACGGCATGCCATAACGCTGTCGAGTACCTCATCACCATCCCTGAGGGGATGGATGCTGCGCCCGTCTGGATCAACGATGAGACTTATACTGCCCTCCATGAGCGGTTCGGTCACGAGTTGGACGAACTCGTTCCAACGATTGACAAGTGGAACAGTTACAAGTCTCGTACCGATCTTGAGCAGGTTGGTGCAGCCAAGTTGGACTCTTGGTACGAGCAGGTGTACCCGAGCCTGACCCCTGTCGGGGTGGAGGTGGGGTTCGACCAGGTGCTGTTCGAGGACGACGAGCGTGTCGTTCGGATGACGGGACGAATCGACCTGATAGATAGCAACTTGGGTTTGGTTGATTGGAAGTTCCCGAAGCGTGACTACACGAGGAACAAGTGGGAGTACGACAGGTGGGACATCCAGTCCACTACGTACTGTTGGGCAACGGGCCGCAACACGATGACGTTTTACTGCATGTACGGCACGAAGGGTGAGGTGTCGTCCATGAGGATTGAACGAGGCGAGCAGGACTTCCAGTTCCTGCGACGCAAGGTCGAGGCGGCGAGCCGCCTCGTGGAACAGTCAAGCCTGAAGGTTTGGCCGTTGAATGATGCAGGCTGGTGGTGCTCCGAGAAGTGGGCGCCATGCTGGTCTGTTTGCAAAGGGAACACAGCAGCATCGGAGGATGCAAATGGATAAGGACAAGCTGATAGTCGCGCAGAACTGTAACTCTGCGACGGCACAGGTAATGGCAGCCCTAGTGGCGTCGGGTTCGTTCTCGTATGAGGACGTGCGCGCCAACTGGGCTGATTTGCACGGCATTGTGAACGCGAACACGTTTACTGCCGTAGCCACACAGACGGTCGCTGCGGCCATACCAGGGGTGCAGGCTACACCCACCCCACCCCCACCCCCCGCAGCCCCTCAGGCGGCTCCTACGCCGCCCTCACCGCCTTCTGCGGCACCATCCCGCCCCAAGTCCAACTGGATCAGGGAGGATGCGTTCGACAGCATCGTTGGTGCCGTCGAATACGAGCGCCTCAGCGGCATCACGTTCGGCTCCAAGGAGTCGAACTTCTACTGCAACCAGAGCGTCAAGGCGTCAGGTCAACTGCCGAACGGCACCCCCATCAGGAACGTGGCAACGTACCCTGACGCCAAGGTCAAGCCCGCTGATCGCCTTGAAGGCGATTGGGGTCCAACCCTGGCCGAATACGCCGACTTCGCCATCGACTTCGGTAAACTCCCGTCATCGTTCACGCGGCCTCCCGCCTACGTGAGGTGACATGACTACGCGGCTGACCCTCGATGAGGCTCAGGCGCGGGTGCAGCAGGCGCGGGTTGGGGATTCTGGACCTCTCTCCCCAGATGAACCAGCCCGCCCTGTTGCCGTCCCTAGCCTGCCTACCTGCCTTGACATAGCGGAGCGTCTCATTGAAGACGCAACCGACATGTCCAACAAGTGGCCCCTTGGGGTTCACGACATAGACGACGCCCTTGGTGGCGGCTTGAAGAAACGCGAATGCATGATCGTTTCTGGGAAAGCCCACACAGGGAAGACGGTGTTGATCATCAACGCTGTGGCCCGCAACCCGAACAACATCGTCATGTGGATGACACCTGACGAACCCGACCTGATGGTGCTGTCCCGCATCCTGAGCATCAGGTTGAACAAGAACCCCCGTGAGGTATACGACCTGGCGAAGCGTGGCGACGAACAGATCTTGACTGCGATCCGTCACCAGTCGGAAACGGATCTGCGGAACCTGCGGATCATCGACCGTGCCGCTTTCTCCAAGTACGGCGAAGCGATGCGACGGTCAGGCCACCAGGTGGACGGACCCATCGACATAGCGGACCACATGTTGGGCACATGGTCCGAAGCATCATACGGACGCAAAGCCGACGTGTTCATCTGGGACTTCGCATCCCAACTAGACGACCCCCAGTTGGGTGATGACCCTGCCCGCATCTCAGCGTTGAAGTCGTTGGGTATGCGTCACGATACTGTCACCATCATCGTGCATCAGGCGTCACGCAGTTCGGCGTCCCGTGGCGCAGCATTGGGCATCGAGTCGGGCCGTTACGGCGGTGAGGATCTAGCCCACTTCATGTTGACGGTGTGGCGTCCACATGAAGACGAAAGCCTGCCCGCCGATGAGCGTGCCCGTTTGGAAAACGTGTTCGGTATAGCATTGGTGAAGAACAAGAGGTTCGACGGCAAGAAGGTCACCATCAACATGGAGATCACCGACGCGGGCAAGCTGTTGGACCCGTGGGAAGAGACGGTCATCCAGCACCGCCTCGACCAAGGAGAGTTCTGATGGGTGTCACCGTCGAAAAGCAAACCATCTACCTGGGTGCAGGGTTGACGCGTACAGGATGGGTGGTGTGGGACGACGACGTGTCCGTCGGATGGCACGCCGACTATGTGGCAGCCCAACTCAACGCCGCCACCTTGGTGGAACAGAGAGAACATCGTGACGGGTAGCGACCTGTCGTCTTGGTTCCACACGACGTTCCACGGGTTCCCCCACGCGTGGGGCGAATCAGGCGACAACCCCATCACAATCTGGGAAGACCTGACGCTCGCCCACTTTCGCCGTCACCTCGACGGGAAGGCACCATTGGGGATCTACCCGATGGTGTACGACCCCACCAACAAGCACGTAGGCCCACGAGGGTGGGGCGAGAACCGAAGGTACCCCGACATGCAACCCGAACTATGGGTGTGCAGTTGGGGGTGCATCGACATTGACGCCCAGTCCGACCACCACAAGGGGCAAGGCACCGAAGACGAGGTAGCCGACTATGCGTTCAGCCTCAGCACCGTGCTGGCTGCACAAAACATCCCATCGTGGGTGGAACGCACCCGCTCAGGCGGCGCCCACGTATGGGTGTTCCCCGACACATGGTGCTCCACCGCAGACATGCGACGGTGCCTACAGGCAACAGAACAGATCGCAGGGGTACCAACCGACTCGCCGTTCCCCAAGAGCGAATCGCTACCAGGGCCACCAGGGAACTTCGTGAGGCTCCCGTACTACGGGGACCGACCCCACCAAGACAGGCAGGTCATCATCAAGGAAGACGGCACGCCCATACCGTTGGAAAACTTTCTGCACGACGCCAACGCGAACCGCGCCAAGATCGCTGACATCAAGGCGGCGGCGTTGCTGAAGGCAACACCGCAGCGCATCGAACGGCGCCCACTTTCACATGAAAGCAGAGACGCCCCCACAGAAATGAAACCCAACCTCAAAGAAATGTTTGAGCACGGGCCACCCCAATCGGTGTTCGTGGAGAACCAAGGGGCAGGCAAAGGCAGGCACGGGTGGCTGTATAAGTTCGCGGCGTTCGCATGCCGTGACGGCCACCCTGTCGGCATGGTGGTACCGTGGCTGCTGGACCTGGACAACAGGTTCACCCACAAGTTCTACAACAACGGGAAACCCCAACACGACCAGTTGTACCAGTTGCAGAAACTGGCAGAGAAAGCCTTCCAAGATGCCGAAACGCACACGCCTAGAGCACGCCTTTATCGTTGAGGGGCGTCCCAAACCGAAGGGGCGCCCCCGCATGACACGCCGTGGCCGTGTCTACACGCCAAAGGAGACGTTGGAGTACGAGGCCAAGATCGGTGAAGCGTATGACGGCCCCATGTTCGAAGGGCCGATCCTTATGAGGATCGCATACACCCCCGACTATCAGACCATTGAGATCGAAGAGATGCCTGACGCCACGTCGAAACTACGGTTCGATCTAGACAACGCAGTCAAGGCCACGTTGGATGGGTTGAACGGCATCGCGTACCCCGACGACAAACTCGTGTACCACATCGAGGCAACAAAGCTGTGAGCAGCACCCAGTTTTCCGAACAAGAGTTTGGGAAACGACTCGACGGGATGGGCGACCTAGCCGAAGGCGTCTTTGAAGAATGGTGCGGCGTCAACTATGTCAGGTTCGGGCTGAACCGTCCCCCCATCGCCATGTGGAAGTTGCCGCTGCGGATTAGGCACACACCAGACTATTTGACATCCGACTATCTGGTCGAGGTGCAAGGCTTCGGACGCAAGCAAGTCGTCCACATGAAGTTGGACAAGTGGAAGTCGCTGCTGTGGTGGGACCGCAACGTCATGCCCGTCCGCCTGTTCCTCCACGACTCGCACAATGATCGGCAACTCATGTTCCCGATCAAGAAGCTGCGCCCCCTCGTGGACAAGGCAGAGGTCCGCAAGTTTCCCGAAGGCAACGAGTATTATGCGATCAACGCAGGGGAGGTATGGTCGCTCTTAGGATAGTGAATGTCGAAAGTAGTAAGCGTGGACCCGACAGGTTGGATCCTTGACAGCACCCTAGAGGACTATTACCGAAGCGTGCTTCCCCTCGGGGATTCAGCAAGGCCGCTCACTGAACTCCAAGCGTTGATGGAAGCCCCGCCTGGGCACGACGTTCACCCCCACGCCGCCCCGTGGAACACAGACAGCGAAGAACTCAGCGCACTCGTCAAGCAGGCGTTGAGAGAACTACCAGAGATTCACCAAACGGTGATCGAGGCGCTATGGGGTGGCGGCCTGTCGCTTCGGGAAGTCGAACACTTCACAGGCGTGCCGAAGACAACGGTGGCCCGCAAACGAGACGAAGTACCTGAACTCCTCGGGAAAATCTTGAAGCGTCTAGTGCCCGACATTGCGGACAGGTACTACATCGAAGACTAGATCTCAGGGTCGGGGCGGGCGTCCAACGCCCGCAACGTCATGTCCTGAATCATCCTGCCGAAAAACTCCTTGAACACAGGATGCACGATGAACCCGTGCTGGGCGCGCCAATCCTCAGACACCAAGCCCTCAGCCTCCTCCTCGGTCATCACAACCAGGATGCCCAGCCTGTCTCCGCACCAGCCCGCATGGGTGCCGTCCTCAATGTCGAACAGGTTCGCTTCACGAAGCATGTTGTCATGCACCGTTGACGTGATGTCATCGCCGTGTGCGGCGAGAAACGTCTCCCATTCGTCGCCCATCAGGCAGCGCGCTTGTCGAGCACTTCCTTCGCCCAAGCCTTGACAGCCGCCAAGGCCGCTGCGACGGCTGCGACAACAGCCGTCTTCACGGTGGACACGTCCGTCAAAACCAGGACGCTGAGGCCCGCCTGCACCGCAGTAGCGACGAGCCGCTCAATCTTGTCGGACCAACTACCTGAACTTAAAGCAGTCATTTCTTCCCCTTCTTAGATCGCTTGGCGTGATCATGGGCGATAGCGACCGCCTGATCGCGCGGGTACCCCTCGTTGATGAGGCGCCCAATGTTCGTGTTGATGGCGTTCTGAGAAGCGCCGCGCACCAGAGGCATACTAGTACCTGGGGCGACGAGGCTTCTTCTTCCCTGCCATCAGTCGCGCAGGGCTTTACGGGCGCCGCTCTTAGACGGCGAGCCGACCTCACCGATGCCGCCACCAGTCTTCACTGTGGTGACAAGCACCTTGGGGGCCTTCACTAGGCGTGGCGTTGAACCATCCCTCATGGTGTCCTACTTCCCGAAGGGGCGTCCGCCGCTGTTGGCGTTCCCCAGTTTCGTACTACGGAGATACGCAGCAGCCTTCTTGGCTTTCTGCGACATGTCCCACATATTGAACGACGATGTTGAGTCATACGGCTGGTCATTCTGACTGCCGAACGTCTCCTCGAAAGTTCCGTAACCTTCACCTTTGGGCATCGAAATGCACCTCCTACATAAAGAACAAGGCGTCCCATGTCGCCTTGTTCACTTCACCGTTCGGCTTCAAAAAGCCCCGCTGCCGTTGAAACAACCGCACAGCAGCCTTCGTACGCCATCCGAAGATGCCGTCCGCAGGACCAGGGTCGCACTTCCAACGAGGCAACGTCGCCTGCACCATACGGATCTTGTCGCCACGCATCCTGCGCTTCAACGGGTTGGCATCCAACCCGTCGCCCAGCGACCTCAAATAGGCGACCACGCCGTCCCAATCGACATGCGGGACATGCGCGCCAGGAGGCGCCTCGTGCGCTGCACCTGACATCACCCAGTCATACAGCCATCCACCAGGGCAGCTCGTGGAAGCCAAATCCTGATGGCCCTTGATCCACAGCCCGCCACCGTATGTATGTTGCAACTCGTTGATGACGGTGCGGAAGCCCTGTTGGGCTTCCAAACTCAACGGCTGATTACCGTCCCCAATGTACGAGACGGCCACCGTGCGGAAGTTCCAGTTCTTCGTCGCACCACCCACGGCGCCGTTGCGGCGCCCCTCGTAGATGGTGCCGTCCACGTCCACCAGCCAGTTGTATGCGATGGACGACCAGCGTCGCACCTGCATGTGGTGACGCTCGAAGGCTTGCACAGCGGTGGCCCCCGTGGGGCCACCTACCACGCCGCTGTGGTGAATGACGATGCCTTGGACACGTTTCGGGTTCAGCCACGTCCAACCTTTGGTGGGTGCGGTGGCGCCCCAGTCTGCACGCCTGACGTAAGCAGCCCTCACCTAATCCGCTCCAACGACCGTATCTCCGACCTAGACATCGACCGCTCCCGATCACGCTGCATCCGCGCACCCCGCGTATCCCGTGGCCCCTGCCTACGGATGCCAATGGGCATCGCCCAACTCAACCACGCTGAAAACAGTTTGTCGTCATCCTTGTAACGATCCTCACGAGGAATCAGACGCCTCGCCTGAGACAGGTACGGCACGAACGTGCCCAATCCGTACAGGACATTCTCACGTATCCCGTACTTGCCTCGACTGTTCCTCGCCACCATGTCACCAGGCATCTTAGACAAGAACGGCAACAACCCTGGGATGTTGAACATCGGAGGAGGCTTCACATACTCCGTTGAGATCGGAATGTTCCTGAATATCTGGGCGCCCATCACCGTCTCAACAGGGAACTTGATCTGAGGGGCCAACCCCTCAGCGAGACGGGTCAAGCCGCCGAAGGGGCGCTCCATGTCTTGGAGCGGCATGTCGGCAAACTCGATGAGATCCATGAACGGCAGGTCAGGGAACGCCCAAGTGCGGGCACCCTGGTTCGGGTTGCCCATCAGGCCCGACAGGTCGATACCCCACCGCTTCCCGTACCACGCTGGCGTCGTACGATCTTCCTGCACCCCCAGTTCGATGTTGTTCTTCAACTGGAGGTATCTGACGAACGGCTTCGGGTTATACAGCAACTGTGTCGCCATCAAAGGCAACGAGTTCCGTGTCCACGTATAGAACGGGTACGCCCTGGCGCCAAGGTTGCGTTCCCAGTCGGTCATCCCTTCCTTCGAGTAGTTGAAGTGGAACTGGTTGACGCGGAAGATCACTTCAGCGTCGCTCATGCCGTTGAAGATGCTGTCCAACGCCAACGATCCGCGAACCCATTCCTCCATCTCAGAGTTGCCGTTACGAACCGCCGTGTTCCACACGTTGTCTCGACGCAACGGATTCCACCTGAGGGGACGCCCGTACCTGTCAACGGTCGTGGCACCATGCAGTCGGAACGACTGCGCCACCTCGGAAGCAGCCTGACCCGCACCGATGGCGCCCGAACGGTACACCCTGCGAAGATCACGCATCGCCCCGTCGCCCTGAGCGGCCAACTTTTCTGCCCCCAGTTCGGCGGCTCGCCGCTTCAACGCTGCGGGACGTGACCGCATAAACTGGTATCCGCCGCCCTCGTTGCGGACTTGCTCGGGGGTCAACCCGATTTCCTTCAACGCGTCCTCCCACCCCGCCTTGATGGCACGGCCACGCAACGCGATAAACCGTGCGGCATTCTCCAAGTCCATGCCTGCCAACATGTTGTTGAACAAGGCGCCGAACCCGTTGCGCTGAACAAACGCGGGGCGCGCCACCGCCTGAGCCTTGAAGTAGCCAGTGACCGAATCCCAGGCTTGAAGCAGCTCACCAATCTCGCCACGCCCAGCGTTCATACGTGAACGCAGCAAATCCCCCAACTGTTTATTGAGTTCAGGATCACCCAGCGTGCCCCTCATATAGGCGGGGCCGAACGGCAAAGCCGCATCGTCAAGACCCGCCCTCAACGCTTCCGCTACGTTGGTTTCAAACCCTGGCTCAAACTCCCCACCAGGCGTCATCCTTCTCGGTCGTGTCCCCGTCGGATCAAGCAACCGACCGAACATGTTGTCAGCGTCTTGGAAGACACCCAAGTCCGTTTCAAGAATCTCACCCAACTCGTCAGGCATGCGATGGAAGTTCGCTTCCATCGCGTTCCGTTGCGCGTCAAGATCCAACGCCTCGGCAGCGAACCTGTTGTAATTGTTCTTCACAGGGTCGTTCACATACGTTCCCATGTGGCGTTGCGCCCTGTTGCTGAGATCAACGGTCTGCTTGTCGAACTCCTCCTGCACCCACAGGAGGGTTCGACGCCTCGCCTCCACCTCTAACAGCGGTATACGTTCGGCGCCCCGCTCAAACGTGTCAGCGATGTCCTCCAGCGCATCCGTAGCGTCAGGTTGCAGTTTCCGCCCTGGCCCCAGCGTCCGCTTTTCTTCTTGAACAAGGCGTCGGACTTCTTTCTCTTGCGCTTCTGCTGCGGCTTGCCTGGCCTTCACCGCCCAAGGACGGTTCGCTATGTCCGCTTGGGACACAGGGATCCTGTACCCGCTGTTGAACGTGATCGGCGCCTCCAGCTCGGCAGCCAACCTGCCGACCTCATGCACCTGATCGACGTAATCCCGTATGGCGCGGGGAGTTCCCTCCGAAACGAACCCCTTCTCCAACCCGCTGATCAAAGACTCCAAGTCCCTGATCGTCTGGTCCTGCCCGCCCAAACGGGCGGCAGCGTTCTTCGCCACCTCCAACGTGTCACGGGCAATCGCCAACTGCTGCGTGATGTGGGAATAAGCCTCCTCCACGGCTCGCATGTTGCGGCCCAGATCGTCCACGCCACCCAAGGTTTCGCTGATCGACCTCAAAGCCCTAGCCATACGGCCCGTCACTTCCAAACCGACAGCCATGTCGAGCAGATCTTCCATCGCCGTTTGTGCCTCAGGGGCGGTACGGAACCGCCCCGTTCGAGAAGCACGAACCGTGGAAGCGTTCACGTCTTCGATCAGATCCATCATTGACATTTGGATCTTCCTGATCTGCGGATCCAACCCCCACATGTCTTCCGCAGCCTTCACCCTGGCCGCATCAGCCGCCGTAGCCTGCTGGTTGTAATCGTGTGCTGTGGATGCTGCTCGGCGCGCTGAGTCGTACTTCTTCTTAGCCGCTTCACCCATGTTCTTTTGGGCTTTGCGGGCCTTCGATGACGCTTTCGCCAAGTCGTTGAAGAAAGCCTTCACCTCGTCCAAGGTGGCGGCTTCAACGAAGATCCCCTGCGCTGCCAGATGGTCCTCCATCCCAGCCCAAATCAGTTCACGGCCTTGAGCCGACTTGTACCCGTCGATCAGTTTCGCAACATCCGTCTCAAAGAACGTGTTGTTCGCAGCCCACTCGGGGTCCACCTCGCGGACAAACATTTCGATCTGCTTACGAACCGACGGGGCGTGAGCCAACTGGCGTGTACCGATCTGCAACGGCCTGCCAGGTTCAACGATCTCAAACGAAGCACGCGTCGGGCCACCCTTGCGGTTCCAAGTGAACTTCTCCCCTGGCGCGAAGACCCGTTCCTTCGTCGCATACGACTGGTCGCGCTTCGGTTTACCCTTCCCCGCCTCTGCGCCCTCGTCCGCTAGGCGCTGCCCCGCCTCGTGTGCTTTCGTGTATTTGGGGTCCGTGTACACCTTGCGGGCTTCCGCTGAGACGCGGCGCGTGACATAAACCTCGTTGGGCTTCAACTCTTGGCGTATCGACCGCTTGGCGATTTCTTCCCAACCCGTGCTGATGTCGTTCCAGAACCTACGCAACTCCTCGTGGAGTTGCTGGGCTGTGACCGTCCCATCGCCGTGGGCTATCACCCACTCTTTGAACTCGTCCAAATGTCTGCTGACATCATTGGGTATGACGTTGCCAGCCTCATCAACGTATTCCCAAGGCTCATCCATCGCATCGTGCAAGATGCGAGACGCCTTACGGCGCATCGCCATAGCCTCCGTCTCCACCATCCCAGGAATCAACTTCTGAACAGGGCCAAGGCCAGTCTCGGATATGTCGAAGCCGCCCTTGTGGGCCATGTCGAGCATCTGCCCCTGCAACGAATCAACCATGTGCGAATACTTGCCAGCGTTGGCGAACCCGATGGATTCGCCCGTCTCAACCATCCGCCCCGCCCAATACTTCACAGGGTTCTCGTCCTGCAACCACGAACGAAGCAGATCGTCACGGGACAGTTTGGACGACAGGTTCTTAGCAACATTGGACTGCAACGCCCTCTGCACGCCACGGCCAGGAGCCGACACGACCGTGCGGATAACTACACCCAGCCCCGTGTCGGTCAACTCCTCGGCGCCACGGGCAACCTGCCGTCCGACACCAACCTTCTGACGCATCCCAGGGACAGCCACATACCGCTCCCAGTTCGGAGCATCCAACGACGCCTGACCGTTACGCCAAAACAGTTCCGTTCGAGACTTCTGCGCCCTCGTTGAAACCCCCAACAGCTCGTCGGCAGTCTCCTCAATGAATGAACGAGCCGCTTCTCCCGTCGGCACAGCGTCGCCCGCTGCGCCCACGGCAAACCCCTCGTCTGCGAAACCTGGACGCTTCCCCGCCAACACGCGCGCTTCTTCCTCAAACAGTCTGCGTGCATCGTCACGGCCCAAACGGACAGCCCGCTCAAACAACTTCGTTGACTGAGCGGCATCCAACCCGTACTTGGCGCCAGCCGCCTGAAACGCAGGCGCCCACTCTGCTGCACGGCGCGCCGACACGGCCCCGCCAGTGATCGCATCCAACGCCCTGTCCATGCCGACAAGACGCCCGAACATGCCCGTACCAGGCATCGAGAAGCCCAACCCGACCTCATAGCCGATGCCACGCAACGCGCTCGGACCCGCAGCCATCTTCGACCCCGTGTTAGCCACACGCTGCCGCGCCGCATTGAACGCTGCCCGCTCCGCAGCCGTCTTCGCCCCGTTAGCCGCACCCATCAACTCGTCGGCCACCTGACGCCAACTCTGCTTCGCCAAAGCACCCGAACCGAACGTCAAATAGGTGATCGGATCCAACGCCACATCGCCTATGAAGCCGACTATACGGTTGCCCCATTTGCCCAGATCGACATTCTCGTCACGGAGAATGTCGCCAAACCCGTAATGGGAAGCGATCTGGTTGCCCCAGTCGGTGCCAGAGAAACCCTCGCCCTGCACAAGGTCGATGGTTTCCTTCAAGGTGGACACCGCTGCGCGGCGCCCAGTGTCAAGCAGATTCAAACCCGCGCCAATCGGCCCCTCCAAGACAGGGGACAGGGCTTTCTGCCACCACGGCTTCTCAGGCTCACGATTGATCTGGCTTACATCAGGCAACCCGCCCTGCTGGGCGACCTGATTGGCGGCAGACGCCATCCACCCACTAGGGGCGGGCGTTGAAAAGCGTCTTGGTCGTGGGGCGCTTAGTGCCCGTGCCATTGTTGAACGAGGAATGGCGACCATCTGTTACCAATCCACAAACGGGATCTGAGCACCTTCTGGACCCCACAGTGACCCAGGCCCAAAGAACCCTCCCCCTTGAGCCTCAGGAACAACAACAGGGAGGGGCGCCTGCCCACCTGCACCCATGCCGCCCTGCGTGGCATTCTGCGTCGCCAACATCACCGCCATGGCATCCTCAAAGTTCGGGTGTGAAGCCTCCAATTCCAACATGTCCGCCACCTGGCCGACGCCCTGAACCGTTGGGTTATACCCAAGGTACACCCCGCCGTAGTTCATGGTCGGGTCCGCTGTCTGCTGGCTATTCAACCAAGCCGTCTCAGCATCAACAAACACGCCAGGAGCAACCTCGATCTGATCCGCCGACCTGATCGCCTCCGCGTACAGCGTCTCCATCTGAGCATCAGACATCCCCATCACCATCTCAGGAGTCATACCCTCAAACGCCCAGCCCGTGGTCGGATTCGACAACCAAGCGTTGGCACGCTGCCAGTCGTCGTCGGCTTCGCTCGACGCCGACTGGACCGCGAGATCTTTCTGTAGGCCGATCTGCGCCAACGTCTGCGCCAACTGCCTGTTCTGCCCCTGAGAAAACTGTTCGGCCTGCTGCAAACGCTCAAGGTTCGCCATCTGGATGCCGTAATCGAACTCGTGAACGAGTTCCTTCATAGCTAACACGTCGTCGGCAAGATCCCGACGGGCCTGCTGCTTCATCCCAGCAGCCTGCATCGAACGATCCAACGACCACATCGAATACAAGCCGTCCATGTCGGCTATGTGCTGCTCGTTACGGGACCGCTGCGACTCCAGAACGTCACCCGTACGGGTAGCCGACACCAGGAAAGCGGCACCAGCCTCACCCAACTCGCCAGCCGTCGCCTCGATAAGGCCGTCGCGCAGGTCAGCCGTCTCCGCCTGACGCTCAACGGAGCCTTCCCGTATAGTCGTCAGCCGTTCACCAAACCTGTCTTGCATGTCAAGCAACGTGGCGTCCAACGCCTCGTCGGAAGCATCCAAACGGGCACCCTGGGTGGCTTCCCAAGCGTCGGCGGTTTCCATCCGACGACGCGCCTCTCCCTGCCCCAGCTCAAGCATTTCCTGGATACGGCCCGTCTGGGGGGTCGTATACAGACGCTCCAACATGCTGAGATACGTGTCGTATGGCGCCGATACCCCTGTCGGATCAAACTCGGGCTGCGTAAACGTCGGCAGAGTGGGTGGCCTGTATAACTCCAATTCTTGGGCACCCTGAGAACCCTCAACAAGTTGCGCCGCAGACGGCCCAACAGGCGCAGGGGCATCGGGAGTGGGGGAACTTGTCCACTCATCCCACTTTCCCGCCACGTAGGGACCAGCAGTGAACGGGTTTATCACCTGCGCCCACCCAGGCTGATTCGCCATAGCGTCAGCCCAACCGCCAGCGATGTTCCCTGGCGCATCAGAAACGCCCCTCAGGAACTCGTTTATCGGGGCGTCTTCAGGCCACGCATCGTCGGGGCCGTACATGACGACAGGCGCAACAGCATCCCAAACTTTGCCGCCCGTATTGTCCCAAGCTGAACCAGCCCAGTCTTGCCAACCCATTAGCGCCCCACCCCAGAACCCCACGTCGGAATCGCACGATCCATAATCCCCGACCGCATATAACCACCCGCACCAGAACCCATAGCCTCATCCATAGCGGTAAGCGGATCGTCCATGACCAGTGTCCCAGCCAAATAGTTGTCCACCAAACCCCGCGTCAAACCGCCCTCGAAGCCGCCGTACAGATTCATGCGTTGACGCTCCAACTCCGCCCGCCGCTCGTTGTCCGACCATTGGCGCACATCCGTCTCAAACCGCCTGTCGCTTGCAGCCAACCCCTCGGCGCGATTCAACAGGCCAGAATCCATCATCCCACGGCTGTTGAACTGGCCAGGAAGGCTTCGGTTGTACTCATCCCACTTGCGGTCCTGAGCCTGATTCCAAAACGCTCGACCCTCCCCGACCTTGCCGTAGTCGGAAGTGTTCTGAGCCAGATCCAACCCGAACTGAAGGTATTCGCCCGTGCTCGGATTGAACGTCCCCAAGGACGCAGTAGGGCCGCTTCCGTAGTTGTCAGCAGCAGGGCCACCTGCTGGGACATACGGGTCAACCCCGCCGCTGTACGTGGGGTTGTAAATGCTCTGATTGGGACCAAACTCGCTATC